>JACLAC010019527.1_pt1 | contig 28631 bp, 23 predicted proteins | sample 8027881 | NCBI WGS metagenome assembly JACLAC01 (sample SAMN15725517, study PRJNA655200) | protist metagenome | isolation source: fluorescence activated cell sorting (FACS) single amplified genomes of... | place: Spain: Blaines Bay Microbial Observatory, Mediterranean Sea | collected 2016-01-19 | reverse complement strand
AGCAATAACAAAAGACATAACAATACGATGATCATGATGACTTTCTATAACACCGCCTTTAAATGGATTATTGGGGTTACCAACTATTTTAATGCCATCATCCATGAGTGTAACATTAACACCTAATATTGCTAAACCTTGCGCCATAGCAGCTAGACGATCGCTTTCTTTCACTCTTAATTCTTCAGCACCTGATACAATCGTTGTGCCTTCTGCACATGCAGCAGCTATGAAAAAGACAGGTAACTCATCTACAGCAGCAGGCACATCATCTGCTGTTACATTAATAGCTTTTAGTTGTGCTGGCTTAACCACTAAATCAGCTACAGACTCACCACTTACAATACCTTCGTTAGTTAACGTAATGTCTGCACCCATTCTTTGCAAGAGATCTATAATACCTCGTCGACGAACATTAATACCAACTTTTGGAATAGTTAGTACAGCATCTTGTTTGGCGATACTTCCTGCAACTAAAAAGAAAGCTGAAGAAGATACATCACGCATAACAACAATATCTTTTGCCTTTAAACAACCGCCACCTTGAACTGTAACTGAGTTACCATCAACGATCGGAGGCTTTTCAAAATATGCGAGCATTTTTTCTGTATGATCTCGTGTAGGTTTTGGCTCAGTAATTGTTGTATTTCCTTGTGCATACAAGCCTGCTAACAATATAGCCGATTTTACTTGAGCACTTGCCATAGGCATATCATACATTCGTCCCGTTAATACTTGTTTACCATAAATCGTAACAGGAGGTGTACCTTGATCTGTTGTATCTATACGAGCCCCCATATCAGAAAGAGGATTCGCAACACGACGCATAGGGCGTTTTGTTAACGATTCATCACCATACAATGTAACGTCAAATGATTGACCTGCCAATAGACCCATTAACAAACGAATAGATGTGCCTGAATTGCCCATATTTAATGGGTGTTCTGGTTTTTTTAATCCATGAAGCCCAACACCATGAATTGTTAATTCATCTTTATTTCGTTCAATATGAACACCCATTGCTCGAAATGCTTCCAAAGTAGCTAAGCTATCTTCGCCTTCAAGGAATCCATGTACTTTTGTAACACCTTCAGCTAGTGCACCAAACATTACACTACGATGTGAAACAGATTTATCTCCAGGAACATGAATAACAGCATCCTGTAACGAAGAAGGCTGTACAGTATATGTAATGCTTTTTGAAGTATGTTGGTCGTTAATTTGTGACATGAAATATTCCTATTCTGCTATAAATAATTTTTTCATTTCCATAATTTTTATTAAATATAAAGAGATTGTATAGAATCAGTACTATTAGTTAAATTGCATTAGTTAATGCGAATGAGTTATATCAAATTAATAATCCATCATTAACTTAAATCAAAAAAATAGACGAAATCATAATCCAAAAAAATTTACTAGCACAAAAAAATGTGCTCTCTAATACATCAACTAAAATGCTAAAGCTTACGGTTAAAGCCTTTTTTTTCTGCAACGTATTCTCTCTCTTGCTTAGCTAAAGTTAAAAAATTCATAACTTTGCTCGAGTCATTTGTATCAATTGCATTTTCTAACAAATTACAGTGCGACTTAAATAATTGCAATAACTCTTTTAATGCATGTTTATTTGTCATAAAAATATCATGCCACATAGTAGGATCGCTTTCAGCTATTCGAGTAAAGTCTCTAAACCCACCTGCTGCAAATTCAAACATTAAATCACGGTGCTGATCATTTGATAAAGTATGTACTAAAATAAAAGAAAGTAAGTGTGGCAAATGACTTGATCCAGCTAATGCACGGTCATGTAATATTGGGTCTAGAATATGAACTGTTGCACCAGCAACATGCCAAAGCTGACGTATAATTTCAACTGCATTTTTATTAGTAGATGCTATTGGTGTCAAAATAACATTTTTATTTAAATATAAATTTTTAACGAAAGCTGTGACACCTGATTTTTCAGAACCTGCAATTGGATGCCCAGGTACAAAATTAGAAAGAAAAGATCCTAATGATACTTGAGCATCTTTAATTACACTGCCCTTAACACTACCAACATCAGTAATAATGACACCCTTTTTTAGAAAAGGTGTCATTTGACTAAAAATAGATTGCATAATTTGTACGGGAGTTGCGACCACAATAACATCGGCGTCATATACAGCCTCTTGTAAGTCTGTAGTAATACAATCCACTAAACCTAACTCTAAACCAGGTAACATACGATCTTTAGATCGCCCATAAGCACAAATAGATACATCCAATGTTTTTTTGATGTTATAACACCAAGATGCTGATATAAGCCCTAAACCAATAATTGTTATTTTTTTTAGATCGCCCAACTGCTTTATAGCTATGGAGCTTGTCTCAGATGCTGTCATATATACCTATCTATTGCATGTAAAACGTTTATGCACTCTACTTTTCAAGTACTTTTTTCAAACCTTGCAACGCAAATGTATTTTCTTCTGGCGTACCTACGGTTAAACGCATCATTTGATTAAGACCATAATTTTCAACAGGTCTAATGATAACACCCTGCTGTTGAAGTTTTTGGTAATTGTCACTCATTAATCCTGGTAACTTGACCGTAATAAAATTGCCATAGCTTGGTATAAACTCAAGGTCTAATGAATGAAAAGCGTCTTGCCAAAATGCTAAGCCTTCATTATTTAGCTGCACTGTTTTTTTCAGATGAACTTCATCTAATAAAGCAGCTTCTGCTGCAACCTGAGCTAAAGTATTCACATTAAATGGTTGACGCACTCTATTTAGTAAATCGGTTATTTCTTCATTTGCAACACAAAAACCAAACCTAAGACCTGCCAGCGCATAAGCTTTAGAAAATGTACGGCTAACAATTAAGTTAGAATACTCATCGACTAATTTTAAACTATCAAATTGCAAAGATTGATCTAAATACTCAGTATAAGCTTCATCCAATACAACAACCACATTAGAAGGCACTTGTTGCATAAAATGAATAAATTCTGTTTTAGTAAAAAAAGTACCTGTAGGATTATTTGGATTAGCTAAAAATACAAGCGATGTCTGTGCATTAATAGCTTTTGATATCTTAGATAAATCATGACCAAAATTGATAGCTTTTACAATATTAGAGGTTGCACCTGTTGCTTTTGTTACAATATGATACACCACAAAAGCATGCTCGGAATAAACACAATTACGCTGAGGCTGTAAAAAAACACGTCCGATTGTATCTAAAATATCATTAGAACCATTCCCTAAAGTAATTTGATTCATTGAAATGCCATAATATTCACTCAACACTTGCTTAATTCGATAACCACTTGCATCTGGATAGCGACCCAACTTAGAGCTTACAAATGCATTTAATGCTGAAACTACGTTAGGCGATGGACCTAAAGGATTTTCATTACTCGCTAGCTTCACAATTTTATCTAAACCAAGCTCTCTTTGCACCGTATCTTCAGACTTACCAGGTATGTAAGGCTGTAAACCCTGTACTCCATCACAAGCAAAAGTATTCCAAGAATTTACAACTTCTTTCAACATAATCAAACTCCAATATAAATAACATTAGAGCTATGTACAAAAAGATTAACATAACTCTACAAACGTACTATTCATTTAAACAAAACTTAAACTACGCTCAAAGGATAACTACCTAAAACTTTCAACTGATGTGGTTTATCTTTTAATTGAGCTAACACCTGAGCGACCTTCGGATCATCTTGGTGTCCTTCAAAATCAATAAAGAACACATACGACCAATTACTTGTTTGTGATGGGCGTGTTTCTACACGAGTTAAACTTAAATTATTTGCATGAAATGGAGCTAAAATATCAAATAAAGCACCTGGTCTATTTTGTGTAGAGACTAAAATAGAAGTTTTATCATTTCCTGATGTACTCGTTTGTGTATTACCTACAATTAAAAAACGAGTGGTATTATCAGGATTATCTTCGATATTTTCATTAATAACTTCAAGGTCGTAGTATTCAGCAGCCATAACACCAGCAATTGCAGCACTATTCCACTCACCTTTAACTTTTTTAGCGGCCTCACCATTACTAGATACTGGTATACGCTCTACATTTGGCATATGTGTGTCTAACCATTTTCGACATTGTGCAAACGACTGGGGATGTGAATAAATACGCGTAATTTTGTCTCTTTGGGTCACGGAACTTACCAATAAATTTTGATGTATTCGATGCTCTACCTCACCGCAAATGTGAACATTTGAAGTTAAAAAACAATCCAATGTAGAGTTAACAACACCCTCTGTGGAGTTTTCAACAGGTACTACACCATAATCAGCAGCTCCTGCTTCAACCTCTCGAAATACTTCAGAAATAGTTGCATAAGGATCACTATGAACACCATGACCAAAATGTTTTTTAGTGGCTGATTGAGTAAATGTACCTTCTGGTCCCAAATAGGCAATAACTTGCTGACGCTCTAGCGCAAGACAAAAAGACATGATTTCTCTAAAAATACGGACAATACTTTCATTTGGTAAAGGTCCTTGATTTGCCTGTTCAATTAAACGCAGAACTTGTGCTTCACGTTCTGGTCGATAAAACACGATATCTTCTTTAGATACAGACGCTTTTTCTTTAATTTTTGCAACATCTGAAGCTAGCTTTGCTCGCTCATTAATTGCTAATAAAATTTGCTGATCTATATTATCAATTTTATCTCTTAATGCTTTTAACTCATCGCTTGTTTGCGTCATTATTATTTCCACTCATGTATCACTTGTTATACTCTATAGGTTGTTGATACAGCATTATTCATAATACTATACAACAAAACTAACTATTAGATGAACTAAATAGTACTTTGCTCAAATGCTTTCAAAAAATTAATTAAAGCATCGACACCTGATAAAGGCATAGCATTATATATACTTGCTCTCATACCACCTAATGAACGATGACCTTTCAAATTAAGTAAATTATGTTCTTCGGCAGCTTTTAAAAAACGAGAATTTAACTCTGCTGTTTGCTCAGTATCAGACTTACATTGAAGCACAAATGGAATATTCATAATCGATCGATTTGCATGTGCTATTGGATTACTATATAACTGACTTTCATCAAGGTAAGAATACAAACGCTTAGCTTTTTCTTGGTTCACAAGCTCAATGGCAGAAATCCCACCTAAATCAAGCAACCATTCAAACACCTTCCCAGCTAAATAAATTCCAAACGTTGGTGGTGTATTGTACATAGAATCGTGCTCGCTTTGTACAGAGTAATTCATAAGCATCGGCATTGTTTGATGCTCTTTATTTAATGCTAATTTGGAGCGAGCAAGTAAAGTATCTTTAATCACAACAATCGTCAAACCTGCGGGACCAATATTTTTTTGCGCACCAGCATAAATCATATCGAATTTAGAAAAATCAATATCTTGAGATAAAATAGTGCTAGACATGTCAGCAATTAAAGGGCAGTCAACTTCTGGAATATAATCAAACTCTAACCCACCAATGGTTTCGTTTGGAGCGTAATGAACATAAGATAATGGTTCACTTAAATTTAACTCATTTTGCTTAGGTACATTTTTGTACCCTGATGCTTCAGTAGAGCCAATTTCAACAACGTCTGTAAACCGTTTTGCTTCTTTTAAAGCTTTTTTTGACCAAATACCAGTATTAATATATCCAGCTGGTAAATCATCTAACCCTAAATTCATAGCTACTGCTGAAAATTGTAAAGAAGCACCACCTTGTAAAAAAAGAACATCGTAAGAATCATCAAGTTTCATTAATTTTTTTAAATTAATTTTTGCTTCTCGACATACCTTGTCAAATATTTCACTACGGTGACTAAGCTCCATAATCGATGCACCGCACTGACTATAGTTTGTTAATTCACTTTGCACTTCTTTTAACACAGCTTCAGGCAACATCGCAGGCCCAGCACAAAAGTTATAAACCATAATAACTTCCTTATAAAATATATATTTCGTTTGTGTAAGTTTATTTTGAGTAAAAAAATAGAACATATTGAGCTGTACGCATACAATACGTATTCTTCATAATTCCTACTTATACCAATATTAATATTATCGTCTAAAATAGCATAAGTAGCGCAAAAAAAATACTTTGTTTCGGAGAAGAAACTTATGTCCTTTTATTTTCACATCATTGCAAAAAAAATGACCTTTAATTATCTTTATCGTATTCAAAAATGGAAATTAATGTACTTTACTCGTTTTTTATCTCTAACAGTAATCGTTTTTACATTAACGTCGTGCATGCTATTTAATAATGCAAAACAAGCTAATAATAAGTCTATCGAAAATGAAGCAATGACTTATTTAACATGGCTTAAAAATACCATACTGTATAATACGACAACAAATAAAATTATTATGAATAGCACTGAGCAACTACAACAATATTCTCAAATGATAAAAAATATTAATAAAGCGAAAACTGGCAGTTACATCTACTACACACTCGGTCAACAACCCTTTTGCAACAACAAAAGTAATCTTTCAGAATGCAATAAACTAAAAAAGAAACTCTCCAGTTTACAAGAAATTGATAATGGTTTATACAAAAAAGCATCTAATCATTTATTAAAATCTGGTCTTACCATCACACCTATCGGGCTTATTCCAAAAGATTCTAGTGAAAAAGAAACAAAACTAAGAGTTCGTATTGATCTTGCATTTGTAGGGTTATATGCACACGACACCAGCGTTGGTATTTTTGGCAATAAAACAGAAAAAGATTACTTACAGCATTACACCACCTATACAACGTTAACTATCGATAATCCAGCCTATTTGTACACTCAAAAAATCAACACATGGAAGCACGCTGTAGAATCACTACCAACTTACTCAAATCCATAGTTTACACGTCTTAATAAATAAAAAGTAAAGTGAGAGATAGCTTATGACCGAATTTATAACGCGAATCGCTATACCATCTGATCAATATGGTATAGAACAACTCGAACATATCATTATAAAAAAAAATAACATATTAAATAATAAAGCAGCAAAAAAATTTCATCAATGGGTAAACGATAAAGACGGTAAATTTATTGTTGCACTTTCAAATGATGTAATTATAGGCTTCGGAAAACTTGATAAAAATGGTTCTAAGGAATGGTGGCTAGGAGGCTTAAGAGTTCATCCAGACCATCAATCTTCGGGTATAGGAGGGTCTATTTATCGAGAAGGCTTAGAATGGTTACAAAAAAATCAACATGGCTATGTACGCTGCTTAACTTATTCAAACCTTACCCCTATTCATAAAATGATAGCGCATGAAGGTTTCAAACACATAAAAAGCTATGTTTTAATGGAAAAAACATTACCAGAATATAGATTAACCCAAAATAAAAGATTATTTCGCTCGATCACTCCCAACGACTTTAAATTTATAAAATTAAAATTTAGTCGTACTTTTTTCTTTGAAAAGCATACGACCTACTTAATACCTGCAAAACTAAATATACTCTTTAAACAAAATAGGATATTTTGGTGGAAAGAAAAACAAGGTCTTATCATTATTAATAAAAATCAGCTTTGTTTTGCACATACATTTAAACCAAATGAACTAAAAGCAATGCTCGACGATATAGAAAACTTTATGAAGGATTCTAAAATTATCAGCAATCCAAATATAGAGCAAATAAACAGCTTTAAAAAAACAAACTGGGTTCTTAAACACAAGCCTATAGAAAAATGGGTATTTGAAAAAAATCTAACAAAAAGCAATGATTAACTTAGGCTATCTGGCTCCTATTAACACAAAACAATTGTATACTTATATAAAACAGAACACACAATTCTGCAAGAATAAAATGTTTAAACACAAAAACTAGAGTGACCCTATGCAAGATATTACGCTTAATCTTTTATTAGGATTTATAAGCAGCTTAATCGTTAATATACCAATAGGACCAAACGGAGGACTTGCATTTTTAAGGGCTTATACTTACGGCTGGAAAGCAGTTCTACCTGTTGCAAGTGCTAGCACACTCGTTGCATTTTTATATATTATTCTCAGTTTTTATATCACATCTTATCCTGTTGTAAAGCACATCAGCACACATATAACATTTCAAATAATAAATATTATTTTAATTTTAGGCATGAGTTATTTCTTTTATCAAAAATCCAAACGTTATAGTATGCCAAGCCAAACAAAGCAACATTACTCAGCGTATAAATTATTTTGTAGTTCATTACTCATTAGTATTACTAATCCTAAATCTATCATTTTATATCCTGTTCTATTTATCAATATTCCCCGTATTTTTTCTATTGAACAAGAAGATGCACGTTTGGTATCTTATAATGCATTTCTGATAAGTGCAGGCGGTGTAACTGCATCTTGTTTTTGGTGGGGTTTATTTACTTATTTTTGCATCAATTATTCACAAACTATGAGCCAAACCTATATATCAAAAACAATGAAATTTCTTTCTTATTTTCTTATAGCTCTTGTGGGTTTGAAAATATACACTATGTTTTGAACGTAAAAGCACTATTTTATAAAAACATCAAAATACATTAAAAAAAGCACCTTTAACCATAACATCAAATTTATAATCAGTGAAGTTATCGTCATTTATGTAAAATTTAATATTTTGGCAATTATACAAGCCAATATATCCATTTTGAAATGATGGAGCGCAACTCTGTATAGCTTCTGTGATACGAGGATCATCCAGTTGTAAATATTTAGGTAGTGGCTGATATTCTATTAAAATATACCCGGTTTTAGTTTTAAAAAGGGTATAACCAACGTTCCCATTTATATACGATTGAGCATTATATTCAAGATTACTCGTCTTACTTTTTAAATTCAAATCACCTGTAAGTAATTCTGGGTAATAACTGTGCTTGTCTGGTGCACTAGACTTTAATGTATTTAAATTTGTAAAAAATTCATCAACTGACGGCATAGTTACATTTAGTGATGAGTGCACTCTATAATCATATGAAGAATTGGTTACATGAGTATCGCCATCTGGATCGTTTGAACCATGAGTTGAACCATCACTATCAGCTCCATCATGTCCATTTAAGGTTCCGCCTCCACTATGCACATGTTCTTCAGCATGAGCTAACATATACTTTAAAGCAAATATACCTCCACCCGCTAATGCTCCAAGTACAGCAAAAGTGAATCCGATTTTGACTACAAATCCCCATGGAAAGCCACTATTTTTGGGTTCAATTGCGACTAGTCTTTGTCTCGTTTTAGGAACCATTAATGCTGGAGATTGTCTAGAGTTATATCTTGTGTTTACGTTTGGTTTATGCGATACACTGTCCGATTGATTTAAAGCTGCACTTGTCTGATAGAGTATTTTATTCTTAGAAATTGATTGCATATAAACGTACCATTATATAATCATTACAACTTGATCATTATATACTCAAAAAAAACATTGTATAGAGCCATACAATATACACCTCCATACATGAAGCACAACAATCTTTTTAAAATACGATATTTACATACACTTATATTACGCATAAAGTACAAATAGACACATAAAAAACACAGCAACTTTAGTGAATTATTCACCATTAAAATGCTCTATATTAGACTACTTGAGTTAGGACATGATATGCAACATTATGAAGATAATAGAAATACATCTACAGATACTAACGTTTTATTGGCAAATTATGATTCTCCAAACTATCTTTTAGAGTGCTTTGAACTACAAAAAATAAAAGCAAATCAACGACAACTTCTTGATATCCCTTCAAGATTAGAGCTATTAAATAATCTTTATAATGTAATACACACTAATAAACAAACATTTTGTGCAAAACTACAACAAGACTATGGAAATAGATCAAGTAGTGAAACTATGATGGCTGAAATTATGCCAATACTGCACGCTATAAAATACACAAAAGCACGAATAAAAAAATGGTCAAAACCAGTAAAAAAACACGTACCATATTACTTACAACCCGCTACGGCTACAGTTGAATACCAGCCTTTAGGAACCGTTGGTATCATTACACCTTGGAACTATCCTCTTCAACTTGCTTTAATTCCAGCAATATACGCCATTGCAGCAGGAAATGTAGTGATTATAAAAGGCTCTGAAGTAACGTATGCAACTTCGTCTTATTTAGCTGAATTAATTAATACAACATTTTCTAAAGATGTTCTGACTATGGTCGTTGGTGATGAATCAATGTCACCGAAATTTAGCGCTTTGGCATGGGATCACTTATTTTTTACAGGTTCAAGTGCTGTAGGTAAACACATCATGCGAGCAGCCGCTGATAATTTAACACCAATTACACTCGAATTAGGTGGAAAATCGCCATTTGTATTGTCAACATCAGCAGATATTAATACAGCTGCCAAACAATTTTGTTTTGGAAAATTGTTCAATTCAGGTCAAACGTGCGTTGCTCCTGATACTCTATTTATTCCATCTGATTTACTAAATAAGTTTATCAATGCTTGTAAAAATTTTCTTAAAACACGTTATTTTAATGAAAAAAACATTGATGAATACACTTGTGTTATTTCTGATAAACACAATCAACGCCTGAACAATCTTATTCAAAATGCACAAGACAACGATGCAAATATAATACCTCTTATCTCAAAAGACATTTTTATACAAAGCCAAAAGACAACAACAAGCCGTTATACAAAACAATGCCTACCCTACGCTGTAATTAACCCAAGCATGCACTGTGTCATAGCACAAGAAGAAATTTTTGGACCACATTGTATTATTTATACATACGATGATTTTAACACTATACCAGCATCAATTCAGGCATTAAGTAAACCACTGGCTATTTATTATTTTGGAACAAACAACGAAGAACTAAATACGCTAAACAAACAAACAATATCTGGTGCATTGAGTATCAATGATGTATTAAGTCATGTTGCTATTGATGACTTACCATTTGGAGGTGTTGGGCATTCAGGTATGGGGCATTACCATGGATTTGAAGGGTTTGTCACATTTTCAAAAGCAAAACCAATCTATCACGCACATACTAAACAAGCAAAATTACTTACTCTACGCCCATGGAAGCACGCTCTAAACCGTTTGATAGAAAAAATCATTGTATAAATAATATGGCCAACAAACAAAACAGATATATACACTATATCCTATTTGAGTCACGCATTAATATCTAACTAATTTTGATGCTTAATAAATCAATTTTATGAATTATTAGGCTCTCATAGGCTCTATCTCTACACCATTAAAAACAGCTTCAAACCTTAAAGGAAGAGATCTAACAGAGTCTTCAACCTTGGCAATAAAAGCTTCTCTATGCTGGTTTATTTTGAGCTGAACTGTATGTTTTTTTAATTCATATTCCGTATCAGCTCCAAACCGTTGAATTTGACCAAAATTATTCGACATTTTTTCAAATAATTCAGTGCATTCATTGATAACTTGATTTGATAATTGTAGTTGTATTTTGTAATTATTCACTAACTGCATTAAATTCATACCCAGCTCTAATATTTGTTTGGATTGTTCAATTGAGCTATCACTTAAATCACTCCTTTCAACTAATTGTTTAAGCTTACTCTGCATCTTAGAAAGTGTTGCTTTTTCTTCTAACGCTAATAAATATAAACTCGTTCTGGGATCCGATGTATCCATAGTATCAGAGCTTATAAAGTTTATTCCTTCAGGAAATAAAGACTTTGCATCTTCTATTCGTGCTTGATTATGTATTAACGCACGCTCTATGTTATTTAATTTACCCTGACTTGACGACAACACACGTTTTACAACATTAATTCCATCACCCAGCAAATGCCGACCTGTTGTAGCAGCTGAAGACATGATAGATTTACTATCTGATTGCATAAAATTATTATCTAACATTTCACCTATAAACTTCGTAAACGATTCAAAATTTTCTTCAACATAGGCTTTAAATGCATCAGCATCATTAAATACTAAGTTTTCTGGGCCATTATTCCTATTATTGCCTACTAACGTATGATAAGCATTCCAAAATGGATAAATGATAGTGTATGACATCTCTTGCATACCTTCTAGAACAATGCCCTCACCCAAATCTCCAGATAATGTGCCATCAGTATTTAAAAAAGTATCAGAAGCATCGCTTGATGGAAGTGTTGCTTGAAAATTATTTAACCATTGTGACGCATCAAAACCAAACTCTCCATTAGCAATATGAATCCCCAAGTTACTTAATAATCCGACATACCCTGTTGAAGCAACCGTTACAGCAGCAATTGCCCCTAATAATTCTCCCCTAGTCTGAGCAGCGATAAGCGCATGTTGTTCTGCTGATGGATTATTCCTCTGCTCGGCATGACGTGTCATTGCACCTGTTAATCTACAGGTGGTGAGTGAGCCCACTCCTCCCAACCAATGTATAGGTGCTAAAACCATCCCTGCTCCAACAGAAATGCCTGCTACACTATCTTGAACAATATGATGAATTCGCTCACTTGCGGAGCTAGCAGGTCTTACGACTCCTAATACACCTCCCATTAATCCAAAAGCCGCTGAAGATCCAACAATAATTAATGGCTGTGGCATAAGATATCTCTTTTCAAAATATAAATGAATAAAAAACTTCTGTGAGCTACTGCAATAACAGTGTTTTAGTAAGTTCTTATATTTATATCATGTAAATATATTTCAATATGTTAGTTTTACGTTATGGTTTGTATGTATTTGTAATTCAATTAAATATACAAAATAAAAACATCTTTAGACTTATAAAACACTTTAAAAGATAAAAAGTACAACCATTACATTTTAACTATATTGTAAACAACTATATTTTGAGATCATCTTCATGTGTGATTATTAAATTTCTAAATAAGTTATGCTTAGATAAGTCATATTTAGATAAAGCAGTATGTGAATAAGTAATGAATAGGCAACTAAATGATACAGCAACTATCCAACACACCCTCTTATGAACCTCTACTATCTAAAATCGATGAAATAAGCAATATTAAAAAAATACGACTTAGCAACAAAATAGTTCATCAAAAATTAGCAGAACTTGAAGAATTAATGGATGCTTATGCTAATGATCAAGCTTCTATTTCTCCACAAGAACTAGAAGAGTTAAATGAAAAAATACATGTGATCGAACAACGTTTTTTATTGAATAGACTTTTTTTAAGCTACAATTTTTTTGCTCAAATTTTTAGTACTATTTTTCCTTTTTCTAGTAGTTCACATCAACCCATCAAAACCATTCAAAATGACTTGAATCAAATTCAACAAAATGCAGAATCTAACCATAACATTGAATCCAATCCTCAGGAAAGTGTTCAAATAGCGCAACAGTTACAACAAGCGTCTTCTGATGAAATAAACACGCAAGGAACTATTACGCGATTAACTCCTAATTTAGAAAGAGGGCATTTAGTTGACGCAGATAACAATGTTGTTTATTTTTATCGACAAAAAATAACCGATAAAACGAGAGCTGACATAAAAAATTATAATGTAAAAAGTGGTAGAATATCTAAATGGATGTCTGGTATCGTAAAAAACCCGTCAAAATATTTAGATGACAGCTCTAAACTTGAAGCGTTAAGCAAAGAAATGAGCTTTAGTATTGAGTATACAACGGAATTTCTTACTGAAATATCAAATTTATCAAATGATGAAGCAACAAAAATGTATTCTATGCTTCAAGGTTTAGGTGAGGGAGCTAATGGGTTTAGCGGCGATGAAGACTATATTATTTTTGCTTCTACGGACAAGATGGATAGTAATATTGAATTTCCAACATCTCATTCTATACAAGATTTTATAAGCTTTTCTAATAAAATGTTAATGTCTGTAGGAGCAACTAACGGCAGCGATAAAACAACAGTGCATAGGGGAATATTTAAATCAATTTCTTCTATTTTTTCTAATACTAAAACCAACTTTAAACATCACGAAGGTATTAATGTAAGTGGTTTATCCATACCATTGCATCAATTTGGTATGCATTGTGCTGCTAATAACAACAAAAAATATATGAGTGTTGCGCCTTTACCGAAGATGTTAAATATTTTGAAAAAAAATTACGGTGATACTCCAAATATCAAGTATGGAGAGGATGCAGAGAACTCAGAACATTATTGTAAAATGAAAGGATTTGGCATAGACGATACACCAGTATTAATTAAAATTAACCAAGACAATACATCTCCTTGGAAAAAGGAAATATAAAACTCCATTAAACCTCGCATACATTACAAATGGTATCAAAACAACACTAAAGAGTGATTGTAATTTTACCGAATAAACAGACATCAAATAAATATCATACAACAATGTTTATGCTCAACTTTATATCTGTAAATAGATTAAAGCAGCCTATTATGCGGTAGGGTTACTATGCAAATTGACAACAAAAATTTTAATACTCTATACATTTCATTAGGAAAAATAGCAGTAATGTTATTAAGCATCAGTTATTCATGGGTATCCACAGCAGAAAATTCAATACCTATAAATTCAATACCTGTAAATAACTTACCCACGAAGAATGTAACTCAAGGTAATCATCTAAATAATGAACACTACGCTATAAACACGACAAACCAAGAAGCTAGAAATACAATTTTCAACAGTAGTATGCCAAGAGAACAACAATCTATTCCCAAAGCATATTTCTCAGATAAAAAAAAACAATCAAAAAATAACCCATGGTATGTTGGTGCAGGTGTAGGTTTTTCAGATGCATCACCAAAAAATTTACAAAATGGTTGGGAAAATGATAGTACACAAAATAGCGATACGGCGTTTCAAATCTTTGGAGGCAAAAATTTAAGCGATCGAATTTTTATCGAAGGTTCTTACACAAATTTAGGTTTATCAAATTTAAATAATATACAACCTAGCGTAAATCGAGAATACCCTGATGCAGCAGTAAAACTATCTACATTAGCAGCAACAGCAGGTATTCGATTATTTGAACAAAACGCTCGTTTTAATATATCATTACGAGGTACAATTAATCGATTAACTAATAATGCAGTGTATGAAAATGATACATCTAATGTCAATAAAGCAAAGAGCAATGCTTTTGGCTTAGGTGTAAGTGCTGATCTAGCAATCACCCCAAAAATTACATCTAGAATATCGGTAGATAGCATTGACAACGATGCGTGGTATGCAATGGCATCATTAATTCATAATTTTGGTTCCACTAACATGCATAAATCAAAATACAAAGAAAGCAGCTTACAGGCACTAAAAGAAACCCCAACTATAGACATAATACAACCTGTAACTTCCCCTTTTCAAATAGATAAAAATATTACTTCTTTACCTACAAAAACACATAATAAACAGGAAACATTTGGTGAAACCATTTACTTTAAACAAGGTATAAGCGACCTTACGCCAATACAAATTGCAAAAATTAAGCACACCTTATCTTATTTAAACGATGTGCAGATTGTAAACATACAATTTGGAATCGATGAACACAATAAAGTAGTAGAAAAAGCTCGTATTACATCGATTAGTAACGCATTATTAGAAACAAATGATATTCAGAACATAAGCTTATTATTAAAGAGTAATCCTATTTCTAATCTGTCGTACGTTGAAAATGGAAAAAAAGAACAGACCAACATTTACAACAAGCCAAATACTGTCCGTTTATTTATTACAGTAAACATGTAATAGGCTGTTGAGTTTAAGTGTATTAATAGCTTACTTTGATTGACTCCTTCAGTTGTTTTTTAAACGATGCTTCATTTTCAGTTTTTTGTTGGCTTACTACACTCGAGCCCAGTAAAATCCACGATTCATCTTCAAAGCTAGATAAAGGTATTGGTAAAGAAGATACTGTAGGTTGTAATGTCTTTAATACGTCAAGTGAAGGTTTTTCATCGCTTTGATACATTGCAACATTCCCCATACTAGATTCCTGCTCAAAGGTTTCAATTGCTAATAAATGCATAATTAACCATTGATTTTTTTCTTTTTTTACTAAAACATCACCTGTTTTTAGCTTAGAAACCACAACTTGTAAAATACCTTGCTGTGCATGTACAGTAAACGTAAAAGGCAGTATAAATAGACAGAGACTCACACAAAAAATACAACATTTGCCAATAAAATAATTCCGATTAAATAATTTTTTTAAAATAATATGAGTGTGTTTTAATAAAAGTTTAATCATTGCGATTCCTATTAAATACGATGGCAGTAATGATGCTGCTGTAATACAATACGAGATTACGTACTAAATAACCTAAGGCGTATAAATATTTGTTCTAAAACTTCCAGCAATTATAATGTAATAGAGTATAGAATAGTTAAGGCATATCATAAAATAGAGATACTTCAAAATTCTAAATGGACTCTTAATTCATTCATCAATTAAACAAGGATAGTGACCATGCAAGCTGCATTTTTATTACCATTAATTATTTTATTTTTTTATACAACCTTCGTTCTTTTTTACATGGCAAAACAGCGAACGCAAGCAATAAAGAACAAAGAAATTAATATAACCATATTCAATACATATCAACAAGATTTTCCAGAACATCTAGCAATAATAGATAGGCATTTTAAAAACTTATTAGAGTTGCCTCCCCTTTTTTATATTGCTGCACTCTTACTTTTAAACCTTGAAGCCATTTCAATATTTTCGATTCTATGTTCATGGGGATTTTGTATTATGCGATTAATGCATGGTTTTGTGCATTTGCGTGGTAATAATATAAAACATCGATTCATAACGTTTGCAATTGGTTTGTTGTTTTTAAAACTCATGTGGCTGTGTGTTTTTATTGCGTTGTTTTAAATCACGCATCCCACACGATTACCTAAAAATGATACGATAAAAAAATACAACAAATGTACACACATACTTACATCTTTTCACGGAATTACCACAGAATAGAAGTCATACTTCCTAGATAATAGAATGATGCTTAATATTATTTAGGGAGTTGTATCCATGAACACTATAGTACGTGCCTATTCCAAAAAAATCGTAAATATCATTATTTATTCTATTACTGTAAGCCATCTATTACTATCCACTACCGCATTAAGCGCTATTAAAATAACACCAACAATCAAACTTAAACCAAACCATCACTATGTTTGTAATATAATTATGGATCAACAAAAAACATTAATTAATGAAGCAAATATCCTGATAAAAAAAAATCTAAGTCTAGCTTACTTAAGTAAATTATTAGATTTTATCCACGTACAATATCAATTCAGTTGGTCTATGTGTAACACTAAACAATTAGAATCTTTACCAAAAATTATCACTCGTTTATCTGATCAAGACTTAAAAACACCCACTGATATAAACAAATGCCGATACGAAAAAGAAGCACTTAATAAAATTAACAAAATAAGTGCTTCTACATTATTCACTCACCCTCTGGAAATTAAGTTATTATCAAAACACAATGCATGGTATGAAAATATGCTTTCAAGGGATTGTCCAAGTGGTATATATGAAGATTATATGGAAAGCAATGAAGAAAGTAACAATACACAAACAGAACAAGAAATAATAGGAAATTCTGAATTATTAAATGAGAATTCTAAACCAATAATAGAAAAACCTAAGCAAATCACTATTTTTTCAGATTCTAATCAAGAGCAGCTATTAATTCCTGAAAGTATAAAAGCTCTAGAAAAAGAGATAGCCGAAAAAACACAACAGCTTGAATTAAAAAATAATACACTAGACAAAGATAAGAACACCGCAGTTCCAATAAGTACAAATATTAGAAATAAAAACAGAATGCCCGTATCAAACAAATTAACCACGGAAACATTAAAAAAAACAGCTGTAAATATTTCTGCTTCTAAACAATTAGAAAACGCTGCTTTAGAAATTAAAAATTTAGGTCCAACGTATTGTAATAATAAAAACCAGTGTAAAGTAATTCAATTATTAGATAGTAACTGCGATGGAAGTGAAAATATATTTACAGTCTATTCAACGTTTGAACCCTACGTAAAAATAAACTATGAAAATGAACTTTCTAACTTCAATACAGCTAAAAATAAAATGCTAGGAAAAGAAAGATCCTGCTTATTAAAAGAAAATCCCTACCCAAAATCAACGTGTCAAGACAACCGATGTACTCTTATTTCTACTAACAGATAATACATTAAATATATAAATTAATTTGATAATTATACATCTAACTAACATAGGCTGCTTTATGGGCTTTACTAGTAATAATACTGTGAATCCATATACATACAGATTCACACAGAGTACTACATAATATATGTTTATTGCTTTTTAAAAGGCTTCATAACCATAAGCATTTGTGGTAACAAAGTTAAAGAAGTTAGTAAAGCAAGTATCATTGCCAAGGCAGTAAGTGCTCCAAAAATCATAGTTGGTATGAATTTAGATAACATTAGTAATATAAAACCCAGCACAATAACTAAGGATGTGATGAAAACAGAGCGCCCTATACTTCCATGAGAAGTAAACATTGCAACTGTATAATTGTATCCGTTACTCACTAATTCTTCTTTAAATTTATACAAGTAATGAATAGTATTATCCACAGCAATACCTACACTTATAGCAGCAATCGTAATCGTCATAATATCTAAAGGCCAACCTATCCACCCCATCGTACCAAGCACAACACAAGCTGCGACAATATTTGGAATGATACCAATAACTGCAATTTTAAATGAACCAAACAACAACCACAGCATCAATGTAATAGCACCAAAAACAAACACCAATGTTTTAATTTGGGATGCAAATAAACTTTGTAATAAGTTATCGTACATGACTGCTACACCTGTAAGCTGAACTTGCTCAGGTTGAAAATCAAGCGCTAAAATTCCAGCCTTAATTTGTTTTAATAAAGCATGACGCTTAACTTTACCCTCAGTTTCTTTTAATCGAAGACTAAATCGAACTTCAGATAAATCTTTATTATAATAAGGTGTTAATAGTACTGGTTTTAATTCAGAAGGAATCATGGATTCCATGAATACCATCTCTAAATGACTAAGTTCAGATTTTTTAATATCTTCAGCAAGCTTAACAACCGTTGCAAGTGATAGTACTTTTCCTACTTCAGGCAGGGACTCTAAATAATTATGCACTGCAACCACACGATCCATTGTTTCTCGGCTAAAAATAGCAACCGTATCATTAGATTCCTCATCAAAATCATCATCAAAATCATCATCAAATGCATCATCAAAATCATCGTCTAGCACAGAAGATTCACTATGATTTAATGTAGCATTTTCTTTTAGCCTCGAAAAATTAATCGTGATATCCATCGGTGTCGTTCCACCTAAATCTTGGTCTATGGCTATTAAACCTTGATAAATTTCAGTATCTGAACGAAAGTAATCTGTAAATTTATTTTCTACTGTAATACGTGTTAAACCAACTACAAAAAGCGCAACAATTACAAAAAATACAATAAACCACTTATTTTTTAATTTTTGAACAAGCATAGCCAAGAGCAAATTTAAAGGCACGCCTTTACCAGAGCTGTTACTTAAAGACTTATTTGGTACAGGTAATAATGCAATTAGTATCGGTGCAACAACAAATACAACAAAATAACAACATAAAATACCAAGCACCATCATATAACCAAAATCAATGACTGGACGCACACCGCTAACAACCAAAGATAAAAAAGCTACAGCTGTAGTTGCTGCTGTATAAAAGCAAGGCACCGCCATATTTATTATTGTATCACTTAATGCCGATTGCTTAGAATTTTGTATATTGGAACTCTGCTTTGAATATATTTCTGTAAATCGTACGATCACATGCACAAGCATCGACATAGTAATAATCATCATGAGTGCAGCATAATTTGAAGAAATTACAGTAATCGGGATACGCAACATACCTACAGCTCCTGATAAAAGCAATACAGAAGCAGCAGAACACAATAATGCAACAAACATCCATACCACGCTTTTCATCATGACAAGCAATACAAGAGCAATCATAACCAAAACAGCAACACCAAACGATCCCATATCTGATTTAATAAAGCCAATCATATCAGCTACGATCATAGGAATACCACCAAGATAGTATTGACCAGAACCACTATGTTCTTTAATTGTGTGTCGAATCTCGGTTAAAGTACGCTTTCTATTAACAACCTCTTGATCACGTAACTGCGCTATTTTTAAATCCAATGATTTGGACACAACATCAGTTTGATCTCGCTCTTTTACCGCTTGTATTAACACTGCATTACTATTTAATAAAACTTGAATTGCAAGCGTATCCCCTACTTCATTAATTAATAGATCTTTAAACAAAGGGCTTTGAGTTAAATGATGTTTTGCTTTATCTAAATCAATGCCTTCATCTAAAAGATTTTGAGAGTATTTAGAAATCGAAGTGAGTGTCAATCGTTCGTCGTAAAGTAGTGGTAAATCCAATAAACTTCGTACATTACTCACGCCTTCTATTTTTTTTAACGATTCAGTTAAGCTATGTAATATATCAATGGAAGAGGCTGACACTGCATTTTTATTATCAGGCTTATATAATATAACTATAAATTCTTCGCCTTCAGGATAGTTCGCTTGTGTCTTTTTAAACGCCTGTAAAGAAGGATCATCTTCCAGCAATAAAGAGTCAGTAGAAGCGTCAAGTCGAAAACCTTGTAAACCTAAAGACATTGCACCTAACAACACGATCAACAGCACAAGCGCGAACCATGGATGAGCAATCCAGTATTTATTGTACATAACTTTCCTTATTCAATTTAGTCCAAAAAGACAAACAAACGATCAACAAACTTATACTCGTTTTAAAGCAACTGATGTATACATAGTTTCACCTAACTCAAAGCACCACATAAAAAACCAAACAAAATATTTGATCGTCTCTCGACATTGAGTATAATCTAAAATTGACACTTCTATTATTAATAGTATACAGCTTAACACACAGCTTATTTATGGAAACCTACCATGGCGATCTCATTAGATTTAAAATATAACACTCCTACTAAATGGGCTCAACATATTGTTCAACATATAGACGAGTTTTTACAAGACCATGCAGCCTGCGAGCGAAAAGCTTCAGGTATGGCAATGAGTACTGCAGCACACTATCCTGATAAAGAAGATATTGTACGTGCAATGAGTGACCTTGCTATTGAGGAATTACAACACTTTAAAGCGGTTGTCGATATTTTATATAAACGAGGTCTAACACTTGCCTCTGATATTAAAGACCCTTATGTAAATCAACTCTTAAAATTAATGCGTAAAGGCAGTTCTGTATATATGCAAGACCGTTTATTAATCGCAGCAATTATTGAAGCACGAGGTTTTGAACGTTTCAGTATGATTGCCCAAGCACTACCTGAAGGTGATGAACTTAAAGATTTTTATAGTGCCATTGCACACTCAGAAGAAAAACATTACGAACTATTTATTCAACTATGTCTTAATTATTTTGATGAATCTAGTACAGCTACAAGACTCGAAGAACTACTTGTAGAAGAAGCCCGTATTTGTGCACAATTACCAATAACAACGGCACTACACTAACTTGTTTTTACAGTTTATTTAGAAACCTTATTTAAAATAAGCTACATATGCTATTTTATTCACATGATTAGAGCATATGTAGCTTAGTAACGCACACCAAAACATATCACTTCAACCCTATCTATTATTAACACGATCAACACCAATCTTATCGTATGCCAAACATAAAAAATAATTACCTCACAAAATACAATACTAATTTTTCATCATTCAAAGATAATCTACGAGACCTTACCTCACTAACAATAAATACGCCACCTACAGCTTATATTATCATTCCTGTTTATGCTGAATCATATCATACGATTTATAAAAACATATTAGAAAACCTACAATATTTTCCAGACTTATACGCGGTTATAGTCCTTAATGAACCTGAAGAAGCAACATCTTGCTTACAAAAAATAAATACACAATTTTTATCACAGTTTCAAGATGCCACTTGCGACAACTATAATATTTCAGAATATACATTATTACAGCAACAAAACACCCCCAATATCATGTGTCTAAATACAATCAATAAACCAATTGAAAAGAAAAAAGGAGTTGGCAAAGCTAGAAAATTAGGTAATGATTTGGCTTGTTTAATCACAGAACTTCATACTTCAGATACACAAAATCCTGCGTTAATACAATTAGATGCTGATTGCTGTATTAGTAAATTATGGATAAATAATACACTTGAGTACTACAGCAAAAATACACAGGCAACGTATATATCGTCATTTATACATACTCCAACCTCTTGTACTTTAACTAACTATCATACCCATTTATACGAAGCTTATTTACAGTATCTAAAATTAGGATTAACGTATGCAAATTCACCTTACAATTACACCGCATTGGGGTCAATTATTACATGCAGTACTATAAACTACAGTAAAGTTCGGGGTATGGTACAAAAAGCAAGTTTTGAAGATTTTTATTTTTTAAATAAATTGCGAAAAATAAGTCTATTTAAAGAACAACCTATCCCCATTCAGATAGAAGCAAGAGCAGGTCAACGCGTACCTTTTGGAACATCACCAAAAATACAAAACTTAAACCAAAATGGTATACAACCACTCGATAAATACCCTTGTGAACCATGGGATGCTTTTACTGAGCTAAAAAAATTACTTAATACAGTCACACAAAAGATAGAGCACAGCAAAAAATTCACCACGATTATTGAGTCTCTATCACCTACAACACGACATAAGCTCCAAATACTCAAAATTGAACAGCTGCAAATATCATTTGATCAGCAACCAAATAACAAGCAATTTAAATTATGGCATGATTGGTTTGATGCGAAAAAAACCATGCAATTTATTCGAAGTTTTAATATAAACTAAAACAAAAAGTCCCAAAAACCATCTTACAACACAAAAAATCATAACCATACTAGTCTACTTTCATATCGTTTTATGACTAGTTTTAGTCCCTTAACTAATATTCTGAAGTATCATATTTTTTCAAATCTTCTTGTATAAAGTGTTGTAAATGCTTTATTTCTTCTTGCAGCAACAGCTCATTTTCACCTGCTGGTTTGATTAAGTACTCTTGAATATCATCCATAGGTAAAATAGAGTGCACATTGTATGCTTCATCTTGTGCTTTACTAAACACAACAATAGATGGTTCTCCTATATCTGCTCTATCCTTCTTTATTTGATCTATTTCTTTTCTAAGATTAAACGGCAGAGAATTAGCCGATTTTTCCGCATCACTCTTAATTTGACTTGTTACAGTACTGCTCAATCCATAACCCACATTACCATAAACAACAGTAACAGCTTGTATGTGTTTATTTTCGCTTTCGATCATTTTATCTGTAATATTAGCTGGTAATACCTCTGCATCTTGGCTCAATTGAGAAGCCTTATTTACATTAGCTAAAATGGTCCATAAGTTCAATATATTTTTTTTAACGAGCTTAGCATCATGAGTTAAGTCCACTAAACAAACCATAGACACTTTTCCAGTATCAAGTCTAGATTGAAGTTTAGCTAAATCAGAACCTTCTTGTGCAGGTTTTTTTCGCATATCATCAATTAATCTTATGTTTACGCAAGCTTGCTTCATTACTGCCTGTAATTTATCTGAGTCAATTCCATTAATATCTTTATCATGTTGTTGCAACGCATCTGATCGGGCTTCCATCGTAGTTTTTCCGTCTTTAACTCCAATATGTAAAGGCGTATCAAAACGAACGGTAATAGGCTTAACTGTTACTGATTGACTCATAGTTATCTCCTTAATAGTGTTTTATTTAAACTACGTATGGATATATATATTATGAGTAAAAAAACAGTATGTATGTTGTTAATTTGTAAAAAATATAATGTAACGTAAAAATGGTCAATACAGCAAAAAATTAGCATCTACTTCAAAAATATTAGCAACCTCTTGAATGCTTTTTTGACTCGATTTAGAACAAGATATTAACCTACCAGCCTTTAAGATAACTAATGTATCAGCGTATTTTTTAGCTAATACAATTTGATGCAGACTACAAAGCAACACGATATCTTTAGATAGAACTTTTAAATACTCTAATAAATGCCATTGGACTTTTACATCCAGATGATTTAATGGTTCATCTAATAACAGTATGATTTTTTTATTTATTGTAAATTGTTGAGGATTGTTACGTTTCAACGTTAATAAACACTGCACGTGCGTCAACGCTCGAATCAATTGAACTAATTGCTGCTGACCTTGTGAAAGTGTAAGTATAGAAACTTGAAGCCATTCAATCGCATTAAAAATACCTAAAATATGCTGGGCATGGAAATCAATCGCATCTTGATCAAAATATAAATCTAATCCTATGCGTATGTATTGCTCAACGGTATAGTCAAAAATAATAGAAAAATTCTGATCGACATATACAAGTGTGCTCCATAAATCAGATACTTTGACTTCTCTCAATTCTTCATCAACTAAACGTATTGATCCACTGTATGGCATAACTTGAGCTAATGCACTCAATAACGTGGATTTTCCAGCGCCATTTGCGCCAATCAGTGCATAAAATCCGCAATGATTTACAGAAAAATTAAGATCATGTAATATGTGTTTTTTTTGAGCAAATACATTTAACTGACTTAGATTAAGCATCGGTATAAAAACTTATATTTTATGAGGTATTACGCAAGGTTTGTATCAAAATAAATACAAAAAAAGGCGCTCCAAACAAGGCAGTAATTGAGCCCACAGGAAAAATTTGCCCTTGCACTAAACTTCGTGCAAGTACATCAGACATAAGAACTAAAATAGCTCCTATTAATGGTACAATTTTATAAAGAATATGAAAACGACTACCAATCAGTATTCGAGCTAGATGCGGTACCATCAGCCCAACAAAACCAATGATGCCTACAGATACCATACATACAACAACAGCAAACGAGGAAGTAAGCAAAAAACTCCACTGAAATCGTTCGACTTGAATACCAAATAATTTAGACTGTACAGCTCCCAGAGCGTAAACATCAACACTCTTTTTGAATGTAACAACAACAACTAATAATAAAGCAAACGTCAAAAGTAATAGGTTTAAATCCACCCACTCTAGATGGTCGAGACCTCCCATCCTCCAAATATAAACGTATTTCAATAACTCAGCAGGCAACAAAATTTCTACAAAACTAGTTAATCCACCAAAAAAGGCAGTAATAGCAAGACCAATCAATAAAATAATTGGTGTTTGTAGATTAATGTTGGATTTAGGCAGCGTATATCTTAAAAGTACAAAAAGTAACACCATAGCGGCACTTGCACCCACCATACCACTAGCAACGAGTAATGTACTGTGATTAAAATGAGATAACCAAAAGATACTTTTGTGTTGAATTGTTAATAGAGAACCCAGAAAATACACACCGCAACTAACACCAAAGCTTGCGCCACTAGGTATGCCAATAATAGAAGGTTCGGCAAGTGGGTTACGAAATATCTGCTGCACCATCAGCCCACTCAATGCCAAAATCATACCTACTAGCATGCAACCTATAATTCGAGGTAAACGGATATCCCAAACAACTTTTTGCCATGTTTCCTGCAAATGCTGCATTGTATCGGATTGGTAATACAAAGGAAAATCATGCGCAGTTGCAACAGACAAGTTATCTAAAATAAACGATGGAATTATTGATACTAAACCATCTATCATTCCATTCAGTACTAGTCGAGGATACAGTACAATAGGAATATCGATTGCACCTATTGTTAATGCAAATAAAGTCACAACAAACAACAATATACACCATGCAACGTAAGAATTTGCACAACGTCTAAACAAAGATAAATAAGATGTATATGAAGTTACCAAAAGCAACGATTACCTTAGCGTATATAACGATATTTTATAAAATAATAACAAAAACTTAAATACTGGCATTGTATTAATTAATAATCAACCCCTTGTCGAGCCATAATACCTACATGATAGGCGTGCTTTATATCTTTAACTTCTGAAACAGTGTCCATTAACGCTCGTAGTTTAGTACCTCCACCACGACCAGTCACTACTACACTTTGATTATCTGGTCGATGTGCTATCGTATTTAAAATTTCATCTTCGTTTAAATAACCATAACCCAACATATAGGTTAGTTCGTCCAATACTACTAGGTCGTACTGACTATCCATTAAACACTCTTTAGCTATATCCCAAGTGCGTTCAGCGGCTTGTATATCTTTTGCTTTATCTTGTGTGTTCCAAGTAAAACCTGTTCCCATTTGATAAAATGTAACGTATGGGCAATGATCTTTTAAATACATTTCTTCACCTGAAAGCTGCACACCTTTTATAAACTGAACGACTGCTACTTTATGACCATAACCCAAAGACCGCATTACCATACCAAACGCCGAGCTCGTTTTACCTTTTCCATTACCCGTTAACAATAAGGCAATGCTTTTAGAAATATTTGCAGATTGAATTGACGCATCGACTTTTTCTTTTTGCTTTTTCATTACCTGATTATGCTTTTTATAATTTTCACTGTTTTGTTGATCACACATGATGTATGCCTTAATTACTTGAATTGATTTGATAAGTATGAAACGTATTGAATCGCTCACAATAAAAAACCACAAGAAGAGAAGAAATCACTGTGGTTTATAACAAATAATAAAACGTTTTTAAACAGATACAACGATGTAATTAGTCAAAGTTATACGTTAGACGCGTATTAACAAAACGACCACCTGTATTATAATTGTTTACAAATTCATAATCTTTATCAAAAATATTTTTAACTGATAAATCAAGCGATATTTGATCAGATAATGCAAAGCGACTTGAAATATCTACGGTTGTAAAACCGCCTAGAACAATATCATTATTATCTGCATCTTTACCATCTAATACATGATCTTGTGAATTTAATGTAAATTGGATTGAATGCTCATTAATAAACTTAGTTAATCCTAATGTTGCTTGAGAGTTGGGTCGTCTAACAAGTTTTGATCCACTTAAGTTATCTCTCGCATCTTGAAAATTAAAGGCATAATCAAATAAGACTGTCTTAGATACATTAACACTACCAAAAATATCAACCCCTTCAACTCGAGCTTCTGCGATATTTTGACCAATCCATTTTGTAGAAGCATCACTAGTAATCATATTATTCACATTTGTTTTATAAAAACTCATATTAAATAAAGAAGCATGATTAAATGATATTTCCCATGACTGAGATTCTTCAGGTAATAAATCAGGATTTGAATTCGACCCACTTCCATACAGTAACATAAATTGTGGCGCTCTATACGCCGTGCCATGACTAAATGATATTTGTTGCAATTCGTTTAAATGAAAAGAAGTTGCCATATTATAGGTAAATGCTTCTCCAAATTGATCATCGTAATGTTGAGCTATGCCCATTACTATACCAAGAGTATTAACATTGGATTGTAGATTAAAATAGGTGTTAGCAGACAATCGACTGTCTTCTAAATATGAAGCTGAGCTATTAATTTTTTGATCATCAATACGTAATCCATAACCAATGAACGTTTTATCATTTAATTTGCTATTTAAACTAAAACGCCCTTGATTCGAATGTGTTTTATTACGAGAAAAAACATCGGTGTCAGTGCTATAAAAATTAACATATTCAGACTCTATGCGATCAAATTGAACGACTAACGAGGTGGAATTTGTAATTTGAGTATTAGCATGAGCAAAAAACTGCCTTTGATCAAATTTATTACTAAAAATTGTGCTGTTATTTGAGTTCCAATAATTCGCTACATTATCGTATTCATTGAAACCTTCATTAAATTTCACGCCATAAGTAAAATCAAATACATCCGAAATATTTAGTTTTTGACTAAAATTAAGAAACGTTTCTTGATAACCATCGTCGTCTTGATTTAAGTCGGCTTGATATTTAATAGAAGAAAAACCTTCTTCTTCACGATGACCTACATTTAATTGTGTAGTTACGTTATCTTTTACTTCGACTAAACTATACGATCCTGCGTAACTATTATTAGAACCTGCTTCTATACTTACAGACTGTCGATCATTCGAACTATTGGTAATGATATTGATCACTCCACCCATTGCAGCGGAACCGTAAATAGATGCTACGGAGCCTTTAACAATTTCAATACGCTCGATAGTATCTATTGGTATAAATTCAAGACGAGCAGCACCTGAATCAATGGATCGAATATTAACCCCATCAATCATAACTAAATTTTGGTTGCTAGCTAAACCGCGTATAAAATAACTCGATAACTTACCTTTACCACCTTGAGAAAATGCCGTCACACTAGGCAAACGATTAAGCAATTCTTGTACATCACGTGGTGCAATGCGCTCAATATCATCGCGATAAAGCACATGTGTTGTCGCAATAACATCATTCAATGATTGCTCCATATTATTTGGCGTAACAACAACGGTTTCTATCATAGATTTTGCAGAAGCAACGAATGGAAGCGCTAAACATAATGCGCTTAATTTTAAGTTTGACATAAAAATGACCTTACAAAATGAAACATTGGCTGTAAGATACGTGAAGGAAGCTGAGTCAACTGTATAGATAAGCATAAAAAATAATACTCATCCATAAGCATCGTATGGT
>JACLAC010014445.1_pt1 | contig 28655 bp, 28 predicted proteins | sample 8027881 | NCBI WGS metagenome assembly JACLAC01 (sample SAMN15725517, study PRJNA655200) | protist metagenome | isolation source: fluorescence activated cell sorting (FACS) single amplified genomes of... | place: Spain: Blaines Bay Microbial Observatory, Mediterranean Sea | collected 2016-01-19 | reverse complement strand
TTAAAGTAGCAAAATGATATGAAGCGAAACGGACTAAAGTTAGACTATTATTACCAAGGGAACAATCAAGCTAACTTTAAAATTTATAACTTTAAAATTTTTGCTATTTATATGAAACTAATGTAAATCGATGTAATCGCAAAGGGCTGCATATTGTTAGAAAGCCAGGTGTTTTGTGTCATTGCTAATTAAACATGCATGTCATAGTAATACGAATCGCGATCGCATTTTAATTACAGTATTTTGAATAATTGCTGCACTTTTAAATACTATTCGATCTTTAATGGTTATCAAATTGATTTGCTTATACCAATCGCTTTGTAAGTTCCGTATCGTAGGGTCGCAATCGTTACCGCAGCTCTGATATGTTTATAAAATAATCTCTAAACCAAACAATTTTTAGCTCGTGAGCGATAAATCTACCGCAAGAATGTTACTTTCCCACAACTTTAGTCTATACAATAAGGAACTTCCAGCGTTCGATCGAGAAGAGTTTGCTGAAGTATTTATCCTGGGATTACAAGAACAAAAAGATATTAAGTGTAGTCAGATCCAAAACCCTCATTGGATAGTAGAAATTATTTTCCCTACCGAGAAGTTTGAACCAAAAAAGATTGGACGGATGTGTGGCGATATTTTGGTTAATAAAAGAAAAAGCCAGTACGCAGATGACAGAGTAAGTACAGATACTTTGATTTTAGGTGGTAAAAAAAGTACTCCCTCTACCAGCACTTCACCAACATCTTTACGGTTTGGGGAATGGGGAGTAGATGTAGTAGAAACACTTAAAGCCAGGGTTTTTTTACAAGATATAGCTTGGGAAAAGATGATTGCCTCAAAACCTAGCGATGATATTTTCAAGATTGAATTTTTCAAGGATTAACAGTCGGACAACGAACCCAACCAAAAAACTTGAGGGTATAAGATTTGACTTTTCATTACTACGGGCAATAATTTGAACCGAACAAGCAGCCCATACTAGCATTAAAGACCATACGGTCGATTACTATAGATGTCTTAGTTAAATAGAAGCTCGAGCTTGAGCTAAATCTCTCATAAATTTTTAAAACACTACTTTATTATCGAACTATTTACACCATGAACACTGCGGTATTCGAGCAATTCTTTAAAGACTGCGTTGGTAATTGGCAGTCCGATCGCACTTATCATTATTTGACTCACAAAGAGATAGAGCGATCGCAAACTACGTTTGAAGTACGTCCTTTAACCGACGAACAAAAGGCTAGAGTTTTATCTGACAATGCTTACGGGCAGCTTGATAATTTGGCAAGCTTACCTGGGTTTAATTTGGGTTTTTATACCATTTCTGAAAAAGGAGAAGAAGTAAGACAAAATCTCAATCTAATGTTCGTGCCTAAATCTGAAGATAATTTAATTTTGGAAGGAGATTATCTACGCGATCTCGCTTATGAAGAAGCACGACCAATTGTTTCCCACTTTAGTTTTAATTCTGATCATAGAGAGCTGTTAATGACTACTAACTACACTCGAGTAGTTTCAGTAGACTCCATCACCTTAATCAATCCTACTTTGCGTATTCGTCGCATTCTCAACTACCAAAAGCCTCCTACAGATCAGCCCTTACAGAATGTTCTCCTGGCAGGTTTTGGAGTAGAACAAAAAATATAGGGCAATTTGATACTTTAATTGTTGACCTTTAGTTTTATTGCTTAATAATTGTTTACTTAATTCTCATTAAGTTTTACAAAAGTTGAGCATAACCACTCAATCGGCGTTGTATAAATAGACTGTGAATGTCTGCTATCTCATTGTTTAAACAAGCTTTGGCTTCATTCATTATTTAGGTGTTACATAACAATTATTTATATTTCATCTAGTTCAAACCAGACTAGATAAAACACCTGTTTTTAACAAACTGCACTTTTTAAGTAAAAGTGTATCAAATATGAGGGTTTCAAATATTTCTGTCAACAGAAATTAGTCCCAAATATTTTCCATAACACTAACCGAGAAACATTTTTAGAACTTATAGTAATCGTTGTGTAGTAAAGTCTTGTAACTCGATTTATTACCGCGCTGCGTTTGCTTGAGGACTAAATAAAAAATCGGTCTTGGCAAGCGATGGTCTTTATGCGATTTTTGGCTTTCATTCAATATTGCTTGTCCAACTTGTGTATCAAGATCGAAGCGATCTAAAAAAAGTTGTATGAATGCAGGTTGCAATCTAGATTTTGTCGGCGATTGTTTGAAACTTGCAAGTTTTTATCCATACATCTAGTAAGAATATTATTCCTCAAAGGAGATTATTAAATGGCTTTTGGCTCATTTGGCCCAGCATCACAACTGGGTGTTGCCTTATATGAAGATACTCCGCCCCTAGAATATATACCAGGGTGTTCGGAAGAAGAATTAAACACGATTATCCGTGCTGTATATAAGCAGGTTTTGGGCAACGCTTACATCATGGAAAGTGAAAGAGCAGGCGTACCCGAATCCCAGTTTAGACAGGGTAATCTTACGGTACGCGAGTTTGTTCGTGCCTTAGGAAAATCAGATTTATATCGTTCGCGTTTTTTCGATACTTGCCCTCGCTATCGTTATACAGAGTTAAACTTCAAGCACTTTTTGGGACGTGCTCCTAACGATTACGACGACATGAAGGTTCACAGCGCTATTTTGGACAAAGAAGGTTTTGAAGCTGATATTGATTCCTACATTGATAGTGATGAATATCAAAATGCTTATGGTGATAACTTTGTACCTTATCCACGCGGGTATAAGAGTCAGCCAGGACAAACTATGGTGGAATTTACTCATATGTTTGCCTTGATGCCTGGAGCGGCAGGTAGTGACTTTAAAGGTAGCCTATCAGGTAAAACTCCAGTATTAAATAAAGATATTATTCAAGAAACCCCGATTTCTGTAGTTGCACCTTCTGGTGGAACCGCTGGTGACGGTTGGTCTTTCCAAGAACCTGTCTTGTCATCTCGAACTCGTCAGGGTGCAGGGGCAGGAGAAAATGGCAAGGTATATCGCATCGAGGTAACTGGTTACCGAGCTGCCGGAGTGAGAGATCGAGTTGGTAGATTTCCTGTCAACAGCTACTCTAAATTCCGTCGTAGCAACAAGGTGTATTTAGTACCTTACGAGCAGCTATCTCAAGAATACCAGCGCATTCACAAGCAGGGCGGCAAAATAGCTAGCATTACTCCAGTTAATTAAAGCTATATTTCAGATTGCGGTTTTTGAGATTTAAAAAGTACTGACTATACTTTCTCTCAAAAAGCTAGTTTAAACAATCGATAGTCACAGCTTTCTCCTCCGAGGAGCTGTGTACAAACTATAAGAAACGGCAATATATTCAGGAGAAATCAATCATGTCATTTTGGGTAACAGACTTACAGCCCGTAGAACTGAGAGATTGCGAGCGAGACCAAGATTTTGATGTCATTATTCGTCAAGTCTACAAACAGATTTTGGGCAATGCTTATCTGTTAGAGTGCGATCGCTTAGAAACGGCAGAATCTGCATTTAGAAACGGCGACTTGACTGTTCGTGGCTTTGTTAGGGCGATCGGACAATCCGATCTTTATCGTTCATTGTTTTTTGAAACCTGCTCCCAGTATCGTTTTATTGAAATGAACTGCAAGCATTTTTTAGGACGCGCACCTTTAGATCAGGCAGAAGTTTCCGAACACGTCAAAATTTACAGCAACTTGGGTTACGACGCCGAGATCGATTCGTACATTGATAGTGATGAGTATACTCGTGCCTTTGGCGAGAATGTCATTCCTTGTCCTCGTACGGAGAGCAATCAACGCACTTTGTTAAACGTTGGCTTTAATCGCACTTACGCTTTGTACAACGGCTATGCTAGCAGCGACAACATTACTAATAAGGCGACACTAATTTCCGATTTAGCAGCTAACAAACCTACTCCCATCAAATTTCCTAAAAATAGTTCTGGGGGGACACCTGGTGTTAACAATAAGCGTTTTCGCATTAAAGCAACCAAGGCTAGTATTGGTTCTTTGAATCGTTTGAGCAACCAAACATACAATGTAGACTACGACCAGCTAAACGCTAAAATTAAAAGTTTACATCGCACTGGAGCTAAAATCCTCAGCATAACTGAAGTTTAGGTTAGTGAGTTTAAGCTAGATATTATGGGGGTGTATTTACCCCCTGCTGAAAATTTAAGCGATCGCTCTACAGCCTAAAATAGGAAAGCTTCATGCTAGCTCGATAAAAAAGTTTTTTAAGCATTTATTAGAAATTGATGAACATTGATGAATTTGTCGAACGTTCTTTAGGTAAATGGCGATCGCAACGCAGCGCGCATCATCTAGCTTTTCGTCATTTTGAAGAAGTCACTTCTAATGTTGAAATCTTACCTTTAGAAAATCAAGATGAAAGAGTAATTGCACTTTGCAAGGCTAACCAGGTAGATCCTCATCTAGCTTCTAGTCCTTTTTATATGACTTGGGAAGGACAATCAGATTGGGACGAAGATGAGGTATTTTCAGGTTCAACAGTACTAGTGCCCGTCCCCGATTTAGAAAATCCTGCTAAAGGCAAATTGTTAAGAGAACAGGGATATGCAGAAACGGTTCCGGCAGTGGGTCATTATCAGCTAATAGAAGATGGTTCTTTCATTTTAAATACACTATATGAAAGAGCAGCAGCAGAAGAAAAGATTTGGTTTGCTACTTCTAACTTGCGCTTTCGAGTTTCTTTGATTAAGACTGGTGGCGGAACGGGAGTTACTACGGCTTCTTTTTCTTCGGAAGTTCGAGCTTTAAATTTGGACGATTGAGAAAATCGTGTATATATTTAGCGATTGAGAAAATTGACCGATAAAATATCAATTATTGTTAAGTTATGTAGCAATTTGCAAAATTTTCTAGTTAGCTTTTAATTATTTTTTTTAACATCTGTCTTTTAAAAAATTTATAAATATAAAGTAATGTTGACTCAGTCAAATCATTCAACGCCTAAAGAAAACAGTTTAATTTATGAGCTAGCTAGTCTGATGGCAGGAGATTTTAGCAATCGTCAGCAGTCTGATGCCAACCCGAAAAACTACGCTCATATTAGAATTTTTTTTCGACCTTTACCTTGGAACTTCTTTAAAGGCATTGGTTTCTATTCAGAACAAGTTTACGACTACGATCTTTGGACTCCCTATCGCCAAGGAGTTCATCGTTTAATAGATCGAGGCGATGATATTTATATTGAAAACTATAGTTTGAAAGAGGCGGAAAACTATGCTGGTTCTGGTCATAACCGCGATATACTTTTGACCATTCCTGCCGATGCTGTAGAACGGCGCTACAACTGTTCTATGGTGTTTCACAAAGAGAAAAATATATTTTACGGCAGTGTCGAACCGGGAAATAAATGCTTAATCCATCGCAAAGGCGTAGATACCTATTTAGTTAGTAGCGTCGAGCTAAGTGAAACCACTTGGATTAGTTGGGATCGAGGAATGAATTTGAATACCCACGAGCAAGTTTGGGGGTCGGCAAAAGGACCTCTAAAATTTAGCAAAAGAACGAGTTTTGCCGACGAACTTCCTTAGTTAATTGCTTTTGTAGCGCTTTATTGCTCATAAGATCGAACCTCAATAAATGTAGCGATCGGCGATCTCTTAGATAGATTTAATAGTCAACTAAACAAAATAGTGTAGATGATTAAAACTTCGGAACTAACTGCCAAAAGTATGTTACCACCAGTAGCTTTAAAAAAAATGCAGGCTTGGATCAGAAGCCGTCATTTGATTTGTTCGGGTAATTTCTTCGTTTTTGAGACGTTAGAATACTCTACTATTGAAAGATTTGAAAACTGTGTACGTGGTTTAGGGGGGACTTTTATCTCAGTTGAGCCGCTTCGTAAAGTTTGGATTGGTAATCATCGCCAGGTGCTTTTATATCAGGCAAAAGCTAGTTTACATACTCCCCACCACGAATTAAAACAATATTGGATAAAATATGGTGGATTTTATACTCGGTTTGACGACCGAGGCTGTTAAATCGATCGAATAAATTGAGACGTTTTCAATATAAGTTAGTTAATACGCTGTTAATAACTTTTAACAAATTGGAAATTATCAAAAATATCTTTTCAGTAATTATTTTTAAATGATAGTCAAGCTTTGAAGTATTGAGAAAAACGCTATACATACAAACTTTTCTCAGACAGAAGTTTTGCCATTGTCGGACAAATATCAGAAAAATATATTCAACTACAGTATTAATTAGTACAAATCATCATCAGTACTATTTTCTTAATCTAATAAAATTTTTGATTATGATAACCGCTAAAACTACTATAATTTAATGTAGTTAACGGTTCTGGTATAGGTAAGATACATCCTCAAACAGCAGTTATAGCAATTGCTAATAGCTGATAATATTTAATTACTGAGCAATACTTATACGCCTCATTAATCTTTAAAAAGCCGTATTCAGCTAAATCTTCATTATTTAATCAAACGTCGGAGACAAGGAAAAATATGCCACGCAAAAAAACTAAGTCTACAAAATCTGGAAACAGACCACGCAAGACAGCAAGTTTTTTAGAAAAGTCTCAGGTGGGAATTTCCCTGACTGCTCAGGCTTTAGAAAATCTCAATGAGATTGTTGAGGAAACGGGTCTGTCTAAGTCTAAAATTTTTGAAGGTTTGGTCACGGGTAATTTAGCACTTACCAGCCAAGTGGCAGAAAAAACTATTTCTATTGAATTGAAGGATGATAGTTCTTCAGAAAATTCAGATACTAAAATACAGATATTAGATGGCACTATTTCAACAGTTGAAGAATTAGAGCATCAATCGTCTTCAGAGTCAGACAGTGATGGTGATACTGAGAACCAAACAGCGCCAAAGCAAGAATTGGCTCGGCTACAAAAACAGCTTGAAGAAAAGCAAGGTGAATTCGAACGTTTGGTAGATGAAAAAGATGAAGTACAAAATCAGTTAAGGAAAAAGGAAGAAACTTCAACTCAACTACGCCAACAACAAGACAAAAAACAGGATGAGCTGAAGAACGCTAATCGAGACAAACAGAAATTACAGAGTCAGCTCAATGAGAAAGAAGAAGCATTAGCTCGATTAAACCAACAACTCGAAGAAAAACAAGGTGAGGTCGATGCTGTAACTAAGGAAAAAGAAGAAGCATTAACTCAACTACGTCAGCAACTAGATGAAAAACAGAGTGAACTCAAGAGTGCTAACCATACTCAAAATGAAATTCAAAGTCAGTTAAACGAGAAAGAAGAAGCATTAGCTCGATTAAACCAACAACTCGAAGAAAAACAAGGTGAGGTTGATGCTGTAACTAAGGAAAAAGAAGAAGCATTAACTCAACTACGTCAGCAACTAGATGAAAAACAGAGTGAACTCAAGAGTGCTAACCATACTCAAAATGAAATTCAAAGTCAGTTAAACGAGAAAGAAGAAGCATTAGCTCGGTTAAACCAACAACTCGAAGAAAAACAAGGTGAGGCTGATGCTGTAACCAAGGAAAAAGAAGAAGCATTAACTCAGCTACGCCAGCAACTAGACGAAAAACAAGGTCAGATCGATAACGCTAATCGAGATAAGCAGGAATTACAGGAGCGTTTATCTGAAACATCTAATAGCAATCAAAACTTGCAAACACAGTTATCTGATGCACGACAACAAGTAACTACACTAACAGATCGGGTGCAGCAACAACAGAATGATTTAGATCGTCTACGTGCAGATTATCAATCTCAGCAAAATCAGTTATCAGCTAAGCAAGAACAAATAAGCGATCTCGAGCAGCAAGTTAAGCAACAAAAGATTCAAATCGATGAACAAAACAGTACAGCTGAGAACTTACAGCAACGAGTTACAGAGCAAGAACAACAGTTATCTGAGCGAATTCAACAAATATCCCAACAAGAAAAAATAATCGAACAGACAAAAGAGCAATTAAAACAAGAAATAGCACAAAAAGAACAGCAAATTACTTATTACCAACAGGAAACTACTAAAAATAGCCAGCTAAAAACTGAAATTGGCGAACGCTATAAACTAATAGAACAGTTAAATCAACAGTTAGAAGAACAGCGTAACAATTACGGCTTGTTGGATCTCAAAGGAAAAGAACAACAAAGCTTAGTCGAGAATTTGCGATCGCAACTAGAGGAACAAGAATCTTTGGTAGCCAAAAAAAGCGCGTCTGGTACTTATAAAACCTGGACAATTATTTTTCTGGGTATTCTGTTAACCGTTACTTCGATAATATCTGCTAGATCCTACCTATAATAACTATTTACTGTTTAGTCAAATCCAAACGATAACGATAAAGAGCTACGGGGCGATCGCCTGCGGTAAAATAGTCGGGATCTTGGGGAGAAAGATAGATTGCCGTAATCTGTTCTCCATCAACATGAGTGCGATCTAATAGCCGATAGCTAGAAGTGGTTTCGACCTCGTTGAGATAGAGTCTTTCAGGGGATCTAAATAGCTGCTGAGTGACTTCAGTGGTAATAAAGCGATCGGTCGCTGGTATTTCTTTAGCACGTCGGGTTATTTTAGAAACTAATTTGCGATCGCCTTTAAGAAAAGTTATTTGCTGATTGGGATTATCGGGGTCTACTTTCACTCGATATACATTGTCTTTTCCTAAATATGCCTCAGCGATTTTCTGACCGTTAAATGCTCGATCTGCCACTACCACAGGTTTAAAAGTCTTAAATGCTGATAAAAATCCTGTAGGAGCAAAGTCGTATTCTGTGCCAAATCTAACCTGAAAAGTTATTTCTCGATCTACATAGTCCTGATTGTCTTCAAATCCAGGAGAAACTATATTTGGTGCTAGAGGTGCGATTTGTTCTACCAAAGTACTCTTAACATTCCAAGTTCCTGACATCCACTCAGGATATTTTAAGTCTCCTTTGGCAAGCTTAACTGGAGGTTTAGCAATCCATTGGGGAAATTGTTCGATACGATCTGCTAAGGAAGCTGCAAAAGCTGTTGTGGTAGAACTTAGAAGTATTAAACCAACTAAACTAATACCTAATAAGTATTGTTTGGCAATTTGAAAAAATGGATCGCTAAGAGTATTGTCTTTCATACTTTTAATATGACTCAATATATTATCAGCATCATTATCCCAGTATTAAATGAGGCAGAGATAATCCAATCAATTTTAAATGAGCTTCAGCAGTATACTCGGGTAGAAATAATCGTAGTTGATGGAGGGAGTCAAGACAACACTATAGCGGCAGCACGACAAACTGGAGTGAAGGTAATTAGCGTTCCCCAAAAAGGTAGGGCTGCTCAGATGAATGCAGGAGCTAATATAGCGCGAGCAGACATTTTATTATTCCTTCATGTAGATACTAAATTACCCTCAAACTTTGTGGAATTAGTAATTAAAACTTTAGAACCAGCTAATATAGTAGCAGGAGCATTTGAACTCGCTATCGACGGAGAAGCTGGCTCTTTAAGATGGATCGAATTGTTAGTTAAAATGCGATCGCATTTATTTTCTTTACCCTACGGCGATCAGGCAATTTTTGTTTACAAAAAAGCTTTTATCAATTCTGGTGGATTTGCCGATTTGGCAATTATGGAAGATTTTGAATTTATTAAACGGATCGGAAAACGGGGAAAAATTGCGATCGCTCCAGCTACGGTAACTACTTCTGCCAGACGTTGGCAGAAACTAGGCGTTTGGAAGACTACTCTAATCAATCAAACAGTTATTGCAGGTTATTATCTAGGGATATCAACTATTAAGTTGAGCAATTTTTATCGTAACCGAGGTAAAAAATAAACAATGGACAATGGACGAATTTTTGCCCATTAAAAAACCGACCAATACCAACATAGGTATTAAGGTATTTAGTCGGTCACACTAGGCGTATTTTGTTGAAACATACACCAGCTACACTGTTGTTTATCCTTCTTTATTGAAGTACTTTTGTGCTTGTGCCAAGGCAGCGCTACCAATATTAAATATAGCCCAGCTAGCAGCGATCGCTAAAGGTGCTACTACTACGATTACTCGCCAATCCATAACTTTGTTTCTCCTAACAGCTATTAATTTATTTAAAAGGTTTATTAATATAAAACCACATTTAACTATATTTAAATGTACCAGTTTTCTTAACCATTTATCCAGATTCCGTATTGGAAAGATAGTCTAAAATGCCGAAACCCCACTCGAAAGAGAGCAGGGTTATAACTTGGCTTAATTATTTACCGTTCGAGATTGTACTGGATGTCTAAAGTCTCGATCGGAGGATTAAATCTAGACTAGTTTCAAATTAGGATAATAAGCTAAGATATCGTCAGAAGATAGAGTATCTCCATCGGCTTGGGGTGTCCAAAGAATTTCTACAGCCAACAAGCGATCGCTACCAATACCGCCTACTTGTTGAAGTGCCTGGCGTAGATCGTCAGTTCCATTAATCTTCGGTAAATCTAAATTACCAGTCGCACCGACAATTATCGTAGCTATAATATATTCTCCCGAATCACCTTCTCTTAGTTGAATTGCTCCTTCTTCTGTATTGCCTCCCAAAGCTTTTTGAGACTCTTGATTAATTACGCTATCTACATTACTTAAAGTTTCATCAGTAAATTTACTACGTTCGGTTAAAGCTAACTGGTTAAACTTAGCTTCTGCTGCTTCTAGACTAGCCTTTTGAGAATCAGTTGCTCCGTATACCCAATATTCTGGGTGACGTAATAAAGCCAAACTAGCTTCTTGCACTACGGTAGCTCTACCTGATGCCGAACTAGTATCGGCAGTTAATGCTAAACGATTTAGTTCGGGCTGTAATTCACGAGCGTTAGCCAGCAAGCCTACCTGTACCTGAGCCACAGATACTTTAGAAGTGCTGCCGTACCCTCCATAACCCCCATCTTCACTAACTCCCGCACTACGGAAGGCGCGTACTAAAAAGTTAGCCAAGGCAAAAAAGATCAGGACGGAGAATAAACCGCCACCGCCAAAGCCAATAAAGGGGAGCAAGAAAGGAAAACCAAAACCGCCACCGCCATAACCATACCCAGGAGATCTATAGCCACCACCATAACTACCGCCACGGGGAGTAGAGTAACTACGAGAAGGAGCGCGGAATGAACCACCGCCAATTCTACCGCCACTACGAGCAGCCATGGCAGTACTAGCATTACCTAGCACCAGAACGCATACTAGTCCCAGGGCAACAATAGATTTGAGCCAAAATTTCCGTTTTAAAATCATTTTCATAAACTTATTGTGTTAGTTCTTTTTCTATAATTGACGAGCGACCCCCTAAAGGGTTCGTTAGTTGCTTATTGAGGAAAACCCCCACCGCGAGAGAACTCACAGCGTCGCCGAAAGACGTTTATCCATGAATGGAGATAAGGGAACGCACGAGTTTGACAATATTTAACCGCCACCAACAATGGTTACGATTTCCAGGCGATCGCCTGACTGCATTTGGGTACTGTCCCAATACTGACGATGTAAAATTTCCCCATTGTATTCTACGGCGATCAGATGAGGATTGAGTTCTAACTGTGTTAGCAACTCTGGCAAAGAAGTTTTTGCTTCGCAGGTATGGGATTCTCCGTTTACCTGTATATTAATTGTATTGGTTGTATTAAACATATATCTAGCTGACCATTGGAGTAATTACCGTCTTATCAATTGTGACAAGAACTGACGTGTAACTTGAGTGGGCTGCTCTGCTTGCATGATAGCGCGAACTACTGCTACTCTCTGTGCGCCTGTGGTTAGAACTGCATCCAAATTCTCTAGATTGATTCCGCCAATAGCAAACCAAGGAACGGGACATTTGGCTTTAACGTAATCTATATATTCAATTCCTGCTGCTGGCTTACCTGGCTTGGTTGGAGTCTCGTAAAATGGTCCTACTCCTACATAGTCAGCGCGTTCGGCAATGGCTTTGTTTAACTCTTGTTTGTTGGTAGTAGAACGTCCAACAATTTTGTGTGTTCCTAGGAGTTCGCGAGCAAAAGCTACAGGTGCATCATGTTGACCTAAATGCACTCCATCGGCATCTACCGCTAGAGCGATATCGACTCGATCGTTGACAATAAATAGAGCATTGTAGCGATGACATAGTTGACATAGTTGATGGGCTTTTTCCAAGCGATCGCTATCTTTACCGTCTTTATCACGATACTGTACTAAGGACAGACCACCTTTGAGGGCTGCTTCAACGGTTTTGAGAATTTCTGGTTCGGGAGACGTAACTAAATATAGCGGAGCGTTGTTTAGCTGCTGCTGACGATAGTTGTTAAATAGAGTGCTTTCGATATTGTAGACGCGGTAACGTAACTGCTTACAAACCGTTGCCATTTTGGGTTCGTAAAGCTTACTATATTCCTCTAACACTCTCAAAGCTTCTTGCGATCGACATAAGTTTGCCTGAAGCAACTGTTCGATGCTCTCTCGCACTTCTTCTTGAGGATGAGACAAACTTGTTCCGACATCATTGGGAGTATCTCTCGCCTGACGTAGTTCCCAACTATGCCACTGCGCTAACTCTTGACGAATGTTTTTGCATTCTTCGGCTAAAGCTCGATCGTTTAAACCCAAGCGACACCACTCTTCGATTATTCTCAATCCTTCTCTTGCGCGATCGAGATTAGCATCTAAAATACGATAAACAGCTTTTTTCATAGAACTAAAATTAATTTATAACTCGACTCTCGCAATATTTCCTTGGATCATTATTTTTGGTTAAAGATAATGAAATAGTCTGTCATATTAACTTATAGCAATTCACAGAATTATAAAGTACAGTATTTTTCCCTATAACCCTACATGCGGGCAACCGTAGGAAGTGCTGTTGGTGCTAGCCCTTTGTCTCCCTAGACACAAACAAGGTGTACCTCCCCAATTTGATAAACGCTATACATCTCAATACAACCCAATAAATAACAAATAATTTCTCATTTAATTTAATTCACCTCTTTCGGTTTGCCCGACTTGCTTGCGTAATTTCGCAATCGATTAATTGCTAAATTACTTTTAAATTATTATTGCCAATTTGATTTTAAGGGATTATGATTGTGCTTGAAAACAACCTAAGTAATTTCTCGTAAATATTTTTACTTACATGGCTATTTATTACTACTGCTATCGACAACTGTTGAATATTACTTGACGGAAATACTTCAATAGCACCTAAAGTGAACTATAAAAATGTTCTTGCTGAAATATTAAATACTAATGGCATCAATACTATTCGTAAATAAGATTATATAAATTTATTTCTACCTGTTTTCAATTGAGTAAAGACTCCCTATAAGTAAGTGGGTGTTATTAAATATAAAATGGTCTATTTAGGGATTGGGTACTGGGAACTAGGGACTGGGAATAAATTTCCCTGTTCGAGTCTTATAAATTATTCTGCCTACCTACTTAATTCTAGAAAGAATATACCAAATTGCAATTGATAATTATTATCTAATATTGCTCTATTATTTAGCTGATATTTTAAATATAAACTAATGAAATATTTAAAGTATAATACATGACATTAATTGTTTTATCTTTAATATTTATGGTGCGTTAGCTTTACCTATTCTCGTATAGAAACTATCACTATTAAAATTATGTTTGCTCACTATTTGTAAATCATATCAACTAAGTATTTGGTTTAACTGGTTTATAATTCATCTGTATCTCAACAAAGTTATAAGGTATCGATCGTTATTGTTGATGCTAATATCTCAAATTGGCGACAATAATTTTGCAATCGAATAAATTGTTAAAAATCGCAGTGTTCAATATATATAAATACAGGAAGACGTTTCTAAGTATAGTTAGTGTTGCATCTTCTTACCTAAAATTTTAGTAGTTTTGAATCAATAAAATAGATTTCTATCGATCGACTATTACGTGTCTTGCAGTTTTTTATTTATTGCAACTATGTCTTCTAATTTAATAACAGTTTCGATAATTGTTGCTGTTTACGATGGGACCGAATATTTGTTAGCCACGCTCAATAGTATTTTAAGCCAAACCCATTCTAATTTTGAAGTTCTAATTTTTGGTAATCAAAGCTTTAAACAAACTGTTAAGTGGTTTAATTATTTTCAAGATCCGCGTTTGAAATTTATTTTTCAGAAAGATTGTAGTATTTCTCAATCTTTTAATCAGGGTATTGTTAAAGCCAGAGGAAAATATATTTGCTTTCTAAGAGTTGGTGATTTATGGCATCCTAACAAGCTTCAAAGTCAAATATTTTATCTACAGCACGATTGGAAAATTGGTTTAGTATACTCTTCTACCAATGCGCTCGCCCGTCAGAAACCAACTAAAACCAAAGCGATCGCTTATGAATATTCGGGGTGGGTAGAATCACAGTTGATAAAGCGAAACTCAGTTGTTTTGTCATCAGTAATGGTGCGCAGTCGGTGTTTTGAAACCGTAGGATTATTCGATCCTCAACTACGAACAATTCCCGAATGGGATTTGTGGATTCGTTTGAGTCGTCGCTACCAGTTTATAGCACTCAACGAATCTCTTTGTCGGCAAAAGTCTGGCAATAGTATTCACCAACCTTGGTGGCTGATGGAAACAGATCTGCAAACAACTATCGAAAAGGCTTATAACCATGCATCACCAGAATTGTTACATTTCAAATCTCACAGCTATGCTCATGCAAATTTATACCTAGCTAAAAGAGTTTTAGAAGATCCACAACCAGACTATGCTGTTGCCGACAACTACTGCAATCAGGCATTAGAACATTTGCCCTCGATTGGTTTTACAGCCCAATTTTTACAGGCACGTTTAGGCATTATGACTTTACGCTGTCTTAAAAGCGATCGCTATAGTTTTGTACTGTTATTAATTCGAATTCTTCAAAGTCTACTCGAAGCGGTAGTGCATACAGCCAAAAAATATAGTCATAATTTGCTGATTTGGATGTTAGAGGAAGAAAGTTTAACCTTTTGGCAAAACCAACAAATTAAGCGACAGAGCAAAGATAGATCTGCCTAAAAAATTTATTAAACAGTACCTCTTAAAGATCGGCGAATCTGCTTTGTCAGAGGATTTAGCACTCGCCCCATATGTGATACGAGGCTTGTCAATCACGGACTAGCTTCCGTCCACTTCGTAAAAATACAAAGCGTCGATTTTTGCTTATTGTTTATTACCCAAGTCGTGGAGAAATTTAGTGTATAAAATTGCTATTATCCATCCTAATGCTGGTATCGATTGGAATCGAAATTCCGCTACTTTTGCAGTTGAATTAGCCCGCCATTTGGATGATTATTTTGAGGTCGAATTACTTAGTGGTGCCGATTGTGGAACCTTTAGCCGTCCGATAAGATCCATTACTAATGATGTTGCTAATCTAATCAACCACCCCTTAATTAATCGTTTGCTGCAACAGTGGTTTGCTCGTCCTCAAGTAGCGATCGAACATTTGATTGGCTTTTTGCCCTGTGTTGCTTATCTACTTAAACACCCTGTAGATCTAATTTGTCCTCAAAATGGCTATAGTAGTTTGTTTGTAGCCACCTGCGTTAGGTCTCTTACAGGTACTCCGATTCTCTTTACCGAACATAATCGATTGAATCGAGATAATTATATACAGCACAATCTTAGCCTAAAGCCCGATCGCCTGGTGGTTTTAAATCCTCAAGTAGCTAGGTATGCTCGTAACTTTGCTCCGAGTTTGCCAATAGATATTATTCCTTATGGTATCGATACTACAGAATTTGTTCCTCAAGGGCAAGCTATGACAACTGGGTTACGTCAACCGATTATAATTTGTGTCGCTCCACTCAATCGTGATGGTAATACCAGAATTGAACTAACAATCGAAGCTGTGTCTCGCCTCCCTCGGGCTAGCCTCCTGATTTGTGGTAATGGTGTCGATCGCGATTATTTTCAAGATTTAGGCGATCGTATGTTAGGACAGAACCGTTTTCAAATTAGAAGTTTTGCCTACGCTCAAATGCCCCAAGTTTATCGTAGTGCCAAAGTTTTTACTTCTGCATCAGTCGATATTTCTGGGGTTGCTTGTATTGAGGCGATGGCTTGTGGTTTACCTGTTGTTGCTACTGACAATTCTATTAGTCGCTATTTGGTTGGGAATAGTGGTGCAACCTGTGACGTCACCGATTTGGATACCTATACCGAACTGTTGCAGAATGCTCTTGTCGAACATAGGTACCGGCATTTACCGCGAAAAAATGCTTTTCGCTTTAGCTGGCCAGAAATAACTCTAATCTATAGTCGAGTGATTTCTCATACCGTTAACCATTTCTATTCTCGCAGAAAATTTAAACTTTAAATGGCACCAGGACAGACATACATCAACCCTAGTGCCAGTTTGGATATATTATTGGTTAATTATAGTTTAAGGTCTTTATATCTGCTGACCTCATTTAATTTTTAAATCTAAAATTATAATCTCAGATTTTCTGAGGGTTCCTATATTTCGTAATGTTTTCTTTATATTTTATTTACTCAAGAATTATTACCTTTTGTTAAACTTACTTGGAGCGCTGCTCAGTGACACTCCAAGTAACTGAGAGAACCAAATTTCAAAATCTCGAACGGGATGAGAGCGAACTGCTACTAGGGGGTCTACCATCGGCTCGACCAAAATTGTAAACATCCCCAAACGATTACCAGCCAAAACATCGGTAAATAAGCGATCGCCTACCATGGCCACTCGTTCTACAGGTAGATTCATAGCTAGTGCTGCTTGCTTTAACTTACGTCGAGAGGGTTTTCTAGCAGCAAATATAAATGGCAGATCGATAGACTCGGCGATATTGCCAATACGAGAATAACTAATATTATTACTGACCAACCAAATAGGAGTATTATTTCTAATTTCAGCGATCCACCGCTGTAGTTCGGTTGAGGCTTCTTGTTGTTTAAAAGGAACTAGGGTTTCATCTACATCTAAAACTAAGCCTTCAATATTATGTTGGCTCAAGATTTGCGGCGTTAAATCGAAAATATTGCTTCCTAAGACTAAATCAGGCTGTAATAAGCTCATCATAGACACGAGATATAAATACTTAACCGAGACTATCTTATCGATTTAAATGCGAATTAGGTTGAGCCGAGGATAGCAAACGCTAAGATCTAGCTAAAGCAGTATATTACACTGTCAGATATAGGCATTAAGTCAGTTAAGTTCTGTGTACTGCGAACAGTAGATCCTAAAGAAAAGATATATTGTTAAAATTAGTAAAGAAACTGAAAATTTAAATAAGCTATAAGAACTATGGGTCGTATTGGAGTTTTATTACTCAATTTAGGCGGACCCGATAAAATCGAAGATGTCCGTCCCTTTCTGTACAATTTGTTTTCCGATCCTGAGATTATCAGGCTACCTATCAAAGCCTTGCAAAAGCCTTTAGCCTGGTTAATTTCGACTTTGAGAGCTAAAACATCTCAAGAAAACTATTTAGAAATTGGTGGCGGTTCACCCCTGAGGGAAATAACCGAAGCTCAAGCAAAAGCTTTACAAACCAAGCTCGAACAAATGGGGCAGGATGTCAAAATCTATGTAGGAATGCGTTATTGGCATCCTTTTACCGAAGAAGCAATCTCGCAAATCAAACGAGATGGTATAAAAAAGGTAGTAGTATTACCACTTTATCCTCAATTTTCTATTAGTACTAGCGGTTCGAGCTTCCGCGTTCTAGAAGAAATGTGGTCTACCGATCCAGGGCTACAAGATGTAGACTATACTTTAATCCCCTCCTGGTACGAAAATCCTGGCTATCTTAACTCTATGGCAGATTTGATCGCTCAAGAGTTAGACAAATTCCCCAATCCAGATAGCGCCCATGTGTTTTTTAGCGCCCATGGCGTTCCTGTCAGCTACGTAGAAGAAGCGGGAGACCCCTACAAAAAACAGATTGAAGAATGTACTCGCCTAATTATGCAGACTTTAGGGCGTTCCAACAGTTTTACTTTGGCATATCAAAGTAAAGTAGGTCCTGTTGAATGGCTACAACCCTATACTGATGAAGCTTTACAGGAATTAGGGCAACAAGGAATTAATGATTTAGCAGTAGTACCAATCAGTTTTGTTTCCGAACACATTGAAACTTTACAGGAAATAGACATTGAATATCGCGAGGTAGCAGAAGAGGCAGGAATTGAAAACTTCCATCGTGTCCCTGCTCTTAATGTTCATCCAGGCTTTATCGATTCTTTAGCCAACATAGTGGTAGATTCTTTAGATTCCAGTCATTATTCCTTTGCCGATGTAACTCATCCCAAAGAAAACATGAAAATGTATCCCCAAGAAAAATGGCAATGGGGATTGACTACTGCTGCCGAAGTTTGGAATGGGCGTTTGGCTATGTTAGGCTTTATCGGGTTGCTAGTAGAGCTGCTCAGTGGTAGCGGTCCTCTTCATATGGTAGGAATTCTTTAAAGCGGTCGCGCTTATTTATTCTGGCTTGTATCTAGCTTTAAAGGCAGCGTTACTATTTAAACGACAAATACCTTCAATACGTAACAAAAAAGATTCATCTCGTTTAAGGTGAATCTTTTTTAGTTTTTCGAATTAAGTCAAATCCGAATTAATAATTTAAGCAGTAGCTAACTCGGGTTGAGAACGTTTGCTATTACGAATACCTTCAATAGCTTCGGCATAATCTGGGGCTTTAAATACCGCAGAACCTGCCACAATAGCATTTGCGCCAGCTTCTATAACTTGCCAAGCGTTGTTTGGCTTGATTCCGCCATCAACTTCAATCCAAGGATCTAATCCTTTCTCATCACACATTTTACGAAGTCTGGCTATTTTCTCGACCATCTCGGGGATAAAGCTTTGACCGCCAAAACCAGGGTTAACGCTCATAATCAAAATAAGGTCACAAAGTGGTAAGACATACTCAATCAAAGACAAAGGAGTTCCAGGATTTAGTACAACTCCAGCCTGTTTACCCAATTCTTTAATTTGTCCTAAAGTGCGATGAAGGTGTGGAGAAGCATTGTGTTCTGCATGAACGGTAATAATATCTGCACCAGCTTTGGCAAATTCTTCAACGTATTTTTCGGGTTCGACAATCATCAAATGAACGTCCAAAGTTTTTTCGGTAAGAGGACGAACTGCTTTAACGATCATCGGACCAATAGTAATATTAGGTACAAATCTACCATCCATTACATCAATGTGAATCCAATCTGCACCAGCTTTATCTACAGCTTTAATTTCTTCACCTAAACGGCTAAAATCTGCTGACAAAATTGAAGGAGAAATAACAGTTTTCTTACTACTCATAAATTTATTTTCTCTAATTGTATAGGACGTAACAAAATTTTATCTATTTAATTAATAAGATATCATGTTTTTTCCTGGTAAAGTCTGTAAGCAAAGCTAATATGTTTTATTTATTTAAATTACATAGTTAACTTTGTTAGCAGTATTAATAATAAAGGACTTGATGATTTGAACAAATGTTATTGTCAACTTCCCTTTAAAACTCTACCTGTGCCAAACGTTGCTGTAGCATTTTTGGAAAAGCGGCATAATATTTTTGATTCAAGGGAGATGGATGGGGTAAAGGTAGCAAAGTTAAAACTTTAGTATGAGACATTCCCGAATTGTCTGTAGCACTAATGTTAACAGTTAACTTATTTTCAAAGCGGTCTTCACTACGGTAAAAACTATCTAATTCTCCTTTCGCACCATAATTTGCAAACCATTTAAAAGCTTCTGTTCCCAAAGTAACAATCTGATTTCCTTGCCAGTGAAATACAAATAGTTGTTCTAAAAAAGGACGAAATCTTTTTTTCACCTTAACCAAATAAGCTTTATTTCCTGGTGGCTTGTAAGGAACAGTATTAGCCAATAAAACTCTTTCAATAGTTGTATTATCCAACTCCTTTCTAGAAGGTGCTTTTTTCTTATATACAGAGTAATAAAAACCCTGTCTGACCATAGTTCCTGAGGCACCAATTAACGGTTGACGAGCTAAAACTTCATCTTTACCTAAATCGCGACCAAAAAAGCACAGCGGACTTGCCAAATTTCCTGCATAAAGAATTGGTTCTGTTGGTTCCATGCCAGCAGATTTGTACACGGGAACATCTATCGGAAATTCTTCTCTTTGTGCTTCTTGTTGTACCTGAGAGATTAAAGTGTCGAGATCGGGCATAGATCGCTGTTACTAATAGTTATTTAATAATTGAAAAATTTACTCATATGTGCAGCGATCATCCCACTTTTTCTTCTAATAAAAAACTAACCATGTATAGATGTATATCCTGGTAAAATTAGCTTCATCTTCTTTAGCAATGCGCTATGAGTTTACTATATCAGTATTCCGCTTTGTCCTCGGGTCGTCTAATCAAACGTTATAAAAGATTTTTAGCTGATATTGAGTTAGATACGGGAGAGATAATTACGGCTCACTGTCCTAACACTGGACCGATGACTGGTATTGCTATCCCTGGTAGTTTGGTGCAGGTATCTAAAAGCAATAACCCCAAGCGTAAACTACCCTACACCTGGGAAATGATTCAGATTGGTTCTACCTGGGTGGGGACCAACACCAATATACCCAATCGGATAATCAAATTAGCCTTACAGCAGAAGCTTTTGCCCGAATTAGCTAATAGATATACTACCGTACATTCGGAAGTTCCTTATGGTAAAGACAGAAAAAGCCGCATCGATTTTTTGCTGACAGGAGATCGGACTCAATCACCAATATATGTCGAAGTTAAAAGCGTAACTCTTAGTAATAGTAATTTAGCCTTGTTTCCCGATACCGTAACGACTCGCGGACAAAAGCATCTTCGAGAATTAACCGACCTAGTTCCAGAAACCAAAGCCGTAATGCTGTATTTTATTAATCGTGGCGACTGCGATCGCTTTGCACCTAGCGATATTTGCGATCGCCAGTATGGAGAGTTGTTACGTCTGGCAGTAGCTAAAGGTGTAGAAGTTTTACCCTATCGATTTAAAATTACACCTCAAGGTATTAGCTTATTGGGTTTGGCAGACTTTTTACCTCGCGAACCAATGTAGTCGCGAACGAAACGACCCATTTTATAATAGGCAATAAATACTCGATTGTTTGGTTATGACTAGATCGACGGTATCAGAAACCAATAATTATTTAGTGTTGCAGATGTCTCCTGCATGGGAAATGAACGCCGATAATTTTTTTGAATTTTGTCAGCTTAATTCTCATCTTCGTATCGAACGCAACGCTACAGGAAAGCTAATTATCATGCCCCCAACAGGTTCAGAAACAGGGAATCGAAATGCTAAGTTAATGCAGCAGCTATCTAATTGGACAGATCGAGACGGTAGCGGAATAGAATTTGACTCTTCAGCAGGATTTATTTTACCAAATGGTGCTACTAGATCTCCTGATGCTAGCTGGATCGAGCTAAGTAGATGGAATAGTTTATCCACCGAACAAAAAGCTAAATTTGCGCCGATATGTCCTGATTTTGTAGTAGAAATAAAATCTCCTAGCGATCGCCTTGACGTTTTGCAAAAGAAAATGAAAGAATATATAAATAATGGTGCATCTCTTGGCTGGTTGATAGATCGTGGCGCGAGGCAGGTTTATATTTATACAGCCGATGCTCAAGTGAAGTGTATTAATAATCCTCCAATAATTAGCGGCGATCCTATTTTGTCTGGCTTTGTATTAGATCTGACTAAAATTTGGTAGTATCTAAAAGCTAAAAGCCAATAAATTAAAACTAAGCTTATTCACATCAAGCATTTTAAATATTTATTCAATAAATACATCAGGTCTAGTCGATAGAATCATACGCAACAGTTCTATAGCTATTTTTATGCCTAAGATACTTAGTGTGGCAGTTTTCGTCTAGTTTGAAGTTTCTGATGACCAAGAAATATTTATACGCCTTGCTAATTTGTTTCTCTTTAATTGCGATAATTGTTCCTAAAGTTTTTAGTTCTACATCTAATATTTGTAGCTATAATTCAGAAGCTTATCAGGGGTTAGATATCACAAGCTTATCCCAGGAATTAACCAGTACAGGACTAGTTGGTAGAATTCACGGCGCAGCTAATGATACTCAAATGTTTGTCATGGCTGTGCGAGAACCAGATAATTTTTTCAGTCATCGTGAGTTTTCGTTAATACCTCAAGATAAAGCAATTCAAGACACATTAAATCAGCTCAATCGTCACGATTTGGTATGTGTTAGAGGCGATCTAATTACCAATCCTAGCCCCCAAAAACATATTGCTCTTAATTCTATTAAAATTATAGAACCTTGGGCGCAGCCAGAAGTCGCTCCCTATCAAAGAACGGGTATACCCGAAGAATTGAAAAAACAAACTAGCTTAATTGGTAAGGTTCATGCTATCGGCGAAGATGGTAAAATTCTGGTTGTTGGATATAAAGATGCTGTACTACCAATTTACGTCTCGGCTACAGAATACACTCAGGACTTGTACCGAGGAGACATTATAAAGCTTGCCTATCAAATTCAGCAGTATCCTCAAAAACCCGTACATCTTCAACTAGATACTACAGTACAACAGCCTATAAAAGTAATTGATGCGATCGCCGCCTGGAATGGTCAATCTAAAACACTAACAGGTAATTTGGTAAAATTTCCTCAAAGTCCTCAGCTTAAGTTTGATGTTTACGCGATGGAAGTAGATACTAGAGGAATCAAACGTTACTTTACCCTAATTAATTTTGAAAATATGGCTGAGTTTGAAAAGATTCGTCAAAAGCTAGCCAAGATCTGGGACGATAACGAAGCTACAGTAATATCGGGTAGAAACATGCTAATCAATCCTCAAGTTACCATCGAAGCGACAGGACTAGCTAACATTATTTCTCCCGAACAGGCCAACCCTCAGATTTTACTCGATAGTGCCGAACAAATTCGACAACGCATTTAGCAATTGTTATTAGATTAAAAGTTTTAAAAGTTTTAAAAGTTATCTCGTGACCAAATCATAAAGATTAGTATCTACAGCATGAATATAGCTTGGGTCTTCTATAGCAGTTGCCGATAGCCGATTGGCTGCAATTGCTGCTTTAATCAGATCTGATGCCGTTATCTGTCCTCCTCGGTATGCCTGGTCGAGTCTGGCATAACCAGGAATTCCCCATTCTTGGAAGTAGCCTCGATAAGCAGCACTAACCAAATCGAAAGCATCAATAAGACGATCGTTTTGCGACTGCTGCGCTATTTTATTTCGAGTCGATTGCGCCTGTAAAACACCTGGAGAAACCGAAGATGAAATCAACAACACAATGGCAATAATTATAGTTTTAATCATGATTTTTGCTTGATGGTTGTTTGTCGATGATGAGGCTGTAGTAAATCGCTAATATTTGGCCCAATGGGAATAATTCCACCGGGATTGAGAGGGAATAGATTGCCGTAGTAGTCTCGTTTGACGCTCTCTAAATCACAGGTGTCGGCTACTCCTGGTAACTGGTATAAATCTCGCAGATAAGCTCCCAAATTTTGGTAGTCTTGAATACGACGTAGGTTACACTTAAATAGTCCGTAATAAACCAGATCGAAACGAAACAGAGTAGTAAATAACCTTACATCGGCTAAGGTCGGGCGATCGCCACATAAATAACGATTAGTTGTTAATACTGCATCTATTTCATCTAAAGTCGAAAACAATTCCTTACTTGCTAAATCGTAAGCCTGTTGGGTTTGAGCAAAACCGCAGCGATAAACCCCATTATTGACAGCGTGATAAATTTTTTCGTTCCATCGATCTATGGCGGATTTTAGCACTTCAGGATAGAGATCGAAGTTAGGATGCTTGGCATATCGATTGAATTGAGAGTTGAAAATCTCAATAATTTCGGCACTTTCGTTGTTAACAATAGTATTAGTCTGCTCATCCCACAAAATTGGTACCGTAGAGCGTCCTTGATAGCCAGATTGCGATCTCTGATATAGTTCGGGAACGGTACTACAACCAAATTCTGTCTCCGATAAGACCCAGATTCCCGAGTCTGGCGAAGGATAGACCACGGATACAGCGATCGCCTCTTCTAATCCTTTTAAAGCTCTGGTTACTAAAGTCCGATGCGCCCAAGGGCAACCCATCCCCACGAATAAACGGTAGCGATTAGCAGCGGGTTGATAGGGGTTATCCGTGCTGTTATCGATTGAATTTCTAAACTGACTTTGAGGTCGTATATATTCCCCTGTTTGATTGCGGGGTGCTAGTTGGGACATCATAATTTGCCACATCGTCGTCCAAACAAATTTACCCGTTTTGACGATTAGTTTACCTGGAAGGGATTTATTAGCCATCGATCTTACCTCTTAATCTGAAAACGATTTAGCTGCTTATAGCTGTTGCGCTGCATAAAAACTCAAGGTCGTATTACCGTAGGACTTACTGCGGTAAATTTTTAATCCCGGTACTTCTTTAGCCTGCCAAAGTTTGGGATTATGTTCTACAGCGATCGCACCTTCGGTAGTCACTAATTCTAATGAAGCGATCGCTTTTAAAACGGGTAGATATAAATAGCTATCGTAGGGCGGATCGAAATAGATCCAGTCAAACTGCTGTCCTGTTAGTTTTTTGATTTTGACTAATACATCGCCTTTGAGCAGTTCATAAGACTGTCCTGATGTGACTACCTGCTGCCAATTATGTTCTATTACCTTACAGGCTTTACCATACTGTTCTATACCTACTACCCTTTTCGCTCCACGGCATAGAGCTTCTGCCCCCATCGAACCATTACCCGCACATAAATCCAACCAGCTACATTCTGAAATGCGATCGCGCCAAATATTAAACAAAGCTTCCCTTACCCTAGCAGCTGTCGGACGAGTTCTCTGTCCGGGTACTGTTCTCAATTGTCGATTGCCATAAATTCTCATATTCCTAATATAGACAAATTTTGATGACAAGACGAACGCTTCCGTTAGGTATTAAAAGCGCGATTCTGTAAACGCAAAACCTCAGCCTATCTCACGCTCAAACGAAGCGGGTCAACCGACTCTTTTTATGGTTTTAAAATTTTGGCAGCGCACCTTTTTGGGATGGTAAAAAAATATAGTAAAAATGACCAAAAATAAACTAAAAAAACTTCCCTATATAAAGGGAAGAAAATAATTTGCGATCTTTTATCCCAAAGTATCTTTAAGATGGTCTCCAACGCGCAGAGCATTCGCTACTATAGTTAGAGTTGGATTAACCGCACCCATAGAAGGAAAGAAACTGCCGTCAACTACATATAGATTATCAAGATCGTGAGTTCGACAATTGAGATCGAGGACACTTGTTTTAGGATCGGAACCAAACTTACAGGTACCTACCTGATGCCATACTGCCGAAAGAGGTACGGTTGTTACCATAAACATAAAGAAATCGGCACGACGTAGGTAACTCTGCCACATATCCACAAAATCTTCGTGAGCTTTAAGATTGTTACGAGTAAAGTCTACCTTGATCTTGCCCGATTCAGTTACGGTAACGCGGTTATCGGGGTCGGGTAGATCTTCACTGGTAAGCCACCAGTCTACAGCATGGTCTGCCATGTATTCCAAAGTTGGTTGGGGGACAGATTCGGGAGAAAACAGCGCCAAACGATTCCACTTTGATTTACCCGTCATTTGAACCTGTCCGAGAGGATAGTCGTGGTCGGGACTACCAAAATAAAAATCGTTAAAGCCCAAAGTTTTTTGGAACTTAACTGGATTTGGCTTGTCGCCGATCGCTACTATAGAAGAATGGTTGTGTAACATTAAGTTGCGTCCAACCATTCCTGAAGAGTTACCTAAACCTTCGGGGTGCTGTTCGTTCTTCGATTTTAACAACAATGCCGCCGAATTAATCGAGCCACAGGAAAGAATAAAAGTATCGGCAGTATACTGTTGGCGATCGCCATCAACTTCAACTTCAACTGCGCTAACTTTTTGACCGCTATCGTCAGTGACTAACCTGGTAACTAAAGTATTAATCTTGATTTCTACATTGTCATATTCTGTTGCTGGGTCTACGCAGGCAACTTGAGCATCTAACTTAGCATCAATTTTACAGGGATAAGGATCGCAGGTAGCGCAGCGAATACATTTGCTATTTTTTGGATCTTCTGTGTTGCGATCTACGGCTAGGGTTAGATGATGGGGATGTAATCCTAGGCTTTCTAACTGGTCGGCTACTTCCTGCATTCGCGGTTCGTGGGGTAAAGCAGGAAACGGATATTCCGCAGACATAGGTGGTTCGGTAATATCTTCCCCTTTTTGTCCGTGAATTTTGTAAATGCTTTCAGCGCGAGTATAGTAAGTCTCCATATCTTGATAGCTTAATTCCCAAGCAGGAGAAACGCCATCACGGTGTTTTAGTTCGCCAAAATCTGCTTCGCGCATCCTTTGTAACGCCGCACCATAAACTTTGGTATTACCCCCAACATTGTAAAAAGCCTGAGGTTTAAAGCTGTTATCATCGCGATCTAGCCACTGCTCTTCTACCTGATATTTTCTACCCTGAAAAATAGCGTCGGGATTCCAGTTATCGTCTTCTTTGGGTAAATAACCGCCTCGTTCGATAATTAAAATACGTTTACCTGTAGGTGCGAGAGAATAAGCTATAGTTCCGCCACCTGCACCTGCACCGATAATGATTACGTCGTAATGATTCATTTTTAACTGTTGATTACTCTAATTATTAATTTAATTACTGATTATCCGAACTCTGAATAAAACAGCTTGTCTGCTTGACACTGTCTATAAATATCAAAATGTAGTCTGGTACGATTTACTACTACTGAGTGTTAAACGATTCAATCATCTTTGTCCAATCAATTTCTGTATCTTTGACTGCTGCTGCATCGGGCATTTGTTGTAGTCTCATTAGTTGAGATATAGCAGCAATATCCTTGTCTCTATTGATTCCAGCTACCGCCATAACGCAATTATTTTTGAGATAGTAGGTTAAAAATTCTGGCTGCTGAAGATCTCCGTCAATTTTTACATCATCCCATTCTTCGCAATGTCCTACATATCTTAACTTAAGGTCGTATTGACCCGACCAGAAGAAAGGCACGATGCGATCGGCTTTTTGCTGGTTTTTTCCCAACATATTAGCTGCTGCAATCCGTCCATGCTGTGCTGCCAATCGCCAATGTTCGATACGAGTAGATTCACCCATAGGTGCATAGGGAAAATTGGCAATGTCCCCTGCTGCAAAAACACCTTCAGCTTCAGTTTGCAGATATTCGTTAACAGGAACGCTATGGTCTTTTTCTTGGAGTTCGATTCCTTTTAAATAATTAGTGTTTGGGTTTACCCCGATACCGAGAATTACTATATCAGCAGCAATTTGTTCGCCGTTGTCTAAAGTTGCCGATTCAACTCGCTCTTTTCCCGTAAACTCCACTGCTTTAGTGCCAAATTTAAAAGTAACGCCTTTAGCTTCATGAACTTGCTGGAACATTTTGCCAAGGCGATCGCCTAAAATCTTTTTGAAGGGAACATCGTCAGGAGAAACTATTGTAACTTCTAATCCCTGTTGGACCAAACTTGCTGCTGCCTCCATCCCGATAAAGCTAGAGCCTACTATCAAGGCTTTTTTAGCTTTGTCTACTACCTGCAAAATTGAATCAACGTCTTCTGGTTGACGCACGGTAAAAATATTAGCCAAATCCGATCCTGGTACATCTAATTTTCTTGCAGTTCCTCCAGTTGCCAACAACAAAGAATCATATTCAATTGAGGAATTATCCTCAAAAGTAATTTTTTTATTTGTGGTATCAACTTCAGTTACAGTTTGACCAAAACGCAATTCGATATCATGTAGATCGTAAAACTCGCAGCTACGTAAAGGCAAAGCATCTGATTCGGCGTTACCTTGAAGATAGCCCTTACTTAATTTAGTGCGATCGTATGGTAGTTTGGCTTCGACACTAACTAAGACTAATTTGCCCGAAAAACCTTGTTGACGTAATGCTTCTACTGCTGCCGTACCAGCAGCACCCGCACCTAAAACTACAAAAGTACGTCTATCAAGACTTGGTTTATACTCTGCCATTTCTAGCGTACGTTGTGGGGATATCGATTCTGGTAATTCTACCAGTACGTTTTCTCCTTCCACCCTAACTCGAAAGTGTGCCAGAGAATCTAAACCAGGGGGTTCTTGTTGCTGTCCCGCGATCGCATTAAAACAAGCATTATGCCAAGGACAAACTATCGTTTCGCCACATAAAACTCCTTTAGCCAAAGGTGCACCATAATGAGAACAAAACGCGCCAGTTGCATAAAACTTGTCTTTAATCTTAGATAATAAGATCTGTGAGTCTTCGACAGCTATTTGCTGCATTTGACCATTTTGCAGCTCATGTATTTTGGCTACGGCTACTTCTTTCATTTACTGTGGTTCTAACCTAATCTGTGGACTTTGTTTAGTTGAATTTACCTATCGCCCTGTTGTTTTTTCTAGCCACCTTAGTCATTTATCGCTACGAATTATATTTAAAGCGCAATCGCGTAGTAATTAATTTGAGTAGAATTTTATTGGCTGCTGGTTTGAGTATTTTGCTGTGCTGTATGGCATTTCCCCATCAGCTAAATTTAACTGAAGTAACGGACAATTTAAACGCTTTGAGAGAACACGGCAAGAATTTTGTACCTTTAAATCCTTGGAGCCTAGTTCAGGAAAAGCCAAATCCAATGCCAAATATTAAAGACTTT
>JACLAC010010921.1_pt1 | contig 28655 bp, 19 predicted proteins | sample 8027881 | NCBI WGS metagenome assembly JACLAC01 (sample SAMN15725517, study PRJNA655200) | protist metagenome | isolation source: fluorescence activated cell sorting (FACS) single amplified genomes of... | place: Spain: Blaines Bay Microbial Observatory, Mediterranean Sea | collected 2016-01-19 | reverse complement strand
AGTTGGCTGCTTTCGACCGTCCGCGCCTGAGTCTGACGCCAATCGTAAACCAACCAGCCGCGAGTGACCAGTTTGCCGTAAGCGTCGTAAAAATAAGAACCCTCTTGGTTTGGCTCGATATAGCGCAAATAGGGATCGCTGGCGTAGTTTGTGTAACTCCACTGATTGTGTCGATACTCGCCGAACAGTTCCTGTGGCAAATACCAGCGCTTGACCGTAGGATCGAGTGCATCCATCAACACGCCCGGACCAGTGGTCGTAAAATGGACCTTACCTCCCTGCCGCTGTCCCAGGCGATAGCCATAATCGGTTTGAGCATCGGCAGATATCGCCAGCAATAACGCAACAACGAGCAACGTCCGCTGCCGACCGATCCACCTGACTATATTGGATTCGCGATCCGTCATCAGATTTTCTGTAGATTTTCCTCAATGATTTTAATTGGATACTTTTTTCGTAAATCGCGCACGAATTTCACATAGGCCCGTTTAGACTTGTCGATATGCACATAGGCCCGAGCCCGACGCTGAGACTCATCGTTAAAGGGCGTAAGCTCCTTGGTGCGGTCAATTAATTTGAAAACGGAATAGCCTGCGTCCACTTTTAACGGCCCACCGACCTGACCCGGTTGCATGCCCTGCACTACTCGGTAGATATCGGGGAAAAAACTCTGCGTATAGATATTGAGGTTGAGCTTGCCACCATGGTGTTGCGCACCTTCGCGCAACGTATGGCGAATCGCCAAAGCCCCGGGATCAGCGCTGTCCTTCAATGCCTGCGCCAAGCGCTGCGCCAGCGTGTCCGCAGCCACGAGGATCTCAATGGCTACCGCGGTTTCTGGCATGGTGAATTTTTCCGGATGCTCGTCGTAAAAGCGGCGAATCTCCTCGTCGGAAACGCTCAGATATTGGTCGACCTCCAGCCGCCGCAGCGCATCCAGCGCCAATTCCTCCCGCTTCAAAGCCAAATCCGCGACAAAGAGGCTGTCCCGGTTGATACCGGCAGCTTCGATTTCGGCGGCGAAGAACAGATCGGGTAGAACCCGCTCGTGCAATATGGCCACCACCTGAGCCCTATTCGACAACTGCGGCTTGCGTTCGGTGAGAGCCTCGACCTTGTGTAAAAAATCCTGCAATTTTAGTTCGCGAGCGCCGTAGGTGCAGAGAACCTGTTCGCCATCACCGGGTTTCAGTGCGATAAAACCGTTGTCAACCGCACGCTCTACCAGTAGCGCAATGGCCTCGTCGTGCACCTTAGGTGCGTACGCTGAGCGCAGCGAATCCCCCAAGGCCTCTAAACGTTCAGCGCGCTTGTGCAGAGTCAACTCTTCGACAATGACTTTTTCCGAAGCGCTTAATGGCGCCGGGATTTCATCGAGGATTTTGTAGACGATATAATAGTCGCCATCGGAAAATGCCTCGCGCACCGGCGAGGAAACTTGGCCTATCTCCAGCTCCAGCACCGCCGCCACCGTCGATGAGGACATTTGATCCCGCACCTGATAAGTACCGCTGTCGCCACCATTGGCGGCGGAAGGACCATGCAGTGAGTGATCGCTAGCGAGCGCATAAAAATCTTCACCCGCACTAAGCCGCTCAACAATCGCTTCGGCTTCCTGTACACTTTCGAGCATAATGCCACCCAAACGCAGAGCGCGGTCCCGCCCGCTCTCGCGGTAGAGTTGCTGCACTTCTTCAGGTGTAATCTGTGTTTTCGCAACGACTTCGCGTTGCACGTACAAATTCATCAGCCGCGAACGCTCGTACCGGGCCAAATCCCTCTTGAACGACGAGTCTTGCTCGACCTCTGTCGCCGTCGCCTCCAGCACCAATAGCGTCTTATCGATCAGACTTTCCAGCACTGTGCGCTTCACCGCTTCATTCGACTCGCCCTCTTTCATCCCTTGAGGGATCCGCGCACTGAACGCGTTGAACTCGGCGACAGTAATCACCGCATCCCCGACCTCGGCAACGGCCGGTTCCGGCGATTGATTTAGCTCCTCACCACAACCAACGATGGCAGCCAACGCCAACACCGCTATTGCCGAGCTACCCCACACTTCTACGCCTCTGCATCGCATTGACATTCCCCTACCTTAATCGAGACCGGCGAAAACCGTAATAAACGTCGTCGTTTCATTTCTACTCTTGTTGCCTTCTTTAAATATTCCAGGGCGATCACTGTCTTCGATGACCCGTTCCGTTAGCGTACGGCCAAACCGCAGGCCTGCCTGCGTTGTCAGTTTATAACCGAGATAATCTGAGGTCGTCGACAACTGTAGCGCGATATTGGTCGAACTTAGATCACCAGTCTCCTGCAACAAACCCGCGGACTTCAGCGCATCCTCGTCTTGCACCCGATCGCTAAACCACAACTGCTCCAACCCCGATTCAATTGTGGTGTGCCGCATCACCGGCAGCCGCCCGATCAATTGCAGCGTCATCGCCCATTCTTCACGACGCTCTGCACCGGCGACAAAAGCGGCCTGGCGCAAAAACTCGCTCTTGAGCCGCGGCTGCAGATCCAAGCTGCCTAAACTGTAGGTATAGTCGACCTTGTTGATCAAACCGAAAAAACTCGCACTGTCGTTGAGTGGCAGTCCGTTGCTGTCGCGTGGGTCTTTCTTGTTTTGGCTGAAGATTTCCCACTTGAGCTTGTTGACGAAGCTGAGGCCTTCAATGCCCTTGTAGTCGAAACCGACAAAAGCCGTGTGCACCCAGGTATCCTGCGCAGGTAGAATATCTCTTACCAGGGGCTGGATCGGCGCCCCGACAAAGGGCGTCGGCTCGCGACGCGCGTCGGGAATCGTATCCTTGGCCTGCTTTAGCATATCGAAGACCCGCAACCGCCCCAGCCCGACATAGTCCTTGTCGAAGGTAAATAAGGCGTAGTTAGTCTGATTTACCGCATCGGTCATCTGCGATTCCTCGTCCGTCCGGCCCAGTGTCAACCGAGCCTCCGGACTGAGGTGCAAACCGCCAAATAAATTATAACCGCGCCGATCTGGTTTGTAGGGAAAATCCGGCAGGTCGTCGTCTTCAAAACGGTCGACCCAATTGTTGTTATTGAGATCAATACCAAAGAGAAATTCGGGCCGATCGACATTGTAGCGCAGGAAGGGTTCGTCGTAGTCGGGAATGGTATTGGCCGCAGTGGCGTTATCGTTTTGGTTGAAGTCGGTAATAAAGTCGTTGTTCTGGTCCCAACCGGGGTAGATCGCCCGGTCCTGTGTCGAACCAAAGCGAATCCAGTCTGGGAAACGGTCTTGGTCGTCGTTGTCGTCGACAAATTCGTAAAAATGCCGCTGAGAATTATCGTACTGTATCTCGCCGACCCCGTTGGTCAAAAAAGCTGTCGTTGCATAGGCCGCTTCGATCGAATAGGCCTCGCCGTAGACAAACCACGGAAAATCCTGGCGCTCGATATTAAAATGCCAGGCGTCGGACGCTTCGGAAGAGGCTTTGTGTTTTTCTCCTTCGTTAAACAACGCGGCATTGGGATACTGAAAATAGCGTTTGTTGCGATCCCACTCACCGTAAAAATCAAAACCTAGCACTCCGGTGCCCGCGAGCGTAAAACCACCGACCAAATTAGCCGTCGGCAGCCCGTAGTCGAATTGGATGCGCTGCAGGTTGGTGATATCGGTGACATTGCCCTCTGCGCGACGCAAAGTGATCAAAGCCGGTTGCGACGAGTCGAGCACCTCGGAGGTCAGCGGGGCTGCCGGTTGTGCGCGCTGACCGGTTTGGCGGTCGGACCACATCTCGATTTTGAAATCGTTGGCCACTACGTAGTCGAAATCGACGCTGACGATGCTGGTCGGATTCGGTCCGACATAGGCCGGGTCATTGAAATCATAGTTGACGATGATACGCTCGGGGCCGTCGGCAGCCAAAAAGCCAGCGCGGCGGAATCCGCCAAAAATTATCGGCCAACGAGTGCCGGGACGGACCACTTCCCGCAAAGTGAACACCGTCTCTTTGCCGGTATCGAAATCGCGGCTGGTGATGCGCACATCGTGCGAAAAAAGCGCCGCACCGCCTATACCATCGCCGGGCGAATCGTCGCTTAGAATTATGGCTAACGCTGCCAGTGGCGCCGTCGACTGCCCGGCAGTGAGACTACCCGCGACTAGATCGCCATTGAACATGTCGAGTAGGGTATTTCCGTTGCTGGCATCCACTAGGGTCGCCCCCAACTCGACAAAGTCGCCGATTTGGAAGGTTGCCCGGCCGCCAAAGAGCGATGTGACATTACTGTGGGTGACCGGCTCGGTAATGCCGCCCGAGGTCTGCGATGAACCGCGAATCGGCTCGCTGACTCTAGAAGCCAGGATCGTCGCCCGGTATTTATCGGAGGAAAAGTCGATCTGCACTCCGTTGAAATCGGGTTTTGAAAAGGTCATCGGCGTCAGCGTAGTGCGGATTCGGTCGCCGACGGTGATCGCGTATTTATACTGGCCCTTCGAATCACCGCTGATCGTCACCGCATTGAACCACCGATTAAAGCGCGTGCTTTGGAAGATGCCGCTACCCAAAGGCTGCGGCTGGAACTGACGCCAATCGTAAATCAGCCAGCCACGGGTAGTCAAATTGCCGTAGACATCGTAAAAGTAGTCGCCCTCGCGCGTGGTATTGACATAGCGCTCGTAAGGGTCTTGCGCGTAGTTAGAATACTCCCACTGGCGCCAGCCATAGTCGGTGTAGAGTTCCTGTGGCAAATACCACTTCTTGACCGCCGGGTCAAGTGCCCCAAACAGCACCCCCGGCCCTTGGGGTTCAAAACTTACTTCCCCACCTCGCTGCACCCCGAGCCGATTACCGTAGTCCTGTGCCGATGCAACCCCCGCGAAAAGGGCGAACGCTATTAGAGCGATTGTGGTATGCGCGAGTTTCAACCTGATCCCTCCTGTGTGCTGTCTTCCGCCGTCTTGTCGTCTCAATACGCCACGCCCACCACAGCCAACACCTTGCGCCGTCCGGTCTTGGCCGCCAGCGTCACGCTAAACACATAATTGCCCGGTGGCACGATCCGGCCGCCATCATCCCGCCCATCCCAAGCCCGGGCAAAACGGCCGCTGCTTTCAAAAGAGTCATACAATCTTCTGACCGGTCGACCGGCCAAGTCGTAGATGTCGACAGCCAATCCCGTGGGGCTGCCGACATTGGTCAAATCGTACTCGATCAGCGCTCGATCATTAACACCGTCACCATTCGGAGTAAAGATCGTTGGCGCAGCCGCCACGTTGACTAACAAGTCGCCTGAGATCGGCACCTCCACCGACAAATTACCTTCGAAGGGCGTGCCCAAGGGCTGCACATCTGAATCGCCGTCACCCAAATCCGCCGCATTGCCAGCCACAACGCCCTGGCCCAGCAATTGGCCGTTCTCCGTATTGAAAACCCGGCCGCTAAAGGTGGTGCCAAAACGCAACACGCTATTGCTGAAAACCACCTGCAACTCGGCCCCGTCTTCGTCGATCAGGGGAAATTCAAAAATCGCGCTCTGCTCTTGGATCTCGACAATGGCAAAATCGTCCTGCTGCACAGGCAACCGATCGAGGGCCACACCAGTAAAATCGGCCTCCAACACCGTGCCATCGGGCCGCCGGATACGTATCGCGCTCACGGTTCCGACCTTGAGGGGCGTATCAACCTGTAACCGATTGAACCCCCGATCTTGTCCCCGGCGAAACTTGGCCAGCAGTGCATAGGTGAAATCCGTCCGCTCACCCACCGACGCCCGCCGCGGCACAATCTCGGCCGTCAATCGCTCGGCAAAAGGCGAAGCCAGCACGTCAAAGGCCAGTCCACCGACCCCAGTCGCCGATTCAAACTCGTCGCTAAAAAACTCTACCATAAACTGCAAATAACGCCTTGGACTCGGCGAGACGATTTCTACACCCGAACCCTCTTCGGTCAGCAATACGGCTTGTTCCAGCGTGTAGGGCGGCGACCACTCGCTCCAATTTTCGACATCGTTGCGAATTGTACCCCGGTCGCCGCTACTCAGTTTTTTATAATCCGCCTCGCTCAGCGCCAACAGATTCTGTTGCTCCAGCGAAAGCGCATTGAAAACCTGAATCGCATCGCGTAAAGTTACCGTTTCGTTGTCCAGCACGGTCTCAACCAACGTCTTCAATTCTTCATCTTCGATATCCTTGGCGAATTTCCACGGCACCTCGTCATCAGCGCTACCCAAACCCCCGCCCAAGCCCCTGCCGCTGCTGACTCCAGCTCCATCCGATGTCAGACCTGCACTGCCGCCGCCAACGCGAAATATCCTCTCGCCGGGTCGAACTTTATTGAACTGCACCGTTCCCGGATCCTCGCCGGTGCGCGTGCGCACTTTTATACGCGATAGCCGGCCGTCGCCGACCTCTTGCTGCATCCAGCGCAATTTGCCCAATAGAGCCAGATCACCAAAATCGAAAATATTGGAGACGTAGACCGCTTCGGGCACAAAACCAGTGCCAAAGACCTGAAATTCAGCCATATCAAAACCAGTGGCCGTTAGCGACTTGAGCCGCACAAAGCGCACGTATTGCGGCGGAATTCGGATATCCACCACCTGATCTTCATTCTGGCCGACTAGCGCCACGCTCTCGCGGATCGGCACACCCTCGAGCTTTGTTTCTGGAGTACCGTCATTGATAAAGATCTCGAAACTGCGTATAAAGTCATTCTGGAAAGGAAATTCGGGAGCGGGAAATTCGGGGGCGGCATTGCGCGGAAAGAAGCGAAAGCGATCGAGGCCGAAACGAGCGCCGAGATCGAGATCTATAATCAGTCCAAGGACCCGAGCACTGCTCGCCCCAACGCTAAGGCGCAGGTCCATACCAGTGTTGCCATCGTCATCGATTATCTTGGGCAGTTCACCGCGGATATTCTGGATATTGGGCGAAGTGATCGAACCGCCCCTAGCCGCAGAATTGGCGCCTAGGGCGATATTGAGCGTAGTATCGGCGCGCTGCGGAAAGATCCAGTTTTCAAAGTTCTCCGGCGAGAAAGCGATAACACCGCCGGGCGCGTTAGTGCTTTCGATACTTTGATCGCTGCGAATGACTTGAGCCGGAAGCTCCCCGCCACCGCTCTGCCAACTCCGCCCAATCTCGCCCCCGACAATAACGACTTCGGCTGCGACTGGAGGAGCGCAAAGGGCACAAATGAAGCTAATGCAAAAACTGACCCTTCTCATGACTGCCCCGCCGCTATGATTTCGCACCGTTGAGGACGATGGCTTGATACAATAAGCACTCAATAAACGAGAATCGGCATTGGTTCACAATATAATAAAGTTTAGCATTTGTTAAGAAATAAAAACATGATAGGATCTCAAATGGCTGAAAATACCAACAATATGTCTAATTATCCACTAGGAATCCATCTATATTGTTATTTTGCTCTCCGTTGAATACCTTATTCGGCAGCCCAGATGATCAGGCGGGTAGGTCAACCTGATATTAAACTGTATTATTTCTAATGATTTACTTATGAGTCTTCGAATTCTGATGGTAGAGATCCAACACATTGAGCAGCAGGTGATATGAAGTATCTGATTTATGTCTGTCGATGCCACTCAAGCCAATGCTCATGTCGTATCTGCCCATCCATCTATCTGCTTACTGCCTTTTGCGCCTTGCTGCTCGCCACCCCATCCGAGCCACAGACAGCACCCGCCGACACCAGTATCAATGGCCAACGCTATACGCTGATTCCGATCGAAAACCTGATCGCGCAGCTCGAGAAAAATACTTCGCTTGCGATCACCTACCGCCACACCGTTTTTCGCGGACGTTTGTTCGCTGCACTCGACACCGTACATGCTCCCCTCGATCTAGAAGATATCCAATTTCTCGACGAAGTCGCTCTCAACGACGTGGTCTTCACTGCCCCCGCTCGCATCCGCCAGACCGTCTTTGCCAACGGTCTGGCATTACAGCGCAGTCGCTTCTTCGCTCCCGTCGACTTCAGCGGCGCCCGATTCCACAGACACGCGACTTTTAAAGATGCCGAATTTCGCGCCGGAGTGGATTTTTCCACCAGCCATTACTCCGGTATCGCCTCCTTTATCGGCGTCGAGTTTGCCGGCCGCGAATCGTACTTCAACCGCACCACCTTCGCCAACGCTGCCTACTTCGCCGGTGCCCGTTTTATCAGCCGTGCCTTTTTTCAGGATGCGGCCTTTGCCGACCTAGCTTCATTCAAAGAGACCCTATGGCGACACAACGCTTCCTTTGCCGGCACCCGCTTTAACGGCCGGACCCTGTTCTGGGATGCGCGTTTCGCCGCTGAAACCACTTTCGCTACTGCCCGCGCCGACGGCGAGATCGCCTTCAACCGCGCCACATTTGCCGGACCGGCCTCCTTCGCCGGTTTTGTCTTCGGCCAATCGGCGCTATTTAACCGTGTCGTGTTTACCGACGAAGCCAACTTCACCGGTGCTTATTTTAGAAAAATAGCCAACTTTACCGATGCCATGTTTCGCAGCGACCTTCGCCTCAACGCCTTTTTCAACCATTCGCTCGATCTGCGTCGGGCCCGCATAGCCCTGCTCGATATGCAACTGCCCGCTAGTTCAGACTCCATATTTGCATCCGGAGCACCCCTCTATCTGCAGCAAGCCCACTACCAACACCTCTTGGCCCGTTGGCGTCCACTGGCGCATCACCTCGCCGCCAGCGATACATTGGCAACAGATGATCTAGCCCCTGTTTATGCAAACCTCTGCCGCCAATTGAAGGCCCAAGGGCTCAAAAGAGACGCCGACGACTGCTACATCGAATCACTCCAGCAGCAACGCCGCCATTTGGGCTGGAGCAATCCTGGATTTTACGCGCTTTCTCTATTGCAAACAACCACCCGCTACGGCACTGATCCCACCCGCTTTGCCAGCACGGTCATCTGCATAGTGCTACTCTTCAGCCTGACCTATCGACTGGGCCGCTGTAGCCTTGACACGCGCCGCGGCACCTCACCGCCCTCACTGTCTGATTGCTTATTATTTAGCGTCCAGACCTTTATTCGCTACGGCGCCTCATCACTGTACCCTGCCGGCTATATGCGCTGGCTAGTCTGCCTGCAAGCGCTCTTGGGCTGGCTCTGCCTTGGCCTGCTAGTGGCGATCCTGCTTTCCCGACTCGCTTAACGTTTATTTTATGCGTACCCGCCGACATTGGCTCGATTTACCCCATATAACGTTCGGCCTCTGGTTGGCGCTATCTCTATCGGCCTGCAGCGAAACGCCGCTTCCGCCAACCGCTTCCGTTCAGTTCTCACAGGTCACCACGGAGGCCGGTATTGACTTCGTGCATGCCAACGGTTTTTCGGGAGAGTACTTTTATATCGAGACATTTGGCGGGGGTGCCGCCTTCTTCGACTACGACAACGATGGCTGGTTGGACCTCTATTTGGTGAACGGCACCTATATAAAAGGCTACCCACCCGACCCCCTGCCCACCAACAAGCTTTTTCGCAATAGTGGCGACGGCCACTTCTCAGATATCACGGCAATGGCCCATCCCGCAGATGCGCAATACGGTTTTGGCGTCTCGGCTGGCGACTACGACGCCGACGGCGACCAAGACCTCTTCGTCGCCAACTACGGTCCCAACGCCTTTTACCGCAATGACGGCGGAACTTTCACCGAACTCGGCGTAGCCATCGGCGTCGACGACCCCCGTTGGGGCAGCAGCGCCGGCTTTCTCGACTACGACGCCGACGGCGATCTCGACCTCTTCGTCGCCAACTACGTTCACTTCTCGCTCGCGGACAATGCGGTCTGCAAGCAGGGCAAAGTGCGCTCCTACTGCCAACCCGATGTCTACGAGCCGACCGGCGATATACTGTTCCGCAACGACGACTCGACCTATCGCGACATCACCGCCGTTGCTGGCATCGCCCTCAAAGGACGGGGCCTCGGTGTAGCCTTCTCCGACTACGACCTCGACGGCGACACCGATATATACGTGGCCAACGATGGCAATATGAATTTTCTCTACGACAACCGACAGGGCTATTTCAGCGAAGTTGGTCTCACCGCGGGCACTCGCTACAACGAGTACGGGCACGCCGACGCTGGCATGGGTGTCGACTTCGGCGACTACGACACGGACGGCGACCAGGATCTCTTCGTCACCAACTTCACCAAAGAGACCAATAATCTCTACCGCAACGAGGGCCAGGGCGACTTCGTCCTCGCGACCTCTATCACGGGTCTAGCCGGTCCTAGCCTGAAACCTCTGGGCTTCGGCACCCGTTTTTTCGACTACGACCACGACGCCGATCTCGACCTCTTTGTCGCCAATGGCCATGTGGTCGATCAGATCACCGCCGCCGATCCAGAGCAGACTTATTATCAGTCGAATCAAATGTTCCGCAACGATAACGGCATCCATTTCACCGAAATATCAGCTGAACTCGGTGCAGATTTCATCGCCGCCAATGTCGGTCGAGCTGCTGCCGTAGCCGACTACGATAACGATGGCGACCAGGACCTACTGGTGACCACCGTCGCCAACGCACCGCGCCTGTTGCGCAACGACGGCTCTCATCGCCGCCATTGGCTGCTCATCGAATTGGTCGGTTCGCGTCATCCGGATGCTCTAGGAACCCGTGTCACCGTTATCGCAGGTGATAGGCGCCAAGTACGCGAACGCCAATCCGGCGGCAGCTATCTTTCCAGTCACGACCCCCGACTGCACTTTGGTCTAGACGCCGCAACACAGGTCAGCATCGAGATCCGCTGGCCGGACGGGGCAATCCAGCACCTCAACGACATTGCCGCTAATCAGATCCTGCGCGTAGTCCAACCAGCGCCTTAAATTTGTGCCAGAGGCGCTCTTCTATATAAATTCACAGCGATAAAAAATTGGGGCACTCCCCCGTTGCGGTAGGCCGCTATGAAATCTGCTTTTACTTATAAAGGGTTGGCCATCGGCGCCTTGTTTTCCTTGATCTGCGGAGCCGGCGGCGTCTACGGTATGCTACTGGTGCGCGGTTCGTGGTGGGGCCTCAACGCCTCTGCACCCGGTGCACTACTGCTTTTTTTCGTGCTCACTTTCTTCGTCAATACCTTGCTCAGACTCATCCACCGCCCCCTGGCCCTCGGCCGCGGCGATCTGGTGCTCATCTACGCCATGATGCTGATGGCACTGACCCTACCGACACAGAATTTTCTGGTCCATATCATCCCCACGATGTGCGTCCCTTTTTATTCCGCCACCCCCGAAAACAATTGGCGCGCCGTCCTCCAGCCACTCATTCCCGATTGGATCGTGCCGCAAAACTACGCGGCCATCCAACATCTCTACGAAGGACTGCCCGCCGGTCAAGCCATCCCTTGGGACGTGTGGGTAACTCCCCTCGGCGCCTGGTTCGCACTCTTTATGGCCTTGAGCCTGATGATGATTTGTCTGTCGGTGATTCTGCACCGACAGTGGTCGCAAGCTGAGCACCTAGCCTATCCGATGGTCCATCTTCCGCGTTCGATGATCGAAGAGGGCAGCGATCCCACCGCGCGAATAGGCCCATTCTTCAAAAACCCGCTGGTATGGATCGGGTTTGCCCTGCCGTTGTTTTTCTTCAGTTTCGACGGGCTCAATCACTATTTCCCGGAAGTGCCGGTCTTTCCCCAATTCTCGCCCAGCCTTTGGTGGTTCGAAGACTCGGTGCGCGTCATCATCGGCTTCAGCTTCGCCTGGATCGGGTTCTTTTATCTGGTCAGTCTCGAGATCATCTTCAGCATCTGGTTTTTCTACATTTTTAGCAAGCTGCAAGAGGGCGCCTTCAGCGTCGTTGGCATCGCCAGCACCGAAAAATTGAGCCGCTACGAGGCCTTCCAGTCCGCCGATCTGGTCCACCAGGGTCTTGGTGCTTTTGTCGTATTCGCAATCTTTGGCCTATGGATGGCGCGCCGTCACTTGCTCGCCGTCTGGCGCAAGGCCTGGGACCGCTCGGACCCACTCGACGATTCCACCGAAATGCTCTCCTACCGCACCTGCCTGATTGGCCTAGTCGGCAGTCTGTTCTTTATCTCCGGCTGGCTGTGGATGTCCGGTATGCCCTTGATCGTATTGCCGGTGTTTTTGGGCATCGTGCTGATCTATTATGTCGTCATCACCCGCGTCGTCACCGCCGGTGGCATTCCCACAACCCGTCCACCCATCGTGCCGCCCTTCTTTATCATTTCCGGTCTCGGGGCTTCGATACTCGGCGACCGCGGCCTAGTCGCCATGGGCTTTGCCATGGGCTGGGCGGCCGAAATGCGGCTATTCACCATGATCGCTTGCGCCAATAGCCTCAAACTGGCCGAGATGATTCCCGGACCGAAACGACGCCTGTTCTGGGGTATGATGTTGGCTTTGCTCTGCGGACTCGCCGGGTCAACCTATGTGCTGATGCACGTCGCCTACACCCACGGCGGTATCAATCTAACCTCGCATTTCATCGGCGACGGCGGACAATGGAATCGCCTTGTGCCGCTGCTCAGTTCCCAACCCGGAGCGGATATGCGCGGTTGGATCTTCACTGCCATTGGCGGTTTCGTCGAAGGCTTATTGATGTGGGCTAATCACCGTTTTTTCTGGTGGCCTTTGCACCCACTCGGCTTTGTCGTTGCCGCTGGATTTATCACCGGCCAGATCTGGTTCTCAGCCTTTATCGCCTGGCTATTAAAGGCGGTCATCCTACAATACGGCGGGCCCGGTCTATTCACCCGACTGCGGCCGTTCTTTCTCGGCATGATCCTCGGCGAGGCAACCACCGGGGGACTATGGTTGGTGATCGACGCTTTGACAGGCAATTACGGCAACCGTATTACGGCAATGTGACCTCAGCCATCTCGCCACAATAAAGCAGACCGCCGGTGCCCAACGAATACTATCTACTTATCCCATATTTATTCGCCGAGGTACATCTTTCCCACGAAAGGCTGCGTCTCGGTCGGACGTTCATAGCTGATGTGTTTAGGTGTCTGCTCCAGCGCGACGGCCCATTCGTCCCGCCAGTTCTCATATAGGGTCTCTGATTCGCGGTCGCGACGACTGCGGGCTATCAGACTGGGCCACTCCGGTCGTGGCGAGGGCTCGCCCGTCTTCTGGTACCGCAGATCCATGCTCCAGCGCACCGCATCGGTCAGATTGGGACCAGAACCGTGCGGCGTCAACTTATGCATGATCAGCACGTCTCCTTTTTTCATCGGGAGGCTGACTCGTTCGGTTTGCGGTAGGTCCTTTCCGTATGACCAGTAGACCATGCGCTCCCGGTGGACCCCAGGTTGCACCTGCAGGCAGCCGTTTTCTTCAGTCGCCTCGACCAGCGGCAGCCAGACGGTAACCTGCAGGATGCCCTGCGCTTGCGGAGTGGTAAATACGGCATCCTGGTGGAATATTACATCGGTCGATGGCATCTTTGACCTGACGTGCGAAACGGCGTTACAGGTGATTTCCGGACCGATAAAAGGCTCGATCACATCGATGAGATTTTCGTTGCGCAAAAACTCGAACGTCCCCTGCCGGCGAGTGACTCCAAAATCGGGACAACCGTCAATCTCGGGACATTCGTCGGCCATCCGGGCCAGACGGCGATCAAAGGACTCGTGTTCGTACAGGTTGCTCAGTTTGCCCTGCTGATGCAGATCGCGGGCGATTTCATCGACAATGACATTGTGGTCCTGGATCAGTGGTTCGAGATCGTTGTCGGTGAGTGCCCCTGCTACAACCACATACCCTTCTTCTTTGTAAAAGTCGAGTTGCTTGCTGGTGACCTTCATAGTCTACTCCTTCTGATTATCTAGCAGCCTGGCTGGCGGCAATACTACCGGAACCCAACCAGCTAAGCGTAGGGATCAGCTGCGTCGCGCAGCCCATCCCCCAAAAAGTTATAACACAATACCGTCAGCACAATAAAGACCACCGGCAAGAGCAGCCAAGGATAATTGCCCACCGCCTGCAAATTCATGCAGTCCTGCAGCAAAACCCCCCAACTGACTACCGGGGGCCGCAGGCCCATGCCCAAAAAACTCAAACTGGTCTCACCCAATATCATCCCCGGTACGCTCAAGGTCAGGGCCACTATAATATGGCTGGTAAACCCCGGCAGCAGATGTCGGAAGATCACCCGAGAGTGGTTTGCCCCCAACAGCCGAGCGGCGATGGCGTAGTCCTCTTCGCGCAAGGACAAAATCTTGCCGCGCACAACTCGCGCCAACTGAGTCCAACCTAACAGGCTCAGCACGATGGTAATGCCAAAATAGACCCGCAGCGGGGACCAATCGGGCGGCATAACGGCCCCCAAAGCCAGCCATAGCGGAAGTTTGGGAAAGGCATCGGCGATTTCTATACCGCGCTGAATCACATTGTCGACCGCCCCGCCGACATAGCCCGAAATACCGCCGATAGCCAATCCGAGCACAAAGGTCAATACAATCCCCACGATGCCTACCGACAGCGAAATCCGCGCACCGTAGAGAATGCGGCTCAAAAGGTCGTGCCCGTATTTGTCGGCGCCCATTAGATAAAATGTCGGCACCCCTTTTCCCGTGTAGGCCGACAGATCGACTCCAAAGAAATGCCGATCCATGTGGATCAACCCCCACAACTCGTATGGCTCACCGCGGACGAAAAAGCTCAATGGGATAATGCTGCCCGCATCCTCGACATACGCGCTGCGAAAGGTGATCGGATCGACGTGGCGCACCACGGCCTTGACGTGCCAACCATGAGTCCAGCTATAAACCGGCAATTGCGGTGGCGCGTAGATGTGATCTAGATCTTTCCAGGCCGGAGTGTATGGCGCAAAAATCTCGACGAAAGCGGCGAGGATATAAAGTATCGCGAGTACGTGCAGCGAAACCACCGCCAAGCGATGCTTGGCAAAGGCTCGGGCGATAAGCTGCCATTGCGTCAGCCCCCCAGCCGGTTGTTGTACTGTGCGCGCCGGGGCCGCTGGGCTCGCACTGTCTGGCGCCTGGCTCATCTAGACCCTCCGTCAAAACGGATCCGCGGATCCAACCACAAAAGCAGGAGATCGCTGACCAAGACGCCCAACACTCCAAGCATGCTCAAGACCATCAACATCGACCCGGCCAGGTACATGTCTTCGGTCAACAGCGCGTCGAGCATCAGTGGCCCCACCGTAGGCAGGCTCAGTACCATCGCAACGATAGCACCGCCGGATACCAGCGCCGGAAAGAGACCGCCGATACCGGAAATAAAGGGATTGAGCGCCAGGCGCACCGGATACTTCATCAGCAGTTTCAACGGCCGCACGCCTTTGGCCCGTGCGGTCGTGACATAGGGTTTTTTCACTTCATCCAGCAAATTAGCGCGCATGACCCGGATCATCCCGGCCGTCCCCCCCACACCCAGTACCACCACCGGCAACCAAATATGTTGCAGCAAGTCGACGAACTTGCCCCAGGTCCATTGCGACTGCACTGCATACTCGGCCGAAAACAACCCAGAGACCTTGATTCCCAGATAGTGGTCGCTCCAATAGATCAACACCAAAGCAAAGAGAAATTGCGGCACGCACATGCCGATAAAGCCGAGCAAGGTCAACACATAGTCTGCCAGAGAATACTGGCGTACCGCCGAGTAAATGCCAATGGGCACCGCCAGCGCCCAGGTAAAGAGAATCGTGCCCAACGAGATCAGCACCGTCAGCAAAATCCGGTCGCCGACGATATCGTTGACCGGTTTCTGCCCCGACATCGAACGACCGAGATTCCCCTGTAACAAACCTTCGTCAGCTGCATCAAAGGTGGTGAACCACGTAAGCCCCATCCAGCGACTGTACTGGACCACTACCGGATCATTTAAAAAAAACATCGTTTCCAAGTCAGCAATCTCTCCCGACGACAACTCCTCTCCTTTGTGCTTAAGCTGTTCGATATAAGTCGTCAGATAATTCCCCGGCGGTATCTGGATAATCGCGAAGGTGATGATCGAAATGATGGCCAGCGTCGGCAGCATGATCGCCAATCTCCGTCCCACATAGGGATGCTTGAAAGCCGCCAGCGCAATACCAGCAAGCAGTACCCCGCTAGCCAGCCAAGCGAAGACAGTAGCGAGCAGGCCGCCGGTTTCATCTCCCGGGTCACCATCTCCCGCAGCCGGCTGCTGCCTAACCGTGACAATCTCGCGCTTGATCTCCTCGCGTTCGCCCGGTGCATACCACGGTTGCTGCCAAAACCAAGTATCGGGGTAGGCACTATTGAGCAACATCCCATCGATAAAACCGTATACCAGACTGGTCGGCACGTTGCGCAGGCCTTCCTTGACAACGGCTAACACCGGCGGAGCCGTAGCTACGCCAATGGTCCACAGGTTTTCAGCGGCGATCTGAAGGGCCGGTCGGTAGATATCTCGGCGCCGATAGGGATCGACCACCATCGAGGCTAGATCATATAGCCGCATCGCCTCGCGAATCGGGTGATCTGCGGGCGGCTCGACGCAACCGGGCTGGTCGGCCTTGGACGAGCCGGCCATCCCGTCCTTATGATACCATTCGCCCCAACCGCTACCCCAGGCCGAATGGCCGTTCTGCGGCATAAAGTCGCCGCCGCCCACCGCATTGTGCGAGGACGAATCCCCGGCCAGAATCAGGTCGGATTTGCGGGCCCACTTCTCCAGGCCAAAAAGGGTATTGGAGCGCTCGCGGGGAATCGCGCGAATCCCCACCGCGGCCCAGTCGTCGATGACAAACTGTACCGCACCCATCTGTGCGGTGGTCTGGTTGACATTCAAATAGAAGGTCATTCGCGAGCCGTCTTTAAAAGTGCGGAATCCTTCCCCGTCCCGCCGATCTATGCCGATCTCGTCTAATATTCGCTCCGCCCGGATCGGGTCCCATGCAACAAAACTGCTCGACAAGTCAGGGTGGTGGTAAATCGATGCCGGCCCTGGCGCCGTCTGCGACGGCTCGCCAAAACCATTCCATTCGGCGTCGATAATCTGCTGTCGGTTGATGGCCAACGACAGCGCCTGTCTGAAACGCCGATCGTTGAGCAGGTCGTATTTGAATTGCGATTCCGGTTGGCCTGGGTAGACCTTGCGGTTTAGGTTGGGGGCAATGGAGAAGATACTCCTAGTCGCCGGATACCAATGATAGACTTCGTAGCCATTGCGCTGCCGCTGATCCATCAGCAGGCTGTAGTCGACAAATTCTCCCACCTGCATTGAGGTCTCGCCGTTGGCGACGGCCATCGATACCATCTGAGCGTTTTTCACCATAACGTGAATGCGGTCGAGATAGGGGAGTTGGTTCCCTTTGGTATCAACCGCGCAATAATACGGATTGCGCACCAGCGTATAAGGGCCGTTGGCCCGATAGGTCTGCAGGATCCACGGACTGAGGCTGGGACGCGCGGGGTTAGTCACCGCGTCGACGAACTTGAACACCGCGATCTTGCTCGGCAGCTTATAGGCCTTCATCGTCTGCGCAATAAGTTCCTGATCGCCGTATTGGGGATGGAACTTCCTCAGATAGTGTGCTGGTTTCGGAGCAAAGGCAGCCCCCCGCGCACCGGTCATAAACTCCAAGAAAATTCCCTGGGATTCGGGGAAGATATAGCGTACGGTATAGTCGTCTACTTTTTCAATACGCCCCGCTTTCCCCCGCGCCTTGACAATCTCGGGGATCCATCCCAATTGCTCTCCGGTATCGGGATCCTTCCACGTGGCCCAGCCCTCCCACCAGAACATGATATCCTCGACGGTAAATGGATGGCCGTCCGACCAGCGCATCCCCTTGCGCAAGCGGAAAGTGAAAACCGCGTTGTTATCGGATACCTCGTAGCTCTTAGCCAGCAACGGCGTAGCCGGATAGCCGTGTGGCGAAAAGCGCAGCAATGTAGTATTGCCCAACTCGTAGGTCATATAGAAGCGCAACGAGCCCTCATCAGTCAGAGCGCGAACCCAAGTGCCGCCGTATTTGCCGACCCCTTCAACACCCTCGTAGACTACCGGCTCAGGACCGACCCGCTCTGCGACCGGGGGCAACTGCCCCTCGGCGACCAATTCGGACAAAATCGGCGCCTCGCCTTTTGGATACCACGCCGCCTGGGATCCCCGACTGTAATCCACTGCCCGATAGATCGCTAGGGTATCGGTTGGATCCACTGAATTGTCGCGCAGTGTTTGCGCCGCCGCAAGTTCCGCCGGCGGGTAGGATGGCAGTGATGCCGCCATATCCGGCTGCACTACCCAAGCGCAAAACCACAGTAGGGCGACAAATCCCGTTGCCGTCGTTAGCAGGGCCCCTAGATAACGCACATACCTGTTATGCAAGATTGTATTCAAGCGGAATCCTACCTCTGGACTCTTTCAGATGGACGGTTCTACTCTCTTCAGATCGGTCATAGCTTTATCATAATAAGGAGTCCTGAGGGGCCCTTCAAGCAGAGGGTCTTTCACTTGTTCCATCCAAGCGAGCAGACGATGTGACAACTCGGCAACAATGGATGCGCATTCTTGCTCGGACCCTATGTCACGCAATTCATAGGGATCATTTTCGAGATCGAATAGCTGTGCAAATGGACGCGGTCCCGTCGTCTTACACCTTTGCTCGTGGATCGCAAAGGTATGCGGATGTACATCGACCGGATAGTCGACTGCCCGGCCCTGATCGAAATATCTAATCAGATGGTAGCAGTCGGTTATAATTGATCGCGACAGATTGTCTCGCTTCATATCAGGCGTGTATTGCGCGTAGGCCTCCGTGCGCGGCGGTTGCTGTGACTGACCATTGAGCAAGGGCATAAAACTGTGGCCCTGTATGTTCGCGGGAATCTTCGCCTGCAGATAGTCCAAAACCGTGGGCAGGACATCGACATGACTCATAAGCTCGCTGCAGACTTTTCCCCCTGCAAACACGGTGCCTGGTTGGTATAGGATAAGCGGCACTTCGATGCCCGCTTTGCGCACAGTCCATTTCGCGCCTGGATAGGGTATGCCGTGATCGGAAGTCAGGATCACCAACGTATTCTCGGCCACCGCGCTAGATTCAAGTGCGGCGAGAATTTCGCCGACCCGTTCGTCAAAATACTTGATCGTGCCCTGAAAGTCGGCGAGGTCATCGCGAATGTCTTCCGTCTCCTGCAACCACGGCGGAATAAACACACCCTTTTCGCTATCCGCGCCATTGGTAAACGGACGGTGTACTTCGAGAAAGCCCACCTTAGCAAAGAAGGGACGTTGTTTTGTCGCGGCCTCTTGAATCAGATCTCGGGTTGCAAGGACGGTCTCGGGGGCGCTCAAGTCTCTTGACAGGAAATGATCATATCCAAGCCGCGTTGTATTTTGGTCAATATGGTTGAGTCCGATCAGATAGGTCTCGTAATCGAGCTCTCCAAATAATTCAGCACTATGGCGCTCTCCATCCTGCAATGCCCACCACCAAGGGGCATGAGTGAGCCCCATCAAACCATTGCATTGAGGATAGCGCCCCGTATGTAAACTCCCCCTCGCCGGCGAGCAGACCCCTGATGTGGAATAGACATTCTCGAAGCACAGGCCCTTAGCCGCCAATCGGTCGATATGCTTGGTCTGTACCGAGTTGACGCCATAAGCCCCCAGATGCCGGCCAATATCATGACAGGTTATCATCAGGATATTGGGTCTTGTGGTCTCCATTAAACATTATCCCCTTTGCAAAACATGTATTGTAATGAACCGCCAGCCGGTAGGTCAGTGGCAGTGGATTGCAGGCCCGTAGCCCATCGGTTTAGTGTCGGAACACCTTTCACCACCGATGTATAGTCTCCACTCTGTTTTCTCCGGCATTATATTATACTACACCATTGCGACGCCGGCGATGGCGTGAACTAACATCAATGAAATCCTTCTCTGCAGCAGGTAATAGCACCATGAATAAAGAAGATTATGAGTTTTTCAAAGAGAATGGCTATCTAGTCCTCGGCAAAATCCTAAACGCCGCAGAACTAACTCGCTGCCTGGATTTATTCGACCGCAACCGCTGTGAAGAAGCTCATCTGTGGCGCTACCTCGGACGCGACACACACCAGACCGCGAATACGGATTGCCTGCAAACCTGGCGTGAAGTCGATGAGATCGTCCGTCATCACAAGATCCTACCCATTGTAGCCGAGTTGATGGGCGAATCACTCAGCCTACTCGAGGTCAGCGCCCGCCACATGGACCAGCACCCCGATGCCGTAAAAATCGCCCAGCAGTGGCATCGGGACGTCGGCCACTTGGAGGAACATCCGCTGCGCCTTAACTATATACAGGCGATGCTCTACCTTACCGATGTCAACGAAGAGACTCATTGTTTCACCATTTCACCCGAACCGGCCGATGGTCCTATTCTGGAAAGAGACGAGCAACTCGCAAAGGGTGGCGTCGAGTATCTCTATGGACCGGCCGGAACGGTCATACTATTTAATGCTTCCACGCTGCATACCGCCACCGTCCGTACCACCGCATGCGAACGCAAGACCGTGCAAACATACTACTGCCATAGAGACAAGACCCCAGGCAATCTCGACATGGTGATTCCAGCACAACTGTGGCGCGACCATTCGGATCCAGCCGCCAGGGCATTCTACAGCCCGCAGGGCAAAACGCCACCGACGCACTACCGGGAGCTTAGGAGCACCCATATCGCTATCGATTTATTAGCCGACTCCCACATTTCGGACGCCCAGAACAGATGCCCTTGGAACGAAGCCGATGACACCGACGAGCATCGCTGCATTGCGACCAATCATTCGATTTGCCAGCACTTCCGCGGCACTAGAAGGCCGGATATCGTGCAGTGCGGCTATCCCGCCTGAGTGCCGATACTGAATTCCTCGTCGCGCCAGGAATACTTGGGAGCCCACCCAAGTAGGCGCTTGGTGTTTGCGGTGGAAAGAGGAGCGCTAAACGCCTCGAGCGGCTGCTTGATAGGTACACGGGGGTAAACCTGAGCGATGGCATCCATCGTCGGCACGTCGATCATCGTATCATCGGCGTTGAGGAAGAAGCGATGATGGCCAGTCCACCCCTCCGACTCGATCGACATCGCACACGCCGTTGCCGCATCCTTGATGTGCAAATAGGTCCAGAAGCCCTGGCAGCGCTCCCAAACGTCGGTAATCGGATTGGCCGCCAACGAGCGGAAACGCGCGTCATCCCACATCCCATTGAAGCGCATGCTGGCGATCGACATCCATGGATTGCGTCGGGCAAAACTCTCCCCGATCTCCTCGCCGAGCCATTTGGCGATCGAATAGGCCTCTTCGGAACGGGTGTAGACATGCTCGTCGAGGGGAAAATACTCGGGCGATTTGACCTCGCGCGGCTGCCAGCGCACGGCCGTACCCATCGCCCCCACCGCATTGTAAGACCCACCCAGCACCACGGGTCTTATGTTCAATTGCTCCGCTGCTCGGCATATATTCCACATCGAAGTGACATTGGTGCGCAATACGTCTTCCTCGGTGTAGTTGGCATTGCTGGGACGCGCCGCCAGCGCGATGACTGCATCGCAGCCGTCCATGGCCGAGATAACCTGCCCGTAATCGGTTACGTCGACTTCGAAAAATTGTGGATTTGCAGGCCAACTTTGCCGCATCCCCGCAAAAGCTGCGGCCCGCGCCCCAGCCCCCGTGCGCACCACGTCTGCGTTTACTACGCTATGCCCTCGACGGTAGAGCTCGTCGATCACATGATGTCCCACATTGCCCGATCCACCTGTTACTAATACTCGCACGCCTAATTCTCCGTTCTTTAGAAGTAGATACTGTTAGACCCTACTAACGGGCAGACGCAAAGTCTTGCAAGTCGATCACATTGCCGCCATCCTCTGCCGAAGCGTTGGCCCCCAACACCGCCGCGAGGCTATTGAGGCTCGGTCCATAGGGAGAACGCACCAAGGTCGGGTCCTCCGCGCGCACTGCATCGATAAAGGCCTTGGCCTGATAGGCGAAGGCGCTGCGATAGGCCCCGTCTGCAGCCTTCCACACACTTTCGCCATTTTCCACGACCTCGTCGGTCGACCATTCGATCAGGGAGTCGTCGCTGATAATTAACACCTCGCCGCGCGACGCCTTGACATTGGTCAGGACCCGCGAGGTGGTGGCGTTGCCGACCACGCCCGAAGCAAAGCGATAATTCACCCCGTAGACATAGGGCATATTGATTGGCTCGGGCCCATCATCGGATCCACGCTCAAAATAAAAGGCGGATACCTTGTCGATATCCCCGAGAAAATAGCGCAGCAAGTCGACGGTGTGGATCGTATTCTCGACAAACGAACCACCACACAGTTCGTAGCGGCTCGTCCAGTAGCGGATGTGTTTACCGCTGTAAAACTTGAGGATCTGGGCATGGCGCGGCTGGCGTTTTTCTAGCAACTCGACGACTTTTTCGGAGGAGGGATAGTAGCGGCTCATGAAACCGACTTGCGAGACCACGCCCGCTGTGTCTATGGCCTGGGAAAACTCGACCGCTTGCTGCATGTCAAGGCTGACCGGTTTTTCGACGAAGACGTGGATGCCCCTGTCGATCGCCGAGGTGATCTCGTCTTTGTGCAAGGTCGGTGGTAGACAGATATATACGGCATCCAGCTCTTCCTTTTCTAGCATTTCAGCGTGCGACGCATATACCGCCTTGGCCCCAAAAGCCTTGGCCTGTTCATGCGCCACTTCCACATTGTGGTCGCAAAAAGCCTGCAACACTACTTCCCCCGACTCCACCAATGGTGCCAAACCCGGCAAGTGGGCGTGTACTGGGATATGGCCCATACCGGTAAATCCCAATCGAATCGCATTCATCATCCTTCTCGCTTTTGTTTAATTGCCCCAAGCACGGCCAAGCTCGATGCATCGGCTCGGCGAGTTGTGGCATTAGTGAAAATAATCCCTGCACATCAGCGCTGCGCCCGTTAGCTAGTTTCCAGCGCCCTCAATCACAATTCCGCTAGCTAGTTTGTTATAACCCCGCTCCCCGTCCCAAACGCCTAAATTGGCGATGCGATACGCATAACGCGGATCGTCGCGCAACCTCGGGCTGGCGTCGGGCAAGTGCAAATACGCCGTATACACACCTGGCGCCAAATCGGCTGACAACGGCAGTGAAACGTCGATCGCGTGCAGTTCCCCCGGCTTCCAAGCACGCGGATCGATGTCAAGGACGTGCGCCGACGCAACTTTTCCCGCCTCGTTTTCCAAAGCGATCTCCACATCGCGGGCGTTGTAGAGCGAAGCGAAGCCTCGATTCTCCAGATCAATCTCCACCGCGAGTTGGCCGCCGGGACGAGCGATCGCGGCGATGCGACTCTGGTTCACGACCAAACGCGCGCCCAATCGCTGCCGCACTTCTTCGAAACATCCCTGCTTCATCCACTTGGCGAGCACCTTGGGATGGTAACTGCTGTTGAGATAACTTGCCTTCAACATTTCTAACTCAGCAATCGTACGCCCACAGTCGTTGAAGACATGCGGTCGGCACGTCTCGCCGCCAAACGCGGTATAGAGAGTTTCGCTCGCCAGATAGGCCACTTCTTCGCTACGCGTCATCTCGCCCCGCTCATAAGTGCCGACATCATTGGGCGAGGAGAGGAAGCAATCGTTATGATGGCCGACCCTTGAGACGCGCTCTCCACTATAGGCATTGCCGGCATCGACCACAGAATAACCGCCGGCGGACTCTTTGAAAATCTGCTGCTTCAAATAGGGGTAGCGCACCAACACCAGACGATCGGTCGGCGTGTGGTCGAGGATGTGGAAGAGCAGTTCCCGGCCTAAGTCGTAGCTCTCGGCAATCTCCGTCGTATGCCATTCGCCCCAAGGTCCAATAAACCCCGCCTCAAATAGGGCGATAACATCGGCGTTGTCGGCGAAGATTGGCGCCAATTGCTCGATGTGGTTTTCGACATGGTTCCGCGGCGGGTCCGCGTACGACAAATAGTCGCCACCGGGCCCCTGATAACCATAGGATCCTCGGACAATAACTTTCATGCCCTGGTCGCGGGCAATATCAAATCCTGCCGCCACGGCGTCGAGGAACGACTCGGGCAAAAACCGAACATCGCGATAGGCTTGCATATGAATCCGTCCCCGAACCAAGGCGTAGCCCTCATCACGCCTATCGCCAATCGTGGGATCGAGTTCGTGTAGATTGGTATAGATGTAGAATCCGCGTTCTGGATTGGCGAAAATGCTCTCATCGAGCGTGTAATCGGTGACCAGAATACCAGGTCCTGCAGATGCGACTTCGACATCCGCTCGCATTTCAGCGACGACATTATCGCTGCCGCAAGCTATCGCGCCGAGCAACACAATTGCGCCGCACAACGGGTATACCAATCGAAAGATGCGACGCAGACGGTCTTGTAAATTGAAAACCGCAGCGGAAACTCCGGTAATTTTACTATACATCTAAATCCTATAAAACGGGTATTGTGTTGTGCGGTCCAATAGCCAGGTCCGATGCCAGTACGCGCTGGTGACATATAGGCTTTCCACCGGCGTGCGCAAACTCTACGGTCAGAGTATACCGATTTTGCCAGGATCGCTCAATTTAACAATGCAGTCGATTGGGCAAGTTAACGGGTGATGTGCACTCTTCTATTCCGATACTGAAAGCCCCTCTACAGACTCTCGCTTTGCAGCGGGATAAATTTAAAACCGGTTGCAAGATTCCGGCTTCGGATTGCGTATATGTCCGAATACATCCACGCAATCACTTTGCAGAAATTGCCGTACCATATCAGCTGACCGCCAATGACACCCGAAGAGAAATTAATCAACGATCTCGGTGGATGCTTAGTATTCATAATAGTGCTCCGCGCCGACGAAATCGCCAAGTTAAACGCTGCCATCGACGCCGGCGGCTATGAGGGCCGACGCTGCGGCCGCTGACGAGAGCCCTTCAAGCAGCTGATCGACCATCCCGATATTCTCCCCTACCTGCTGGAGCTAATCGGGGCCTAAATCCGCCTAGCCCACGACTTATCCCCTATTGATGGACAGGGGAGACCGCAAGGGCAGGCCTGCACAGTGGCGAAAACGGTGCTGGCGCCAAAAGTACATGAGGGCGACCACTGGCATAAATATCGCAACGACGCTATGCACAACGGAGGCTGCGTGACCTCCTCTCAGTTGACCGACGCCAACGAGGGCGATGGCGGTTTGGCCTTTATCCCCGGCATCCACAAGAGCAACTTCGTCGGCAATATGCCCGCCGACGTACGCAGCTACGAGCGCCAACGCCCCAACTTGCTACCACCGTCAATCGGCAAGCGCCCCAGAATCGGTGAAATAACCGCTTAGTGGCACTGATTTTCATACGGGCACTGTGAAAGACTAAGTGAGCTGCGGCGATCTGTAACTAAGCCAATCGGCTTTGACCCGCCGGGCAATTGCCGGGGGCGGCGATGACCTTTTGCGTATTTCAACCGTTCTGGAATTACTTCCGTCCATGGGGGCACAGTCTACGGCCGGGCGTCTACTACACTGTGCTGGACAGCAACCGCGACATCGCCTATCGCCTGATGGCTTATTGGCGACACGTCGCGTTGTTCGAGTTTGATCAAACAATAAGGGCAATATATATTGGAGCAGTTGCACCTCTCACTTCCACTCACATAAGGGAGCCATGATGGCAAAAGTAACGGTCTACCATAACCCTACCTGAGGCAAATCCAATGGCGCGCTGAAAATTCTGCGCGACCGCAACGTCGAGTTCGACGTTATCGAATATATCAAAAAACCATTAGGCGAAAGTGAGCTGAGAAAATTCTTTAAGATGCTCGCTGTCGAGCCAAAAGAGATGCTGCACCCAGGATCGTTCGCTAAACTCGGCCACGACATTGCCGACTACAGCGAGCCCGATGCGCTGATCGCGCTCTTACTCAAGCACCCCCAAGTGATGAATAGACCCATCGTAGTAAATGGGGATCGCGCTGTCATAGCCCGCCCGTCTGAGCGAGTAGAAGAAATTCTAGATTAGCTATTGTAGTGCTCAGTGGCCCGGATGTCCCGAATGCCGCTATTCGAGACATTCGGGCCGTCTTGTGCCATTCAGACAAGAAAATGAATGCATCCCGCACGATCCGCCCACGCCCTCACTAGCTGGTACGAGCCACGTGGTGCGCGATTTGGCCGGCGTCCGGCGGATCCTAGAACGGGCCGACCACCCCAACCTCGGCCTACACTTGAAACATCGGCTGCAAAAAGATCCGCCCCGATTCGCCCTCGGCCTCAAAGCGCACGTAGGCCTCGCCACTCGCCGCGAACTCAAAGCGGGTACCGTTGCCCGTTGCCAAACGCTGCCCCCCGGGTCCGATAAATTCACCTGCACAGGGCGCGTCGACCTCGACCGCAATGCGTCCGTCCATCTCCTCCACCGCCAGCAACAATAATCCGGTGGTCGCATAGCTGTGCCCTCGTTTGGCCGCCGCGACTATCCCTGCCGGCGTAGCCCGCTCTACTAACACCATATTGTAGGCATTGTCAAAATCTTCTAGGTCATGGAAATCGTCGTTGGCAAAGCCCCATAGTCTATGCCCCGCCGTCAGCAACTCGTCCCAGAAATCCGCATAATACGGCTGCCGCCCCATCTGCAAAGCCCGTTCAATGCCATAGTGGCCATTGTACACTTCGATGCCGTCGGGCCACGCGCCGAGCGCCTCCAGTTTCTCCCGCGTCCAGTATTCGCGCCTAGTCCCTTCGGGCTGTGGGTGGCAGACGACGGTCAGTAAGCCGCCCGCCCGCGAGAGCGCCTCTTCCAAAGACAACTCGTAGAACGATTCTACCTCCGGACCGACAAAAATCACGTTTTCGCGAGTGCTATATTCAAAGCCGTGCAAAAAAGCCAAATTCTCATAGCGTGCACGCATCGAAGATAGGTCGGTGACATGGTCATGGTCGGTTAGTGCGACAAAACCAGCGCCAATTTCGCTATAGCGGCGCACGCTATCAGCCAGAGGCACCGACGCGCAAGCGCTGTGCTCATCGCAATGGCCATGAAAAGAGCCGCGAATCCACGTCCCACGCGCATCGCGGTACGGATTGTGCAATTGAGTTCCCATCTATCACCTCGGCTTATCCATTTTATTGTCTACGCTCGCGCGCCACTCCACGGCAACACAGGCATCATAGGATAGAAGGTCGCAATAGTCGCGGTCCCAATCAACTCGCCGCGAGCTATAAGACCTGTGCACGTATAAATGCATAGAGCGCGTACAATAACTGTACACGCACTTCTTTCACACTTTGCCAATACCGATGGCCCATAAGTCACCATCCCAAACAGAAGTGGAGTGTCCGCAGTCGACGAAAAACGTCCATCCCGGCCCCCCCTATACAGAACACTGCGGTCGATCGCCTTCAGACCAAATTCAAATCCGCCTTCTGACCTTCTTCGACAAAAGCAGTCAACAGATCTACCCCGCCCTTGAGGTCTTTCTTGTCGACCAATTCGACCGAAGAATGGATATAGCGAGTCGGCACCGAAATCGTCGCCACTGGCACGCCAGCCCGCACCCGCTGCATCGCACCGGCGTCGGTGCCGCCCAAGGGCAGGATCTCCATCTGGTATTTGATCTTTCTCTTTTTAGCCAGCGCCTTGAGATGGGCCACCAGACCCGGATGCGAAATCGAAGAAGCATCTAAAAGTTTGATCGCCGCGCCTTCACCCAACCGTGTCACTTGCTCGTACTCGGGAACCCCGGGTAGATCCACCGCCAAGGTCGTGTCGAGCGCCACCCCAATGTCGGGATCGACGCCGAAAGCGCTTACCTGAGCACCGCGCAGACCGATCTCCTCTTGAACCGTCGCCACTGCATAGGTATCACAGCCAAAGGCCTTAGCACTCTGCATTGCGCGAATCATCATATAGAGGGCGATACGGTTATCCATTGCCTTACAAGAAATGCCGTCACCGATCTCGGCGAAGTCGCGCTGTAAGGTGACCATCGAACCGACTTCGACCTCGCGCTTAACCTTAGCGGCGGGAAGATACAAGTCGACTACAAAATCCTTGACTGTCAGCTTGCGATCGCGATCGGCCGGCGTCGCAATATGCGGCGGCCGAATCCCAGGATAGAGCAGCCCCGGCAGGTCCTTCTTCGGACCGCTGACAACAACGCGCTGTGCTACCATATTGCGCGGGTCGTGTCCGCCCAAAGGTACCAGGCGCAACCAACCGCGGTCGTCGATATGCGAAACCACAAAACCAATTTCGTCCATATGCGCGGCGATCATCAATTTCTTCGGCTTCCTGGTCTTGCTCGCTTTTTTCAGCGCGATAAGGTTGCCCAGCGCGTCGACCCGTATATCGTCGGCCAGTGGCTCAAGCTCACGACACACGATCTCGCGCAACCGTCCCTCGCGACCGGGCACCCCGGCGCTCTCGCATAACTCTTTGAGTAATTCCATCTCCTGCTCCTTGATGTAAATGTCCAAACGGAGATTATGCTTTCTCTCTTTCCTCCCGTCAACTCCCCAGGCGACTTGAGTCAGACGGGGTTATTAGCGTATCCTCGCTGCGTAGCCCGCAACTTCTTCACTGGAGCGCCTGCATGCCTGAGCCGCAATACAAAAAACTAGATTTCACCGAAAAAAACAGCGAAGATATGCTGCAACAATCGCACGCCTTCTACCGCGACGTCAAAAGGCGGCGCAGTGTGCGGGATTTTAGCGACCGC
>JACLAC010011886.1_pt1 | contig 28682 bp, 34 predicted proteins | sample 8027881 | NCBI WGS metagenome assembly JACLAC01 (sample SAMN15725517, study PRJNA655200) | protist metagenome | isolation source: fluorescence activated cell sorting (FACS) single amplified genomes of... | place: Spain: Blaines Bay Microbial Observatory, Mediterranean Sea | collected 2016-01-19 | reverse complement strand
GCTTTTGCAGCTCTTTTGCTTTTCTCTGTTTGGAGTTGCACATATCAGCACCGTCGAAAGTTACACCGTCTAATGCAACCTTCACTACCACCTGCACCTGCAGTACCGCGTCTCCGTACATCGAATTGAGCGGCTTGGTGGTGCTGACAACTTTCGCTGCTGTGCCAGACGGAAACACGTGAAATCCGGCGGCGACATCGCGGGCGTCGCGCTCCTCTTTGGTGACTACGTTTGTCGCCGTCGCCGGAACGATGTCGTTGCAGTTTCAGTTTCAGTCTCAGTTTCAGTTTCAGTTTCATTCATCTAGCCCGTCCGCCTCTCATAACTGCAACTTGAATTCCGCCTCAACCCGAGCGTCCAAGTTCTCTTCGTGCACTCGGTCGCTGAAAAGAGTACCGGTTTCAGATCACTGCTCCGTGTCTGCGAAATTTCATTTTCAGGTCACTGGACTCAGATTCTTTATCTTGTGCGTCGTGATCGATACAGGTACAACACTGTCCGCAGCTGACGGTGAAAACTTGTTTTCTATTGGCGACGGTGTTGAGCTTGTAGTATTTTTTGAGTTTCTGCTCGAAGCTGCAGGCGTCGCTGCTACCGCACTCGCACTGCCTACACTCCGACTCGGCCTCACTGCCAGTTCTTACAAGGGAGAAGGAGCTCAAGTTGAGGCCTGGCTGTGTACTCCGTTACCGCTTCCGTTTCCGTTTCCGACGACAGGTTTTCTACTACTCTTGAAGTCCTTATTGGCAGCATAGACGTAGCTCTGCCGATTATTCGCATTTGAATCCCGTTGTGGACCAGCGATATTCAGCCACCCATCCAAGCACAACAGACTCCAGCCTCACCCGTACTCGAACAGAAAGAAGCCAAACTTAGACTGCATTCCCTCGCACTCCTAGAAGATTTCCTGTGGGATTCAGAACACGGCGCGGCCGGCTACCATCTCTCGGAACTGCGTATCGTCTAAGTTTAACCTGGATGCGGCAACTGGCGAGGACGGACTCGTCCCTGACGGACTCATCGCTGTTGCAGATGCAGTTGTAGTCGCAGAAGGCACGCTCGCCAGCTAGTCCACTAACTCCCGGTTATTAGTGCATGTACAGCTCGCGATTGCTCATCCGCCCTCTGAAGCTCTTCTTTTGCACGAACTTACTACAGCGACAGTTCTCTATACGGTGTCAGCAGCTTCTAATTTTTCGGGTCTATCCCGGCACCATTAGCACCGAAGTTTTCACTGCCGTCCCCGAAGCACTCAAAATCAACAACCAGGTTCCATGAACATCGGAGGTCTTTCTCGAGTTCGTCAGCTTCGGAGTTCACAAAACCAAACGGCGCGTCATCACTACTAGATGTTTGCCCACTAGGCCGCTGTTCGAAGAACGCCTGAACGACACTACACACAAAGGTGTTTGGTGGCGCACCTGCGAGTTGTGAGTATTGCCTCGCGTTTTGTTCACTGCTTGAAAACGGTGAAAAGGACGATGATGATGATGAGGATGAGGAGCTACTACTCCCAGTGGCAGAAGAGCCGGCGGGTCGATCCACGCCGGAGCCAGAGAGGTAGTTCCAGAGAAGCATTTTATTTCTTTCTAAAATATAAATATTTATTGTTCAGAATCAAAGGTTCAGGTTCACGACGACCTTCCGAACACAATCAACAGCAACACAGGTCACACAAAAAAATCTAGTCTACGTAATGCGAAAAAACACATGAGAAACCCAGGAGGGAAAAACAAGGGAAAAGTATGAATGAGTAGCTATGTTTATTACACTAACAAATGTATGGGAAAAAAGGGTCAGAACCAGATATGTATCGACGTATGCCTAGGGCACCCAAGAACAGTCACAGCAGAAAGTCAAATAAATTTTTTGAAGCACAGAGAGAGCGGTAGAGAGTAGAGAACAAAAGGTGAAGATATGGTGTAACCAGAATAACACAAGTTGACAAGGATGAGGTTGACGTTGATATGGTGTAACCAGAATAACACCCGCGGAAAATCAAATGAGATATTTTCAATTTTTTCGAATTCATTCTTCATATTTCAATAATATCCTGCTGTATTCCTTCATGCACTATCGGTGGTATCCACCGGATGGTATTTAACCCGAGTCAGTTTACTTAAGAGTAAGACCAAGTGATTTCTATTTACACGGTGTAGACGAATGAGCAAAAGCATCTGCATCCTCATTCATCTCATTCTAATTAAGTATACCAAAGTTAGTAGACACACCAAAGTTTACCAATGTTGTTGTTGACTTGCTCACACCCGTTTCTTAAACTCAATGTTATTATCTGTCACTTTCTTCACTTTTACGCGGCGTAGGCGTTGATCCGGTTACTTCCGTGGCGTTCGATGCGCGGCGACGGAAGAACAAGAGCATGCGCATGCGTATCCCTATCGTGCAGCTCATCGCCGCAGTCACTATCGCACTCCTCGGTCGGAGTAGCCTTACCCTTGTGAGCAGCGCGACCAGGTTCACTCGTCTTTCGACTGAACAACGACTTCAACCAGCCAGGTTTCTTCGCCTGGGAAGTACGCGCGCTATCAGATGAGCATGTGGGATTCGACTCGATCGAAGAAGATATCACTACACTTGCACTTGCTGCAGTAGAAGCGTCGGTGGCCGCAGTATACGCGCGAGTCATGCTCGTGGTTCCTGCGACTGGCGAATCACACCACGAGGATGAAGTGAGACTCAGACTATTCGTATTCGTGTGCTGATTTAAAATTAAATGATTTTCGTGGTCGTGAGACTCCCTCTCGAGTGCGAGAGCTTCGTCGATGTCATGGTCCTTAAGATCTTCTTCGTCCGACTCACCATAGTCGATGGAATTCGTACATGTGTACGTACGTGAGCGCATGGTCAGGTTTTTCAAGCCGTTGCTCTTGCTGCGGCTGGCGCTGGGCTCCACGCCTTCGTCCGCCACCAGAGCTTCGTCCGCCTGTGCGAACGATGAGCAGGCTGAAGACAAAGACGTCGACGTCGCGTCGTTGCTGCTCAACTCTAGGCCCCGAAGTCCACTCCGCGCCTGGTGCAACTGCTCGAGGTCCTGGTTCAGAGTTGCCAGCGCGCGCGTGCGCATCTCGCCAGCGTCACTGACGCAGAGAGAAGCGAGCGCGCGCACGCGCAATTCGTCCTCGCGCACGCGCTCCTGCTGCTGTTCGAGAAGGGCCTCACTACCTGCGGAGCCGGCGCGGCGCAGGCCGGCCTGCGGCTTGCGACGGTTTCCGATCTGCGGCAGTTGCAGCACCGGCGGCGGCGACGATGGCGACGAAACCTCAGAGGCGGTGCGCGCACGCAAAACCTCAGAGGCAGTGCGCGCACGCGAGTTTCTTGGTGTGCGCGCCTGCGGGTTGAAGTTGAAAAGCGCCCGGCTCACGTCCTGGTCGTCAGCACTGGTCATAGCCACGCGCCCTGGTGGCGTTCCGCCGAAGGCGCCCAGAAGGCCGCCGCCTGATGTGCGCTTGCCGGTGCCGGTGCCGGTGCTCTTGCTGCTGCTCTTGCGCCTGCCCACCGTAAATGCTCCTCCTCCTGGCGTGCTTGAGCCAGTAACAGTAGGAGTAGAGCAGGCGCCGAGGCTGCGGGTTGGATGCATAGTTTTGGTTTTGGTTTTGGAGTTGGTAATATCGTAAATTTTGCTTTATGTTTTTAGTTTTACACGAGATCAAACTCTGAATAGAGTTCTATCTTAAATTCAATATACAAAATCCAAATAAAATTACTGTATCGTGATCGATCTAGCACATTATTCTACTACTTAGTGCAAACACAACAGACTCAGACCTGCGACATAACAAACAACGACAACGTACGAAAACGTACTATAGCAAGTCTACCACTCAAAACAATTGAATCTGTCTTGATGTTGATAGGTATCGTGAAATGACTCAACCAAATAAAGCTGATAAAGTAGCTGCAAACCAACGTTAACATTAGCAAGGAAGCAACTACTTACAAAAACTGAATATGAACTGCCATTCGAGCTGTTATAGATATAGTGTTCATTGTGAAGGCGAAGGCCCTGAGTACAAGTTACTCACAGTTTCAGTTTTCACACCCATTGTATTGACAAAATTAGTCGATCGCCGCTACCATCCGGCAGTATTCACGTACGTCTTCGCTCGACCGAAATGCCTGCACGTATGCATTCTCTACTTCCGCTACGCCGTCACTCTCTCCACCGCCGCTGTACACTGCATCGAATTCTCTGACAAAGAAAGGTACCAGCTTCCCGATCGGCACCCTAGCTTTTTCTTCACCATCTCCATCCCCACTGCCACGACCGCCTCCTCTTCCTCCCTCGATCTTCGCCCGCACCTGTCCACCCAGCACCTCCACGAGCTGCGTCTTGACCGCACTGCGCAGCGCTTCCTCAAAGGCCTCGCTCCCGACTACATCTTATCACTCGTTGAAGAGCTTCCGCAAAGTGCCCGCCTCGCGCCGCGCCTGCTGCTCCTTCACCTCTTCAGCAGAGGGGAGCGAGACTTCGAGTCAAGTGGGAGCTGTTCACCCTCATCAACTTGTTCAGCCACTGGCACTTGCACTGGCTGCCGACGGCTCTCCAGGAAGTTTGATGTCAATGTCGTCCCCGTCATCGTCCTAGGTTCTTCATGACTCTACCGACTGTCACGTATCTCATGACTGAATGCTAGTTCAGGTCTGGAACTGGCGCTCAGGCAGGAGCAAGTCAGCATGGTGCGCAAATGTCTCGCCTAATCGCAAACTGCGGGGGATACTGCTGAGCAAAGATTCCTGGTGAAGGCGTAATATGAAAAATAGTTTTACTTTTTTCTATAGCTTTAGGTGGACTACATCATCAATTATGAAAAGGAGACGGACAAGTTAACAATCGATCAGCGTTGGTAGAGTGAAAAATTGTTTCCCCACTGAAGGTCGGCCTTCAACGAGAAAATTTTTGTTTCTACATCATGTCGATTTCGCGAAATATTGAACAATTTGTCGATTACGATTATCTGTCGATTACGATTATCGCACTCAAAATTAATTTATTGGTCAGCGTTGGTAGAGTGAAAAATTGTTTCCCCACTGAAGGTCGGCCTTCAACGAGAAAATTTTTGTTTATACATCATGTCAACATTGCACGCAGTGAAAATAATTAAAAATAAAAATTTATTTTATAGCGTCATACAACTAAATATAACGAACAAGTTGTAGTACGCATTAATTCTGTATACTGTATAATTATGTGTAACTCTAACACTAACTCACCTCAGTAAACAGCGATCCAGTCACTTCGCCTAACAACTGAACTGCTTCATCCGCACTTATCTCGAAGGACTATGATGATTCTTTCTCTTCTTTCTGCCTCTGCTCAGCAAGAAACTTGTCGAATACACCAACGACACGCGCCTGAACCGTTTCTTGGAGTCATCTCTGGATAGTGCTTTCCTGTGAACCGCCATCGCCTACGTCGTAAACATCAGCTGCACAACCTGTCAAGAAGCGCTGCAGAACTGCATCTGTCAGATCTTCCTTCGGGATACAAGCGTTGTCCGTGTCGGCACCTCCGCCAGCTTCAATATCAATATCATTTGCTGCTTCACCGTTGCCGTCGGCAGAACCAGTCGCATCGAGTCTTTCTACATGCCGCAGCACGATGTTCGTCGTGCTGCGATGAACGAGCAGTCAGATGTCCAACGAACACACACCCGCGATAGACTTTGCCAGGCACTGCGCCTGCAGTCGTTCGTAGAGCTCGCGCTTTTTCAGCGCGTTGGCAGCGTTCTTCTGCTCCACAGCCACAGCGACACCGGCGTCTCATTCTTTCTCTTTTTCGTTATCTTTCTCGTCTACCTTTACTACATCTTTCTCGTCTACCTTTACTACTATGGGCTTTGGTATGGCTCTTATTTCACTAGGTGGTTGCTCCGATCACGTCCCAGCACGGCAGCGACCCCACGTTCTTCTTCAACAGCCCCAAATTACGACAGATGTGTGCATCTGCTATGTCCTGCTTCTTCCGGAAGCTGCGTTCCAAGGGCGGAATCTCTTCGACCTGCAGCTTCATGCCGTCGTTTCACGAGCCCGGCGATCAACTCGGCATGCCAGGCACTCACACCGCGTCTCAGCCCTACGCGTCGACTTTTGCTCAGGCGTCGAATTCTCAGCTCATGCTCTTCGCGATGTCTGAGTTGGGGTCGATGCCCAGCATCTGCATGAGCATCTCGTTCATCTTCGCTTCTTGCTCGGCGGGATTGCCGCCTTCCCCACCGCTGTCAGGGCTGCCGCCAGGCATGCTTCACCCCAGCATGGACTTCAGCACGTTGGCCATAGCGTCGTCACCCGGACCACCCAGTCCGTCTCACCCTCATCCAGCACCACCTCCTCCAAACAGCGCGCTCATATCCGGTCAGCCATCAGGACTCGAGCCATCGCCTCACCCTCACACACCACCACCAGATCCTGCAGACTGCTATCACCGCATCATGTCTCGAATGGGCTTTATGTACTTGACGTAAATGCGGTAGGCGAAAAAGATTATCACTGCCCATGGCACAACGACGAACGCGGTTAGTTTGATTTTGTGCCGCTTGACGAACTCCCAGGACGAAGTGACAAAGCGCATCAGGAAGTTGCGCTGTCACTGCTGCTGTTAACCGGAGACTTAGGTTGTGGCGACGGCTGCGCCTGCGACTGTGGCTCCGGTTTAGGTTTAGCTTCACGCTGGATCTAAAGCTGACGGTCCACGCGGTCACCATGCAGCTGCAGCGTTCGGTCGTGACGTCGACGAGGACGATGATGACGACGAAGATGATGACGACGAAGATGATGATGACGACGAAACACCATCGCCATTTCACCCACCTCAGCCACCGCCGCCACCAACACCTGCGCCCTGCCACGCCGCTTCCATCTGAGACACTCACGCAGCCGTCGCAGCCGTCGCTTTGGCCGCGTCTGACATGGTGTCGCGAGCTCAGGCCACGCAGTTCCGGAGCAGCGTCGTTGCCTGCTGCACTTTGTTAGACCGGCGCACGTTTTGCACGGTGTGTGCCTAGCTGTCCATCTAGGTGTGAGCTCACCGCGCAGTAGCAGGCAGCGGCAGCAGGTGCGAGGTGATCGCGTCGAGGCGGCGGCCAGAGGTGCTGGCGCTGCTGGCGCTCATGCTCATGCTGAATTGAGGCATCTTATTTCACTTCACATCTATTTGTATATTGTTCTTAACTTCTATTTGTATATTGTTCTTAAAAATTTTGAATTTGATTCTCTCAGATCTCCTGTTGTGGAGCGTGTCTGTTTGCACGAGAACTACGATGAACAGAGATCGAAGTGAGAATGAGATCATTATAGGCTAAAGTCCAGAAAAGTTATAGAAGTTGTACCTTGTATTACTTAGAAGTGAAATAACGGGAGCAAATCTTCACCCAGTGTTATTGGATTTTTACGAAATGCACACTTCTCATATAGCACATGATTAACAATTACGTATATAGATAACCTTAATACCAACAATTACATTGTCTATTGTTAATGATAAACATTTTATGTCAAAGATGCCATAGAGAGCGTTGCCCTTTTAGCCCTGGCTTAAAAAATTCTACGTCTAATGTATGCAAGGCCAAAGCCAAGACTTCTCACAAACAGCTCAGGAAATTCAACATTATCAATTGCCAAAACAGCCTAAAAACGCAAAACGTCTCCTCACATTCGAGGGTGGTGTTTAGCTATACGTAGAGTAGTTCTTTTCCACACGAGTCACAAGTCCACTACTGTTTCAAATTTCTATCTCACATGATCACTCCTCAGTCTTACGGATAATCTCCTTACTTTCCGTTTCCACCATCAACCGCGTACCTAAAGCACGGGCATCGCACGATCTCCTTATACATGAGTGTTCCCGTCACGCACAGCGCAAACCCCGCCAGCTTCACTGGGCTACTTCTGCTGTCCCACTTTTCGCCATATTTCGGCGTCAAAACCGCATCCGGATTCAGCGGGTCCGGCCTCATCCGCGGTTCCTCCACGTAGTACCACACTAGTAGCCCCACGAACCACACCAACAAGGTGCGTAAAGCATCGATTAACGTTCTCACCACCGCACTGATCTTCTGCGTGATGGTGACGCCCATGAGGTTGAAGAAAGCAATGGATATGCAGTAGACGAGGGTGAAAGCCATGAGGAGGGAGTTGTGCTGGAGCTTGTAAAAGGCGTCGGTGGCTGACTCGTAGGAACCGTTGTCCTGGCCTGTTGAGGGGTTGAGTGGAGGGGTGGTGTAGTTGAGTGGAGTGGAGTTGTAGTAGTATTGTAAAAAGGAAGTGAATAGAAATAGTTGATGTTGAGATTGACATTAAGAAGTGGCGAATAAATATAAAATACTAAGTGTACAGTGTAGCTACTTTATCTAACTTAATCTTAAATAAGCTAAGTAAGTTAAACTCACCCGGCAACGACTGCAGAATGCTCAGCAGAATTACCATGTACACTATCCCGTATGCGCCTTCCATTCCAACAACTAGCGAAGGCTCGCAGCCACGCACCAGGAATTCTTCCACTACCATCTGCGCTGCGCTAAACATCTGCGCGAAAATGGTGAAGCCGATCCCGACAAATTTCATGAAAGTGTCTTTTTTGTTCGCAGTGTCATCTGACAAGCTCTTCTTTTTGAGTTCGTCGACTATCCTTTCCTGCTGTGCGGGCGACAGTACCTGCTCCTGCGCTTGGAGCTGATGCAGTAACTCCACGGGCGACAGTACCTGCTCCTGCGCTTGGAGCTGATGCCCAACAGGATAGACGTAGTTGTCGATCCAGTAGCAGCTCCCTGCGTTGACCGCACTACCGAGCCACTGGAAACCGCTTGAGTACGCCTCAGAACTGCACCACCCTTCGTGGTACTGTTGTTCGCTGTCCTCGTCGAGGACTCCGTCATGCTTCGTAGCCATCGGCGAATCGCTGACAACTTCGTATTCAGCAGTAGGCGCTAACGCGTTCATCCGCTCTCGAGCAATAACCTGTCTCACCAGCTGCTACCTATCCGTCTCCATCGCCATCTCCGTCGTCTTGCTATGGTGCCCCGGAGCCTTAGGTGATGCTGCCGGCGTCATGATCGTGCTGAAGCCAACCAACGACAAGCCGCAAAACGTCACCAGAAGCGCCGTCCAGTGCACTATATTCAATCTTTTTTTCAAGAAAACTATCGACAAGATCGCCGTGAACAGCAACAGTGATCCGCGCATCATCTGCCACACACTGGGCTGGATGAAGAGGAGGCCGACGCCACCGAAGCCGGTGCCGCACACGTCGAAGGCGGCAGGGACTGCGAACACGAGCGCCTGCTTGGAGAAGAAGCTGAACTTCTTGGGAGCTGGTGGCGTGGCGACAGCGCCATCACGGCTCTGTCCTTGACCTCGTTGCTCGAGCTCGTCCTCGTTTGTCAGCAGACTGCCACTGCTCGCGCCGGACGAGGACGAGACCGCCTGCTGCATCTCTGTATCACCTGCAGATGCAGAAGAAGCACTCGCACTCCCCCCACCCATCAGCCTGAACGCCACGATGTAGAAGAGCAGCACCGAGAACTCGCCTGAAAACATCATGCTGTTCTGAAACCACGGCTTGCTGAACTTCGCTAGGTGCTGTCGCTGTCCTGCCGCGTCGTCGCACACCGCGTCAGAAGGAATGACGCCGCCGTTACTACTCCGGGTGCAAGTTTCAGGTGCAGGTCTGCAGCTGCCACTTTTTCGTTAGGGTATTGATGGCGCCAGAGACGAGCATCGTCGCCGTGATGGCCAGGATGGCGCAGGTGGAGGTGGTGGACGAAGCAGGAGCCATCGCGGTGTTATTTTCAAACCACTCGAAGTAGTATTACAATTATAACGTTTCCGTCTACTACTAGTAAGTCAAAATTTTACTAAGTATCCTTTTCCTGTTCTATCCATGTTTGTTTAGTATTTAGTATGTTACGATGTGAAGAATGTGGAGGATAAAGATGAATTGCTGCGTCTACTGCTCTTTTTATCCTGTAGAAAAAGAACTCCCACCACGGGTATATGATAATGTCCTGTTGTATGTTGACTGTCCCACATTTATCATAACCTCACGCACATACGCACATAATACTCATTAAATGCAAACCAATCCCAAGCACACTGAAAACGCAGAGCAGTGCATACCGATGAACCAAGTTAAAAATGTTTTGTTCTAAACCAATTTTATCGCCCAAAACCGTTTACCAAAGTGTTCACCCTAAGAGCGACTGCGACCAAAGCGCTCCACTATATAATCGTGCATTGATGGGTCTCGATATGAGTTGATTCACTCTCCCACAATCACTCACAAAAGAAGAAGTTAGGTTTTTGTCTAGGAGATAAAGTGTGTTTTTTTGGATAAAACCTGTGGGTGTACCTACTACTATCTCCTAGGAGAATAAGAGCATTGATTAGGTGTACTCTTTTTCTCAACAGCATGCACCTGCTTAACAGTCCTCGATCTCCATATCAGTGTCTTCACGCCCAAAACCGTCGCTAGTAGTCTTACCGTTGCCGTTGCATCCCATCTCCGCGCCGTCCAGTGTCAACACTTTTTCGTCGCAACCGAATCCATAAGTCGTGCAGGTACTCGTACTATGCACACCGCCCATGTCACAGCTGCTATGCCCCTGCTGCTTCAGCTGCTGCTGCCCCTGCTGTTGCACAACATGGACATGGACATAAACTGCGTCGCCATCGTCAATGTCCGCCACATCGGCATCAGACTGTACCAACTGCGAATGGAGAGAACCGTGGTCCTGGCTGTCGTACTCGTCGCTCGAGCTCGTGTGCACCTTCGAAATCACGATCGATCCGTCGTCCGTAATGAACCGCAGCGCCGGTAGGTGCAGCTTGCACAGCGCAAGTAGGTTCGCGTAGGTGAACCTGCTCAGCGTCACTTCGTCCCTGTACATCACGTCGGCGGAGCCGTCCGCCAGCTCGATGTCCTGGAGCAGCGCGATGGTGATTGGGTCGACCATGTCCATGTCCCCCATGTATTTGTGTTTCTTAATTTGGCTGTCCTTGCTACCAGTCTTGCAACAGTGCTTGCGCACCGTGTTCAGGAGGCGCGCACTAGGATATACCATTGCGTAGTGTATACTTAACCCTGATTCAGATTATGTTTATGGCTAGCGCTAGACAAAAGGACTGCTATGCTATGGATATTGAAGCAAGTGCACTTGGTCGTGGATATCTTCAGGCAGAGTGTTTATTTTTATGCACACGACACTGGTGTTGACGTTAATCTTACAACCGCACCACACCTTACAACACAACCGCACCACATGCAGACGACACACGATTTATTGATAAAATCAATAATGATTTGAGATACAAGTACAACAATTTCAAATTTTGAGAAACTCACTCGTCAAACAATGTCAAAATATAAAAATCAATGAATACGTGTTTACAAAATCTATATCTTCGATATAGACGACAACTTTGACTTTGAGTCTGACCTGCTCACGATACACATACAGACAATGACTCCAGTTCATTTTCTTGATTACAATCATCTTCTTCTTACAGCATCAATCGCTGCCACCCCTCGGTATCCTCGCCCCAGAAGGACTCTGCGCCTGCTTCTTCCGCGCTACCACCTGAACCCCAGCTCTTGTCCACCCACTTCCATCGTGCAAACAGCGCGAAAAGTATCACGTTCCCAACCAGCATCGCCGCCGCGTGGAGAGCCTCCATCCATAATGACGTTGACGAATAGGGCTCCCATATGGGCTTCAGCACCAGCAGCACCATCAGCGGAACCGAGAAGTACCGAAACTCAAGTAGCGGCGTCAGCGCGAGAGAAGCAAAGGTGCACAGCTCGAACGCCTTGAAGGCAAAGAATCGCACGTACTTCTCGGGTTTGCTCAGTTTCTTCGCATTCGCGTCCCGCAGAAAGACGCTCCAGTAGCCAACGTGCGCCATCGCCGCACCAATCACCGCGATAACAGGCACCAGACCGACTCGCACCACGTTTTTCGACAGCAGCTTGCGCCAGACGTAAAATGATAGGTGTCTATTGTCACTACACCAAAAATGGATGCACGACATAGAACTTACTAGCAGAAATACACACACCCGGCGTATCATAGCAGCAACCCAATCACCAGCTGCAGTTTGAGGCGCCACCGCTTCCGCGAGAATAACTACGGTACATTGAGCTGCTGTTCCCGCACGTACTGCTTCAAAAGCGAAAGAGATGGCAGGAAGGGAAACTCGACGAGGAAAAGCGAGAGCGCCCAGAAGTAGACAGCCATTCATAGGTGCGCGCTGAACTGGTGGTGCTCCGAGTGACCCAAGGCCACGTTCCAGTTATTCCACTTCAAGAAGTAAATGAAGCCAACGCCGGCGAATACGTGCATAGGTAGTTCTATGACCGCTGTCAGTATCGCGTGACGCAGCAGCTTGATGCCGAGTGAGCTGTAGGTGTAGCTGAGGTTCTATCTGGATTTTCGACTTTGTCAATCCTCATCTTTCTTCCCCGCCCCCGCAAGCAGTCTGCTACTACTCACGCCCACAGCTAAACAGCAGCCACCCCACTCACGCGCAGAACACCCACACGATGTTGTTCTGTCTACTAGAAGCAACTACTATATGCCTAACAGGCCACCTAGTCTCGGACACCGGTACAGGTGGGCGCTACTACATGGCAAGCAAGAGGAGCGTGGAGAGTCCTTCAGTGTAGTACACGAAGTAGTAGAAGAACTGGAATGGCAGCCAGTGCACGGTGAGGGCGCGAAGAGCGACCGCTCAAGTAGATGCGGAAGCGCTTGTGCTGCTATTCAGCTTCGCCACACACGCGAACACGAGTGCAAAACTCGCAAAACTGAACACGCACTGCGTCGCCCTCAAGGCTGATGGAGAGCACAACGGCCCGCTGCCTGCGCCTCCCGACACTAGCAGTATCATCGCTCACGACGCATAGTACATCCCCGCTGGCGTCGTGATCTTCGGATCCCACGCCACCGCCGGCGGCAGCCATCACCTATTGTATTGCTACTCCGTCTATTGGCCCTTGCGCCATCACTCCAGCGACTCACACGTATGTTCACTACTGCTTTCAGTGAAACAGCTCGTCCATGTAGGGCCGCCCGTCGCCGAGCTCGGCGTCGACCACCTTGTATCAAAGAAGAGAAACCGCCACGTTCACGCCCGCGGCAGCGAGGAAGGCGAGGAGGAGACTGGATGAGGTTGATGATGGCATCTTCACAAAAATTAACTTGATGACATTTATCGGGAATCGGAATCGTTCACCCTCAGCCTATCAATCAGTCTCTAATTGTAACTTGTGCGGTAATAAATCTTTTCCGTCACTCGACATCGATCCGTTCCCGAAAGCAACGAATAAGGTCAGAGAAGAAAATATAGCGCAGACGAAATGTTGCATGTAAACTGTAAGAAGATTAGAAGATATCATCATCAAGTCATACAACCTTGTGAATAAAAGTTCGTTCATTGCCATCGTGTAGTTTACATCAAACGCTTTCAGTTTCGCAAAACGCTCCCTATCATTTTGATTTTCTACAACAACAGTACCTCCACCTCCTCCGTCTCATATTTCTTCTCATACAACGACCTCTCCCTTACTGTATCTCCGTGTACTTGAGCACGTCCCGGTGCCTCGGCATGTACTCGTTCGATGGAATCATCCCTTCATCACTCTTCTGGTGTTTCGCCTTGATGATCGCCGCCGTGTCGTCCTCCTTCAGCAGCGCCATCGCTAGTCGCTGTCTCTGTGAGCGCGTGCCCGTGCCCATCTTGACGTTCGGCGGCGCGTTGGCGTTGCGCTGGAACTTCAACCTCAAACTACCATCATCATCACCCGACGGGTCCTTAACCCGCATCTTTGCGTCGCGGTTTTCTTTGAAGCGAGACGATTTGGAGAAGGAGTACTGCGGCCGGTTGTGGACTGGAGTTTTGTTTTGGAGTATGGAAATGGATGTAGAAGAATAAGTGATGAGGTATGCTGTTGTCAGCGGCAGGTTGTCAATTACAACTATCTTAAAGAAACAGTAACAGAAGGCATAAAACTATCTTTGAGAAATAGACACAGAAGCAGGAAAAGGTACAACTATCTTTAAGAAAACTACACTACATGTACATGTAGATGTACATCATTCACACCACATGTAGAATAATAATAACTCACTCCGAGCGTTTGCCTGGATGCCCAGCGTCGTCTTCGCTGCGTAGGCGTTCGGAGCAGGTCGCTTCTCGTACTTCGACAGGCCCACGTGCAACTTCTAGCCCATGGAAAACCTGGAATGTAGTGAAAAAATTTTCGCGGCGTGTAATTGTAATTGATGTTGAGCTTGACCATGACCTTGAGTACATGGGTGAAGGGGCACCACAATCGATTTCAAAATGCAAAAGCACACAGATAGACATATCATAGCCGATTATCAATAAGTAAAGGTAAACTTACGACGGCGGCTTGTGGTTCGCGGCGAAAAAATTCGGGTTATACCCCGCCGGTCCGGGGGAGATCTTCCCCGGCGTAAACCCGTCCAAGTCGGGCGCGTTGACGCACGCGTCGCGTGTCGACGTGCCCAGTTTGGCGGTGGGCGGCGCTTGGTTCCTGGTGTGGTGCGAGAGTGGGATTGTGTGTGTGTGAAAGAGAAGGAAGATCAATTTCTGAGTGGTTAAGATTATCGATTTTTACTTGGTGACGATACTTTTACTGACTCTGACATACAAATGCATTATATACAATAAAAAAGGCTGATAAAGATAAACACAAACTCACTTGTACACGTAGTCTGGCGGCAGCGGGATCTTCAACAGATCCGCAGACGTCGGCGGAAACTTATTCGGGTTCGAAAGCGGTGGTCGCTTCCCCGTGCCGAAGCCCCACCGCGGGCCAGGAGCCAGGCCGTCCTTATACTTGTCCGTCGCGTAGATAGGTCCCGGGCTGTGCGTGCCCAGAATGTCCTGCGTCAGGTGTTCGCTCAAATAAACTTTCTTGGCCATGGCGCGGGTGCAGGTGCCGAAGCCCCACTGCGGATTGCTTCTGCGCATGCCGTCGGCGATTTTGCCGGTCGCCGGCGGAATGAAGGAGTCCTTGGTATACTCGGCCATTTTTTTTGGTTTAGTCCCGTGCTTATTCCACCTCGTTTACTTTACGCTATACGTTTATCCTTATTTCTTTTAGCCCCAGGTCCCCACTTATAAGGAGCCTAAAAATTGGTGAATTGGTATTATTAGTGATTAGGATGAGGGCACAACTTGAAGCGTGAATTTTGACCATCAAGATTCCCTAAGATTTAGAAGATGTTGAAGATGATGAGTGACCTCGTAATTCCCGAATACTGATGATGTTCTTGATGACGATGACGCAAAGCCGTGGCTTGTGACGCTGACTTTTATTTATTTTCTGACCATAACCAAAAATCTCATCAAGAGTAGTTGTAGCACTACAATAGTAATTCATCATAAACATTTATCATCACGTTTCAGTTTCCGTTGCTTGGACCCGAATTCCGATAAGTTGGTGTTGCTTGAGTACATTGACAAAAATGAATTCGTACTGTAATGGGTGTTATGTACTTCACGATCACGACTACGTACTCCGACTAATTACTTAAAAGCAGAATAAATCTTCAGTAGTACTAGTAGAGTATTTGATTAACGAGCCATTCATCTACCTCTCCTCATTCAGCACCTCCTCGACCTGTCGCATCAGCGCGACGAAGAACTGGAAGTCGTACAGGTCCCCAGCGTAGCTCATCTTCAGCTGGCGCGTTCGATCAAACGCTTCCTTAACTGTCGCGCCATGAGTGTCATCAGGCTGTCCACCCTTTCGGTTGCGCCCACCAACGGCCTCGCGCAACGCGCAGTAGGATAGCAGGCCGTCGTCGAACACGTCCTGGTTGCGAAACTTAAACGCTAGGGTGCAGATCTCCTCCTCGCTGAACCCGCATGTGTCGCGCAGGGCGAGCGACTTGCCGACCAGTTCCGAGCCCGTGAGAGCACCAGCAGCCGGACGCGAAATCGACGGTGAGGAAGGCGACACCGATGTCACAGAAAAAGGCTGTACACACGGCTTGTCGCTGTCCCTCCAATGAGCTACGTCGCGTTCCAGAGCCTTATATTCCTGGTCCAAGTCGAAGTGCAGTTCGAGGTCGAGATCCAACTCTAGACATTTCTCCGTCTGCTTCTGTTCGCGTTCCTGAAGAGACTTACACTTACGAATACGATAGTCCTTGGCTTCCGGACTTTTTCCATTAGGCCGAAACCCGTTGCCGTAAAACTCCTTCAGGTCCTGGAATTCTTTTTCGAGGTTGTCCTTCAAGGCGGTCATGTCGATAATTGGTACAGCAAGCGGGTACGAGTTGACAGCCGCTAATGGTGGCGTTGTCGAGAGCTGCGAACTTGGACCAGAAGCAAACGAGACAGATCTGCTGCCAGAGGACTCGGAAGACTTGGACTCACCCGACGGCGCCGTCGACGCACGCGACTGTGAGCACTGTGACTCCTTGTTCGATTGCTGCGACGTTTGAGACCGCTGCGACTGCGACGGCGAACGACCTGCCTGCACGAGCCACTGGTTGGACTTGTGCAGGAAGTCGTCAAGCTCTTCTTCGCACTTCTGGATGGCAATATCAATCCCACGCAGCGGCTGATTCGGGTACGTCACATTCGGCGGCGTGCCAGTCACGGTTTTGTTCGAGTTGGTCGAAGACTTTATTAAGTCCAGGTCGGAAGCGCGACCGAAGCCAAAGTTTTCTTCATGATCATTGTCGAGCTCTTTGCGCGAAGCATCTGCAGCTGGCGTTGCTGAGATTGCGAATAAAACAGGACTCGTACCGTTCTGCAACTGATCGTTGAACTTGTGCACAAGATCCAGGCTATCAAACGTCTGGTCGATAGGCATCATACCCACCCCAGCTCCGTCGAAATCGAGTCCAAAATCGTCGCCGATTTCCAGCTTCACAGCAGCGGACTTCGACACCGCACTCCTGCGTCCGCGTTTCCTCGTGGCCTTGACGGCTTTCTGGTCCAGCTGCTGCTGCAGTTCGAGTAACTGCCGCTGCTCGCGTTCAGCTGTGAAGTCTTTGATGTCGTTGGACGAAGAAGCCAGTTGCGCGAGCAGCTGCGGTGGCGCGCGCCGACTGTAGAAGCGGGCACCGCTCCCGTTCGGCTGCGACACAAAGCGCGCCCCAGCTGTCGGAGAAGCGGACATGCTTGTCGGAGAAGCGCTCGGACTTGGCCAGTACATAGGTTTGATTGTGATTCTGATTTGGAAAGAAGTGATAGTTGTAATTGCGATAGTGATCTATTCTAGGTTAGGTAACTTCTAGAAAAAAGTGAAAAAGCGGTCGAACAGACACTAGATGTCAAAAAAAATCACTACAGTAATATCTTGTTTAGTAGTAGTACTTTTACTTTACAGATGAACAAGGTGAAGAACTTTTTTCAAAAAGTCGGAGGCATAAGCTTGAGCGAAAGTCAGAGTTGGATGAGACTACAACAGACCCAGTCAGTCATTACAACACACAGCTCACTCACAGCCCACACTTATCACAGACATACAAACAGCACAGTAGTGATCACTACAACTACACGTACTACACCCACAGCATTACATACTTACTCGCACCAACAAACAGCAGAAAAACAAGCAACCAATAGCTAAAACATTAAAAACATCGTTTTCAAAATAGCAATAGCATCTGGAAATAGTGAGTGATGAAGAAGGTTGAGGTTGAGGTAGCAACAAAAAAGTGTTTGTGTTTCTGAATGTGGAATATACGCCAGTGTCTCTAAAGTCACAATCCGGCGCGCTCATGGATAAGGATAGCGCGCTAATTATCTTCTAAATCGAATTTACTGAATTCTGTTCGAATACATCGTCTGGCTCTGGAGGCCCTCAAAAAATTAGGCCAGCCTGAACATCGGGTTTTTAGCCGGAGGCGCCTCAACTTTCCTCGTTCTCCGCGACGTGCGCTCCGCCACCACTGGGGGCGGCCGCAGCCGCGCCGCACGGTCTGCAGCACGTTTCAGTGGTTCGTGACCCGCGTGTTCACTCGCAGCGAAGCGCCACATAGCTGACAGTAATTGTCGGGCGTTCACCTTATTCGCTTTGGACCGATTCACCGGCGCAGCACGTAGGACTTGCACGGACATTTCTTCCTTAGTGGTACTGGACGGCGGCGGATCTCTCGAACTCACACTACCCCCGCTGGATCGTGTGGAGTCGTTGCTTATGCTTCGCCGCCGCGCACTTCCAACGCCACTGGTTTAACGTTTACCTTTGTCTTTGTCGCTCACAACAGCACCGTAAGAAATTAGCTCCTTCAATATCGTCACCAGTGGACGTACGAGTCGCGTCACCGTATCATCCACTTGTGAGCCGTCGTTCTAATTTGCAGCATGTACAGTTCTTCCCTTGTGCAGTTGGTCGAGCGCGTGCGCACGCAGGCCTGCGAACGGCTCAAGCTGGTCACTAGAGGAGCAGAAGGTTCTTTTCCTCGTACGCAAGTGCGCCCCCACTAAGCATGAACTCAAGTGCAGCAGCAATGAGCTTGGTGGCTGCAGCGCGATCCTGTCCCTGAGCTTGAATGGAGGCGCAGGCCCAGCCGGTGCGCTCGAGCAGTTTGAGGAATGCTGCCTGTGTCGCTTCTTCAGCAGTTAAGGGAAGCGGTGGTGGCGAGTCACCGTTCTGCTCCTGGGTGCTGTTCTTACCACCCTTGCCTTTAGACGAAGGTCGCGAGGCACTTCCACCGTTTTCATCTTCATCCTCAACATCGTCGTCATCATCTACCAGTGCAAAACGCACGGCTCGCTTGCTCCGCGCTACCGCAGCACGTACAGCCTCGTCATTAACCGCATCGCCCACTTCAATATCCTCAAGTCTGACAACTCCGCCGCCACCGCTGTTGTAGTTAAGGACAACGTTCCGTAGGTCACTCGTAGCAGCAGACACCAATCTCAATGCACGAGCGCGCGCAGCTGCCACCTGCTCGGTGTTCATGTTTGCGCCGCGCGCGGTTAGGCCGTAGGTGTCTTTTGATCCTGCTCATGCAGTACTAGTACTGCAACCTACTTTCGACTTCGGTAGACTCGAGCAGCTAGCACTGCGCTTGCCCGAAGAAGCGTTGCCGCTGCGGCTCCCACCGAGCATAGAACTCGGCTCTAGCGACTGCGACCTCACTCGAGCAGTAAACGGTTCCTCACTCTTGTCACCCAGCAGGATGTAGTCATCTCAATGTTTTCCTGTTCCCCCGGCATGGCGTAGCACCGTCGCATAATTTTAGAATCCGTTTCCGTCTACGCGCACACGCACACCTGGCTTAGCGTGAATACTCCGCCCTCGTCCGCGTTCGTGGCCGTCTTCGACCGAACCCAGCGCAGACGCGTTGAGCTTGGCGCCCCGCTGACGGCCGCGGTGTGCGCGGGTTGAGCCGTCGATACGCTGTGCGAGCTTGCGGGCCTGGCGTAGGGACTCAGCTTCAGCCTTCTCGCTGCGGACAACCACTGATGAAGCAGGGGCTCCATCGCTCTCAGCAGCTGTAGAAACGGAACTGTTGCGCACTTTCGCAGGTTCCTTGCTGCTCCTCGACTCTTCTACTTCAGCTCCTGGATCCACTTCTACATCTAAAGCTTCCACGACGTCTTCCTCATCCGAAAAGTCTTCCAAAATATCTTCGAGGTCCATGATCGCTGGAGGTACGATAGCATCAAGCATAATCAGTGGCAACCCTGTAAGGCCTCGACTGGCGCTAGAGATAAGTTCGTTGCCACCAAGACCGAGCGCTAACCAGACAAGCCACACCGGTATCTGTAAGCCATTACCTGCGCCGACGCTTCAGCCGACATCCTCCACAGCAGTAGATGTTGCCGCCCGCACCGGCCCAGTCTGAGGCATAAACATTGACTGTCCTTGACTGTTCTTAATCTCACGCAGCGCCCTGATCAGACCTGGAAACTTACTGAGTGCGGGAATACTTTGGTTGTCCTGACCATCAGTTACACACAGCACTTGCACCGGCGCTTCACCGGGTCTAGTCCTGTGAAAGTCGTGCAATGCAGTCGAAACAGTCCCATCACCAGCACCACTTCCACTTCAACTTCCTCCTCCGAATGCAGCCTCGAGTCCCGGCCCCAGTAACCTAAGTGCCTCAATAACTGGCTCATTGAACCACGTACACGAACCAAGCGTCACACGTACTTCTTCTAACCGTTCATCGTTACTAAGTGCGCACGAAGAGCTCAGTCTCACCCGGCCCCGCCATCAAAAACACAATGTTAGTGCCGCCAGCCTGTTCACTCACGTTCAGAGAGTTGTCAAGCGCGATGAGTAGCGACTCGTAAGAAACTTCATCGCAGCCCATTGATCCTGACTTGTCGAGGAAAATGATGCGCAGAGGCAGTTCAGCTTGACGAGCGAGGAACATGTTAGCTATGCGCTGCCAGACGGGGTGTTGTTGATTCTGTGTCTGCGTTGCCGGCGCTTGTGAGTCCCCTAGATCATCCGTAGCAGTAGTAGCTTCCTGTTGATCCTGTTGTCTCAGCTCAGGCCTAAACACTGGGTCTGGTCGAGCATCTTCTTCAGCGATCTGCATCCACCGCGCGCACAGTCGTATCAACCGCAAGCATTCGCGTACTCAACTTTGAACTTCTTCAAGTCGTTCTTTCGAAGCTTCCAGCGAAGCCAATGCATCCTTCAAGTCTGCATCTAACGCCCTACTAATGCGCCTCAAACCTACATGCGTCGCAGTCGCACTTACTGCGTGGTGGGTTGAAGAGCTTAACGTCTTCGAGCTGCTCTTTGAAATAGTGTTTCTTCCCGCCAGGACACATTCCAAGCAAGTCCTTCTCCGGTCTTAACGCAGCTTCAGACGTACACACCCACTTATCAGCCACCTCAGTACCAGGTCACTCACCTAATCCCTGCCCCACCTCTCGGCCCAAGTGTGTTCAGCCCTCCCCCTCCATCACCTCCGAAACCAGTGCGTTCATTGCCTCACTAGCCTGCTTCAAAAGCGCATCACGCCAGCAGTGTATCCCGCATGCCCCTCACCTTCTCACTAAGGACCCAAATTGCGCACAGCTTGAAACGCCACATCCGGCGCCCCCACTCTTGCTAAGTTGCCGGCTGCCATTCCTTTTAAGGAGTTGTCCTAGAGGTTTTGCCATTTAAGCTGCTCTTTCTTGATGTCTGCTACGTTCTTATGCGCTTGCTTCAACGCGGCCTTTCACATCCGGTTTTCGCGCTGGTACGCCGGGCTACACGTGCGCTTCAGCACGCGCCCGATCTTCCTGATGTTTTCTCATTCATCGTCGCCGATAGCTACGAGCGGTTCGAGAATTTGGGTGAGCTCGTAGATCCGAGTGGGCTGCCCACCGTAGTAGCCCGCAGGTAGTATTACAAACGAAGAGGACGATGCCGTTGCCGCCATGATCGAATTATATGTTTTTCGTCTGATGTGACTTCTAATAAACCGTTTTTAGTTGAAGCAAAAGCGCACAGCTAACTACTAAAGATAGATACTGAAAGTCGAAACAGTAACAGTAGAATCTAGAAGAAACCCCGTTCACCAATTGATTAACGCCCGATCGTTTTTTGAATGCTAACGCACAAGCAAGAGTGGATCCAGATACAGATGGAAAAATTTTTAGGACAACTACAAACAAGAACAACAGATACCGAGAAGTTATGCACGCCATTATTAATAAAGTAAAAGTTCAAAGTTCTTGACGTCGTCCTCAAAGTTCTACTTATCTTCAGGCACTATCCGTCCCCGACCTGAATCAGCTCCTCCTCTTCCTGCTCCACGTCTCTCCTCAATTTACGTCCCCACCCCCCTGCTCGCGTTCACGTACTGGTCCAGCTGCCGCGCGTACCCCGGCACCCGGTCCACCGGCTTGCTGTCCGTGTCCAGCAGCACGATCCGGTACCACACCCCCTTCTCGCTCTTTAAAAATTTTTTCCGTCGCAGACTGGCCTTACTACGCGTCAGTCAGCCCGCCGTCGTGCGTCGCGATGATGTTGATGGTGAGCGACAGGTCCATCGCCATCCGGCCCAGCAGGAACCTACTACAGATACGCGCGCATCTGCGCCTCAAGGTCACTACGAACTTTTACTAGTACAGCGGGTCGAAGCGCCCGCCCAGCAGGCTCTGCTCCCGTCTGACCCGCTCCAGCAACTTACTAGCCGTCCCGCTCGCTACTAGCGTATGGCGCTTTCGTCGTCGGACCAGGCTCCGCGGTAGCCGCTCTAGACGGAGTCGCGGTAGTCCTGCAGGGTGAGCTCGATACTTGGGTTTTGGTTTTCCTTTTCCTTTTCTTTCTTTCCTACTAGTGGTAGTGCGCCGTTTTGCGCTTTGCTAGTAAAGGGATCCAGCGGCGTCGGCGGACCCATTCAGTGGTTCCCCACACCCAAGCCATTCAACGCCTTAGTACTTCCAGTTCCACTGCTTACTTGCTCTTTTGCAGCATCTATCCCAATCAACTTTCACTCCTCCTCCCGCATCTCTCACCGTCACCTCTCCATCTCCTCCAGCGCTCACAGCATCTCACTAAGCGTGCTTACTACGTGTCGCCGCAGGCCCAGGCCTGCACTTTCAGAATCGTCCGAAACAGCGGCCTGTTATTACTCGCTCAATATTAGGTCACTACACCGTTTCTAGCAGTGAGTTACTAGTCGCCGATGTGTGCGTAGTGCGCCTGACTCTTGCCCAGCGTATTAGTGGTGCGCCAGTGGAATTCACTAGGCGTGTTTACTAGTTTATGGAGTGGATTTCGTGCTCCAGCTCCTTTTTCAGCTCACTAGTCACTCACAGTGCTGCCGACCGATTTCGACTTCAGGTCTCTCAGCTTCTCTCACGCATTAATCGAATCAGTCCTACTATCACGTGTTCTTTTTCAGGCTACTATTCGTGAATCTCCAATCCCCTACTATCAGTCCACGTGATCCCGAATGCCACGGTGAATACTCGTGCCCGCGCTGCGTTGTTCGCCGTGTGCACCACCTGGGAGCTTGTTCAGGTTGAAGAGACTCTTCTCTAGCGCTCGTAATTTACTACTCCTTGTGCTCACTAGTACACATCCTTCATCGCTCCCGTCGGCCGGCCTCTACTAGTCCAGTCTCACGTCTTTCTACTCATTAGCCGCTCTACCGCGCCCTATTAGTATCACTGCGCGTCCCCGTTGCTGCTGAACACTGTCGCCTGGTTCAGGAACACCTGGAAGTTGTTCTGCGGTTCGTCCACCAGTGCTCTCAACTATTTCACCACCCTATTCCGTTTGTCCGAGAACAAGTCCACCGGATCGTAATTCGACTTCATGCACACCTCGCCCTTACTAAAGCTTCACGTTCTGCAGCATCCGGTAGCGACTGCCAGGGTGCATGGCGTTCTCCAGGAACCCGCACTTCGGCTTCAGTTCTACACTAACAGTGTCGATGGTGTAGAGACCGGAGTGGTCACTATGAGGGAAAGGTGTTGTAGACGTCTTGCATCTTGTTACTAGTAGACGTACTGGCTGGTGCTGCCGCCGTGCGCGAAGGAGTCGGCTCGGCCGTAGGCATTAGCGTTAGGTCACGTTGTTCCTGAGTCTGAAGATCTCTGATGCGACTTGGCGCGCATTTCCTGCTAAATGCGTTCTTCGTTCAATCAAGGCAACTCGCCCCCTGTATTATGCTTGTTCATGTTCTTATCGAACGCGTTCTGCAGCAGTTTCACTTGGAGCTGATTCTGTTTCTGATCCATATCTCCCTTCCCTACTTTGTACTGTCAGTTCCCCGTGTACGTGTAGTTCGAGCCGATTTCAAGGTCCCACAGCCGCATTGCATCACTATTTTTTGACCCGGACGACCTCAGGCACTTGCACGAGGGAGTCGATTTCAACATCTACGTCTTAATCAGTAGACCCGACAGCACCTCACGACACCTTGAAGCCACTACCTTTGGCGGCTCACGCCCTCCGGCTATTACGCCATCGGGCTCGTCTCCTCGGGACCCCGATAGCTGCCTGGGCCGCCCACCAACCCGGCACCGCGCACCAGACTGCCGTTGAATATCTCACTATACAACCAGTTTTCGGAAGAAGTAGTCGAACACTATCCGTTCTTTCTGCAGCACGTCACTAGTCCAGATGCTTGCGAAGTCTGAGCACGCTGCCTTTGAACTCACTACGAGAGCGGGTCCAGGCAGCGGTAAATGCGGTTCATGTTGCCCTCGCCAATCACCTCGAACACGTGACTCAGGAGCTCCTCGTCGCTCGAAGATGCTGTTGTAGAACTCGAAGCAGAACTCGCAGCTGAAGAGCTGCTCGACGCTGCAGATTCGCCGCCTTCCCGCTTGTCCTTGTGCAGAATCGACGCGGGGTCCTGCAGGCTGCTGAAGTCCACCGTTCGAAACTTCTTCTTCTCCAGTTCGTGTAAAGCCTCTCACAAGTCAATCCTCCGGCGCGCCAGCCGTCTTAAATCTCAGTCCTCTCGCCTCGCCTCACTGTTTTTGGTGAGCGCGTAGGCGCCGCCACCGCCCGCTCACAGCAACGCGCCCACGAGCAGCGAGATTTCGAGAATGCCGGCCTCACGCGTCTCATAAGGTACAGCGTCTAGCCCTTGTATCGACTGTGACTGTGAAGGCGGACGGTTAATCTGAACGCGCGGTGGTGTATCGGCAGCGGTAGTTGCTATGGGCGCGAAACGTGACAAGGCGGCGCGCAGCGGTCAGCCAGTTGTCGCACCGGACCGCGCTAGCATTGCGAAGCGTTGCATGCGTTGCAGGACCATCTTACCAAAATTCTTATCGGTTTATCGCTCTAGCTATGCTAGTCGTGATGACTGTACTACTTCGCCAACTCTCTCACTCTCGTATCTCACGATGTATCCCGTGTTCTTATTTTCAAATCGTGGTGTGTGAATATGCGCGGTGGGCGCTGGAGTCTTCAAGAGTAGAACGATAAGGATCAAGAAAGGAATCATCTAGAAAGCATAAAATCATAAACATAATGGAGAACCATATTACCTGTATGTTTACGTAAAACATGGTATCGTATAATTAGTTTCCATATACGATCAGTAAAGTATACAGCAAAGAAATTTGATGTTCGATTCCGATCAATTTTTTCAAAGTTGTTTACGCAACATATATGGTGCGAATTAGATACGTCTTTAGCGCAAGATCAGTGATAGCCCTAGAAATTCTTGATTTAAAATACACAATATCTACCTGTTCTTAGATGAAACAATATTGTACCTTGCGCGCGTTGAGAAGCATACGCACTGTAAAGTTCTTTTTAAGCTAACAAACTTTAACTTCGACTTTCTAAAAATTCTTATCCTGCTGTTGCAGTTGCAGCTTACCGCCGCTGAGCCGAACTCCCTTGCGTCCCGAACAGAGAGCCGCTCATGCTTGGCATCTTCTGCCCCATCAAATTTCCGCCGATAGCCGAGATGCCACTGCTGAACATATTACTCGCCTTAGGGACGGCACCTGAATGAGTAAGTAAGTTGATTAGTAAGTTTCACCTTATTCCATTTTAGGTGTCGTATGGTAAAATTCAAAGGCTATCATGATCATGACTATGACTATGAGCATCATATACAACTTAGATGTAACTGTAAGACGAATACGAATACGATCTAACTACTGAGGGTTTACTCAATAGCCATACACTCAAATATTAAATAGTACTCATGCTCACCTGCTCCTCCCAGCCCTTGTGCCTGCGGCAGACTCTGTGCGCTCTGCATACCCATACTCTGCGCTTGGTGCATCTGTGGCGCCGCGTGCCAGCTGCTCGGCGGCGGCACAGGCAGCGTCGGAAACTTCATCGCGTGCGTGAGGAGCGGTGGGTCGGCATCAGGCCGCTTAACGCCCGAGTTATTCGCAGACGCACTTCTGTTCGTGATCGTGTTCGTGTCGTCGGCTATCTTCAGCCCATATACGCTGCTCAGCCCAAGCGCCACATCGATCGTAGGCAGCAGATCCTGCACCGCAGCTGCCAGTGGCTTGGCGTACAGGATTCGATCTACGGGATCGGAGAAAACCACGTCTTCAATCGATTTCAGGTAGAGCATGGACTTATTGTTGCTACCGTTATTCAAGGACGAAGACGCCAGCAGCATTTGCAAAAAGTGCGCATCGAAGAGGAGCTGCAGTTTGGTTGGCAGACTCTGTTTTGCGAGAGAACCGCCGCCAGCGCCAGCTGCTTCGTCGGCCTGCGGAGGTGGAGGCACAATGCCGTTTGCGTTTGCCTGCACATTCGCAGCCGATCCCACAGCCCTCGTATAATAGTACCCCACTAGCACCGTCTCGAACAAGTACTCCTGCAGTCTAACTGCCGCCGCGCGCGGAAACACCTTCAGACTTTTGAACAATGTCACGCTCACCGTGTCCAAACTTCACAACAAGAACGCCATCAGCTGCGGACTCAAGGAAACTGGGATAGAATACTCCTGTGTCAAGTCACCGTCTTTAGTGAAAGTGCCCCACAATTGGGAGACGTAGAGCTGCGAAATGACAGCGTCGTCTAAGAAAGACTGCTGAGTCTTCGAGTCATCCAAAGAAAGCGCGTACTGGCTTGGCACAACCTTCTCTTTAAGAAAGCTGTCGAAGAGACGACCAGCACTGTCGTTAAGCAGCTTCTTTAGCTTAGTTCCTTCCGCGTTCCCGTTCGGCGCACCTGCAGCTGAACCAACACCAGCACCCAATCCCTCGGAAAACAGCAGCTCGCCCGCAACGTCCGACGTTTCGAACCATTCAAGCGTGGCGTACACGTCGCAGATGGTTTCACTACTGCTGGATTCAGAGCTGCTCCCTAGCGTCGACCGCCTTCTTATCAGCTCCTGCACCTGCTCCTGCACCTGCGCCGTCCGCACCGCTTGCACCAGCCAGCGCAGTCGCCGCCTCCGACAGTGCACCTTCGAACAGACCGTACAGCGCGTCGTGGTACGCTCCCTTTAGCTCTCAGTCGAGGGACTGGTTTGCGTTTGCCTTCCCACCACCAGCTGATCACCGCAGCGCCTGCGCCTGCGCCGCCACGTGCGATCACGCACTCGACGTGCCCAGCGCCGTCTTGATGTCGGCCACGATGTCCTCCAGCTGGTCCCGCAGAAACGCGCGCTTCAGGCAGTTCTCCACCCCTCACACGCGGTGCCGGATGCATCACACCATCGCCTGCTTTTCACTCTCTCGGATGATGTCGAAGGTGTCAGCGGGCACCTGCAGTCATCACGTGCTGAACCGCCCGATCACGGCGCTCTTCCAGGTGTCGCTCGTCCACCCCGCGTTGTGGCGGTAGGCCCAGATCGCCTGCGTGGCGCGCGTGGCGACGCCGTTGATGCCAGCGAGCGACGAGCCCGACCCGCCTGTCGCTGGTGCCGAAGAAGAGGAAGATGATCCGCCGGCTTGCGCCTTATTACCGCCAGTCTGACCCGCACCTGCGCCTGCGCCAGCAACGGAAGAGCCACCGCTGCCCCGTCGCCGCTCGCCCACGCCGCTGCCACCCGCGTCGTCCGGACTACCAGTCCGGCTGCCACCAGCACCACTGCCGTCACCCGCAGCAGCGATGCCGCCGTCTCCATTTCCGATTGCGAAGAAGTTGCTCTTGTGCAGCGTGCCGATCGCTTTCTCAGCAAAGTTCTTCCCCGTCTCCGTGACCACCTTCGCATCGATATCCAACAGATCTACGAACAGCTTCTTGTACTTCTCCCTTTCTTCCGCTCAGTTTGCACCGCTGCTGCCTCCCGGCTGCACCGCCGCAAGAAACTCGTCCAGCAAATCCAACAGGTTTTCCTTGTTTAGCTGCGCCAAGCATAAAAACGTGCTCTCGAACAGCTGCACCGCTGTCGGTGTATCAATACCCTCGTTGTTGTCGCTAATCGCGCCGCCTTTGTACAGGCTACTAGACTCTCCTGTAGGCAAAGTTGTCCAGGAAGGACGATACGGGTTTCCGCAAGAAGTAGACGAGACAGATGAGGATCTCCAAGTAATTCTGCGGCGTCAAAACGGAGTTAAAGGACTCGAGGCATCAAGACACGACTTGTTTGGAGAGAAAGTTTGAGCTGCTGCTCAGCAGGAACTTGGCGTTCAGTTCGAGGAAGTCTCTCACCTCAGCTATCTGCTTGAGTTGCGGACTCAGCTGCTCTGGATCGCCCGAAAGCAGTGCCTTGATCTCTTTTCCATTATTAAAGGAATCAAGTAGCTCCTTGCACAGCGCTGGAAACTTTGAGAGCAGGATCTCACACGCGGCGAAGAACTCTTTGTTTCACATCTTCTTGCGTGCGAGAACGAAAAAGTCGAACAGGTCCCGGACCTTGTTGGTTGTCAGGTACAAAGCGCGAACGGCGTCGGTGTCGGCCCCTGCGTAGGATGAGATGCTGTGCGTAGTTCCGTCGAGTACCAGAGGCGTGCTCTTCGCGAGTCACGCGAGCTTGTCCGCAGGCGATGACTGTGGCGAACCTTTCGGACTTCCGGCTGGACTCTTACTAGTGCCACTCGCCTTGGGTGAACCGCTTTTGGGACTTTTACTCCCTCGGCCGGGAGGGTTAAACTCTTTCGACAGCAGTCCGCCCTTCGTGATCGTGCTCTGCCCTGTAGCAGACGACGACGACGACGACGACGCTCCGCCGGCGCCAGCGCCGCCAGCGCCTGCGCCATCTGCAGCCCCGACGCCCACCCGTCCGCCGCCTCAGATCAGCTTCTTTATCCTATTATTGATGCTTACGCCGCCGTTCTAC
>JACLAC010020430.1_pt1 | contig 28708 bp, 19 predicted proteins | sample 8027881 | NCBI WGS metagenome assembly JACLAC01 (sample SAMN15725517, study PRJNA655200) | protist metagenome | isolation source: fluorescence activated cell sorting (FACS) single amplified genomes of... | place: Spain: Blaines Bay Microbial Observatory, Mediterranean Sea | collected 2016-01-19 | reverse complement strand
AATATCCGGCTAGAAACCAAAAAAAACTAATGAGCAAGGTGTGTAGTCATGTATGGATGTTGCGGAAAAAGCTGGAGAGAGTAGCAAAGTATTTTGAGTGGTCCCTTATTGCTATGTTTTGTGAGAATATTTGTCCGTCAGGGTAATAGGGTAAATTATTATTTAGAGTATGAGTGAGATACATAATAAAAATTGTTGTGTTATCAGGTTTATTCTTTTTAGTAGGTTGTAGTACAAATGCGCCTAAAAATTTTTCGTCAGTCACGGATTTTGATTTGGATAGATATCTTAGTACTTGGTATGAAATTGTTCGAGCGGATTATTCATTTGAATAGGGATTAATTAATGCAACAGCGACTCATCGTCTATGTGGTGATGGAGGGACAAAAGTCATTAATCGTGGATATTCTTTCGAAGGTAAAAAATGGAATGGAACGGTTGGAAGAACCTATTTTTTAGGGAACCCAAATGTTGGGCATCCTAGATTATCGTTCTTTGCTCCATTGTATGGAGTCTATGTGATTTTTTATTTAGATAAGGATAATTATCAGTATTCTATGATTACAGGACTAAATCGTGACTATTTTTGGATATTATCAAGAATATCAACCGTGCCTAAATCTACAAAGAATAGATTATTACCCGAAGTAAAAAATAGGGGGTTAATACAGATTCGTTTATTAATTTTAGTTGAGTGCTTTCAGAGAAATAAACCAAATCGAGATTGACTTTGAGCATGATAATCGGCTTTAGTGTCTCAATCAAATAGGGTTTCTACCAAAAAAAAATTAAAAAAGAGTATTTATTCATAAACACGAGTTTAACCCTTAAGTACAACACTTTCCCATTCAGTCTAACTTTATAAAAATAATTTCAGTCTGTTTATACTTTAAATATTTTCTTAGTCTTAGGTTTACTCTTTGTTCTACTTTTAGCAACATACTTGTGACTAAATAGTTTGCATATTTTTTCTTTTAGTAATGTACCATTAAAATGTTTGTTTAATTCTTACCTTTTCTATTATGATAAGTAAGAGATCTACAAAATACACATCTATTTCCTAGTTTCCTAATCATTTACGGAGCTCAACAATCTCTGGTCGCTCATTAATCGATACGCCAGAAATGGAATTTTGCTTGCCATTTTCCTTCGCCGATAACGTTTATGGTATTGGTTTTCATCTTAACTTCCGATAGACGGTGTAGAACGATGCATCTCTATCTTTTCAGCAATATGTTTTGGAGAATAATCTTCTGTGTAAAGAACTGATATTCGATATTGTTGTCCTTCGATAATAGTTGAGTACTCACCTCAAACTTATTCATGAGGTGTCGAACTTATTATATGAATTCCCTTTTTTGTTAATAGATTGATCTGACTAATGCCAAAGAAGTTAGCAAAAAAATACCTTGTGATATATAAATTCAAAAAAGGCTTCATATATGAGGAAGATAGCTGGAATTATAAAATCGAAGCATGACGTAAAGTGTTAGCTTTGTCCGTTTTTTCCCAAGTAAAGTTATCACCAGTACGTCCAAAATGACCATAAGTAGCTGTTGGTAGATAAACTGGACGTTTTAGATCCAACATTTTAATTAAGCCTGATGGGCGTAATTCAAAGTGTTCATGAATCAATTGCGTAATGATTGCATCGCTTGTTTTGCCAGTCCCAAAAGTGTTGATACTGATAGATGTAGGTTCGACTACGCCAATAGCATAGGATATTTGAATCTCACATTTATCAGCAAGCCCCGCTGCAACGATGTTTTTCGCTACATAGCGACCTGCATAGGAGGCGGAACGATCTACTTTAGAAGGATCTTTACCGGAGAAAGCACCACCACCATGACGTGCCATGCCACCGTATGTATCAACAATGATTTTACGGCCGGTTAAGCCGCAATCACCTACTGGGCCACCAATAATGAATTGATTTGTTGGGTTAATAAAATATTTAGTGTTTTTTGATAGCCATTTAGCTGGAAGAACAGGTTTGATAATTTTTTCCATAACGACTTCACGAAGATCTGCTTGTTTTATTTTTACGCTATGTTGCGTAGAAAGTACCACAGTATCAATCTCACAAGGTTTGCCTCTTTCGTCATAACGGAATGTCACTTGACTTTTCGCATCTGGGCGCAAGAAATCTAATGTGTTGTTCTTACGTACTTCAGCTTGGCGTTGAACCAAACGATGGGCGTAAGTGATCGGTGCGGGCATTAAAACATCAGTTTCGTTGGTAGCAAAACCGAACATCAAACCTTGGTCACCTGCACCCTGTTCGTGTTCATCGGTTTCATCTACACCCACTGCGATGTCTACAGATTGTTTACCGATAGCGTTTATAACAGCACAAGACTCCCAATCAAATCCCATGTCTGAGCTGTTATAACCAATCTCGCGAATAACACCGCGTGCGATATCTTCTATGTCGACCCAGGCATTCGTGCGTATTTCACCAGCAACAAGAATCATCCCGGTTTTGACTAGGGTTTCACACGCTACGTGAGCTTCTGGATCTTTTGTCAAGATGGCATCAAGAATTGCATCTGACACTTGGTCTGCGATTTTATCAGGATGACCTTCAGAAACAGATTCTGAGGTAAATAAGGAATATTCCGACATGCTTAATGCCTTATAAAATGATGAAAAACGCCAAATCAAACATATTGGCATTGAAAAGGCAACATTAGCTGATTTTATATATTGTTTGCAATCTGAAACGAATCGACACTGTTTTCAACATTTTGGATAATCTACCATTGTTGATGAAATATCAAGCGAAGTGGGACAGAATATATAGATAAACAAAATACTTTTTTGCTAATATAGTTTTAATTTATTATGGTATTGCTTTATCTTTCTTGATCAATCTCAGTAAGATGTATCAACAGCAATGTTGCAAAACTAGGTCATAGCATGGACAATCAGTTTCTTTATCTTTCATTAAGTTATCAGGAGTGAAATAACAATGTCGTCTCGTAGAGAACTTGCTAACGCCATACGCGCTTTAAGTATGGATGCTGTACAAAAAGCCAAATCTGGCCACCCTGGTGCTCCAATGGGTATGGCTGACATCGCGGAAGTGCTATGGAACGATTTTTTAAAGCATAACCCAAATAATCCTAGGTGGGTTGACCGTGATCGTTTTGTATTGTCTAACGGTCATGGTTCTATGTTGATTTACTCCTTATTGCATCTTGCTGGTTACAAATTGTCAATGGAAGAGCTTAAACAATTCCGTCAACTTCACTCTAAAACCCCTGGCCATCCAGAATATGGCTACACCGATGGTGTAGAAACCACGACTGGTCCATTGGGCGCCGGTATCAGTAATGCTGTTGGTCTAGCGATTGCCGAGAAAACCCTTGCGGCTCAGTTTAATCGTGAAGGTTACACTTTAGTGGATCATAATACTTATTGTTTCATGAGTGATGGCTGTATGATGGAAGGCATTTCTCACGAAGTTTGCTCTCTGGCAGGTACCTTAAGTCTTGGTAAATTAATTGTTTTCTGGGATGACAATGGTATTTCTATTGATGGTGAAGTGGAAGGTTGGTTTTCAGATGACACACCAAAACGTTTTGAAGCCTACGGTTGGCAAGTGATTGCAGACGTAGATGGTCATAATTCAAAAGCGATTAAAGAAGCCATTGAAAATGCAAAAGTAGAAATCAGCAGACCAACTCTTATTTGTTGCAAAACCATTATCGGTTTTGGCTCACCAAATAAATCTGGCAGTCACGATTCTCACGGTTCTCCATTAGGTGATGATGAAGTCGTTGCGACTCGTGAATTTCTTGGTTGGAAATATGCACCATTTGAAATTTCTGCTGACATTTATAAAGGTTGGGATGCAAAAGAAGTAGGTAAAGCTTATGAAGAAGCGTGGGTAAAACAGTTTGCCAATTATAAAACAGCTCACCCAGAGCTGGCCGCGGAATTTGAACGTCGCGTGATTAAAGGTGAGTTACCTACGAATTTCAGTGAGAAAGCGGATATTTTCATCAAAGAGTCTCAAGAAAAAGCAGAAAACATTGCCGGCCGCAAAGCATCACAAAATACCATTGGCGCCTTTGGTGCTATCCTGCCTGAGTTGTTTGGTGGTTCTGCAGATTTGGCAAGTTCTAACTTGACTCTTTGGTCTGGTTCTAAAGGTATCCAAAATGATCCTGCTGGTAACTACATTCACTACGGTGTGCGCGAATTTGGTATGAGTGGCATCATGAACGGTGTGTCTTTACATAGTGGTTTTATCAACTATGGAGCGACTTTCCTAATTTTCATGGAATACGCTCGTAATGCGGTTCGTATGTCTGCCTTGATGGGCATTCAAAATATCTTTGTCTATACCCACGATTCTATTGGTCAAGGGGAAGACGGTCCAACTCACCAAGCCATTGAGCAACTTACTAATTTACGTACCACGCCGAATATGTCCGTATGGCGTCCTGCTGATACGACAGAAACGGCCGTGGCTTGGAAAGCGGCGATTGAACGTCGTGATGGTCCAACTTCTCTTGTATTCTCACGTCAAGGTTTACCTGCCCAAGCACGTAACGATGAACAATTGGCAAATGTTGCGAAAGGTGGCTATATCTTACTAGATTGTACAGGTACACCAGATCTGATTCTAATCGCAACAGGCTCAGAAGTAAATTTAGCAATGAATTCAGCTAAAACATTGACTGAGAACGGTAAGAAAGTACGAGTCGTTTCTATGCCGTCTACTACAGTGTTTGATGCGCAAAATGCAGCTTACCGAGAATCTGTCTTACCTCGTTCTGTGAGTAAACGTATTGCTATTGAAGCCGCCCATAAAGATTTTTGGTACAAGTACGTTGGTTTTGATGGAGACATGGTTGCTATGACAACCTTTGGGGAATCCGCTCCTGGTCCTGACGTATTAAGGTATTTTGGTTTTACTGTTAAAAATGTAGTGACGACAGCTGATAATTTATTTTCTGTTTAAATTGTCAATACATTAAGAAAAATAGGAGAATGAATCGCCCTTTTTCCTGCGACTCTTTTGTTTCAGAAACATCCCTTGAATTCTTTGTGACAATGAAATAAGATCATGTTGAGAGTCGCGATTAATAATGGTTATGATCGAATGAGACGTTCATTTTTTTGCGTTTGACACACAAAAATGAATGTTGAGATCACCTAATATAGTTGGGATTGATCAGTTGTCTGATGTTGAAAGACAAGAAGCTGTTCAATATGCTATGATGCGACTCGGGACCGTTTTCCTAAATCTGTCAATATTCAAGACGACAAGCATATAACTTTAATCATAATAACGTATGTTTGGTGATAAATGATCAATCTGTGAGTGATTATTATTGTACTAAAAATCCTTGTTCTAATTTAAGCCAAGCCTAGCTCCGTTATTTTTGTGAATACGAATCTATCCTGAGGTGTTACAAAGCCTGATACATGAAGTAGATAGTAAGATAGGTTGTAACTATTGAATACCCAACATATCTGTGATTAGTCGTCAGTTGCAAAATTTTGTAACCTTGAAGTATGTGGGATTTCGGTCATTATTGGTGGTGTTTAGACGAAAGTAATAGATTCTGTATGGTTAAATTGTTCTAATGGTTTAATGAAAAATGGGGTCGTACTAATCGAATGTTGTATGCTGTAAAGCGTTGAGTTGATTTTATCAGTCGATAAATGACTAAAGTGTTACATCGAGTCGCTATAGATGGGGAATCACACATGACCATGATTAAGATGAAAGAGCTAGACTTATCAAATAAAAGAATATTGATTCGTGAAGACCTCAATGTCCCAATGGAAGGTGGAAAAGTAACAAGCGATGTACGTATTCGTGCTGCATTACCAACACTGAAATGGGCTTTGGAAGCAAATGCGAAAGTGATGGTAATGTCACATCTTGGTCGTCCAACAGAAGGAGAGTTTGAGTCTGAATACTCTTTGCAACCTATCGCTAATTATTTATCTGTTTTATTAAAACAAAAAGTACCACTAGTAAAAGACTGGCTAGATGGTGTCGAGGTTGAATCAGGTCAACTTGTATTAGTTGAAAACGTACGTTTCAACAAAGGTGAGAACGACGATGATGAAGTGTTGTCGAAGAAAATGGCTGCTTTGTGTGATGTTTTTGTAATGGATGCTTTTGGTACCGCTCACCGCATACAAGCATCGACTCATGGTGTAGCTAAGTTTGCCCCCATAGTGTGTGCCGGGCCTTTGTTTTCTGCAGAATTAGAAGCTTTAGAAAAAGCTTTAGCCATGCCAGTTCATCCAATGGCTGCAATTGTTGGAGGCTCTAAAGTTTCAACTAAATTAACGGTACTTAACTCTCTATCTGAGAAAGTAGACCAACTAATAGTGGGTGGTGGTATTGCAAATACTTTTTTAGCTGCAGCAGGCTTTCCTGTTGGTAAATCCCTTTACGAAAAAGATTTAATTCCGCAAGCGAAAGCTCTAATGACGAAGACTAATATCCCATTACCAGAGCATGTCGTGGTAGCCACTAAACTTTCAGCCGATGCAAAAGCCATCATCAAAAACATTAAAGATGTTGGGTCTGATGATATGATTTTAGATTTTGGACCAAAAACGTCCGCTGCCTTTGTTGCGTTTCTTGAGAATGCACAAACAATTATTTGGAATGGTCCAGTAGGTGTATTTGAATTTGACCAATTTGGTGGTGGTACAAAAGCTATAGCCATGGCTATAGCCAAAAATAAAGGTTTCTCTATTGCTGGTGGTGGTGACACTCTAGCGGCTATCGATAAGTATAATATTACCGATTATGTTTCTTATATTTCTACTGGTGGTGGTGCATTCTTAGAATTTGTTGAAGGAAAAGTATTACCTTCAGTTGTCATGTTAGAGAATCGTGCGAAAAATTAGTATTAAAGATCAGCGTCAAACTACTCTTTGAAATTATTGAAAACAAGTCAAATTGAGAAAGAAGATGCTATTGGTGCAGGGCGAATATCTTTTCATACTTAAATGTTAACAGATTTTCAAGAAGTTAGTTTTATATCGCAATGCTATTCACGTAGGGGAAAGCAGTATTAAAATCTACACAAGATAGCAGCCCTTTTAATTTTTTGATCATTCGAAAGGTTGTTGACCTCGAACGTCTTCTAGAAAATAAATTTCTCATTCCTGATCTAAAATGTTCTCGAAGTTCTAATAATACCGAGTGTTTGAAACAAATAAAAGTATGCTTGATATGATAGTCCACAGTACCACAATTACAACCTATGTGCTGATTCACTTTATGAAACAGTTAATGCAGTAAAATTATCGAATAGAAAAGTGTTTGTAATACTGGATAAACTGAGGATTCATTATGTTAATTTGGTGAGAGTTTGGCTGATAAACTAGGTAATTAGTAACATAGTCGTGTTTTATTTTCTTGCGTATGTGTCAGAATTGAGTCTTTTAGCGTAAAAATTGACAAAAAACTTTCAATCGACTTAATTTAATGCGTTTTACTATTTACTTCCCAATACAAAACGATCCAAAGATACGGCTAAGTAAGTTGTCACTGGTGAAAACTCCAGTGATTTCACTAAGGGTTTGTTGAGCTTCTTTTAGGTCTTCGGCGAGAAGTTCCCCTGCGCCGTAGCTGTTGAGTTGCTTTCTACCGGCGTTTAGAAAGCTGTTCGCCTTGTTGAGCGCTTCGATGTGACGACGACGAGCGAGGAATCTACCCTCATTTGTACTGTTGAAGCCCATGACAGTTTTTAAGTTTTCCTTTAAGTCAGTAATGCCCTCTCCCGTTTTTGCCGATAAAGAGATCACAGTGACGCCTGAAATTATTTCTGTACCTGAGGCTTCTTTGGTTAAGTCGATTTTGTTACGTACTAAGGTAAGATGTTTGGTATCGTCGAATTTTTCCATGAATTCTGGCCAAATTTCGTTTGGATATTTGCTATCCATGGATTGACTATCGACTATCATAAGGATTTGATCGGCTTTACTGATTTCGTCCCAAGCTCTTTGAATACCAATGCGTTCTACTTCGTTTGGATTATCACGTAGGCCTGCGGTATCAATGATATGCAGAGGTATACCATCAAGATGAATATGCTCGCGTAATACATCACGCGTGGTACCTTCTATGTTGGTTACTATGGCGGCTTCTTTGCCTGATAAAGCGTTTAATAAACTGGATTTTCCAGCATTAGGGCGGCCTGTAATTACTACGTTCATACCTTCACGAATCAAGGCACTTTGGTTGGCTTCCTTTAATACTTTGTGTAGACGATTTTGAATGTTGGCCAGTTTGTTGGTAATTTCACCATTTCCGATTAAATTAATTTCTTCTTCAGGGAAATCAATTGCTGCTTCTACGTAAATACGTAGATGAATTAAGGTCTCAACTAGTTCATCAATGCGTTTTGAGAAGGATCCTTGTAGTGAGTGCAAAGCGCATTTTGCAGCTTGCTTAGAGGAGCTGTCGATCAAGTCGGCAATAGCTTCTGCCTGGACTAAGTCCATTTTGTTGTTCATAAAAGCACGTTCTGAGAACTCACCGGGGCGAGCAAGACGAGCATTAAGAGCTACACAGTGATCTAATAGCATGTCCATAATAACAGGTCCACCGTGGCCTTGTAGTTCGAAGACATCTTCGCCCGTAAAGGAATTCGGACCAGGAAAGTACAAGGCGATGCCTGCGTCAATTTGTTTGTTCTGTGCGTCTCTAAACGGTACGTAATGAGCGTAACGGGGGACGGGATTAAAGCCGACAATCTGTTTGGCTATGATTAGGCTTTTTGGTCCGGATATACGTATAATACCAATACTACCACGTCCAGTCGCGGTTGCTTGTGCTACGATGGTGTCTTGGTTAATGGTATATTTAAAGTCGGTCATAATCGAACTCTTTTTTTTGATAACGTGTATAAAGGGAAATAACAAGATACAGTGTTATTGTCCGTTAGCAAGAGAGTCATAGCAACATAAACGTAAAAAAGGTTTTCCGAAGAAAGTTTTTTGAATCATACGTCTCGTTTTGAACACTTAATTATGGGAATATCAAACGAGAGTGTACTCAAAGTGATTACAAAATAGGCTTTAAATTACAAATTTTAGCAGTGATTTAAAAAAGTATGGCTTACCAACACACTCAAAAAATTTATAGCATTCAAGGTTGGTTTAAGGTGCTGACTTGGTTTCAAACATGATGAAATAGACTAATCTACCAACGAGGGGTTGCTTATGTCTAAATTTCCTTAAAAGCAAAAGAATATTTAGCTTAAGCACTCAAAAATAAGTCTTATACAAGAAAATAATGGTTATTTTTGTTAAAGTATCAATAAAATAACCTAGGGGAAGAAAAAACACTGATAAGAAAGATGAAATGGAAAATGGGTCTCGGCTCGTTTCTGAAAAGTAGATTAATGCACCGAGGCAAAGACCAATAAGTTGGCCTGTTGTACTCTAAAATCCAATGACATTGTGATACTTAACGATGTTACTGTGATAATAGAAAAGAGAAATACTTGTCGTGCCCAATCATTTATATCAACGTTTTTCCTGTAACCTCTAAGAGCCATACCTAACCACCAAGTACTGGTTGCTAAAGCCACTATCATAAAACCAATGCCAACGTAACCAGCCAAGGGAAGTAAGGCTGAGATCATTGCAAAAGCGGCAATATATAAAATAATATGGCATTTCGTTTTACCAATGCCTTCGGATACTGGTAAAGTGGGAATATTAGCAGTGGCATAGTCTTTGTAGCGAAAAATGGCGATAGCATAAGAATGCGGCATTTGCCAAATGCAAAACATAGCTAACAGAATGATGGCACCCGCATCAAATTGACCTGAAGCAGCACAATAACCAACAACAGGAGGAACTGCGCCAGACAAACTACCAATTAATGTTCCATAGATGGAATGACGTTTAAAGTACATAGTGTACAAACCGACGTAGACAAAGTAACCAAAAACTGCAAGGATGACAGAGACCCAGTTAGTAAAGTAAGTTATTAAGCCAAAACCGATTAAACCCAAGACAATACCATGTAGGAAAGCAGCTTTACCAGATATTTCACCTGTTACAGTGACTCGATTCTGGGTACGTTGCATCTTTGCATCAATGTCTCGATCTAAATAGTTATTAAGAACACAGCCAGAAGCAACAACCAACGACAAACCAACGACTGTTGCTAACATAAGAATCCAGTTAATTTCACCACGGGCGGCTAAAAAGAAACCGCCTGCAACAGAGATAAGGTTGCCCATGATGATACCGGGCTTAGTGATCTGAAGATAATGTTTAAACATTTTTATGAATCTCCATTGAGAGTGTTCCTCCTAATTAATGAAGAAGTTGTCACTTACCTACATCATCATTGCGTTAGCGGCATACATGAGCCATGTAGACAAGCCTACGACCATGATGACAATTAAAGCAGCAAATATAATTGCAAAGGTGTCCAATTTTCCCTGTTCAGAGAAGTTTAAGTGAAGGAAGTACTTCATATGGACAAAGATCTGAATAATTGCTAATACAATAATAGTGATGTAAGTTATCTTTTTGTTAAATGTGTGAGTCATTACCATCCAAAAAGGGATAACTGTCAAAATAACTGACAGAATGAGTCCTTTTACATATGAGCTATAGTTGCCGTGTGAATTAGTTTCAGAAGAATAACTACTCATTTAGACTTTCCCCATCAGGTAAACAACAGTGAAGACACAAATCCAGATAACGTCTAGGAAGTGCCAGAATAAGCTTAAACAGTTAAGGCGGGTAAAAGTACGACTACCAAAATCTAATTTAATCAATTCAACAATCATGATGAACATCCAGATCAAGCCAGCTGTTACGTGTAAGCCGTGGGTACCTACCAACACAAAGAATGCTGATAGAAAAGCACTTCGCTGCGGTCCATTACCTTCCTCAATTAGGTGATGGAACTCATAAAGCTCCATGTTGATGAAGATCAAACCTAACACGAACGTAATAACAAGCCATATTAGGCTGCCAGTTCGGTTTTTACTTCGTGCACAAACCAAAGCAAAACCATAAGTGATACTTGAAATAAGTAATGTTACGGTTTCTATTAGAACGAAATTTAATTCAAAAATATTTCTACCTGATGCACCATTTGCTGTGTTCATAAAGAGTACAGTGTAGGTTGCAAAAATAGAGGCAAACAATAAACAGTCTGTCATTAGGTATAGCCAGAATCCAAATACATTATGTGGCGCTGGATTTTGGTTATGATGTTTATCATTGTGATCTACTTGTACATTCATATGTGTCGCACTCATGATTACTCCTTAAACTCTGTTACTGTTTAAATGCACGTTCTCAGTACGAAGTATCTCATCAGGCTGTATGTAGTAATCAACGTCTGTTGTATAAGCACGAGAGACAACAGAAACAAATGTACCTAAAAGACCCAGAGCCGCTAACCACCAAATATGCCAGATCAATGCGAAGCCCATTATCGTAGCACATCCGGCAATTGCCATACCTGCTTTTGTATTTTTAGGCATGTGGATTGGTGTATAGCTGTCTTTACGAACATATGCAGTGCCTTTTTCTTTCATATCAGTAAACGCATCAATGTCATGAACCATTGGGATTTCAGCAAAGTTATACACTTGTGGTGGGGATGCAGTTGACCACTCAAGAGTATGACCATTCCACGGATCACCTGTTATATCTATATTGTCTCTACGATCTCGGAAACTAACGTAAAGTTGTAGAAGCTGACAGGCAATACCGACTAAAATGATAAGAGCGCCGATAAAGGCAATATATAACCATACATCCCAAACTGGATTATTGGTGTGATTCAAACGGCGTGTCATTCCTAAGAAACCTAGAATATATAAAGGCATAAAGGCTAAGAAGAAACCAGTTAACCAGCACCAGAAAGCCACTTTGCCTAATTTGACGTTAAGGTGGAACCCCATTGTTTTTGAGAACCAAAACGCGAAGCCTGCCATATAGCCAAATACCGCACCACCAATGATGGTGTTATGGAAATGGGCGATCAAAAATAAACTATTATGCAAAACATAGTCAGCACCAGGTATAGCAAGCAGTACACCGGTCATACCACCGATGGTAAAAGTCACCATAAAACCAAGGGTCCAAAGTACCGGAACCGTAATATGAAGACGACCACGATATATAGTAAACAACCAATTGAACAGTTTTAAGCCCGTCGGTATGGCAATGACCATGGTCATTATACCAAAAAAGGTATTAACGTTCGCGCTTGAGCCCATAGTAAAGAAGTGATGAAGCCAAACGATAAAACCAAGAACGGAAATCGAAGCTGTTGCCCAAACCATAGACTTGTAACCGAACAGACGCTTACCGGTAAATGTAGATATTATCTCAGAGAATGCACCAAATGCCGGTAATACAAGTATGTAAACTTCAGGGTGACCCCATGCCCAGAACAAATTAATATACATCATTGGATTACCACCACCAGTATTTGTAAAGAAGTGGAAATCTAGATAACGATCAAGCGCCAGTAATGCTAGTACGGCTGTTAAAATAGGGAAGGAAAGTGCGATCAAAATATTGGCCCAAGTACAAGTCCAAGTGAAGATTGGCATATTCATCAATTTCATTCCTGGAGCACGCATCCTAAAAACGGTTGTCAGAAAGTTAACGCCTGTCAATGTTGTTCCTATTCCCGATATTTGAAGTGCCCAGATATAATAATCGACTCCGACATCTGGGCTGAATTTCAAGCCCGATAGAGGGGGATATGCAACCCAACCAGTTTTTGCAAATTCGCCAATAAACAAAGAGACGTTGATTAGAATTGCACCACCAGCGGTTAACCAAAAACTCAGATTATTCAGAAATGGAAAAGCGACGTCACGAGCACCAATCTGTAATGGCACAACAATGTTCATTAGGCCAATCATAAATGGCATTGCCATAAAGATGATCATAATGACACCGTGTGCGGTAAAGATTTGGTCATAGTGATGTGGTGGCAAATAGCCTGGGTTACCATCGGTCGCTAGAGCAAGCTGCGAACGCATCATAATGGCATCAGCAAAACCACGAACTAACATAATTAGTGATAGTACAATATACATAACACCAAGGCGTTTATGATCGATTGTTGTTAACCAATCGTTCCAGAGAACACTCCATTTCTTGAAGTACGTGATCAAGCCAATAACAGTACAGGCTAGTGTGAAGACAACGCAAAATGTAGCCATAAGGATAGGCACATCATATGGAATGGAATGCAAAGATAATTTGCCTAGAATAGACATTATTTGTCTACCTCCGTATGCATTTTGTCAGATGGTTTCTGAACAATCTGACTTTGGTTCATTGAACCGTTTTGTAGACCACTATCTGCTTTTTGAATGATGCGAGAATCCAAGGAAGTTGCTTTAAGTAAGTCTACGTGACCGTAATCTTTCATATATTTCATGACAACCTGATGAAATAAGTTAGGTGTCACCTCACCGTAGTAGGTAACTGGATTATTTGTAGTATCCTTAACAAGTTCAGCATAAGTCACTGACGTTAAAGTTTTATCGGATGATTTTACTTTCGCAACCCATTTATCGAAGTCAGTTTCGTTTGGTGTCGCAATTGCATTGAATTTCATTCCAGAAAAGCCAGCACCACTGTAGTTGGCCGAATACCCTTTGAATGTACCTGGTTCATTAGCAATCAAATGTACCTGAGTTATCATGCCTGCCATTGAGTAAATTTGACTTCCCAACTGTGGAATGAAGAAGGAGTTCATAACGCCGTCAGAAGAAATTTTAAATGATAGGGGAACATTTTTAGGAAAGACCAATTCATTCACTGTCGCGATGCCTAAATCTGGATAGATAAACAGCCATTTCCAGTTCAGGGAAATGACCTGAACATTGATGTGTTTTCCATCGGACTTCAACGGCTTGTAAGGATCCAGTGAATGAGTTGATTTCCAAGTTATTATGCTAAGAATGACAACTATAACAATTGGAATAGTCCAGCAAATTGTTTCAATTTTTGCAGAGTGCGACCACTTAGGTTCATAGATTTCACCACGACTCTCACGGTATTTCCAAGCGAAATAAAGTGTCATAAAGATTACAGGGATCACAACAAGTAACATGAGAACAGTAGCAATAATTATCAGTTGCTTTTCTTCGACACCAACTTGCCCTTTAGGATCAAGCACACCACCTTGACAACCATCGAGTAGAGCCATTGTTACCGCCAAAGTGATTTTACTTAGGATACGAATTAGCAAGAGAATCATCCTTTTAACTCTGAGGTTCACAAAACTGCGACTCGTCTATAACAAGAAGCAGAACGATAAAGCCGGTTAATAATCCGGGGTATTTCAGAAGGGGTATCCTGAACACTGATTAAGCAGCACGTAAATGGATTATTTCATTGATATCATTAACGAGATAATACTGTTTCAGGATCACCTAAATATGAAAAAAGTATTTTTTACACTCAAGAACTGTAAATATGCAATCATTAGACAGTGGACCAGGCTAATATGAACCATCAAATCCCAACACCCAATCAACAGAACGTGACTAAAGACGTTGCGAACAAGCCGCAATAACCTAAAAAATTGGGAGGCAAGACAAAACTATTAATAAATGACTTATCATTCGTTTAGAATACTATAGCTTCTTTGTTTTAATCGTGCCTAGAATGCTTAACTTATTCATCTACAAGTTTCTAAAAAAGATCTAAAATCGTCAACTTCTTATTTTATCTTCACATTTAGCGTATGGAATATAACAAAAAATGTTCTATACACAAGCCCCAGTTTATGGGTTACGCTTGTTTTTTTCAAACGTTTTCATTATTTATTAAGGTATAAAATTACACTTTATTTATATTTTAATGTGTGTATGTCTTTCGAATAGTACATTGGGTGGAATGTTTAATCGCTGAAAAGCGACCATAGTAACCGATATTAGCTGATAAAGGTCATGCTTAGAGTAGCCAAAGAATAAGTACTTCTGTCAATACACCACTCATTTTTAATGCATATTCGGCAAAACATTTGGTGTTAATTTTATGTGGATAGGACAAATCAGATCATCCAAATTGTCGAGAATACGCTTATTAAGTAGCGTTATGTAGTCAAAGATACTTGCTAAGGTGTTTTGAGAAGCATGTTTTCATTGAATTGGTTAAGTCTAGCATTACTTCTTCAATGTGATCGTCGACACAATAATATCTAGTAGTTGTAAAGATGGCAAGCAAAGCAAATGTCGTGGTGATTGGTAATCTTGATTTCTCTAAAACTGGTCAAAAGAATGAATAAACAGCCTAAAAAAAATCATTCATGAATAACAAAATCACAATTTTATGATTAAATGCGCAGATTAAATCTCATTGCTAGAAGCACGAATGAAAATAAGATATTACTCGCCGAGATATATAAAGTAAGAAGAATAAAATCTAGGATCAGACTTGTTTTTTGCCAAAAAATTCCACCTAAGTATGTATTTAAAGTTGAAATCAAAATTAGTACAATTGGTTAATGACTCCCAATAGTTGCTCATTTTGGGTTCATGCTTCAATTATTTAAGTTAGGAAATGTAGTTTGACAATCAATATGTGCTGACCGGTTTTACTTTCCCATCCCGAATAAGGATCTGCAAAATACATATCCGTTTCGTAACACCTTATCTACTTTTTAATGTTCTGTGTATGCTTCACCATTGTCATACCTGATTAGTATGGGCATATTTCTTACAGTGTAAGCCTATTGATAATGGCTTCATTTATACCGTTTCGGTATGTTTACCAACTCGTTTTATAAAATACAATTTAGATTTTTTTCTGCTAACGCGATCGACACAGATAGATATTCTACTTGTCTGAAGTTGTATACGTTTCCTAGTTTCTCAACCACTTATGGAACTCAATATTGTTTGGCTACTCATTAATTAATATGCTCTACTAGGAATAGAGCTTCGCTTGCCATTTTCCTTTTCCGATAATGTTTATGGACGTGTTTTAATAATGGATAAAGCTTACTTCTAGAGGCTTTATCTTTGGTTACGCAACGATGAATTCTACTCGCAGCCAACATAGGTCATCTGATAAATCAACTTATGGTGCTAATTTGCTCTGGACTTTATTTATTGTTTTTTTATTTGGATTCTGTTTCTATTTTCGATAGACGGTAGAATGATAAGCCTTTATGTTCTCGGCAATATATTTTGGAGAGTCATTTTCTATATGATATCTGGTATTGTTGTTCTTAGGTCAACGGTTGGTTCATGGTGAATTAGCTTTGATTTTGGTGTTGAGGAGTTCACCACCATAAACGGGTTGACCACCCCATCCACCTCAATTTATTCATGAATGTTACACTCATTATATGAATTCTTGAGCAGATTATGTAAAGTTATTGCTAATAATGTTCTCTGATAAGGATTTTTTTACAAAAAACTACGTAAAAACAGACGAATAAAGTAGAGTTTATGGGTTACAAATGAGTATTTTGGATCTATTTTTAATACTTTATTAGCGAACATGGCGGACTTACAAAAGTCTCAATGGATGGTGTTTCATAAGCTCCAGATTGTTGTCAATAATTGGTTGTGAAGTGAATTGAAATGCTTCAAGGTGAATTGTGTTTTTTAGAGGATTGATCTGATTTGTGTTTAAAGGTTATTTGTGAATACTATTCTTCTTTAGAAGTACATACTACTAACTATTTTCATTGTTAATACAATAGCGGTTTATTATTCATTGACGTTAATTTTAGTTGTGTTATGAGACATAGGTATAATAAATTTTTAGCACAGAACTCCGTGGATCATTTTTTATTTTGCTATAGTGTTTTTTCATGTTTTTGTAGGTTAACCATTGGCAATGGGTGATGAACTTCTGTTTTGCCAGTGTGATGTTTTGTATTAATTTGATCTGATGTCGCTGTTTGAACTGATAATTCAACGTTACTATAAAAACACTGATTCTCCGTTTTTATATTTTGCCGATAGAAGCTCCGAATAATAAGGTTTGACAGAAACAAGGTATTGATTATACCGAGGTAGACGAATGTTAAGATTTTTTAAAATCAACAATGGTTTGATTCAAAAAATTCCCAAAGAAGATGAGAATTTTTCTACGTTACAACAGGAAGTAGACTGGATCGATGCGGCAGAACCTGATGATGATGAGCGTTTGCAACTCAAGGCTATATTGAGTACAGATTTACCCGAATCTGATGATGTAGAAGAAATTGAAGCTTCTGCTCGATGCTTTGTTGATCAAGCTGGGATTCATGTTCACTCTTTGTTTTTAAATCAAACAGAAGGGCGTCATAAAACCTCGACGGTGGCTTGTATTTTGCAAAATGATCGTTTGATTACTATTCGTGAGAGTGAAGTTGCCGACTTTAGATTATTACGTATGCGAGCTCGCCGTGAACAAATTGTGGTGGATTCTCCTGCTCAATTATTAGTCACTTTGTTTGAAAATAAAGTGGAGAATCATGCTGACACCTTGGAAGATTTGCATCGTCAACTAGAAGGTGTCGGTCATTTTGTTTTGGAAGAAAATGAGAATGAGCTAGATAGTATCATCGAAAAGCTTGCACGTTTGGAAGACAGTAATGGGAAAATTCGTTTGTGTTTGATGGATACACAGCGTGATATCTCTTTTTTGTTGCGTCACCTTCGTAATCGTCATGAATACTCAGAAACATTGCGTGAAATCATGCGAGATGTGGAGACTTTGATGTCTCACACGACTTTCTTGTTTGATAAAATTAACTTCTTGATGAACTCGACCCAAGGTTTTATCAATATTGAACAGAATAAAATCATTAAGATTTTTTCTATTGCGTCGGTTGTGTTTTTACCGCCTACGCTGATAGCAAGTATATACGGGATGAATTTTCATTTTATGCCAGAGTTAAATTGGAACTTTGGTTATCCCTCGGTGTTAGGTTTGATAGTGTGTTCTGGATTTGCGCCTTATTGGTATTTTAAACATCGTGGTTGGTTGTAGTTTTTTAATGGCTATTCATAAAAAGACCCTAATGAAGGGTTATTTATTGAAGGGTCTTTTTATGAATGGTACATTAAGCATTGGCATAGGACTAAGTGATTTCTTTCTGTTTTGCTAAGAAATAAAAACTAGTAATATAATAAGATGGTTGATGCCGAAAGTGACACAATAACAGAATGTATAAGCAGGATTAATTACGATGCTGAGTAGCTACGTAATTAAGCTAAAGAGATTCAAAAAAAACACGTATTGACAGGTGAGAGCGTGCAGAATGTAAGAAAATACTAAGACAATACGTTGACAATAAGTAATCAGATTAATTTAGGGACTTTTTTGTATAAAATGTTGTCGAAAAAGGCCTTAATAACAGCAAAGTAATAATTTGCAATGTTAATGTTCGTTTGTGTGAATATAATAACTACAAGCTCAAAATGAGTTATATTAATTTGATTAGCAGCATATATTACCCAGTCCATTCCCAGTTTTTTTATTATAATGTAGCTAGAAATTTGGTAATTGTTTGATTTTGCTATACCGATGTTGGCCACTCTGTTGATTTGAATGATTGCCAATCTTAGTTGAGAAGAGAGTAGAATCCTTTTTCGAGTCGGTTTACTGAATAATTTGATGAGGTTTACCATACTTATACTTTTTACAAAGTATAAGTTTCATCCGGTGCCTATCTGACAAAAACGAAAATATAAATTTCCACTAGTGTCTAGGTTGGGAATACCTAAGACCCCGAATCAGCTTTAAAAAGTTGATGTCTGCGAACCTTTCCCTTTTAGGAAGCAATACCACCATATTGATTGTCTACGTAAAGTTTTTCTATGTTTTCATAATCTTGTTTAAAAGGTAGAGTTTTGGAAGTTGTGAGAGTTTAAACGATACCAGAGCCAATTTTACTTTCGTCTGCTGGGCGAGATCTGGCTGTTTCCGTACGATAGCCGCTAACACGATAACAATTGACTGGATCAATGGCGCCTCCACCTTGTAATCGCGCCATCTGCAGTATTACTTCTACATCTAAGTTATAAGCTTCTTTCAATGTGGCTTGGGCCATAAGAACGTCATTTTCGTTTTGGTAATGAGCTAAGGCTTTGCGGTTAACAAGTAGACTCTTCACAAAAGCTCGTTGCACTTCCACAGCGCTGTACATCAAGCTTTCGATAGGATCAGTTACGTTGTGTGACTGGTCTAGCATGTAGAGGGGTTTATAAGACGGATCTTGTGCACGAATATCGGTTAATTCGTTGAAGACAAGGAACAGTTGGTATGGGTTGATAGAACCGCTGTCTAAATCATCATCGCCGTATTTACTGTCATTGAAATGGAATCCGCCTAGTTTGCCAAATTGAGCAAGGCGGCTAACGATCATTTCAATGTTGATGTTCGGTGCATGGTGTCCTAAATCTACTAAAGATAGACAACATTCACCTACTTCTTTTGCTGCAAGATAGCTGCTCCCCCAGTCTTGAATCACAGTTGAATAGAAGGCTGGTTCAAAGATTTTGTGTTCCAGTAAAATATTCCAGTCAACTGGTAGTCTTTTATAGATCTCTTTGATGCTTTCTAGATAATTCGTGAAGCTGTTTTTAAAGTGTTGTTGGCCTGGAAAATTAGAACCGTCGCTTACCCAAATGGTCAATGCCTTTGAGCCCAGTTTTTGACCTAATTCAATTACCTCGATATTATGATCGATGGCCTGCTTGCGTACGGCTCTGTCGGTGTGCGTTAAACTGCCAAATTTGTAGGATTTTTCCTGACCAATTTGATCTTGAAAGGTGTTGGAGTTCATTGCGTCAAAGTGTAAACCGTACTGTGTAGCGTACTGGTGAAGTTCGTTAGGGTCTTTTGGTTTATCCCATGGGATATGCAGAGATACTGCAGGTGTAGCTCTTGATAACTGGTGGACGACCGAGCAATCATCGAGTTTTTCGAAAATATTACGTGGTTCACCTTTCATCGGAAAACGAGCAAAACGAGTACCACCTGTGCCCACGCCCCAGGAGGGCACAGCAATAGTAAATTGTTTGGCTTGTTTTAATATAGTACCTATATCGATGCCTGAACGATCTAGCTTTTCAGTAAGTGCATTGTAATCACTGGTAACAGCTTTCTCTTGCTTAGCGTTGTGTTCTTTCAGCAAGTTTTGATCGATTAATTGTGTCATGATAAACCTTTTTTCGTTTTTCTTGTTGTGCTTTTGTACGGATGTCACCCTTGTGTAAAGACCGACCTTGTTTATATTACTTTTTTGTGGTTAGCGAGTAAACGATGGTGCATGGCCTGCATCCACATTTAGAATGTTGCCTGTTGATCTTGATGATGCTTCCGACGCAAAGAAATAAATGGCTTCGGCGATGTTCTCAGGGGAAACACTCAGCTTGAGCATACTGCGCTGACGATAATGTTCTTCCAAATCATCGGTAGACAGCTCATAAGCATTGGCTCTTTCTTCTTTCCATTTCCCCGTCCAGATTTTCGAATTGCGTAATACCGCGTCTGGATTGACTACATTAGCACGAATACCAAGTGGCGCACCTTCTAGTGCAACACAGCGAGCGAGCTGAATTTCAGCGGCTTTTGCCACACAATAGGCACTGGCATTGACTGAGGCAACGAGACTATTTTTACTGGCTACGAATACCATATTGCCGCCTATATTTTGTTCCCTTAGAAGATTAAAAGACTCGCGAGCAACTAGGAAGTAACCGGTTGATAAGATGCTTTGGTTTTTATTCCATAGGGTAAGAGACGTTTCTTCTAATGGTGCAGAAGATGCTATACCAGCGTTAGATACGATAATGTCCAAACCACCAAACGTCAAAGCACAATGTTTAACAGCGTGAGTGACATCATCTTCATTGGTTACATCCATTTTAATGCTAGAAATGGTATCTTTACCAAATTCTCTGATCATATTTGTTTGAGCCAGTGTTAGCGATTCTTCGTCTATGTCCATCAGAATGATGTTCGCGCCCTCTTTGGCTAGGCGTTTTGCTGTGGCAAGACCGATGCCACCAGCGGCGCCAGTGACTAAAGCGATATGACCAGATAAGGATTTCGGTTTCGGCATACGTTGCAGTTTGGCTTCTTCCAAGAGCCAGTATTCAATGTCGAAGGCTTCCTGTTCTGGTAAGCCAACGTACTCGCTCACGCTTTCTGCTCCACGCATGACGTTAATAGCGTTAATGTAGAATTCACCAGCGATACGTGACGTAGCTTTGTCTTTAGTAAAAGACAGCATACCAACACCGGGGATCAGATAAATGACTGGGTTTGGGTCTCGCATGGCAGGGCTATTGTCGTGTTTGCAGCGGTTGTAGTAGTCTGTGTAATCATTACGGTAGTCGGCAAGGCCTTGGTCTAATGACTCAATTACTTCATCTAAATTATCTTTTTGTGGGTCATAAGCCACCACAAAAGGACGAATTTTGGTGCGCAAGAAATGGTCTGGGCAAGAGGTTCCTAAAGCTGCAAGACGTTGTAAGTCATTCGAATTAACAAACTGCATTACTTCGTCGCAAAAATTGAAATGGCCAATTTGGCGTTGTTTTTCGCTGGTTTTACCACGAATTAGTGGCATCAAACGCATAACCACTTTTCGTTTTTTGTCTTCTGTCAATGTAGTAAAACGTTCTCCACCAAAAGTCGCTTTAGTGCTTTGCGACTCCAACCAGTTTTGTGCTTTGTTAATAACATTTACTGAGTTGAGATAACAGTTTTTGTTATCATTGTCCCATGTAAATAGTCCGTGATTTTCCAATACCACGCCTTTGAAGTGCGGGTTTTCGGTGGCGATTTTATGTAAGTCCATTCCTAACTGGAATCCTGGACGGCGCCAAGATAGCCAGCCTATTTCTCCATGAAAAATCTTTTCTGTTAGTAGACGGCCGTTTTTACTGGCTGCAATGGCGATTATCGCATCAGGGTGAAGGTGGTCTGCGTGAAGGTAAGGTAAGTAGGCATGGAGTGGTGTGTCGATACTAGCAGCGCGAGGATTAAGATTGTAAGTGCAATGAGGAAGGTAAGTGACCATTTCGTCTTCAAATTCAAGACCACGGTAAAGCGGCAGTAACTGTTTCAACTTATCCATGTAAAGAGTGGAAAAACCATCCAGTCCTATTGAGCCAATATCGCCTCCTGAGCCTTTGATCCAAAGCACCATGGTTTTCTTACCAGTGAGAGGGCCATCCATTTCTATTTTCGCAGAGGTATTTCCACCGCCATAATTGGTAACACGCATATCAGAACCAAGCAGTTTTGATCGATATTGTAATAACTCAGGTTCGCTCATAAGGGACGCATCTGCGTCGTTCCAAAGATTAGGTAATAAGCTGTTAGTAGACATTATTTGACCTCAAGTTTCGTCTTCAATCAAGCCCAAAATAGTTCGTTTTTAGACTGATGCTTGATAAAGACTTAAATTTCATTTTTGTATTTATTCGCAATTCTAGCAGAGTGGAATGAGTTGATCTTCTATCATGTTAAAATAAAAATAATCATTTTCAAGTGTTATTTGTTTTTAATCTGATAATTGATGATCAATAGCGCTTGATAATGATCGAAAAGTAACTATATTAGCTGTTGGGGGTGGTCTTGCTTGTTAAGTTTAGTCGAATGATTAATGTCGATGTAAAACGATGTGTCACCAAAGCAAAGTTGGATTTATCATCGGATAATTATGTCGATCATTGTCGAAGTCGGTACAGCCACATCGATCGTATTTGAGTATATGCGCGGTTTCAAGTGTTGACTAGTTCGTTTCCTAATGGCTGAATTTAGTTGATTAAAAGATATGTGTAGTGTTGCGTGCGTTACCGAGCGCGTAAGATAAAACAATCACGAACAGAAGATTGTTTTGAGTTCATTTCCGAATGATATTTCTAGTCTTATGTATATGGGTATTTTTATCGGTGCGTGTTGGGGTGGGTTCTCTTGGTGTGATGTAAATAGATCCTTAGACCGTGTAAGTGGTAATGAGGTTGGTAAATCGAGCAGATCATTGAGTGCTTTACAGTTGATAGTGTGAAGTTTTAAAATCGACCGAATATAACATTTGTTTTTTATCGCAGTAATTAAGTAGACATAGATATTGTCGTTGTTGATGATGGAATACTCTTGGTAGCCAAGAGTAGAGAAGTGGTCGAATCGACGGTTTGTCATTTGTCTTGCGGAAAAGCGAAAATAATAAACTGTGTCTCAGATATAACAACTCCTCTAAAGGTTGTGTTTAATGATGAGCACGCTCCGGAGAACACTTATGAAGAAAAAATTCACCACGTTATGTATATTGGCTTTTATAACTCTGTTTGTATCAAACGTATTTGCAGCTGATCAGGTTCGCATTGCTTTGTTAGTTAAAGCGTTGGGAATTGGCTTTTTCGAGGCCGCTCAAGAAGGAGCAGATGAAGCGGCTAAACAACTTGGTAATACGGAAATTATTTATACCGGCCCAACCTCTACGACAGCGGAGGGACAAATCGAAATTATCAATGCTTTGATTGCACAACATGTTGATGCTATTGCCGTGTCGGCTGATAGTAAAGATGCCCTGGTTCCTGCTTTGAAAAAAGCTCAACGACGCGGTATTAAAGTTATCTCATGGGATTCTGGAGTTTCTAAAGAAGGACGTCAAATTCATATAGATCCTTCTAGTAGTGTGCTTATTGGTCATATGTGTGACAAATTAGCGATGGATGCAATAGAAGCCAAGGGTGAAACTTCAGGCAAGTTCGCTATTTTAAGTGCGACGCCAACATCTACAAACCAAAATAATTGGATTAAAGAGATGAAGAAATCTCTCAAAGACTTTCCGAACCTTCAGCTGGTCGATACGGTTTATGGCGAAGATCTTGCTGATAAAAGTTATCGTGAAGCCAAGGCTTTGGTCAAAAATCATCCTGATCTAGATGTGATCGTTGCACCTACTACAGTGGGGCTTCTTGCGACGGCACAAGCAGTGAGTGATTTAGGGTTGACTAGTAAGGTTTATGTTACTGGTTTAGGACTTCCTTCTGAACTTTCTGGACATGTTCATAATGGCACTATTCATAGTTTTACGATTTGGAATCCTATTGATCTTGGTTATGTTGCCGCCATGGTTTCTTATGACTTAGTGAAAGGTATTGGTAGTAAAACAGAAATGCCAATTGGTCGTATGGGGATGCTTCATATTGGTAGAAATGGCATTAGCGCCATGTCGGAACCCTTCGTTTACGACGCGTCGAATGTAGACAAGTTTTCTTCAATTTTTTAGTTGATAATTTTCTCTCGCCATTAGGGAAAGTTAGGATAGGGTTTTAGAATTTAAAACCCATTTCATCCTTCTCCTTTGTCAATTGTGTGGGCAAGTTTTTGTTGGGGTTTTACTATTTCGCAATCATTTCATGATTAACAACAATATTAGAGTAGCTGTTATGAACAATGCAATTTTTAGTCTACACAAGGTAAGTAAGGTTTTTCCTGGTGTGAAAGCACTCGATGAGGTAGATTTAAACTTGTATCCTGGTCGAGTTACCTCGTTGATTGGTGAAAATGGCGCCGGTAAATCAACTTTAGTGAAAACCATGACCGGCGTTTATCAGCCTGATGGCGGAGAGATTATTTTCAATGGCAAATCTGTTCAATTTCATTCTCCTCATGACTCTCATGCATTAGGGATTACCGCGATTCATCAAGAAACTGTTCTATTTGATGATTTGACAGTAGCGGAAAATATCTTTTTGGGTAATTATCCAATGAGCAAACATTTTTTCCATTGATTGGTCGATCATGGTGAGGCGATCTCAAGATATTTTAGCATCTATTAATGCTCATGTAGATTCGAACCAAATTTTACGTGAGTTGAGTATCGGACAAAAACATATGGTCGGTATTGCTCGTGCCTTGTCTGTGGATGCAAAGGTGGTGATCCTAGACGAGCCAACAGCAGCTTTATCTTATCATGAAATTCATGAGTTATATGAACTGGTGAATAAGTTGAAAAGTCAAGGTAAAGCGATTCTTTTTATTACTCATAAGTTCGACGAAATTTTTGCTTTGGCGGATCACTACACGGTGTTTCGTGATGGTTGTTTTGTTGGTGACGGTTTCATTAAGGATGTGGATGAGTCTCAACTGGTGGAAATGATGGTTGCTCGTAATATCGAAGTTGCATATCCGAAAAAGGTCGTAGAAACCGGTGATACTTTATTGAAAGTGAGTAACTTATGTTACGCAAAGGAGTTTGCCAATATCAGTTTTAATTTGAAAAAAGGTGAGATTCTTGGCTTCTATGGTTTAGTTGGTTCTGGTAGAACGGAAGTAATGCAGGCTTTGTTTGGCATTACAGACCCAAATCATGTGACTGGTATAGTCGAAATGAATGGCAAAGAATTGATTATTCGCTCGCCTAAGGAAGCTATTGGTCATGGTATTGTCTATGTGCCGGAAGAGCGTCAGAAGCAAGGTATTGTACCTGAATTGCCCATTTATCAGAATATTAGTTTGCCACAAATAGAACGTATAGCGAAGTATGGAAAAATTGATAAAGAAGGTGAAAGAGTTTTGGCCCGTCAATATTGTGAGCGATTACAGGTGAAAGCTTCCTGTTGGGACGAAAAGGTAATGAATCTATCGGGCGGTAACCAGCAAAAAGTAGTTGTCGCTAAATGGCTGGCAACTAGCCCTAAAATCATCATCTTGGATGAACCGACGAAAGGTATCGATATTGCGTCGAAAGCAGTGTTACATGAGTTCATGTCTGAACTGGTCAATTCAGGTTTGTCTGTGATAATGGTGTCATCGGAATTACCAGAAATTCTCGGCATGTCGGACCGTGTTTTAGTTATGAATGCGGGTTTGATCGTGGGAGAATTATTACGAACTGACGCGACACCAGAGAAAGTGGTTTCCCTTGCAACAGGAGGGTCGGTAGTATGTTAAAGCGTTTTATTTATTCCCGTGAAGGTGTGCTAAGTATTATTGTTTTGTCTATGTTTTTTTCAGTAGGTATTGTTAGCCCAAATTTTATTAGTCCAAAAAACGTTATTAGTGTCTTTAACGATACCGCTATTCTTATTATTTTAGCGTTAGGTCAGATGCTAGTAATTTTGACCCGTTGTATTGACCTTTCTGTAGCAGCGAATGTTGCGTTTACCGGTATGGTTGTTGCCTTGATGAATCAATATTTCCCTGATATCAACATGATGGTATTGGTTTTTGTGTCATTGATTGTAGGTTCTTTTTTAGGGGCGATTAATGGTTTGTTTGTTTGGTTATTAAAAGTGCCTTCCATTGTGATTACACTTGGTACAATGAGTATTTATCGCGGCGCGACCTTTTTATTGACCAACGGGGCTTGGGTAAACTCTGAAAAGATGAGCTTTTCTTTCATCGGTTTTCCTCGTATTGAGATTTTAAATGTTCCTGTATTGAGTTGGATGGCGATTATCACCACTATCTTTGTATTTCGAGTATTGAAATTTAGCGTTTGGGGACGCAATTTTTACTCTGCTGGAGGCAGCCCGACGGCGGCATTTTATTCTGGTGTGAATGTTGGTAAAGCGCAGTTTTACGCTTTTTTAGCGTCTGGTACTTTATCTGGACTATGTGGTTACTTGTGGGTATCGCGTTTTGCAGTGGCTTACGTGAATGTGGCCAATGGCTTCGAGTTACAAGTGATTGCTGCTTGTGTCATCGGTGGTATTAGTATTGCTGGTGGTGTTGGTAGTGTTGTTGGGTGTTTCACTGGTGCGCTTTTTATTGGCATGATAAATAATGCATTGCCGATCATTGGCGTATCGCCTTTTTGGCAAATGGCTATTTCGGGTTTAGTTATTATTATCGCTGTGATTGCTAATGCCAGTTTAGATAAAAGCAAAGCGCGAATTATTTTACGTTAGCCAAAATGATGAATTTTTAGAGCGCTTATATCTACTAAAACGTTTCTTACAGACAATCCTTGCTTCAGAAAACAACAGCCGAATAAATTAAGAGGTGCTTATGGACGACATGACAATAAAAAAAACAGCGACATCGGATTCTATGTTAACCAGTAAGTTGAGTAAGTTTTTTCGCTGGGAAACTTTTTTGTTTGTGATCTTGGCATTAGTTTGTGTGATAAGTTCTTACTTGTCACCTTATTTTTTAGATCCTTGGAATCTATCTGATGCGACTTTTAATTTTACCGAAAAAGCATTAATTGCTTTGCCCATGGCAATGTTGATTATTGCCAAAGACATTGATGTTTCGGTAGCTTCTATTATTTCACTTTCCAGTACTTTTATGGGGCTATTGGCGCAAACTATGCCTGTTTATGTATTGGTTTTGGTGGGTATTTTAGTAGGTGCTGCTTGTGGTTTGATTAATGGTGTGTTGGTAACGCGATTTAAGATTCCTTCCATTGTGGTTACCATAGGTACTATGAGCTTGTTTCGTGGTATCAGTTGTGTCTTATTGGGAAATAGAGCAGTTCGAGGTTATCCAGTTTGCTTTAGTTTTTTTGGTCAAGGCTATGTGTATTGGGTGTTTTCTTTTGAGTTTGTTCTGTTCGTTTTTTTTGCTTTAGTGTTTTACTGGTTGTTACAACATTCCATATTTGGTCGTTACACCTATGCTATTGGTAATAACCCTACAGCTTCTCACTATTCTGGTATCAAAGTAGATAAACATCGTTTGATCCTGTTTACCTTGGTTGGTGTTATGTCTGGTGTTGCTTCAGTATTACTGACGTCTCGTCTAGGTAGTACACGCCCGAGTATTGCTATGGGCTGGGAGCTAAGCATTATCACCATGGTAGTTTTAGGGGGAGTGAGTATTTTAGGCGGTAGTGGCACCATTGGTGGTGTGGTGCTATCGGTTATTTTGATGGGGTTGGTAACTTTTGGTATGGGCTTGCTGAATATTCCTGGTATCGTGATGAGCATTATTGTGGGTGTGATGTTGATCACGGTTGTGAGTCTTCCTGTATTGATCTCTACGTATAGAACTTATAATAAAAATAAAGAGGCGAAAAAGTTATGAGATACGCCTCCGTGATGTATTTACACAAGGGTTGTGAAGAAGAATATAAATTGCGTCATAATAATTTATGGCCAGAATTAGCTACACATCTTAGACAACAGGGCATCCGAAATTATTATATTTATTTAGATACTAATGGAAGTCGGCTTTATGCTACTTTTGATGCAGATAATCTGAATATTCAGATGTTAGTTGATCATCCAGTCATGCAGCGTTGGTGGGAATACATGGCAGACATTATGGACGTCAAAACACCATCTTTTGAGCCAGTGGCCGGAACCTTGGAAGAAGTTTTTCGTTTTAATATTTCACAACCTGATAAAACACGTGTGGTGGCTGTTTTAGATATTGGTAAAACCAACATAAAAATCTGCTTGATGGATTGCCAAATTGGTACGTTATTACACATCGCTAAACGTGCTAATGGTGTGATTGACAAACCACCTTATCCTCATGTTGATAACACCGTTATTTGGCACTGGATAAAAAATACCCTGGCAGAGTTGGCGCGATGCTACTTTATTAGCAGCATCGCTATTACTACTCACGGTGCGACTGTTGCCTGTATGAAAGGTGATAAACTTGTCTTGCCAATTTTAGATTATGAATATCCTGGTGTTATCGAGTGTAAAGATGAGTACAGATATTTACGTCCTGATTTTAGTGAGTCCTTCAGCCCAAGATTACCTCAAGGACTGAATTTAGGTGCACAACT
>JACLAC010002034.1_pt1 | contig 28708 bp, 30 predicted proteins | sample 8027881 | NCBI WGS metagenome assembly JACLAC01 (sample SAMN15725517, study PRJNA655200) | protist metagenome | isolation source: fluorescence activated cell sorting (FACS) single amplified genomes of... | place: Spain: Blaines Bay Microbial Observatory, Mediterranean Sea | collected 2016-01-19 | reverse complement strand
CGCTCCTCTGGTCACCAAAGACGGTGTTACCGTTGCAAAGGAAATCGAAATAGAGAATAAGTTGGAAAACATGGGCGCTCAGATGGTTAAGGAAGTCGCTTCCAAAACATCTGATATTGCGGGCGACGGAACTACAACAGCAACTGTGCTGGCACAAACAATTGTAAACGAAGGCAACCGAAACTTAGCCGCTGGTGCCAACCCAATGGATCTAAAACGTGGTATCGACAAAGCGGTCGCTGCTGCTACTTCACGCCTACATGAAATCTCTAAGTCTGTTTCCAGTTCCAAAGAGATTTCTCAGGTTGGAACCATCTCTGCCAACAGTGATGAAACCATTGGTGATATCATCGCAGAAGCGATGGAGAAAGTTGGTAAGGACGGTGTCATCACCATTGAAGAAGCCAAGAGTGCAGAAACCAGCCTAGACGTGGTTGAAGGTATGCAGTTTGATCGTGGCTACCTCTCTCCCTACTTCGTGACTGACTCTGAGCGCATGGAAGTTGCCCTCGAAGATCCTTACGTGATCTTAGTAGAGAAGAAAGTCAGTAATATGAAAGACATGCTGCCCGTGCTGGAACAAATCGCTAAGACTGGCAAGCCTTTCATGATCATTGCTGAAGACGTAGAAGGTGAAGCATTAGCTACTCTAGTCGTCAACAAGATTCGTGGAACTCTGAAATGCGCATCAGTGAAAGCTCCCGGCTTCGGCGATCGTCGCAAGGCTATGCTGGAAGACATTGCCATCCTGACCGGAGGCCAAGTTGTTTCTGAAGACATGGGCATGAAGTTGGAAGACCTTACACTGCACAACCTTGGCCAAGCCAAATCGATTGTCATTGACAAGGACAACACTACCATCGTCGATGGAGCTGGTGACAAAGAAAGTATCAAGGGACGCATCAACCAGATACGCGCACAAATTGAGGAGACCACCTCAGATTACGATCGTGAGAAGCTGCAAGAGCGCTTGGCTAAATTAGCCGGTGGTGTAGCAGTCATCAACGTCGGTGCTGCTACCGAAATCGAGATGAAGGAAAAGAAAGCTAGAGTAGAAGACGCGCTGCACGCAACCCGAGCTGCGGTTGAAGAGGGTATTGTTCCGGGCGGCGGCGTAGCCTTGACACGCTGCATCGACGTCGTTCAGGCAGTAATCGACGGTGAAACTAACGAGGATCAGAAAGTTGGTGCCTCAATCATTTTGCGAGCTATCGAATCACCGCTGCGGCAGATCGTAAGCAACGCCGGCCTGGAAGGCGCACTGATCATCGACAAGGTGAAAAGTAACAGTGACGTCAACTACGGCTTCAACGCTGCCGAAGGAACCTACGTTAATATGATCGATAGCGGTATCATCGATCCAACTAAGGTCGTCCGCACCGCTTTAGAGAACGCCGCATCTGTAGCCGGGCTCCTATCGACTACGGAAGCTAGCATTCACGAAATTCCGAAAGAAGAGCCACCTGCAGGACCTCCAGGAGGAATGGACGGAATGGGTGGAATGGGTGGAATGGGTGGAATGATGTAATTCATGCCCAGACGTCTTGACAGTATTTAGATACTGCCAATCGGCTAGCATCTCTGAAAGGTGGTTCGTCCTAAAAGGCGGACCACCTTTTTTTATGCCCACCAACGAGTAACCAACCCCGATTATTGTTTCTCAAACGTTGTCATGAGCCAACTACAGCAACAATTCTCCAAACTTCAGCAACACCTTAACGAAGCGATCATTGGGCAAACTCAGCTGACTGAACGCATCCTGATTGCTCTACTCGCTAACGGTCACCTCTTGGTCGAAGGAGCACCCGGGCTCGCCAAAACTCGAGCAATTCGAACAGTTGGGGATTTACTGGAATGTGATTTCCATCGAATCCAGTTCACTCCTGATCTACTACCAGCCGACATCACTGGTACAGAAATTTATCGACCTCAAGATGCGAGCTTTCATTTCCAAAAAGGACCGGTCTTCCACAACCTTGTCTTAGCAGATGAGATCAACCGTGCTCCTGCCAAGGTTCAATCTGCTTTGTTGGAAGCGATGGGTGAGCGACAGGTTACCGTAGGGCGGGAGACCTATCCGCTGCCAGAGCTGTTTTTGGTCATGGCGACTCAGAATCCTCTTGAACAAGAAGGTACCTATCCACTCCCAGAGGCTCAACTGGATCGTTTCCTCATGCTGGTACTGGTGGATTATCCTCAGGCTGAGGACGAGTTACAAATTCTCCAACTGGCTCGGCAGGAAACAGATCAAAACTTCTTCAAGCAACATGAGGGCTATTCGCCCCTACCTCAAGAAGTAGTCCTTGCAGCCCGACAGGAAGTACTCTCAATCTACATTGCACCAGAATTGGAGCGTTATCTGGTGGAACTCATACTAGCCACGCGTGAACCACAGCGGTATTTGCCAGAACTAGCTTCAAAACTTCAGGTAGGAGCCAGTCCGAGGGGAACCATTGCTCTAGATGCCTGTGCACGCTCACGGGCCTGGTTACAAGGTAGAGACTTTGTCAGTCCAGATGATGTCCAGGAAATTTACGCAGACGTGCTACGTCACCGAATTTTACTGAGCTATGAGGCTGAAGCAGATGGTTGGACGGCAGACCAAATTCTTCAAAAACTACTGCAGCACGTGCCTGTTCCTTGACATATCAATTCAGGTCACCAAATCGATGCTGAAAGATCGTCATCGCAGATATGGCTGCCGTTTCTGTACGTAGAATTCTTGGGCCTAGCGTAAGTGATCTGGCTTTTACCTGATGCGCCAGTGCAAGCTCAGAAGCGTGCCATCCTCCCTCAGGGCCAATCCAAAGAGTGTGCTTTTGTTCTACCATTTCTTCTCTGGAGATCGGCCAATCTGAAGAATCTGGCAAAGGAGCGAAGATCCAATGCTGATCTGTGGCGTTTGTCTGAACCAGTGCCGCTTCGAGTGATTGAAACCATGTCCAGGTTGGTGAAAACTGACGCCCCGACTGCTTGCAAGCTTCGCTCAAGACGCGTTCCCAGCGCTGCTGAGCATTTATCGCAGGAACTTCAGCACGACCGCTCGAAAATTTTCCTTGAAAGAGCACCACACGACTCACCCCCAGTTCCACACCCTTCTGTAGTATCAACTCCAAAGCTTTCTCTTTAGGCAAAGCTAGCCACAACTCCAGCGATAACGGCGATGGCTTCGGCACAACCGCGGCTTCTAGAACCTCAAACTCTAATCGCTGTCTTCTCTGGTTTAGCAGTTTTACACGAAATCTCTGTCCAAGCCGGTCCTGCAACAGGAAGTCCTCTCCCGGCCGTAAACGCCTGGATTGACTGATATGCCGAACTTCCTCTCCTTGCATTTCGGCACGCAGGGCAAGGTGCAGTTCACCCTCAAATTTGAAATAAGCAGACATTTTGGACAAAACTTGTTGAAATACTATATACTGGTGGGAAAAAATCGGAAGAGAAGTTGCAACGGGATACTTGACAACCTGTACCCCGTAGCACCTTAAAGAGAAGTTAGAGGCCCTTGCGGACAGCGACTTCCATTGGCGTCAATCGATGACGGCACTTCCGACGTATGTAAAGTCGTTGGGTCGGAAGCAGATAACGTTTGGGCGTTTTCATAGATCCCCATATACAAGAGATTGCGACGAGCACTCATAGATAACACGAGTTTGTTATCGGCAGGAGATCACAGAACTTTAGTAGAATGATGAGGTACTATGCCACGGGGAGGATTTCGGGAGGGCGCTGGGCGCAAGAAGGAGTACACTGAACCAGTACGAAAGATCCTGCTGGGCTTGCCTGAGTCGGTGCTGCAGGAGTTGGATCAATATGCTAATCAGCGCAACTTATCACGTCCAAAAGCAATCGCTGCCTTGTTGAAACAAATCCATCGTCCAGAAGAACCGGCTCGGCAAAAAACACAACACAAAGTTGTTCTGCAGGAGCTCAAGTCACTTCGAGAGAAACTCAAGAAGAGTTCCGACTGAGTTGAATTGGCTCCTCTGCATCATCAGCAGAGTTTTTCTGCAACTGTTGCAGTCGCTGGCGAGATGCTTCAAAACGCCTTCTTGAGATACGCCGTTCAATGATGCCCAAAGTAACCATCGACACGAATATCATCAATATTAGTACCAATCCCATTTTACCTAACCTCTAGATTATAACTATGCTCTGGAAACTGTTTCTGGCCTTTACAATCATTCCTGTCAGTGAAATCTATATTCTGATCGCAATCGGGGGACAGATTGGAATTCTGCCTTCCATTGGTTTAGTCATTTTAACTGGAATTGTAGGAGCTAGTCTTGCTCGCAGTCAAGGACTACAGACCTTGGGACGAATTCGAGATTCTTTTCAGCAGGGAGTGGTTCCAGGAGAAGAGTTACTCAACGCTCTATTGATCGCCATCGCTGGAATTGTCCTGCTCACACCTGGATTTTTGACTGATGCTGCAGGGCTATTTTTACTCATTCCAGCAACCCGGACTCTATGCCGAGAATGGCTTAAACGTCGCATAGAATTGGTATATGCCCAACGTAATGTGGACAATGGTCCAATTATCTATGGCTAGGCATCTTCACTGATTTTTACGCAGGCAGCATGGACGCAAAATCTCCCGCCCTAATTGTACAGCAAGCCTCTAAGGTACTGAGTCTGGAGACTGTCAAACGAGGCAAGCGCCCGTATGACAACGCTTTGATCACAGAACAGTTGGATCTAGTGGAAAGGCTGGTGAGCAGGGATCATGCAAACGAATTGATTCGCCTCTATCGTCTGCAAGATCCCAATGTGGATGGAACGTCTTGGCCACTGCGTTGAGGACAGTAACGCTTCACATGAATAGACTGGACAACCGAGGAGCAGGCTGTCCATTTCGAAAATCAGCGCCTGACATCAACTCCCGATGAAGCATCAGGCTCAGGGGCACCGCTTGGGGTTGTGATCGCAAAAACAACTGGGACAGTGCAGGCTTCGGATCTTCCTCTGATTGAAAGTCCTTACCCGACATCAAACGAACCTTCGTCTTGGGAACCGTTTCCTGGACAGCAACCGGACGATGACTCTCGTTGTTTTGAACGATCTGCAACAGCAGTTCACGTTCTCGTTGGTCTTGGCCGCGCTGCTCGATCAGACGTTCATTCATGTCGATCAGGCGGTTGTTCAGGCCAATCAACCACTCTTGTTGTTGCGATTGCAACGGGTTGCTCTGCATTTTCGTCACTCCATGACTACTCGGTTCTCATCCTGAAAACCGTACTACATTTGGGTACGCCCCCGCCCTGCCAAAGGCAGTACCAAACCAACTCTCTGATCCCAACATCTAGAGTCAGAACACAGCAAAAACTCGAGCTACTGGCTCCATGCCGCTAGCTACGCCGTGTTGAACGATTCTGGAAGAAACTTTGGTTTCGGAGAATTCGTTAGGCGAGAATAAATCGGTTGGGAGGGTGCAGGGTCGGTCAAAGCGTGTCGTGTCTAATGACAGACTGGTTAGCATCTTGCTGTTCTCTTGAGACTAGCCTGCCTCCAATGGCAGGTGGATTATGCGACAGATTTTGGATGACTCTGACGCTGAAGGGATGGCTCAGACTAAGCGCTCCCGCCAATGGGGAGTGCACAAAACCTATGCAAAAAGGGTTCGGACTGCAAGAAAAAAATCTGACTTATTCAGATTTTTTTTATTTCTACAACTCTTCTAACTCAATTTTCCTCTCCGTTTCAGGATTCAAAGTTACTGCAGATGGTATTTTTCGATAGCTAGCAGATGGATTTACAACAAGAACAACAGCAATGGTGGGCTCGCTGGCAAGAGGGACGAATAGGCTTCCACCTTCCAGAAGTCAATCCTCTGCTCATTCGCCATATACACGCCCTGGCAACCGAGACTCACCCCAATGAGACATCTTGTATCCTTGTCCCACTCTGTGGAAAATCAAAGGACTTAATCTGGCTTCAAAAGCACTTTCATCAGGTCATCGGAGTGGAGTTAGTTCCTCAGGCTGTTGAGGCTTTTTTTGAAGAAAACCAAATCAATCGGACTCATTCTTTAAGAAATCCCTTCGCAACTTATCAACACAGCAACCTAACCTTGCTACAGGGCGATATCTTCCAAATGAGCTCCGAACATCTGGAGGATCAACCGATTCGAGCGGTCTTTGATCGGGCTTCCCTGATTGCCCTACCTAATGAATTACGGAAAAATTATGTAGCGTTGCTCCGTGGTCTGGTTTCTCCCAACACGAAACTATTATTGGTAACACTGGCCTATGAAGACGGTGTGATCAGTGGTCCACCACATTCAGTTCCAGAAAATGAGATCTTCGAGTTATTTGCCTTCGCTACCAACATCGAGTTGCTGGAAAAACAAGATATTCTCCCTGAATCTCCCAACTTCCAGAAAGCTGGACTACGTTGGGCCTACGAAGCTGTTTACCTGATTACCTTCCCATGAAAATTCTTGCTGTCATCCCAGCTCGTTATGAGTCTTCACGATTCCCTGGCAAACCACTGGTTGACCTGCATGGGAAGCCAATGATTCAGCATGTGTACGAACGAGTTCAACAAGTTCCCTCAGTAGGTCAGGTCCTCGTAGCCACCGATGATGAGCGTATCATCAACGCTGTCCGGGCCTTTGGCGGTCAAGCCTGTATGACTTCGCCTGATCACCCAACAGGGACAGATCGAATTGTGGAGGTGATTCAGAATCAGCCCTGTGAGTGGGTGCTCAACGTTCAGGGAGATGAACCAACTATCGCACCCGATGTTTTAGCAACACTCATCCAGCGGGCACTTGCAGATGGCAGTTGCCCCATGGCAACTCTCGTTTTTCGCAGTGATGATCCCAATACCTGGCGAGATCCACATGTCGTCAAGGCTGTACTGGCACAAAATCATCAAGCTCTCTATTTCTCACGATCACCTGTACCCTATGCCCGAGATCAGGTGTTTCGTGGTTGCTGGAAGCACTTTGGGATCTACCTCTACCGTCGTGACTTCCTGCTGGAATTTGCCAACTGGCCATCAACTCCCCTTGAGCAACAAGAGCAGTTAGAACAATTGCGGGTTCTGGAAAATGGATACTCGATCCTTTGTGTAGAATCTCCCGTGGATAGCATTGGAGTGGATGTGCCAGAGGACCTCACGCACGTTGCTCAACTGATCACCACCGGAATGATCCCAGATTGATTCTTAGCAATTCAGATAATTTAAATTCTTTTTATTGAGAAAATCCGTTGTATCTCGTGACTTCACTCTCTCATTATGTAACTTTTTACTAGAAGTTACAGCCTCACCAGATCATCAATTTTTCTTCATTTTCTCGATAAAAATTGAAGTTTTTGATCATACCAACAGACTCGAAATTCAGACTCTATAAGTTACAGTTACATTTTTAGCAAAAACACATCTCTACCGAAATTGACTGGATTCTTCCTCACAACTACGGTTTGTTTTTCTGGTTGAAAACAAACCAAATCCTCATATTCATTTTTCAAATTTACCGAGAGACGTTCTATGGCACAATTAGATGCTATCTTAAGCCAAGGGGGCCAACCGGTCGAAGAGTTGGTCAAATTCGAAAATCCTCGATTTGGCAAAGAGCGCCTGCATCTACCCGGTCCTGATTGGACAAACAGGATTTGGCAACAAAGTGATCGTAATCCACAGGTTTTGCGATCTCTGGGACAGCTATATGGTAATGGACGTCTAGCAAATACGGGCTATCTCTCCATTCTGCCAGTGGATCAAGGGATCGAGCATTCGGCAGGGGCTTCTTTTGCTGCTAATCCGATCTACTTCGACCCTGAAAACATTATAAAATTAGCGATCGAAGCCAATTGTAACGCTGTTGCTTCCACTCTTGGTGTGCTAGGAATTGTTTCTCGTAAATACGCTCATCGCATTCCGTTCCTGGTCAAACTCAACCACAACGAATTGCTGAGCTATCCTAATCAGCACGATCAGACGCTCTACGGCAGTGTGAAACAGGCATGGAATATGGGTGCTGTGGCAATCGGAGCAACTGTCTACTTTGGCAGCCCTGATTCACGTCGCCAACTTTGGGAAGTCTCGCAAATGTTCGCAGCAGCACATGAGCTTGGTATGGCAACTGTGCTTTGGTGCTACGTGCGCAACTCCGGCTTCTCCAAGGATGGAGTGAACTACGAAACAGCAGACGACTTGAGTTCACAGGCCAATCATCTTGGTGTCACGATAGAAGCCGACATCATTAAGCAGAAGCTCCCTGAAGTTTCCAACGGCTATGGTGCCGTCAAGTTTGGCAAGACCAACAAGAAAGTCTATGACTCACTGACCTCTGAACACCCTATCGACATGACACGCTACCAGGTGCTCAACTGCTACGCTGGCCGAGCCTCCCTGATCAATTCAGGGGGAGACAGCAAAGGTAGCAGTGATCTGGGCGAAGCACTCTACACTGCTGTCGTCAACAAACGTGCTGGAGGCTCCGGCTTGATCCTAGGGCGCAAGGCTTTCAAACGAGAAATGAGCGAAGGCGTTGCCTTACTTCAATCCGTGCAGGACGTGTATCTTTGTGATCAAATCACGATCGCCTAATCTTGTCTTGGGGCAAGCTAGCCTGCCCCACTCCATCTGCCCCCCAGCAACCAAATGCCCGAATTACCTGAAGTTGAAACCGTTGTTCGTGGTCTACGCAGCTTGATCACTGGCCAGACGATCCAGCGGGCAGAGGTTTATCGTGAAAAAACAGTTCCAGCTTCCACTCCCCAAGCCTTTGCTGCTGCTATTCAGGGACACACTATTAAGAGCGTGACACGCAGAGCCAAGTATCTGCTGTTTCAGCTGGAGCCCAAATCCGTGTTGCTAGGCCACTTACGAATGACAGGGAAATTCGTGGTGGCAGACCCTCCTTCGGAACCTGCACCTCATGATCGAGCTTGGTTCTGGTTGGGCAATGGTCAGGTTTTGATATTTACCGATATGCGCAACTTCGGGACGTTGGAACTCTTCCCCTCAGCAACTGAAATCCCCAAGCTGCAGGTAATAGGACCCGAACCTCTTACAGAAGATTTCGATGCTCGCTACCTATATACTCGATTGAAAGCCAGCTCAAAAGAGATCAAACCGTTTCTACTGGATCAGCGGCTAGTTGCTGGAATTGGCAATATCTACGCTTCTGAGATCCTATTTGCCTCTGGCGTGCTCCCTCAGCGTAGTTCACACTCTCTAAAAAAGAAGGAAGTGCAGGCTATCGTAGAAAACACTCGTCGGATTCTACTATCTGCTATCGAATACAACGGCACCTCGGTTTCTGATTTTCGACAGGTGGATGAGAAGACCGGAGAGTTTCAGAATTTTCTCCAGGTCTATGACAAAGAGTCTCAGCCTTGCCCACGCTGTGAGGTGCCCTTGCAACGCATTGTGCAGCAGCAACGCAGTACTTTCTTCTGCATCGGATGCCAAAAATGAATTCTCTCTTCTTGCGTTATCTTGGAATTCTGATGCTTCTGATGTGGATAGCTACGCCAGCCCTGGCACAGGTTAGTCTGAAAACCAAGCAATACCTGTTACTCAGTGGTCCTGAAAACACAGCCTCCCACCAATTTGCAGAGGATTTGGCAGAAATCTGGAGTATGCCAGGTGTCAGCTTTGGCAGTGATCTTCAGCCCGTTTCTATTATGGATGGGGCCACTCGACTAGAGCGGATGAGGGATCAACGAGGGCATCTGGCGATCATCAATGGGCAGGAAGCTTGGCAATTGCTCCCAGAACATCCTCAAGTGAAGGTGGTGAGTGTACTCTGGCCGAACGTGCTGTATCTGATCAGCCGCTTGCAACCGCCTCAGATCGTCCCCTTGACAGCCGCACGTACTGTACGGGCTCCGTTACAGGCACTGGAAGTCGTTAGAGCTTGGGACGAACAGTCGCCTGTTTCACTGTTGCAGGAGACAAACTGGTTCCGCCAGGAAGAAACCATTCAGGCTCTTGAAGGGTTCAAAGAAGATGTTTTTCTCAGTTGGGGTAGCTATCCCCTACAGGAGATTCGAGCATTGCTGAACTTCCCTGGATATTACCTGACAGAAGCCCAGGATACTCTGCAGAAAGTTTGGACACAGCAACTCCCCTGGACGCGCTCTTATACGCTGCCTGCAGAAACCTACACCGGACAACCAGCCTTGCAGTTGCTGGCAGAGTTCCCAGTACTAGTCGTTCACGAAACGGTTCCTGACAGCTTGGTGAATAACCTGCTACGCAGCCTGTTCGGTCACGCTGAGTCCTCCAACCCACACTTTCTGTTTCGAAATCTCTCTCCTCAACACAACCTGCTGTTCCAGCAAAAGCTCCCATATCATCCGGTAGCTCGTCGTTTCTATCGTTTCCCCTGACCATGTCTGAGCCCTGTTTTCGACACCTCCCCGTGTTGTTGGCAGAAGTCGTGGCGTCTGCACCCACAAATAGCCAAAGTCTGCTTGATTGTACTCTCGGTGGGGCTGGTCACTCCCAGGCTTTGCTAGCGAAATTTTCCAAAGCCACCCTGTATGGGATTGATCGTGACCCTACGGCCCTAGTCGCCTCACGTCATCGACTTGCTGAATATCCAGGTGTCACAGCGATAGAACAGGCTAGTTTCCTGGAATTGCCATACTGGGCTGAACAGTGGAACACGTCCTTCGATTTCATCCTTGCAGACTTGGGGATGTCCTCAGAACAGTTAGCAGCTCCAGAGCGTGGTTTTTCCTTTTTGCAGGAAGGGCCTCTTGATATGCGAATGGATCCCCTCCGACAGGTGGAAACCGCTGCACAGATCCTTCAGCAACGAAGTGAATTTGAGATCCGCCGACTACTGCAAATCTACGGAGAAGAGCGCTTTGCTCCACAAATTGCTCGTGCCATTGTGAAGCATCGTGCCAATGCTCCACTCGTCACAACCAGAGATTTAGCTGAGTTAGTGGAACGCGTGATTCCGAGAAAATTCCAGAAACCTAACTTCCACCCAGCTACCCAAACCTTTCAAGCACTGCGGATGGAAGTAAATCAGGAACCCGAAGAGATCAACGCCTTGCTCGACTTCGCGATTGAGAATCTGAAGCCTGGAGGACGGCTAGCTGTCATTTCCTTCCACTCCTTGGAAGATCGTCCCGTTAAGCAGCGATTTCGGGAATGGGAGCGACCCTGCCGCTGTCCATCAGACTTACCACGTTGTGTTTGTGGCCGACAAGCTCTTGGAGTCTCTCTGCAGCGTAAGCCAATTGTTGCAGGTGCCAAGGAAATCGAGCAAAATCCTCGGAGTCGTAGCGCTCGTCTGCGGGTTTTCGAACGCAATGCTGTCTGCTTTCCAGGATCTGACAAGGAGTCTGAGGACTAAAATGGCCAAGAAGGAAAGCCTGGATGTGATCATCAATGATATGAACCGGAACCCGCACCACTGGCGACTGGATCAGTTTCGTGCGATGCATCGCAACGGCATGAAGATCTGGATTGGCAACGGCTTCTTTGGCTACCACGTGGAGCAGCCCAATTATTATGAACCTACTCTGCGTGAAAAGTGGCAGTTGCACAAAGCCCTCCGACGCTTGCGTGCCCACATTGCCGATTACATCGCCAATAAACGGACTCCTCCCAAGTCTCCCACCAGTTCATAAGCATTACATCCAAATATCTGTTCTTACTCTGGAAAACTCATGGCACGTTTGTTCGAACCCTTGACCCTAAAAAGTATCACGACACGAAATCGGATCGTAATTTCTCCGATGTGCCAGTATTCTGCAAAGGAAGGTCTTGCCAACGATTGGCATTTTGCTCATCTCTCGACCTTTGCGCTGGGAGGAGCCGGGATTGTCTTCACTGAAGTGGCACTCATCTCAAACTCAATCACCCAGAGGATTGGGAATGACCACACCGAGTTCTATTGAAATCTCGATCAGCTGATCACAAATCGACTGTCCGAGTTCAATGCCATTCATCCGAGCAGCTCCACGCTTTGTACGCTCTGGGTCACCAGGCATCAGCACAGGCTGATCCTGGTGGCGTGGTGCTGAATTTCTGATTGAAGTGACAAAATCTTCAACCTCTTGTCGCATTCCGTTGCCTTGATCAAATTTTGCGGGATCAAAAACAATCGAGAGCATTCCGTTGCAGAAAGGCCTCTCACGCGCATTGGTGCCAGAACCAGTCAGCGCTCCTGCCAGCAACTCGCAGGCAAGGCCCAGCCCGGACCCTTTGTGCTCTCCAAATGTCTGAATGGCTCCTGTTCCTCCCCTTGGGTTGGGCACCCCAGAAGTCGCAGTTTCACCATAGATCGTTACTGGATGGTCGGAGTCAGCTCCCGTTTCATCCACCATTGCATCCGGTGGGAGTGGTGTTCCTGTCTTTAGGCTGACTAGGATCTTGCCCTCGGCAACACGACTTGTCGCGAAATCAAGAATGAAATGATCAGACTCTCCAGAATCCAGAAATCGTGGGACACCGATCGCAATTGGGGCAGTTGATAATTGAGCCTCACGTCCTCCGAAGGGAGCAACGATTCGTGAGCCTGCAACATTGACGAAGTGTAGAGAAATCAGCCCTTGATCTGCCAGCAGTTCGGCCCAACCACCAATACGGCCCAAATGACCTGCGTGGCGTAGACCAATCAGCGCGAGCCCCTCTGACTGAACGATCTCACAGGCTTCGCGGACCACGTGATGTCCAAGCACCTGACCAAAGCTGTATTGTCCATCAAAGAGGCGCAAAGAACCGGAAGACATCAACGTTGTATAAGCGCAGACTGGTCGCACTTTCTGCTGCTTGATATAGTCCATGTACCGGGGTACTCGAACGATTCCGTGGCTTGGATGCCCAGAAGCATCCGCATCCACTAGGTGAATTGCGATCAGGCGAGCTTCTTCTCCAGGACACCCAGCCACGGTGAAGATTTGGGATAACCAGTCTTCCAAAATCGTCTGCTGAACCAGCATGGCTGAATTCCTTTCTGTATTGTAATCAACGTCCCAAAACTGCAGGACTCGCGGAAATACGATCTTGGAACAAGAATGCTTTAACCAAGTGTGAATCGCGGATTATACAGCAAGCCTTCTTGAACGGAACCCTCTAATCTGGAGAATCAGTGCTCCAAGAACAACCAGCGAACCACCCAATAGCAGGGGAGGGGTGAGTGGTTCGTTCAGTAGCAACCATGACAGGATACAGCCCAGTGGAATGATGAGAATGATCATCAAGCTAGCCACGCCCACCGGCAGTTGATGGAGAGACCGATTAGAGAAGAAACGGCAGCGCAATAGAGCTCATCAAGTAGACAACCAAGACCCAATCACAAGTTGAGCTTATGGTAGGAAACAGAAATTTTTCTTGGCGAATTAGAAATAGTTCGGAAGCACCTCGAAACTCGCAGACTGTGGCAACTATTTGAGACCACAATCACCAGTGAAGAAGCCTTCCACCTTGTATACCCTGAAGCCGCGCTGGAGCGTGAAGTTGTCAAGGTTTTCCGAGATTGGCTGCTCTCTATGATATCTGATAAGTAGAATCAAACTCTACTCCATGAACTAAACGCAGAGCAACACAAAACCCCAGAGCTGTCTCCAATGATGCGCCCGCTTTATTTGGCTGCAGCTGAAAAACAGCAATTGCTCTCTTTTCTGAACACGTTGACCGGAGCTGACGTCGACAAATTGGTGGATGATGCGATGAAGGCTCCGATTGAGGATCATCAAGTGGCTTACTCAGTGAACTTCTCCGGTAGCCAGAAGTAATTATAGCTAGCGACCGCGAAATCACTGATCAGCTACCTGTTGTACAAACCTACTGAATGAACGAAACACTTGACAAAATTTACCATTTAATTGATTCATTTCCTTTTTAGGAGAATAGTTATTCAACCCACTTAGTTTTTCTCCAGAGAACAGGAAGCAGAGAGTCGAAAACATCCATGCCAATGCACAGATCTCTTGAAAAGGTTCTGCAGTATGACCGTTGGGTAATTATTGCGCTTTTGGTGACTGTTACAATCAGCAGTTGGCTGTTTGTAATCAAAGGTGCCGGTACGGGAATGTCTGCTGCGATGATGACAGGGATTGACCTTGCCACTGGAGGTGGTATACGAATGCCCGCTGAGATGCCCTCCTGGACATTTGCGTACGCGATAATTATGTTTTTCATGTGGTGGATCATGATGATCGCCATGATGCTGCCAAGTGCTAGTCCAACTATTCTGCTCTTTGCTCGTGCCAGACATGACAAGCAAGAGACAGATAAAGCCCATTTACCTTCCACAGTTTTTGCTTCAGGTTATCTCCTTGCTTGGGCCGTGTTCAGTGCGATTGCGGTCATTGCTCAGTGGGCCCTTGAAGGAGTACAACTCCTGAATAAGATGATGGTTTCGACGTCACCTGTACTCGGAGGTGCGCTACTACTTGTTGCAGGACTATGGCAGTTTACGCCTTGGAAACACGCATGTTTGCGTCATTGCCGTTCGCCACTTACATTTCTGATGACACGCTGGAGGCCGGGGTTGAAAGGCGCGCTTATCATGGGGATTGACCATGGCTCATTTTGCCTTGGTTGCTGTTGGTTCCTGATGGCACTGCTGTTCTTCGGCGGGATCATGAATTTATGGTGGATTGGAGGCCTGGCACTCTATGTTTTAGCTGAAAAAACCTTACCCTCAGGGCATTGGATCGGGTACGGATTTGGTCTCATACTAATCATCTGGGGCGGCTGGATGATGATTTCCCTTTAATCTTCAAAAAAGGATCGAAAATGGGATGGAATATTGAAGGACAGTATGTAGAAACCTGTAATTGTGCTTTCCTCTGTCCGTGTATAACTTCGAACTTGTCGGCAAAACCAACGGAAGGTGATTGTAAAGCTGCTATTGCGATGAGGATTGATAGCGGTGAAAAAGACGGGGTGAGTCTCAATGGATTGTCGTTTGTTGTCCTACTGCATTCCCCAGGACCTATGGTAGATGGCAACATTAAAGTTGGTTTGATCATCGATGAGAATGCTGACGATGCTCAAGCTGACGCGATCGGTCAAATTGCATCAGGCTCAGCGGGAGGACCAATGGCTGCTTTGGCACCCTTGGTTGGAGAAATGGCGGGCATCGAAAAAGAGCCATCACCATTGAAGGAGAAGGTCTTACATTTTCGCTAAAGGCTGGGGAACTTGTAAACCTATCCGTGGAGGGATTGCCAGGAGCAAATGAAGATGGTGAGCCTATTTACCTCGAGCACGTACCTCATCCAGCCAATTCCCGACTTGCTTTAGCGAAGGCCACTAACAGTGAATTTCATGCATTTGGCATAGACTGGGACGATTCTACTGGATTGCGGAATGGCCATTTCCAAAAATTCTCTTGGGCAGCTTGAACAAGCTTGCTCACTTTGATGGATTCATCACAACAGGATCTTAACTAAGAAAAATTCTTCTGATGGCAGGCGATTCGAAAGAATCTGGTCTGCCATCACCAATGTATTCAGTAGAAATCCACCCACTCCTCAAACTGCTCTAGGTCTTCGTAAGAGCAAGAGCCGGGTCCTTCCTCCTCGGACAGATAACGAAAGACGACCATCGGCCCCCAGCACTCACGCCTCTGTAGATGCCAACGTGTTTGACGCTCCTGCCACTCTCCCTCGCCGTCCACATAGCCCAGAAACGGTTCTTCCAACTCAATCAGATCCGTTGCGTCACAGCGGAGCAGATCGCACAACGTATCCAGGTCCAGATCTAGGTCCACCAGTTCGACTAGGTGTTCGTCAGGATCAATGTAGATCCACCAGCCCTGATATTCAGAGCGTGCATCGTCGGGGTCCATCCTTGTTCCAGCTAGGAAGAGACAAAGGGGTTATGTTGATTTTCGGCCAACGGTTTGGGAATCACCGCCAAGGTGCTATTGCCACTGTCATTCTTGCGCACCTGAATCTGTGTCGTCAAGCGCTCCTTGAGGGCTTCCACGTGAGAGATGATCCCAATCGTCTTGCCTCCAGCCTGCAGTGTCTCCAGCGCAGCCAACGCCGTGTCAAGGGTGTCGGCATCCAGCGTACCAAAGCCTTCATCAATGAACAAAGAATCAATCGGGTGGTTACGGCGTGCCAGGTCAGACAAGCCCAGCGCCAGCGCCAGACTGACCAGAAAGGTCTCTCCACCGGAAAGGCTCTCCAGTGAGCGCACGGCATCTGCCTGATAGCGATCCACAATGTCCATCTCGACACACGCTCCTTGGCGCTTCTGCAGCTGATAACGATCTGAGAGTTTCTGCAGGTGTAGGTTCGCCAGATTGACCAAATGCGCTAACGTCAGGCTCTGGGCAAAGCGAGAAAACTTGGTTCCATCTGCTGAGCCAATCAGTTCAGACAGGGACGCCCAGCGGCGGTGTTCTTGCTGCTGTTGTTCAATTTGATCCGTAAGCGTTCGCTGGTTTTGACGCAGTTCTGCGTCTTTTTCCAGTTGAACCTGTACCCCTCCCAGTTGCTGTGACAACTCATCCTGCTGCTGACGCAGTTGTTCTAGCTGTGCCTGAAGTTCTTCCTCGGTCTGTGTTGTGCGTGTCTCCTGTTCCAAAGCGGCACAGCGCATCTGCTCATTGCCCAAGTCATGACGGCTGATCGACAGGCGCTGATTCAACTGTTGGTCTTGCTGATTTAATTCTTCTGCTTCAATAGAGTCGAGGCATCCCATCTCGGCTTCTGCAATCGAAGCATATCCTAAAGCCTGCAGCGCAAAGAGTAGCTCTTCCTGGTTCTGCGTGTACTCCTGCTGCCCACGAGCGTACTCTTCCTCTATCCACTGCAGACGTTGCTGATACTGCTGGAGTGCCTGATTTTTCTCTTCAAAATTTTGGCGGCTTGCTGCCTGTTGTTCCTGACAGGCCTGAAGCTGAGAACGCTGATCCTGTTCCAAAGCTTTGGGGTCTGGATGCTCCAAAATCTTGAACCGCTGCTGTTGGAGCAGTTGGAGCTTCGTCAATTCCTGCTGCTGCTCTTCCGCTAAGCTTTGTTGCTGTTGTTCCTGCTGGCCCAGTGTTGCTTGGTCCCTCTCCAGTCGTTGCCGGCGCTGCATCAGTTCCGGACCTTCTCGATCTTCAGCCTGTTGCTGTTTTTGGAAGGCTTGCCACTTCTCCTGTAAGCTAGCCAGCAAAGATTCTGGCTCGAGTGCTTCCTCTGCTGAGCCAACGGCTTGTGCTTGCTCCTGCCAAGACTCTTGCAATTGAAGCACAAGCTGTTGCTCTTCTTTGGCCTGTTTTTCCAAGTCTTCTTGTTGCCGCTGATGAAGCTTTTGGCGCTCATTCAGCCCGGCTTGTCTCTCCTTCAATTCAGCGCGTTTATTCTGCAGAATGATTTGCTCTTCCTGAAGCTGACGCCGCATTCCATCTAATTTTTCAACAGCGCTTAGTTTCTGCTCCATTGCCTGGAATTGCTCCTGCCACGACAGATGAAGCATTTGAATCCCTACCAGATCCGTCAGCAACTTGACACTCTCTGCAGGAATTTGTGAATTCACATAATCAAACGCTGACTGAGTCTTTTGTGTTTCCTGCTGAAGTTGTCCAGATCTTTCGTGAGCAATTTCTGAGCGGGCCTTGAGTTGGGTCTGCTCTCGCTGAAGGGTTGTCAACTCTTGCTCAATTTCTTTGCAGCGCTGCTTCAGGTGCTCCACCAACTCCGCTTCTTGTTCCACAGAAGGAACCTCTTTCGAAATCACAAAGGGATGTTCGGTGGAACCACAGAGCGGACATGGCTGATTTGGCTGTAGTTGCGTACGAGCCGCTTCGTAATCCTGAATCAGTCGGCCCTGCTCCAACAGACGCTGTTTATCGTGCAAGCGTTCCTGGGTTTGTTGCCGTAGGTGCTCTTGATGAAGGTGCTGTTCTTCTAGCTGCCCCAGTTTCAGCTGAAGCTCCTGCTCCTGTTGCTCATACTTGGAACGCTCCAACTGAACTTCCCGGAAGCGTTGACCCAGTTCCGTCAGTTTCTCTCCCAACCGGAGAAGGCGTTGTGCGTCCCGTTGCGTTGCTTGCCAATCACCAAGAGGACGACCTGCCAATAGTGTCTCTTCTTGCTCTCGGAGTGTCTGGGCGCGTTGTTCCAACGGCAGGGCTTCTTCGGCAAGATCATTTTCCAGCTGCTGAAGCTCCGAGGACTGCTTGAGGTCTTCAGCTTGTTGTTTCTCCCATCGATCAAGAGCAGCCTGACTTTGTTGCCATTGCTGCTTCTTTTGTTGCCATTGCTGCCAAATACTGTGTAACTCTGGGAGTGCTAGTTCCAACTGCTGGCAGTCGTCATGCTCCACTAGCCATTGCTGGCGTTGCTGTTGACGTAGCACAGCCTGCTGGACCCAGGCATCTTCTTGGAGGAGTTGCTGACGTTGTTGATGGATCGTTTGTTCAAGGCGAATTTGTTCCTGTTGATGAGACTCCCAACGCACCTGCCGGGTTTGGATCTGTGCATCAACTTCCAAGGCCAAGCGAATTGGTTCAATTAGCTGTTGGTATTGCTTTTCCTGATCCTGCAAACGTTCCTGATCCTGTTGTGCAGACACCTCCAATTGCTGCACTTCCTGCTGCTTGGTGCCCAGCTCCTCCCGTATGCGCTGCTGGTTGAATTGTTGCTGCTCCAACTGCTTTGCCTGCTTTTGCTGGGATTGCCACTGAGGCTGGAAGGGCTGAAGTTGATGATGCCCTTGCAAGCGTTGTTGCTGTGGGGCAAAGGCTGCAAGAGCCTGCCGAGCAGCTACAATCTCGTGTTCCAGTCGAGAACAAGTCGCTCGGCTCTCTCGTAACTGACGCAACCACCCAAGCTCACCTTGCAGTCGTTGTTCTGTGGCCTGCAGTTTCGGACGCTGTTGCATGTACTCATCAAGACGCTGTCGCAGGGTGCACAATGCTTCCTCTTCCAGCAGGGGAAGCGTACCCAGTTGCTGCTGGAGTTTTTCCAACTCTTCTCGAGATTCCCGGCTACAGCTGAAGGCCAGCTCGCTCAGCTCAGAGTAAACATGTAGGCCTGTCAACTCCTCCAGCAACTCTCCCCGTGCCTTTTCCTTGGCTCGCAAGAACGCGGCAAAGTCCCCTTGTGGCAGAATGACAGAGCGGAGAAAACGCTCCATGTTCAATCCTGTGAGTTTCTCGACTTCCTTGGGAACATCACTGGAGCGCAGGTCCAGGGTTTGGTTGGTGTCCAGATTCTGGAGTTCATGACGCGCTGGCTGAACTCTTCCTGTTGCTTGACCACGGGCTCGACGCAGGTTCCAACGTGCTCGGAAGCAACCCTGCTGAACAGCAAAATCCAGCTCTATCAAGGTCTCGGCGGTATGCCGTGTCATCAACTCCGTAGGTGTGTTGTGACCATATCGGGGAACTCGGCCATAGAGCGCAACAATCATTGCATCCAGCAGACTGCTCTTACCTCCACCCGTTGGACCCGTGATCGCAAACAAACCCGCTTCATAAAGTGGAAATTGATCGAATTGAATCGTCCACTGGTTGCGCAAGGCGTGCACATTCTGAAGGTGCAGGCGCAGAATTCTCATTGGTTCTTTGCCTCCTCGTGGCGCTCTAACAGTTCTCCAAAAGTACTGAGCTGACGCTGGGTTTCGTCCTCTGCCAGCTCATGAGACAAGCACAACTCTTGAAAGACTTCTCTGGGCTGCAGGTCTTCCAGATTCTGGACAGGCGCTTGTTCCTCCAGTCCACTTGCCTGGCGTGTGTACTCCGTGCGTACCTGGAGCAGATGGAGTCGAGGCTTGGCTTCGGCGATCTCCTGTAATTTGCGATCAACCTCTGGCTCAGGGGCCTCCAGCTGGACCCGGGCTTCCATCCAGTCTTCAAATTCACCTGCTGGCTCCTCCAGCGCCTGGAGCTTTTCACAGACTTCTTCCACCGTTCCCTGCAAACGCAACAGTCGACGTGGAATTGGCAAAGGCAGCTCACGAACCTGCTGCAGCGTTCCTTTTTCCACTTCCAGTAGCAGCACCGACTTGGAATCCTGACGCTCGCTGAAGCTCAGTGGTAACGGAGATCCGGAATAACGAACATGATTCATTCCTGCCACTCGCTGAGGTCGATGCAAATGCCCCAGCGCGAGGTAGTCAAAGAAGTCTGGAAAGTCTGCCACGGGAAAGTGATCCTGTAAGCCAATGTGAATCTCCTTTTCCGAATCGCTAGACTGACCATTGGCCACGAACAGATGCCCTGTTGCGCAGACAAATTGATCACGTTGCTTCCAGGGAGCAGCCAATTGCGCTAGTTTTTGGTAGTGTGTAGCGATACCTTCTCGCAGACGTTGCTGGCGTGCTTCGTAGCTCTCTCCGGGTAGAATGTTGCGCAAATCAGCATCACGCAGGAAGGGAACCGCACAAACCAGGGCTTCTTCTCCATCCGCCCCCTGAATTGGGATCAATTGCTCTGCAGGGTCAGCTGGCAGTCCACCAACGACATGTACCTGTAGGACTTCCAGCAAGCGCTGTGGTGCTTGTAGGGTCAGCACAGAGTCGTGATTTCCTCCGACTAGAATCGCCTGTCGGCAGTTGGTCTCTTCGTGAAGTCGACGCAGGAAGTTGAAGTATTGGCGCAGTGCCTGGTTTGGCGGGTTGGCTGTATCGAAAATATCACCAGCGTGGAGCAGACAATCGACTTGCTGCTCCCGAATCAGTTGCAGCAGATGCTCGAGGAAGAAATCATGCTCGGCAAAGCGCTCCAAGTTGCAGAGCTTTTGACCAAGGTGCCAATCCGAGGTGTGGAGAATACGCATGAGAGACTGTCACCTAAACAAGGTCCAACCGCCGAATCGTAAGATGTAGCAACAAAGGTCAGGAACTAGGTTCTTACGGGACCTGCGAACAATCAAGTAGCCTCAGGAGGATTTTGCAAGATTCCAGAACACAGGTGGAGATTTATACGGACGGAGCCTGCTCTCCCAATCCAGGAAATGGTGGCTGGGGAGCCATTCTGATCATGGGCGAGCACCGACGGGAATTATCCGGAGCGGAAACGGAAACCACCAACAATCGGATGGAGCTAATGGCTGCGATTCGGGCCCTACAAGCCCTGAAACGCCCCTGCTCCGTTGAGCTGCACACCGATTCCAGTTATCTGCGAAACGCCTTCGCGCAGGGGTGGCTGGAGAATTGGCAACGCAACGGCTGGCGCACCAAAGGCGGGAAGGGGAAGGTACTGAATCAGGATCTCTGGCAGGAACTCATTCACCTGACAACAACCCATCAGGTCCAGTGGCACTGGGTCAAGGCCCACGCTGGGTATCCTGAAAATGAACGGGCTGATGAACTCGCTGTTGAGGCACGGAAAGGACTCGTTGGGAAAGAAGACTGAGGGAGTCTGGTACTCGCACAACGTGGCATCTTCAGAAGTTTTCCCCAATCGCTAGCTTCACAACTGCTTCAATATCCAGCGTTTTGGCTTTTGCTTGCGGATCGTCCTCCGGTGCAATTCTATGCCGCGAAGTGTGCCACTATGCTGCTTTCTAGTAGCGCAGTGGCACTGCATTCACACCTAAGCACAATCAACCTCAACAGGCCTACCACACAGACATCCTACGATGATCTATGTCGACTCATGCTTCGTGGTTACTCACAACTGTCCAAAGAGAGCAAAGAACAGGAACATAGCCATCGCGGTACCGACAGCAACCAGAACCAAGACAGGTGGCAGTTCTGCATGAAGTGTATCTGTTTTCTTCGTAGGGACATGCTTTTTCATCATAACCTATAGTTTAATGGCTTGCGTAAGTCACCAACCAGACGGGCCCGTGTTTACGACGTTCACTATCTCTGGTGACTGATTACTTTCCACTAAAGTAGTGGGAGCGGATGTCCTATATCCTGGTTCAACTCCATGATAAGTACTGTGATAGGAACAGTTATTTACAAACATTTTTGCTGGATTGTCTGTTGAGAACCTAGGCATTATTACCAACCATCTTTCTGAATGGGCAGTGTCATCCAGCGGTCACATATTCCATCAGCTTGGGTTATATTAGTAAGACTGCCACCTTGCCACGAACATTGTGCACTGCTCCTCTGCTGTAATGGCACAAGTTCATTGTCAGCGTTTCCTCCAACGCCTACCAACGTCCCATTATCAAGAATTCCAAATAAAGTTTCGGCGCCACCAACAATGTAGTCCATGTTGGTCATTGGTGTTCCATCGACATGGATTGAACTTTCTACTGTGGTAATTGGCGAAGAATAATCTCCTCCTCCTGACCCATGGGCCATTGTTCCTACTTCATTGTTTCCATATGCTCTTGTAGTTCCATTGTCCAGAACAACCATTATATGATGTCTATTTCCACTGATTTACTTGATGTTTGTCTCTGTAATTTTGTCTGAACATTTCGCACTGTTACCATGATGGTTTTTAGTACAGGAGACAGTATTGTTGGCTTTAACAATTCCGATGGCACCGTTCGTTCTCCTCCTAGTAGTGAATATGCCAAAATGCTCTACACTTGATTCAATTTGAACTGGTGTCGTAACATCACCGTTTACGGTACTAGTGATTTGACGTTGCCCATTTTCACCAGTACACCAAAGAGTATTGTCAGTCTTATGAGCGCACCACAAGCCTTCGTCCGCAGGACTTACTAGAATATCCTTTACTCCTGTCATTACAGTTGTCGGTGTTAACACATCTGAAGAACAACTTAGTCCAAGTCTACCACTATCACACCAACCATTGACGTATACTTTTCCATTTTTATCTAACCAGAGTGTAAAGCCATTTCCAGTTTCTACCATTTCTAGATTACCTTGGGCGCCACTGTCATCAAATTCAGGTACTGCACAAGCAGTTGCGCGTGCAGTACCTGAAGAGAGCCTACTACAACCATTACTTTCACTACCTGAATTTACATTGCTATCCCCTAGCTGACCAAAACGATTATTCCCCCAACAAACAGCCGTGTTGTCCTCTTTGATTGCACATGAATGAGAATATTTTCTTGAAAGTCCAAAAGAGGAAATCCATCTTGCATTTGTCAAATTATCAACAGGATAATAATTTCTAGGCTCACTATCGTTTGAAGCAAATCTATCTCCCCACTCGATTAAACTGCCATTGTCAAGTATATATCCAGTCTTGTTGGATCCAGCAGAAAGACGACTGCGATTTGTTAGTATTCCAGGGTTATATACACCTCCACCACCAGATGTAAATGTATACGTAACCGCAGAAGCTAATGCATTTCTAGCTGCATCCTGGACTCCGGTTCCAATTATCCAAGTATAAGTATACGTAGTATAGTTAGTAAAATTATCGGTAGGATTGATCGTAGCTGTATTACCATTGAGAGTAACAGTGGTTGCCACACTATTTCTACCAGTGCTTAAAGTGATATTTGTATTGTTGATTGTGCTGGTGTCCATTGCTTCATTGAAGGTCACCGTCAAATTATCACCAATTGTGATGTTTGTTGCACTACTTGAAGGTGTATAGGAAGAGATTGTTGGCGCAGTTGTGTCTGCAACTCCTCCCGTGGAACCTCCAGAACTACCTCCCGTACTACCAACATCAGAAGCTACATCAGCGGTGACTGGAAACTCTTCTACGGTTTCGAGATAGTTGTCGTCATCACAGGGTGGGGAGCAGGAGCTTAGTGTTAAAAAAACCTCCAACAACTATCGTAAAGAGCAGGCATATTGACTTTATTTGAGATGAGAAGAATTGTTTGACTTCCTTCATAGTTTCTTTTTTGAGATAGGTGGAGAAAACCAACATCCATGTTCTTTGAGCAGCTAGCCAATTCGGGCAGCTACAACAGAATAATTGCCGTCAACCGTGTGGGCAGACCAAGTCACAGAATGTGAAGACGTCAGCATCAAAATCAGAGGCTTCTCAGACTGAAATCAGCGATCTTTCTTCTAAAACGCCGACTTCTTTGCTGCTCAGAACAGCTAGACTGAGACAGAGGAGGAAATGAGTGGGATGGGTACGTTGCCAAGGGATACACGAGGGCTTTGAAAACGACCCAGGCAACCGACAGGAGTGTATACAGAAATTGGTGGAAAAATCGGCAGGATCCGCATATATTATGCGTTCAACTGTCATTCCTATAGAGTGCCATGTTGTCCCGAGCCCTTGCACCCGTTGCGTCGCCAAACTCTCCGGGTGCGTGGCCTTTTACCATCTTCAACAATCCTTGTACCAATCCAAAAATCTCATTCTCCCAACTGCCAGCGCTGCTGTCTTTATCTTGTGAGATTTCCGATACTACTAACTCAGACAAGCAATTTGCTTTCAGACAACGCAGTCTTATTACCAAACTGAAATATTCATGTCAAATGTTTTTATGACAAAGCAAAAAAATAAGATAAGCAAATTCAGCTATATGGAGAAATCCATTTATTCTGAAAACGTGATGTTATGAATTTTTTTCACATTTATGAAACTAAAAAAGAAAAACAACTGTTTAATCGCTATTTAAATTGTTTTTTTAGAATCGACACTACGGTTTTCACTGACACAATTTTATAACAAACGGTTGAGCTTGGAGAATGGATCACGTTAAAAAAAATCCGGATCACGTTGACTTACTTGAGGACCTAACCGCTACCGGAACCTGGTATCTTGACCTGAAGACCATGACGTTCACGGAGATGAGTGAGAAAAATTATGAGATTTATGGGATCAGCAAAGAGAAACCGCCAAGCTACGAGGACTTTCTGTTCAATTACGTGTTTCTGGACGATCAGCCGTACTGCGAGCGGAAGCGACTGGAGATTCTTCAGGCAGAAGGGCCTGAAAAATTCCTGCTAGAATTCCGAATCATCAAGCAGGACACCGGAGTTGTTCACCAGCAACGAGTGCTTGTCCAACGTGTGGAAGATGAGGAGGATAATTTGATTGGATTGCGGGGAGCAACGACAGACTGTGGTCCAGTCTAAAAAATGAGGAGTATATGAAATTCAGAAAATCTGACCATCAACTCAGAAACACTGTAATTGATTCTTATCGACTGGCTACTGGCAAATAAATCTCGAAGGTAGTTCCTCTCCCAAGCTCGCTGTTGAATCGGATCTGTCCTTTGTGCTGTTCAATGATGTTCTGGCTAATCGACATCCCCAAGCCAGTGCCCCTTGCTGAAGACTTGGTGGTGAAGAAAGACTCAAAGACCCGCTCCTGCACCTCTGGTCGCATGCCAGTTCCCGTGTCACTCACCCGAACCACCACTTCATCTCCTTATGTCATACTCTGGATCGTGAGAATCCGCTCCTTGCTCTGCTCCATTGCATCACAAGCGTTGTTGCAGAGATTGATGAAGACTTGCTCCAACTGGATATCATTGCCCGCCACAAAGGGAAGATCATGCCCAAGATTAAGCTCTAGTTTGCCGCCAATCCGTTTGAGTTGTGGCTCTACCAGCAGCAAGGTATTCTTCAGTAACTGATTGATGATCTGGGTTTGCGAATGTATTTCTTCCGTACGTCGGCTGTAATTGCGCATGTGTTCGATGATGGCACTGCAGCGCTTCACCAGCAGATTGACTCGGCTACAGGCAGCATCCATATCAATCTCCTGCTGAAGCTGCTTTGCCAATTCGACTCCACTGAGAATCGTACTGATGCCTGCCAAGGGTGTCTTCAACTCATGAGCAATCCCCGAAGTCATCTCACCAACCGCTGCTAACTTAGCTGACTGAATCAGCTGGTTCTGCATGCCTCGCAGGTCGTCCATCATTCGGTATACTTCGGAAGTTGCCTTGCTCAGCTTCAGGTGGAATCGAACACGAATGAGCAACTCTTCCCTAGAAAAAGGTTTGGTCAGGTAGTCGTTAGCACCATGCTGGAAGCCTCTCACAGTGTCTTCTGGTTGATCCTTGGCTGTCAGCAGGATGATCGGCATTTCACTAGCGCTGTATTTCTGACGAATCCGATAGCAGGTTTGGTATCCAGAGAGACGGGGCATCATCACATCCAATAAAATCACCTGTGGGCTCAACTTTTCCAGGAGCTTCAAGCCCTGCAGACCATCAATTGCTACTTCGACCCGGTAGCCAACCATTTCTAGCTGGCTCCGCAACACCTGCCGATTGATCGGCTCATCATCTACCACCAAAATTGTAAACTCACTTGGATCATCGACGAGGAGATCCACATTTGGCTCCAGCCCAGGTTCTTCCTCGACAACAGGTGCGGCAATAGGTGCAGCCGCTGCAACAGGTAGTGCTTTGGTGGTGTTCGTTTTTTTGCTGAAGACAGGCTCTTTACGCTCCTGTTCTGATGCCGAAGAGCATGGCAGGGTGAAACGAAACACCGAACCCTGGCCAACTACTGATTCCAGCCAGATCCGCCCACCATGGAGTTCAACCAGTTGTTTCGCCACGCTCAACCCAAGACCTGTACCTCCATGGGTACGCTCTGTGGAAGCGTCTCCCTGCTCAAAAGCATCAAAAATCCTCTCCTGCTTGTCTTGAGGTATACCAATCCCGTATCGGCAACGGCCACCTCAACCCAGCCGTCTTGAACCACTGCGCTCAATCTGACTTCTCCGCTCTCTGTGAACTTGAGCGCATTGCCCAATAGGCTCAAAAGAATCTGCTGAATACGGTCTTCGTCTCCATCCACCAAGGGTAAATCCTTGGTCAACTCGTTTTGCAGATCAATTGGCTTTTCGCGGTGGAGCGGTTTCAACAGGGCCAAGCTATTCTCGGTGACCTGGAATAAATCCACGGGTTTGTGCTGAATCTCGAGTTGTTGCTTCTGCAACTTCGAGAAGTCCAGGATGTCATTGACCAGGGATTTCAGCCGGCTAGCGCTGTTGATGATCATTTCCAAATCTTGAACCGCCTGGGGAGATACTGGTCCAGAAGCCCCTATCCAAATCAAGTCAGCCAGGTTAATGATCCCATGCAGCGGCGTACGCAACTCATGGGAAGTGTTCGCCATGATCTGATTTTTCGCTTCGTTTGCGGCTTCAGCGGCTTCCTTGGCTGTACGCAGCTGCACCTGGGTCTCTTTCTCTTTTTCAAGGGCAACCTGAAGTTCTTCTGCGAATTGCATCGACTCTTTGAGAAGCGACTGACTGGTTTCCATGGCCATCAGGAAATCACCTCCGCTATCGTGCAACGGCAAATCACTGAGCTCCAACCCCAGGGCGGTCATCTCTTTCACAGAAGAGATCTTGGGAGTCCCCACAAACAGCCACTGTGCATCGAGCTTGATGATTTGACCGCGGAGGATCAGCGAAGGGTGAGAGCGGACACTGAGGTGAATGACCATCTCCGTCAGTTGAACCAACTGCTCTACAGATTGGACACCTCGGGGTCGAACAATGACTACAACATCTTGAAGCAAGCTGTTCAAAGACAACTCAGGCCAGAGTCTCTCGAGACGATGCGACAACCGCACAAGACGAAAATCTTCTCCAATCAGGAGATGAAATGGACAGATGATTTCTAATTGCTCAAAGCCGATCTGACGATCGCTGGAAGTGGAAGGCATTAAGAGTTGCTAATTGGCCGATCGGTTACTCTGAAGTCGTCGCTCACTGCACCGTCTGCCTTGGTAGCCAGGATTTCGATATTGACGTCTTCCCGGAAGTGCTTGCCCAGTCCCGAAAGCAGCCCTACTACAAAATGAATGAGGCCTGGTCGCTCTGAGAAATAGGAGATCTTGATGGTTTCAGCGTCGAGTTCCTGGCACTGAAAGGATGGTGGATTCAGGTTGTCGAAGGTCATTTGAATTCAGGAATGCATTTGATCCAGATTCTTCACAAACTCCACAAAGCCCATACCGTGGGCATCCATAAGGCTCGAATAATTGACAACAGCCACATCTAGCACCCAATACTCACCAAACGTGTGGAGTACATCTTCAACCGACATCTCCAAGACCTCAACACAAGCCCCTACTAGATCATAAGTCACTTGATCATCATAAGATTTCATTGAAATGATGGTGCCGCTAATATTCGCCTTCTCACAGATAATATCCCATGTATCTTGGCCAAATTTACTCAAAACCAAGCTTTCCAACGCCTTGTTCACTAAACCGTACATTTGTGTCTCCTCCAAGATAAGAATCTGCTGACGGAAAATTCTACACTGCTGTTTTCTTGTTTGAAAAAAATCATCTTTCTGCTTCTGTTGTAGACAATTCCGATTGTCAGCCAAAGTATTGAAATTAGAAGAAAATAGCGTATTTTTTTGACTCCGTTGCTTTGTTTCAAAAACGTAACAAAAGAAATCAAATACTATATTTCAATCGCTGACAATATTGCTAGATTTAAATCTTTTCGTCATCACACCAACATGTTTTCCAACTCTTGGAGTGCATCTGCTGGCTGAATGCTGATCAAGCAGTTTGTGTGACTAAATTGGCAGGTTCGGTCGAAGCAAGGAGAGCAAGGCTCAGCTCGATACAGGAAGTGAGCATGTGGATTGAGAGGGCGAGTCCAGGTAGGGGAGGTAGAACCAAAAATCGCCAATTGTGGGCGCTGCAACGCTGCCATGATGTGCATGCTGCCAGAATCATTGCTCAGCAATAATTTTGCTCTGGATAGCAACGCCACGAGCTGCGGTAAGTTAGAGCGACCACACCAGTTCTCAACGCCAGACAGCCCTTGAACGATCTTCTCACCGCTGGCGTGATCCGCTGGAGTACCCAGAATCAGGATGGATTCATTCCACTTCTGAGCTAGCTGGGCGGCCACCTCATGGTAATACACTTCTGGCCACTGCTTGGCTGGTCCATAAATCGCTCCAGGCGCCAACGCGATAAAACTTTTGGGCAAGGCTGGTAG
>JACLAC010014900.1_pt1 | contig 28719 bp, 19 predicted proteins | sample 8027881 | NCBI WGS metagenome assembly JACLAC01 (sample SAMN15725517, study PRJNA655200) | protist metagenome | isolation source: fluorescence activated cell sorting (FACS) single amplified genomes of... | place: Spain: Blaines Bay Microbial Observatory, Mediterranean Sea | collected 2016-01-19 | reverse complement strand
CTTACGACAACCCCGAACTCTACAAGTGGATGCTGGACCAGAAGCTCGCAGTGTCGACTTCATCCACCCACGGCAAGGCGCCACGGGATCAGCCGACAGCTAAGACCGAAGAGGCCGTCTCAATCACTACAGACTTTCCCGGCGGGAACGCGATCGTCGAGAAAATCGAAGGCAACGTAGTGACACTGAAGCCGGATTTGCGAGGCGGACGTGACTGGTTCTACTGGTCGATTGAGTGTCAGGTTAACTCATCTCGAAAGCTGCGGTTCGTATTGCCAGAGAAAAAATATGCGAGCAATATTGGAATGCAGGGGCCGGCGATCAGCAGTGACGGCGGCCAGACATGGGACTGGCTCGGAGCGGCTTCTGTTGATGGCTCTGCTTTCGAGTGCGCATTTGAGGCCAACAGGCCGTTGCGACTGTCTGTTACGATTCCGTACATGCAGAGTAACCTTGATCGACTGCTGGGCGATCAACAAAGCAACAAACATCTGACTGTTACGGAGTTAGCTGAAACTCGCGAAGGCCGCCTTGTTGAACTTCTGCAGATCGGCCAGCCGGGAGCCGGTCGAATTCCCGTGCTGACGACCGCTCGACATCACGCCTGCGAGACGATGGCCAGCTATCTATTGGAAGGGTTTCTGCAGGCGGCGATGTCTGACACCGAGGCGGGCAGGACATTTCGCAATCGATACGTTCTATTCAGTGTGCCGATCGTCGACAAAGATGGAGTTCACAACGGCGACCAGGGCAAGAACCGCAACCCACATGACCATAACCGGGACTACATCGATGACCCGTTGGGGGGCCAGCCACTTTACCCGGAAGTGACCGCGATCATGAAGCTGCGAGAAGCCAAAGGCATCCGCATCGCCGTTGACTTCCACTGTCCGACATTGTGGATGGACTATCACCAGGTTATCTATTTCGTCGGTCCGAAGGACGTTCCCGTGCACAACCACGCCAACGTCACGCAGCTTGCCGGCGGGATCAAAGCAGAGTTCCCCGAAACCGCTCCCCGAGGATGCCTGGTCATGCTCAAGAGCAAACGAACTCCCGGTCATTTCTCGGACTATTTCTCCCGCGGCAAAAACACCATGATGGCCACGACGCTCGAATTTCCATACGCCTCACCAGGCAGAGAAATGACGCCGAGCGCCTGTGTGGGCTACGGTCAGATGTTGCTTCGAGCATGGAATATGGCAGAGTACAGGTAAATTAAGGAGCGAATCGCAGCAAATGTTCTACATTTTGTCCCCGAGATAATCGTGTCCGGCATCTTCGGTTTAAATCCGCTGGATGATGAACGCCTTAGTTGTGTTTGTGGTGAGTTTTACTCTCCGACACGATGGTGTTTGCTTTGGCAAAGAGGGCGGCTGAAACCGACCGCAATTCGAGTACGTCTCCCAGTGTCGATCATTAAACCAGTTGCCAACGATTTGGATGTCGATGAGGTGAGAGATCGCCGATCGATTGATGCGGACAGAACACTTCTGGTCCCTCTTGCAAAAGTATTGATTTTCTGAGTATTCATCGTTCCTGTTGAAGCACTATAACGATTCTGGCACCAGTTTTTTGACTACTGAGTTTGAGGTTTATTCATGTTCCGGATCGTTGATCAACTACTCGCCAGAAATTGTGAAGGGCTGTGCCGTCGTGATTTCCTGGAGATCGGGACGCTCGGCCTTGGCGGTTTGACGCTGACTGATTTGTTACGGATTGATGCTGAAGCTGGCGGCGGCAACGCGTTACTGAAAGATCGATCCATAGTGATGCTCAATCTGCAGGGTGGGCCAACTCAGATTGAGACGTTCGACCCTAAAATGACAGCCCCCTCTGAATATCGAGCGATGTTCGGTGAAGTGAAGACATCGTTGCCGGGTGTCACATTTGGGAGCCACTTCCAACGACTCGCGAGGCATGCTCATCAGATGTCGGTCGTGCGGTCTTTTCGGCATGGAAATGGCAGCCACGGCACGGCTTCTGCTTTGGTTGCTTCCGGCGGAAATCCAACCGGTGCCAATATGGGCTCGCTCTACGGTCGCATCGCCGGCATGACGAATCCGACGACAGGGATTCCTAATGTCGCGATCATTCAGCCGGGAGCGGTGGGCGAGAGGTACCGAAGTCTTGGCGCTGCGGCGTCGCGCATCACGGGGACGGGTTCACTGTCCAGGCAGTATCAACCCTTCGATCCAAGTGCGGGTGGCGACATCGTTAACAATATGGAGTTGCGGATTCCCGAGTCGCGACTGGGCGATCGGCGATCCCTGCTGAATGGGCTGGATGGCTTTCGAAGGCGCGTGGATTCGTCCGATGCACTCGGCGGAGCCGACCAGTTTCAGCAGCAGGCGTTCGACGTAATTCTGGGGGGCATTGCTGACGCTTTTGATATTTCGAAAGAAGATCCGAAAGTTGTCAAGCGGTACGATACAAGTCATGTCGACATCCCAAAGTCGCTCTACAGGAAGAAGAACAAAAATCTCACGAAGCAGTCGCCAGTGTCGCTCGGCCGTCAGATGTTGATGGCTCGCAGGCTCGTTGAATCTGGCTGCCGATTTGTAACTGTCACGAGCGCCGGGTGGGACATGCACGGAAACGCGTTCGGCGTCGACGACGGGATGCCCATTCTGGGCACGGCGGTCGATATTTCGGTCAGTGCGTTCCTCGAAGATCTGGAGCAGTCAGGGCTTTCGGAGAAAGTTCTGCTGATCATTACCGGTGAGTTTGGCCGCACGCCCAAGATCAATTCAAAGCGGGGACGCGATCATTGGGGCAATCTTTGCACATTGGCGTTTGCCGGAGGCGGCTTGCCCATGGGGCAGGTGATTGGTCAGTCCGATAAGCGAGCCAGCGTGCCGGCGTCTGATCCGGTGACAACACGTGACTTGCTCGGAACAGTCATGCATTACCTGCTCGACATTGCAGAACTCCGTCTTGTTCAGGGAATTCCTTCGGACATTGCCCGAGCACTGGGATCGATCCAGCCGATCTCTCAGCTTTCCTGAGCCATACACATCGAAACCGATGTGGTTCGGCGTGAGCTACGATTTTGATAAAAAGTTGCTTTATCCGGTGAATGACGTGCCCGTTGATCCAAACGCAGAGTCACTAATTGAATCGCTTGAAACCACCCACGAGTTTCCGTGCGAGTACACGTTCAAAGCCATCGGCCGAAACCCGGAGATGTTTTTGCCGTCAGTAGTCGCGGCGGTCGCTGAGGAACTGGATGATTCTGACGCCCCGACGCATACGGTGAAGGGAACGCCGAACGGTCGGCATATCTCGGTGACCCTCACGCCTGTAGTCGAATCGGCTCAGCACGTGATGAGAATTTATAAACGGCTGCAGACGCTCGACGATTTAGTCATGTTGATGTGACTGACCTGCAAACGCTGGTCTGCACTCGGAGTCAGTCGAGCTTGAGGGCTTCGATTAATTCTTTGTGGACGGGTGCATCGTTGCTGGCAAGCAGGTCCGGTATCTGAACGTCGAAATCGGAACCGCCGATTGCAGTGACCTGCCCGCCAGCTTCACGGACGATGACCACTCCCGCTGCCTGGTCCCACGGTTTGAGCGTTGCTGACCAGTAGGCGTCCAGTCGGCCGCACGCGACGTACGACAGGTTCAAGGCTGCGGATCCGGTCCTTTGAACGCTCCGAGCTTTTGGGAACACGTTCAGGAACTGTTTAACCTGGGGCTCCTCGCCGGTGCCACCAACCGGAAGGCTGGCAACACACATGGCGTTATAGAGTTGATCTGCATCTGATGTTTGAATTGGTACGCCGTTTAACGAGGCCCCCTCACCACGGACTGCCGTAAAGAGTTCATCACGAGTCGGGTCAAAGATGACTCCGACGGTTAGTTCACCCTGATGCTCCAACGCGATAGACACGCAATAGTAGGGGAACTGGTGGACGTAGTTGGTCGTACCGTCGAGCGGGTCGATGATCCAGCGGAAGTCGGAATCTGCATTCTCGACCGCAAGGTCTTCCTCGCCGAGAAAACTGTGATCGGGATATTTGTCATGAATGATGCGGAAGATCGCGTCCTGGGCGTTCACGTCAGCCTCGGTCACCAGGTTTTTGCGGCTCTTCTCGCTAATCGTAAATTTCTTTGACCACTCCTGAAGGACTTGGCCAGCTTTTCGCGCCGCAGCGACTCCTGTCTCCTGAAATTCTTTCCATTCCTGCATTGAATTCGTCCCTGAGTGTGCAAAATTTTCAGGTTGTGTCCAAATGCCGCATCGTTAAGAGGGGCAATAGATCGTGAAGTGTAGCGAAGTGGTTTAATCCTCGCAGTCGATTGACCGCCAGACTGCGACATGAGTCTGGATATTTGCAGTGTGGGATACCAGAAATGGGACTGGAGAATTACGTTGCTTGAGTCCGGTTTTCCCGTCTGGGACCGTAAATGCTACAGCGATGGCAGATTCTGCGCGAAGCCGTTGATCACCAGCGCTGAATTGGGCCACGAATCGTTAGTATGATTGAAACTACCGCTGAACATTACAGTCGCCAACATCTCCGTACCGATTGACATTTCTGATGCTTGAGCTACCAGTCTTTCCAGAATCCCACTTTGGCGGTGACGAGCTTGTCGCCACACTTCGTGATGGTCGAAGTCATTTCGACGCTCGACCACTGCCTATGTCGATGGATGAAGCTCGTGATCGAGGCTGGGATGAGTTGGACGTCGTGTTCGTGACGGGCGACGCCTACATCGACCATCCAAGTTTCGCCACGGCGATCCTTGGTCGCGTGCTGGAAGCTGCCGGGTTTCGAGTCGGGATCATCAGTCAGCCGGACTGGCAGACCTGTGACGACTGGAAACGCTTCGGGCGTCCGAGACTGTTCTTTGCGATCAGCGCGGGAAACATGGACTCGATGATCAACCACTACACCGCAAACCGGAAGGTACGCAATGCGGACGCGTACTCGCCGGGTGGTCGAATCGGTCTGCGTCCCGACCGCGCGACGCTGAGTTACTGCCAGCGTGCACGGCAAGCTTACAAAGGTGTTCCGGTGATTGCCGGCAGCGTTGAAGCCTCGCTGCGGAGACTCGCCCACTATGACTACTGGAGCGACAAGGTTAAACGTTCGATCCTGCTGGATTCGAAAGCCGACGCAGTAGTGTTTGGAATGGGTGAAGAGGCAGTTGTCGAGGTCGCCCGTCGTCTGGATTCAGGGCAGGACGTCAAAAGTCTTCGCGACATGCGAGGAGTCGCGTATTCGTTGGGAGCTTCGGAAACGCCGCCGGAAGACTGCCTTGAGCTACCCAGCTTCGAAGAGGTTTCGACCGACAAGCTGGCCTTTGCTGAAGCGACCAGAATGATTCATAACGAGACGAATCCGTGGAACGCTCGTCGGCTCATTCAATGGCATGATCGACAGGCTGTAATTGCGAACCCGCCAGCGATTCCGATTTCGCAGGCTGCCATGGACGCGATTTACGATCTGCCGTTCACCCGGCGAGCGCACCCGAGCTATACCGAGAGTATTCCGGCTAACGAGATGATTAAGGATTCGGTCACGATCATGCGCGGCTGCTTTGGTGGTTGCACCTTCTGCTCGATCACGACTCACCAGGGACGAACAATTCAGTCGCGAAGTAAGGATTCAGTGCTGAAGGAAGTACAGAAGATGACAAAGGAGTCTGACTTCAAGGGCGTCATCAGTGACATCGGCGGCCCGACGGCGAATATGTACGAAATGAAATGCTCGAAGCCGGAGGTCGAAGCGGTCTGTCGGCGACAGTCGTGCGTTCATCCAACAATCTGCAAGCTGCTCGGCACGGATCACGGGCCACTTGTTGAGCTGATGAAGGATGTTCGTGAAACCCCGGGTGTCCGAAAAGTATTTGTGGCGAGCGGAATTCGAATGGACCTCGCGCGGCGTTCACCCGAGTACATGCGTGATCTCGTTCAGCACCACGTCGGCGGTCACCTGAAGGTTGCTCCGGAACATACAGACGCGGGAGTTCTGGGGCTAATGCGAAAGCCCGCGACCGATGACTTCGAGAAGTTCTCAGAAGTCTTTATGGAAGAGTCCGAAAAGGCTGGTAAAAAACAATTCATTATTCCGTACTTCATTGCGAGCCATCCGGGTAGCGATCTGCACGCAATGATTGATCTGGCAGTCTTTCTGAAGAGAAATGGCTACAAGCCAGACCAGGTGCAGGACTTCATTCCTGCGCCGTTCGACGTTGCGACGGCCATGTACTACACCGGCGTCGACCCGTTTACTAAGAAGCCAGTCCACATCGCTAAACATCTGCGTGATCGCAAACTGCAACGAGCGTTGATGCAGTTTTTCAAACCAGAAAACTATTTTGAAGTGCGAAAGTCTCTCGAACAAGCAGGTCGCCAGGACCTGATCGGCCCCGGCTGTGACAGTTTGATTCCGTCTCGACCGCCAAAGGAAGCTTTGGAAGCACGCCGCCGAGATGCGAACAAACGCTTTCGTGGCGACTACGTTCACAATTCCGAGGCTGGCCTGGGGGGCAAGCAGAAGGGCGGACGAAACAAACAAGGGAGAGGTGGACCGGGGAAAGGGTATCGACCGGATCGCCGATCCAGGTAGCAGTTTGAAGCTGTAGTGACGACTTACGAGATTGATCTGCGCGAATATCTGTCACACGACGTCGATTGATTAACAGAAGCAATCACATATCGGCATTTGACTTGTTTGGAATTCGAGAAGCTGGAACGGTCAGCACCGTTCGCTTTATACAGCAGATCGACGATTTTTCGCCTCGGACATCGGATCTGCACGAACAGCTTGCGAGATTTGTGGGCGACAAATCTTGCCTGAAGCTGGTCATAGACCTTCGTGAGATGACCTGCCTGTCGAGCAGTGTTCTGGATGTTCTGGTTCAGTTGCACACCGGCGGTTGCGAAGTTCACCCTGCCAGCGCATCTGGTGATGTCGCTAAGGTTATGCAAGTGACTTAACTGAATCGGATGATTCACGTAAACGAAGCTGAAGTGGGGCCATGGGACAAGTTTACCGGGGCAGAACTGGTTCGCATTCCGCTTGAAGGCTACGGGCTGACGTGCCCGGTGTGTCTTGACGAAACACTTGGCGATAGGCATCTGCTGGGGAAACGAACGGTCCGCTCTGAGTGCTGTGAAGATTTCCCAGCCTCGACCGAAGCGATTCGCGAGGCCAGTCTCGTTTTTTTGTTAACGGTTGTTCCTGTAAAACTCGACTTCGAGTTTATCGTGAGGAAATGGATGCCGAAATACCCTGCCCGTAGTGTGATGCTCTGGTCGAAGTCTGCGGCATCGTGTGAACGTACCGGTGAGCGAGTTCGTTGCCAGGCGACAGGGTTGGTGGCTACCGTGTCAGTCAATGAGCCTGTTGTTTGTCAGTGGCTCCTTTTGACGGGAAATATTCGCGGGAGATTTGTGTCGCTATGCGCAGTGTTGCTCTGATTCCTCTACTGCTATCCATTTGTTTGTTTCCTCGACTGGCGAGAGGCGCTGACAAGCCACTCAACTTTATCGTGATCCTTGTCGACGATCTTGGCTGGATGGACCTGTCCTGCCAGGGAAGTGACTACTACCGAACTCCGAATGTTGATCGGCTAGCTCAGGAAGGGCTGCGATTCACTAATGGCTATGCGGCGTGTGCGGTGTGCTCTCCGACAAGAGCCGCTTTGCAGACGGGCCGATACCCTGGGCGGATCGGGGTGACCGATTGGATCCGGTCAATGTTCCAACGGGGCGGATTGGGTACGCCTGAGAAGAACCCAACTGACTATGTGGGTGGCCCTGGACGAAAGTTGCTCTGTCCGCCGAATCCTTACTGGATGGAGCATGACGAAGTCACCATCGCCGAAGCGCTTAGAGAGAATGGCTACTCCACAGGCTACATCGGGAAGTGGCACCTTGGTGACGAAGCGTGGTATCCGACGGGGCAGGGGTATGACGAGAATCGCGGTGGTTGCGACTATGGTCAGCCTCCGTCGTACTTCGATCCTTTCAACCAGCCGAAGCACAAGCATCCAATGATCCGAGCGGGAATTCCTTTTCTTCCTGGTCGTAAAAAGGGTGAGTTTCTCACCCACCGCGAAGCCGACGAAGCTGTCAAACTAATTCGCGACTGGAAAGACAGACCGTTCTTTCTTCAGGTGTCCCATTACGCTGTCCATACGCCGATCCAGGCAATTGAGTCTGTGGCCGCGAAGTACCGCCGCGAAGGCAGGAATGAGATCAACGCGAAGTACGCCGCAATGGTTGAGTCGTTTGACGATTCAACGAAAGCGATCCTGAATACGCTGGAAGAGGTCGGGATCGACGATCGAACTGTTATTCTGTTTACGTCCGACAATGGTGGACTGGATCACGGTGGCAGGCCGACAGAGAACGCTCCTTTACGAAGCGGCAAAGGTTATCCCTACGAAGGCGGCATCCGAGTCCCGTTCATCGTTCGTTGGCCTGGCGTGATAAAGCCTGGCAGCGTTTCGGACGACATGGTATGTTCTATTGACGTGCTACCGACTCTGCTTGAAGCAGCAGGGGTCGCTGCTCCGGATGACCGAACAATCGATGGATTGTCGCTGGTTGAGCATCTGAAATCGTCCGGAAAGCAACCGTTAGGGCGAGACGAGCTGCTCTGGCACTTTCCGCATTACCGTCACGCTCCGGGGCCGTACAGCATCATCCGCAAAGGTGATTGGAAGTTGATTCGCTGGAATGAAGGCATCAGCGAACTTTACGATTTAAAGTTGGATTTGTCGGAAGCCACGAATCTAGCGGAGAGGAAAGTTGACAAACTGGCGGAACTTGACGGACTGTTGACAGCACGCTTGAAATCGATGGACGCTCGTCTTCCGAGACTCAACCCGCAGTGGAAGGGACGAAAGCAGCTCTCGCCAGAGTAGTGGACCTCAGATTGGTTGACGGTTCCAGCGCGGCCAGGACAATTATCCGCGATGGATCCGGAGAACGCTGTTAAGAATCCGGGATGTTTCCGGTTGAGATCGGTCAGATGACAACGCTTTAAGATGGAGCATGCAGCTCCAGGGAACGAACACGTTCCTTCCGAAGACAGACACCAATGAGTAAGGAACAGGCAGGATGAAGAAGAATCCAGTTAAAGCAGCGTTGAGTGCAGGAAAACCGCAGGTCGGCACCTGGCTGTCTTTGGGAAATGTGTTCGCTGCGCGACTGATGGCTCGAACAGGATTTCCCTGGTTGACGGTCGACCTTGAGCATTCGCCGATCGGCTGGGATAGCGCTGGGCTTTTATTTGGAGCGATTGCTGACGCCGGTTGCGTCCCGCTTGCTCGCGTGCCCCGCGGCGACCATGACTACATCAAACGCGTACTCGATGCTGGTGCTCACGGAATCGTTGTTCCGATGATCAATACAGTCGAGGAAGCGAAGATTGCCATAGCCGCCGCGAAGTATCCTCCCACCGGCAACCGATCGATTGGCGGTGGACTGGCCTCAATGAACTACGACGCGTCAGCCGGTGACTACTACAAGTATGCAAACGATGAGGTGCTGGTCGTTTTGCAGACTGAATCGCCGGAAGGTGTTGACAACGCTGAAGAAATCTACAGCCTGCCTGGTGTGGATGCGATTTTTGTCGGACCGAACGATCTAAAGTGGCAGATGAAAGCTCCGGACGACACCGACCCGACTCCGGAAGAATTTGAAGCAATGCTGCAACGCGTGCTTGCGGCTGGTAAGAAAACTGGAACGCCAGTTGGTTTGCATGTTCAGACAGTCGAGGTCGTCGAACAACGAATTGCTGAAGGCTGGCAATTCATCGCCCTGGGCAGCGAATTGAAAATGATGGTCACCGGCGCTCAGGAATTCGTTTCCGCATTGAACCTCGCTCCGAGTGCCGGGGACCTGGCTCGGTACTAAGGAATATGTCCGAAATGATTTCCCCACAGTGGTACACCGCATCGTCGCGTCATCTTGACTGGGGCTGACGACACGGTGTGTCGTACTACTGAAAACGGGAAGTTATTCTTGACTCATTCCTGACACGAAGTTGTCCAACTGGAGCAGGGCGAACAGTGGCCGATAACAAGCCTGCGATGAAGCATTCAATCGTTGCGCGGCACAGTCATTCAGGCTGGAGTGCACTGATCTTCAGTTTCAGTTTATGTTTGCTCGTTCGTGTTCCGGGGTTAGCTGGCGACTTGGCATTATCTGCTGATGCGGAAACTGACGCAGAGCGAGGATGGCGACATCTTCGCGAGACACCGTACCTGCCGCCGGACTTTGATCAGCAGGTCTTTGAAAATCTGTGGCGGCGCTGGCCCGAACCACGCCGTAGTGAAGCTCGAGATGCGAATCCCAAAGAACGTCGTAGACTGACGTTTTCGTATTACGGGCTGATGGAGTCGCCAGACCAGTCTGATGACGCGTCGCCGCTCGGGTATGTCGACACAGGCGATGGAAATCTAGTAATGAATTGTCTCGCGTGTCATGCTGGCAAAGTTGCCGGACGCGTCATACCGGGATTGCCGAATTCTCACCTTGCGCTGCAGTCGCTGACCGAGGACGTACGTCTTACGAAATTGACGATGTTCAAGAAGCTTGGTCACCTCGATCTTGTGTCATTGAAGCTTCCGCTTGGCACGACGCACGGGACGACCAACGCCGTCGTCTTTGGAGTCGTACTTGGCAATCTGCGTGACAAAGACATGAATGTCGACCGCTCACGCCCCGAACCGCAGCAATTCCATCACGATATGGATGCTCCCGCGTTCTGGAATGTCAAGAAGAAAAAAAGACTTTATGCGGATGGCTTCGCTCCGAAGAATCATCGTGTCCTCATGCAGTTTATGCTGCTGCCCAAGAACGATCGCGCGACGCTGATTTCGTGGGAAGACGACTTCAAAGATATTCAGGCGTGGATTGAGTCTCTGGAAGCACCGAAGTACCCCTTCAAAATTGTCAGCGAGTTGGTCGAACAGGGCAGGGGCGTCTTCAAAAAGAACTGTTCACGATGTCACGGCACTTACGGTTCTGACGAAAAGTATGAGCAGATCATGGTTCCGCTAGAAGAAGTGGGCACTGATCCGGTGCGACTCAGAGCTCTAAACGGTGAGCATCGTGAATGGATCCGCGATGGCTGGATGAGCCGGTACGGCAAAGACGAAGTCGACGTCGATCCGACTGGTTACGTAGCCCCGCCTCTAGATGGGATTTGGGCGTCGGCTCCGTATTTTCACAACGGTTCGGTGCCGACTCTCTGGCACGTGCTGCACTCGGCCGAGCGACCTGTTGTCTGGAAACGCACGGAAGACGGCTACGACCAGAAGCGAGTCGGCCTGGAGGTTGAAGAATTCAAAGCTCTTCCTGAAAAAGCGAAGACTGCCTACGAACATCGCGCGCACTTCGACACAACCAGGTCGGGCAAGTCAGCAGCAGGGCACACGTTTCCTGACGCGCTCATCGAGTCTGACAAGCAATCTTTGCTGGAGTTCTTGAAGACGTTGTAGTCTCCAACCATTTAGTATTTCAAAAACAGATAGACCGCATTGACGTTAGTTCAAATGCATGTGGATCGGCGAATTCTTTTGTAGATTCGATACTGGCCTTACTCCACTGGCGGTTGAAGATGTCTACGTGGTGCCCAACTTCGTGGTGCAAATACTGTTCAACACAGGAATCCTTTGCAGCGTTTGACTCCCATTTCAGAAGCCAATGCCCATTAGATTCTTAGACGATTGGAGCACAGTTCTCGTAAGATTTTAAAAGTCGCTTAATCGGCCCCGGCGACATTCGTAGATCATTCAGCCAGGGGTAAAGCACAATTAGCCAGACTTTGAAACCACACATGAATTCAGACAAAGGCAACTCTGAATTTTCGTATTCTTATTTCTTGAATCTACGTTGTCAGATGTGAGTCACTTTAGACTCGTGGCGTTGCTGCAAATGTGAAAAGTCACGCTTGATGTCAGCGGGAAATAAAAGTCTTGTGAAAGATTGTCTTGCAAAAGTGCAGAATTTGCGGCATGAGGGCCTGGTGGGTGCATAGACTGGGCTCGCTTAGAATTCGATCGAGAATCTTCGCGACGCATTCACCCACCGTGAACATCACCGAAAGTGCGGCACTGCTTCCGCTTGGTTTATTTTCGATCCATCAGCGACAACTCATTCTCGTTGCCAAACAAGTTCGTCACGCAATTACGTCGTGGACGACGTGGCCGTGTACGTCGGTCAGGCGGAAGTCTCGGCCAGAGTAGCGGTAGGTGAGCTTTTCATGGTCCAGACCCATGAGGTGCAGGATTGTGGCGTGCAAATCGTGAACATGAACTCGGTTTTCGACTGCAGTCAGTCCAAATTGATCGGTCGAACCGTAGCTGAATCCGCCTTTCACTCCGCCGCCGGCCATCCACACTGTGTAGCCGTAGTGGTCGTGGTCGCGACCTTTCTGGCCTTCGGAAGTTGGTGCCCGGCCGAATTCGCCTCCCCACACGAGGAGGGTCTCGTCAAAGAGACCTCGTTGCTTCAAGTCTTTGATTAACGCGGCGATGCCTTGATCACAGGCGTCGGCTAATCGTTTGTGGCCTCCGGCAATGTCACCGTGGCCGGTGTCCCACGCGATGTCGTAGCCGTCGATAGAGTGTGAAAGCTGAACCGTCCGAACGCCGCGTTCGATCAGGCGTCTAGCCAGCAGGCAGCCTTTGGCGTATTCGGATTCGCCGTACATTTCGAGCGTCGACTTTGTTTCTGAAGTTGTATCGAAGGCTTCGGGAACGGCAAACTGCATGCGGAATGCCATCTCCATCGCTTGGATACTCGCTTCAAGTTGCTGGTCGGTTTGCTGACGTTCCAGGTCAAGCTGGTTCAGTTGAGTCAGCAGGTCTGCCTGTTCCCGCTGCACGCTTTTGGCCAGCCATTGGTTACGCAAATCTTTGACAACGGCGTCGGGTTTCATCTGCTGAATGTTTACGTAAGTGCCGGAGTAGGCACCTGGCAGGAAGGCGTTGCCCCAGTTTGCTCCTTTGCCGCGAGGTTGAGCCCGCGGGCTCATAGCGACAAAACCAGGCAGGTCCTGGCATTCTGTGCCGAGTCCATAAACCAGCCACGAACCCATGCTCGGTCGATTTGGCTGAAGATGCCCCAGCGTGGTCATCAGCATTGCGCCGGCGTGTTCAGGAATGTCGGTGTGCATTGAATGGATGAAGCTGATGTCGTCGACGCATTCTCCTGTTTTTGGAAAAATGTCGCTGACCATTTTTCCGGATTCACCATACCGCTTGAAGCCGAAGGGCGACGGCATCAGGCCCATCTTTGTGTTTCGCAGCGACTTTCGGTCGACAAGCTGTGGCCGTTCTCCAGCGTGTTTTGCGAGCAGCGGTTTGTGATCAAACGTGTCGACCTGCGACGGTCCTCCCGGCATGAACAGATGAATAACGTGCTTCGCCTTCGGTGTGAAATGCGGGTCCCTGGGTGCCAGCGGCGATGCTGCTTCAGCACTGGCTGCGGCGGCCTGTGGAAACATACCTCCGTCAGTCATTACTCCGGCCAGTCCGAGTGAGCCAAAACCTGCACCGATTCGGCGGATGGATTCTCGTCGAGTCAAAGCCGGAACCGGGTTGCGATGAAACATTGAATTACCTCGAATTATTGCTGCATTGACGGCTCAGCGAACAAACATGAATTCGTTAGAACTGAGCAGCACTTGAGCGTACTGCATCCAGCGTGATATCTGAGCCGTTGGATGAGTATCGGCTTTTGCGCCACCCGGGACGTTCCCGGCTATTTGATTACTTTGGAAGATATGGTCGACATTGATGTGCCCCCACCCTCCGGAATGATTATCGACAATTTCGATGACAGCTCTTTTTCCGACAAGCTCCGAAACATCCCAGTGCTTCCACGACAGAGCTTCCGAACCGCCACCGACAACATTTGGGCCAACTGCGGTACGAACCGGCTTTCCATCGACCAGCAGGTTCATACATGTTTTGTCGGCATAGCCACCGCCTCCGATCAGGAATCGAATGAACTTTCGATCGATGGGAAATGCGTGTGAAGTCAGTCGGCCTGTGGGACCATCATTTGGAAGGAACGAATTGACAAGGCCATTTCCAAGAAAACCGCTGACGCTCATCTGGCCTGCGATCGTACCTTGTGCGGGGCCTGAGCCAAAAGCGGTTCCTGCGATTTCCCACCTTGTGTAATTTCTTCCTTCAAAATCAGCAATCAGTATGTCTGCGTCTGGTTTTGATAGCCCCGGCGTCGAGGCTGGTTGACTTGCGATCTTTGGCAACTGTGTCAGGAACTGCAGCCCGATCGCCACTTCGCGACTCGTAGCAGTACGCCCGTAAAGCAGTCGATAGGCCGTCGAGATCTTGACTTCCTCTGTGGTCGGATTTTCCGAAGTGATTCTAGTGACAAGTGCCTTGGCCCGCGCGACCATGAACGGACTGTTCATCATGAAGAGGTACTGTTGTGGGACGATCGTGGTCGGTCTCTGCTCAACCGTAGCTCTCATTTGAGGGAAATCGAACAGTCGCAGGAAGCTGTCGGAAGCAAACCGGTCGCCGTTACGGCTGACCTTGGCGTACATCGTGCGGCGGGAGCTGGCAGTGATGTTGTCGATCGGTGCCCCACCGATTGTCATGTCTAGTTCCCCTGTCACGAACAACTGAGAATCACGCCACGATTCCGCGTCCATGCGACGCGGATTCATGCGCCAAATGAGTCGGTTGTCGCCGTCCATGCTGAAGGCGTCATCGCGATGTTGGCTGCTTTGCTGCCAGGTCGCCGATGTCAAAATCAGGCGATGCAGCGACTTGATTGACCAGCCTGACTCAATGAACTCCGCCGCCAGCCAGTCCAGCAGATCGGGATGAGTCGGCTGCTGGCCAAGAGTTCCGAAATTACTCGGAGATCGCACCAGTGCCTTGCCGAAGTGATGTTGCCAGATGCGGTTGACGATGACTCGTGCCGTTAGTGGGTTGTCTGGGCTGGCTACAGCGTCGGCCAACTCCAGTCGACCGCTCCCTTTGGTAAAGTGTGGTGCTTCGTCGGAAGACAAAAGTTGCAGGAAGCGGCGAGGAGCGACCTCTCCTGGCTTTCTGAGATCGCCCCGCAAAGCGATTTTCATGTCGGTACTCCCTGAGTCACGCAGAGTGTGCGCTGTCTCGTACATGGGCGGTGCTGACTTCTTCAGTGAGGCCAGTTTCTGGTTCCATTCGTCGGTTTGTTTCTGTTCGTCTGGCGTCAGCTTCCGTTTCTCGTTCCGAGCCTTGTTACGCAGGTCGTTGATCAATTTCTGCTGGTCGGCAATTGCCTTTTGTCCGTCGCGGTACGCTTTAACGATGGCGTCTTCGACGAGTGGATGCTGGTTGATTGCTGAGTTGTTAAAGACTCCGGCCAGCGAGTAGTAATCCTTGTGCGGGATTGGATCGAACTTGTGATCGTGGCAGCGAGCGCAGGCGACGGTGATCGCCATGAAGCCTCGTGACAGAGTGTCCAGTCGATCGTCGAGGGTTTCACTTTTCGCCTGAGCAACCGCTTCCGGGTCGCCGCCGTCTGATCGGTACGTTGGACCAAGAGCGAAAAATCCCGTCGCGATGGCCGAATCATGCGAGTCTGAAATAAGGTCACCAGCAATCTGTTGCCGGACGAACTCGTCGTAAGGCATATCGTTGTTGAATGCGTTGATGACCCAGTCGCGGTATCGCCAGGCGTCGGGCTGTGCGGAGTTGTCAAGAAATCCACCAAAGCCATCGCTGTAGCGAGCGACGTCGAGCCAGTGACGTCCCCACCTTTCTCCGTACTGCGGGGATTCCAGAAGTTCATCGATCGCGGCGGCGGTTGCTGATTGTGCATCGGTCGCGACATACATTTCGAATTTCCGAATCTGGTCCGGAGTTGGAGGGATGCCGGCTAAATCCAAATGGAGCCGTCGGAGCAGCAACGCTGGACTGGTGGGTTGAGAAGGTCGCAACTCGGATTTCAGCAGTTTTTGCAACACAAAATGATCGATACTGTTCTGCGGCCAGGCGGCTGCCTCTTTCGAAATGGTCACCTCAGGACGGGAAACGGGCTGCCATGCCCAATGACTGGATTTCAGCTCGTCCCAGTCATAACTTTTTGCAGTGAGAGCTGGCTGGCTGGCTGATTGCTCTGTTGGCCACGCGGCTCCCATTTCGATCCACTTCACAAGCGACGCGATCTCGTCGTCTCGCAACTTTCCGTCGGGCGGCATCTCGTAGGATTGATAGCGGACCGCGTCGATCAACAGACTTTTGGCAGGTTTTCCGGCTACGATCGCTGCACCGGACTCGCCGCCCTTCAGTAAAGATTCGCGGCTGTCCACATAAAGACCAGCTTTGAGTTTTTCAGCCTTTGTGCTGTGGCATGAGTAACACCGATCCGCGAGAAGGGGCCGGATCTTCGTCTCAAAGAATTCGACCTGGCGTGGTGTGAACGACGTCTCCTGCGCATTGGCAGGGAACATGTTAGTGATCACAATCGAGAAACTTACAAGGAAAACTGTAATCCGTGCCAGAATTCGGTGCATGATCGGATATGACCAGGGCATTGGTGATTCCCTTTTCGCTGCCAGAAAGAAGATCAGGTTACTCGTTTTGGTTGATTTGAAGAATCGTCCAGTTCTGCCAATCTGAAAAATTGTGCATGCTTTGAGCTGTGTCGTCGGAGAAGTCCTCAAACTCGCTTGCCTGGATATTCAGTAATCGAACATTAAGTACTTCGCACAATACTTACACGGAAATCTTGAACTGTTCCTGGAGCAACAAATCGCATCACGATGCCAGCCCACGACATAGTATTCCCTCGACTTGAATATTGGCGGTCAGTGATCGGGAGCAATTTTTATTAATCTCTGGGCAGCGGTACTTCCCGCACTCGACAGCGCCGCAGCAACTAACCTGAGAAAATTTCTTCCAGTTTCGTTCGCATGACGGTTGGATCGACGTCGATGCCGGTCCAGTACTTGATGCCGATGACTCCCTGATTGACCAGCATCCCGAGTCCGTCGATAACTTCGCAGCCTTTTTCTTCAGCTTCTCGAACGAGAACAGTTCTCGGCGGATTGGGAATGACGTCTGCAACGAGCATATTCGACGTGACCGAATCCATGTTCACAGCGAGTCGAGCTTCAATGTCCGGGAACAGACCGATTGATGTCGAGTTAACGACGATGTCCGTTTCGGCGGGAATGCTGTATTCACCATTCCATTCGACGAAGTCCACTTTCGCTGGAGTCTTCTCACTGAGCAACGTTGCCAGTTGCTGGCCTCGATTGGAAGAACGATTAACGACTGTGATCTTTGTCAGCCCTGCTAGAGCCGTTTCAACGCCGATGGCTCGCGCTGCGCCGCCGGCTCCGAACATGACGAGTGACTTGTCGGCCGGATCGACTTTCTCCCGGAGTGATTCCAGGAAGCCTTTGCCGTCGGTGTTCTCTCCGATGAACTGATCGTCCCGTCGGACGGCGCAATTCACAGCGCCGATGATTTTTGCCGATTCACCCAGACCGTCGAGATACTGGATGACCTCGACTTTGTTTGGCAATGAGCAGTTAAAACCTTGCCAGCCCATCGCTCGCGCACCACGCACAGCGTCAGCAAGCTTGTCTGGCCCGACCTCACAGTTGATGTATCGCCAGTCGAGACCGTGATGCTGGTATGCAGCTTCGACCATCGCGACCGTTGGGTTTTCTGCACAAGGAAGAGCGAAACAACCGGTAAGTTGGCTCAAAAAGTTCATCGCAACGTCCTGTTTCGTCTGAAGTTGATCTAGCTTGGTGACAGATGTGTTTCTGAGTGACCGTATCACTTGCTGCTGTCGTGCCGGTCCTGCCCGCAGGATTCTCGAATTACCAGCGACGGCTCAAGCAGGACCGTTCGAGGCGGCAATTCTGGATCGGCGATACGGGACAGCATCGTGTTGACTGCGGCGACTCCGATTTCCTGACATGGCTGAGCGACCGTCGTCAGCGGTACCCCGAGTAGCTTCGCGTATTTGACATCATCAAAGCCTGCGATGGCAATCCTGCCAGGCACGTCGATCTGCAATGTGTTGAGTGTCCGCAGCAGCATGGCCGCCGTGTCGTCGTTCGCGCAGATGACGGCGTCAAAATTTCCCGAATTGATGAAGTCTCGAGCGAACTTGGATTGTCCGGGATCGCCGAATCGAATCCATTCGTGCCTGACATCAATCTCGTGCTGCCACATCGCTTCACGGAAACCAGCCATGCGTCTGACTGTCGTCGAAGCCGACCGGTGTCGCGCTAGAAAACCAATTCGGCGGTGCCCGTGTTCGATCAAATGGTTCGCGAGTAAATAACCCGCCCGCAGATTGTCGATCCCGACCAGGTCATGGTCGCTGCGCCGATTAAAGTCGACGGCGTCGCGGTCGAGTAGGACCACAGGAATGCGGGCCGCGGAAAGTTTGTCGAGTATTCGTCGATTTGCCATTCCATCATCGGTTGTGTACTCAACTGGTGCAAAGAAGACCCCTGAGACCTTTTGGTCGATGTAACTCTGACAGGCCGCTTCAGCGAGGATTGCTCGACGATCTGCGTCGTCATTCACATCTCCCAGGTCGCCCCAGATCAGCGATGCATTTCTGGTTTGAGCTTCTCGTGCGATTTGCCCGCAGATCGGCTCGAAAATTTCTGTGTGACCAAGATCGGGAATCAACAGTCCAAACAATTGCCGATTGCTGGCGACTGGTCCACGGATTCGGACAAAAGTACCCGATCCTACTCGTCGTTCGATTAAGCCAGAATGCTGCAGTTCTCTCAGCGCGCGTGACACGGTCGGGCGAGAAACCTGAAACGTTGAAACCAACTGGTGCTCGCTTGGAAGTCGATCCCCACTGCCGTATTCGCCGGCGTCAATCGCTTTTCGAAGTGATTCGCTGATTTCGGCGTGCTTCGGCGTCCGAGTGGATGGAGCTGGCATTGTGGAAAGACACTCTCTCAGTTCGTACGAGCCGGCGATGGGAGTCCGCACCTGACTAAGCGTGTCAACAGGCACAGATTTAAATGAGATAGCAACTTGCGGAATATGTCAAGCTAGTTGACAGGTCTATTGCTCGCTTCTACTGTCTGGTGGCATTTTTCTTCGCTGAGTTTCTTCGCAGCATCTGGTTACTCTAGGCTGTAACGAATTAAAAATTGTGCCGCGATCAGCAGTTGCTTGGCTGTCCGGTCTTCAGGATTAATCGCGGCAGGGTCGGGAGAATCGAAAATGCTCACACGTTCTTCGAGGTGGATGATTGCGATGTCGGTGTTGGGGCTACTTTTTGTTACCGGTTGTATGCCCAAAGACGAAGAATCTTCTGGTACTGGCTCGGGTGGAACTGCCTCGAAATCTGACGGAGGCACAGCAGCAGTCGAATCACGAGGCACGATTGGATTTTCGGCACTGACTCTGAAGAATCCGTTCTTCAAGATCATCGCCGACAGCATGACTGAAGCCGGCAAGACGAACGGTTTCGAAGTTCTCGTCAACGATGCTGAGCGGGACGTCAATGAACAGTCGAAGCATATCGACAACTACATTGCGCAGGGTGTCGCCGCGATCGTTCTGAATCCGGCCGATCGGATTGCCATTGGACCGGCTATCCGAAAAGCCAACGAAGCGGGGATTCCTGTCTTCACCTGTGATCTGCAATGTGCAGCCGAAGACGCCAAAGTCGACGGTCACATTGGTACGGACAATTACCAGGGTGGACGTCTGGCGGGCGACGCGATGATCGAGGCTCTCGGTGACGCGGGTGGCGAAGTCCTTGTTCTGCACTTTAAACAGGCTAATTCCTGCGTGCTGCGGGTTCAGGGTTTCACGGAAGTCCTCGCCGAACACAACAAGGATCGCGAGAGCGGAAACATCACGATCGTGTCAGAACTCGAAGGTGGCGGTCTCACTGATGAAGGTTTCAAAGCCGCGTCTGACGCGCTGCAGGCTCACCAGAACCTTCGAGGCATCTTTGCCATCAACGATCCATCGGCACTGGGAGCGTGGACGGCGCTCAAGCAGGCAAAGAAAACTGACCAGGTGACGATCATCGGCTTTGATGGTCAACTTGATGGCAAGCGGGCGATTCTCGAAGGGAAGATTTACGCCGACCCTATTCAGTTCCCGAAACAGATGGGCGTCGTTTCGGTACAGAATATCGTCAAATATCTGGATGGTGAGGATTACGAAAAGGTCGAGTTAATCCCGACAGCGATCTACAAGAAAGCTGACGCCGAAAAAGATCCAGACCTGCAGAAAACGCCAACACCTGCGCCCGCTCCTGGCGAAGTTTCTTTGATTCAAACCTTTAAATCACCAGGGTAGTCCGAATCTCTCCACGACCGCCGAGTGGCAGACGCGGAGGTCGCGGAGAACATTGGCAGGGTATGACTTGTTGCCGAATTGAATTCGGGTCTTCTCATGGTGACTGGACCGCAATCCTCTACTGCAAATTCGCGGGTCTCTTCATCAGACCCGCCGTTGCTTCGAATGCGCGGCGTCGATAAGTCGTTCCCCGGCGTCCACGCGCTGAAGAATGTTGATCTGGATGTGGAAGCGGGGGACGTACTGGCGTTGCTCGGCGAAAACGGTGCCGGGAAGAGTACGCTCATCAAGGTACTGGGCGGAGCACACCGACCGGACTCTGGGGTGATCGAAATTGACGGTCGTCCCATGGAAATCATTACCCCGCAGGATTCGCAGCGAGCGGGCATCGGTATCATTTATCAGGAATTCAATCTCATTCCTGCGATGACCGTCCGAGAGAACATTTTCCTGGGGCAGGAGCCCGGACGAGTCAGCATTGTTCCAGCCGGTAAAGAACGACGGCGGGCACGGGAATTGTTCGACCGGATCGGTGTTAGGTTGGATCCGGATGCGCTGGTACGAGACTTGACAGTCGCTCAGCAACAGATCGTTGAAATTGCCAAGGCACTATCGCTGAATTCACGAATCATCGTGATGGATGAGCCGAGCGCTGCCCTGTCGCCTCGAGAAGTTGAGGGTTTGTTTCGGATCGTTGATGAATTGAAGTCACAGGGGATCGGCATTGTTTACGTCAGCCACCGGCTGGATGAAATATTCTCAATCTGCGACCACGTCACAGTTCTTCGTGACGGCACGTACGTTGATTCAAAACCGATCGGACAATTGACACGTGATACACTTATCGAGTTGATGGTTGGGCGAAAGCTTGCGGACGAGTTTCCAAAGCGAGCTGTCGCAAAGCCGGTCGCAACCGACGACAATGAAGTAAGATCAGGCCTGACCGTCAGCAATCTGGTTGGTGGACCGAAGGTCAGGGATATTTCGTTTAATGTTCGGCGAGGTGAGATTGTCGCGTTGACCGGTCTGGTTGGTGCCGGACGAACTGAAGCAGCTCGACTGATTTTCGGAGCTGACAAACGCGAAGCAGGCACGATCACGCTCGATGGAAAAGAGCTGAGTATCAAGAGTCCTCGTGACGCAATTGCGTCCGGCATCTGCATGTTGACCGAGGACCGGAAGGGCCAGGGGCTGATTCTGAATCGAAGCGTACTGGAGAATTTCGGCCTGCCGAACTTGTCGCGATTCACAGTTCGTGGCCTGATCCAACAAAAACGTGAACGAGACGCTTTTCACGCGTACGTCGAGCAGTTGCAGATCAAAGTTTCCGGGCCGAAACAGCGAGCGGGAAATCTTTCAGGCGGCAATCAGCAGAAAGTCGTCCTTGCGAAATGGTTGGAACGCGATGCCGAAGTCATCATCTTCGACGAGCCGACTCGTGGTATCGACGTTGGTGCGAAATTCGAAATCTATCTCCTGATGCGTCACCTGGTGGAGCAGGGGAAGGCCATCCTGATGATTAGTAGCGAACTGCCCGAGGTACTCGGCATGGCCGATCGAATCATTGTGCTGCATGAAGGTCGAGTGACCGGAGAAATCGAAGACGTGAAGTTGGCGACTCAGGAATCAATTATGGATTTAGCTGTTAAATAGAAGTCGCAGTACTCACGCCACGGCGTGTTTTCACACGGAAAGTATCTCGTGAAGAGGTTTATTGCTGATAACGGTTCGATCATTGTGCTGCTTGCGTTGTGTGCGTACTACAGCGTGGTCACGCTTGGAGAGCAGCATCCGAATACTCCGGCAGCAGGCCAGGAAGTTGCAGCGGCGATCCTGAAGGATTCGTCGGAACAGGTAACCGTCGTAGTCATAACGCGAGACACGGTGCAGGATCGTGCGTACTCAGAGGCCGTGCGTGCAGCCATCGAGACGGGAGGAGGCACCGTGCTTGCCGTCGTGAATGGAGCACCAACGGACGCTCGGCTGGCCCTGGAACAGGTCGGTGGGGCGTTCAGCAGGGTAGACGCAATCGCTACAAATCATTCCGCGTCCGGGTGGGGGCCGTTGAAACCGCAGAAGCTGAAGACGACTGCCGATAAGTTTCCGGGGATTTCAGGAATCAAAGTTTTCAAACCTCAGAGTTACACATGGCCAAGTTTTCTGACACGTGAAAATCTGGTCAACGTGATCAATCAGAACGCCGTCATTGCGATCATCGCCATTGGGATGACTCTGGTGATCATTACTGCGGGCATTGACCTGTCCGTAGGAAGTTTGCTCGCTCTGTGTGGTGTGACGACGGCCGTGGCTATCCAGCAAATGGCTGGCGGAGCAGACGCGGGAACGATTGGGCTGCTTGGTGCGTGCCTGATCGGCACTGGGGTCTGCACGTTGTGTGGCATCTTTAACGGTGTCATGGTGACATGGTTTCGAGTACCCGCATTTGTGGTCACACTGGCGATGATGATGGTTGCTCGCGGACTGGCGCTGATCGTCGCCGTGCAATATCAGAGCGCCTTGCTTGGCGGAGGAACGGAGGGAACTCCAGAAGCCGTCAGGATTGAAGCGGCAGCGTTCGGCTGGCTCGGAAACGGAGCAACGTTCGGAATTCCAAACCCGATTCTGCTGATGCTCGCGTTTTACGGCCTGGCACACATCACAATGACGAAGACTTCCATCGGTCGATACATCTACGCAGTTGGGGGCAATCCCGAAGCAGCTCGACTGTCTGGTGTGCCAGTATTTGGCGTGCTGATTCTCGTCTATGCAATTTGCGGTGCCATGGCAGGATTGGCCGGGATCGTGGACGCTTCTCGATTCGAAGGCGGAAGACCAAACGCTGGCGAGATGTACGAGCTGCAGGTTATCGCCGCCGTCGTCGTTGGTGGGACTAGCCTTGCCGGTGGCGAAGGACGCATCTTTGGGACGCTGGTCGGAGCCATGATTATCGCCGTCATTCAGAACGGTCTCAACATGGCCGGCGTCGCCAGTTACGAACAGAAATGCGTATTCGGAGGCTTGATCCTGGCGGCTGTTCTGCTGGACCGATTCAAGCGAAAGTAAGTCGTGAGTTGTCATCGTGTGGTGCAGGCCAGACTTCGGCTGACGAATTCAGACTGGTTTGGTCTTGCAGGTTTCGATTGATTCCTGTACGGATCGGAAGATTCCGTATGGCGGAGCCTCACCTGCGACTTCTCTCACGAAAGAATAGTGTCGATGACGTGGCCGTGGACGTTGGTCAGTCGGCGATCGATTCCGTTGTGGCGAAATGTGAGATGTTCGTGGTCGAAGCCGAGCAGGTGGAGAATCGTCGCGTTCAGGTCATGTACTGACGAAACGTTTTCGATTGCTTTGAAGCCAAGTTCGTCGGTTGCTCCGTAGCTGGTCCCGGGCTTGACTCCGGCTCCGGTGAGGAAAGCCGTGAAGCCGTTGGGATTGTGGTCGCGGCCTTTGGCCCCCTTCTGAAACATCGGCATGCGGCCAAATTCGGTGCACCATACAACCAGCGTGTCATCGAGCAGGCCTCTTTGACGCATGTCCTGAATGAGTGCGGCTGATGGCTGATCCATCACTCGGCCATGGATGTCGTACTGCTCTCGCAGTTTCTGGTGACCGTCCCAGTTCAGGCGTCCGCCGCTGGCGTAGGCGCCGTTAAAAAGTTGTACAAACCGAACGCCCTTTTCGATGAGTCTGCGAGCAAGGATACAGTTTCGCGCGTACCCCGACTTGAGTGAGTCTTCCGTATCGTCAGCTCCGTACATGTTCAACGTGTGATCAGATTCTGTTGACAAATCGCTGATTTCGGGAACAGAAAGTTGCATGCGTGCAGCGAGTTCGTAGCTGGCGATGCGTGCCGCAAGATTGGTGTCGCGCGGGTTCTTCCGTAGGTGTTCGTCGTTCAGGAGCCTGAGCAGGTCCTTTGCCGCGAGGTCACTGTTGGAGGTGATGGACTTCGGCGGGAGTAGATTGCTGATTGGCTGGCTGGCGCTGAAAGGCGTCCCTTGAAACACTGCGGGTAAAAAACCAGAGCCCCAGTTGTTGACACTCGCCTGCGGGACGCCCCTTGGATCGGGAATCGCGACAAATGCCGGCAGATTGCGATTTTCCGAGCCGAGGCCGTACGTGACCCAGGCACCGACGCTTGGGAACCCATCCTGAACGAACCCCGTCGACAGGAAGTTTTCCGCCGGACCGTGCGTATTGGACATGCTGGTTAGAGTGTGGACAAAGGCAAAGTCATCGACCTGTTTGGCAAGATGCGGAATCAGGTCCGAAACCATCTTGCCGGTCTCACCGTAAGGCCTGAACTTGTACTGAGGCCGAGCCAGGTTTCCAGCCGGCCCCTGAAACGTCACTGACGGTCCGCCAGGTAGTGGCTTGCCGTCCTGCTTGATCAATTCCGGTTTATAGTCCCAGGTTTCGAGTTGGCTGCACGCTCCAGCGCAGAAGATGACAAGGACATTCTTTGCCTTTGGGGGCGTCTGTGGCCGCCGCGGGGCGTTTGGTTTATCTGCTTGAATCTGAGGTGACCAGGACGATTCTTTTGCCACTGACTCCCGTTCGGCCAGCAGGCCTGCAAGAGCGATGGCGCTCAGGGCAGACGAAGTGTCGCCTAGAAAATGACGGCGGTCCAACAGGCTTCGGCCGGCATTTGTCAGAGGACTCACTTCCAGACGACTCGGCATCAGATACTCCGCGATTGTTGAGATGATCGACAAAAAAACGATGCGACGGCGAACTAAGGGATGAAAAGAAATTCGCTACTGTTAAACAGGACACGGCACAGAGTCTCGAGAGCGTGGCCGTCGACCACTTTCTCGGCTGCTGTCAGTTCGACTTCAGTTGGCTCTCTGCCGACAGTCAGTTTGAAGACGCGTCGAACCTGTTGCCTGGAATCATTCGGTCTTTCGATTTGAATTCGCCTGGCAAGTTGGGCGGCGCGATCTGCGACGAACGGACTGTTGAACAGATTCAATGCCTGAATCGGCGTCGTTGACTGATTGCGTCGCGGTGTGGCTTGCCCGGCATCCGGACAGTCAAACGCTCCGAAAACGGGAACTCGTTCCATGCGGATTTTATGCGAATAGACCATCCGGCGTAGTTCCTCGGAACTGAACTTGTCCACCGGTGGGAAGCCGCTCAACCCACCTCGCGACTTGAAGAAGTTGAAACCGGGTCCGCCTGTCTTGAGATTCAATTCGCCACTGACTGCCAGCATGCAGTCACGAATGGCCTCACCTTCCAGACGTCGAGACGCGAACCGCCATAGCCATTTATTGTCGCCATCGATCGTAGCGGCATCAGCATCAACGAAGCTCGATTGCCGCCAGGTTTTCGACAACAGGATCAGCCGATGGACATGCTTGACTGACCAGTCGCTCGCGATGAATTCGCTGGCGAGCCAATCGAGTAACTCGGGGTGTGATGGGCGAGTGCCGTTCAAACCGAAATCGCTGGACGTTTGGACCAGACCTGTACCAAAATGGTATTGCCAGATTCGATTAACCATGACTCGTGCGGTGAGCGGGTTTTCTGATGAAGCTATCCAGTCAGCGAGTCGAGTCCGGCGGGTCTGTTCGGGTGCGTCTTCGGGAACTTTTGGCGACTTGAATAGTGCCGGTACGGTTGGGAAGATTTGTTCCAGAGGCTGTTCCGGATCGCCGCGACGAAGAACAAATGTCATGTCGGGTGGGCCGAAATTACCTCCGTAGACTGTATGCACGGCTTCCAGTTCGGCCTTCTGCATGGTCAAATTTTCCAGTTCCGTGATCAGCGCTGAGGGATTGTCGTTGGCTTTCGACCTTCGATTCTGCATCAGAGTTCGGTGTGGGTCGAACGGCGTGCCCATTGGGACCCGGTCGTCGTGTCGAGCGACCGTCATCCACGTCGAACCGTCCAACGACGTTTCGATGCGGTATTTTGTCGGCAGCCGATCTTTGAATTTTCCGGTGCGGTCTCTGCCCCAGACGATGCGGTTGATTTCAACAGTCGTTGGAAATGCAAGTTGAACCCAGCTCCCGCCGTGCTCGTTTGAAATCCAGCTTCGGTCGTTACCGTATCGTCCGTCGTTGACGTGTTTCAACTGGTGTTTTCCAGTTTCAGAATAGTTGCCAGACGACGTAGCGACGGTGCCCTGTGAAGCGAGGGCTATGTTTCTGGCGGCTGGCGAGGCCTCGTAAACTTCCAGCTCGTCGATGCACGGTTCGTGTTTGTTATGGTCGATCGTTTGGAATGTTGTGAACCGAACAAACTTTGCAGGGACGGGGCGGAATCGTTCTGTGTTCATGTGAGCATTCACCGGTTCCCGCAACTGCGGCAATGTTGCAGGTGGGGTGGCACTCGTTGAGGGCGTACGTTCGAACCTGGCTGAGGCGTCAATTTCCTGCAGGACGATCACGTCGGCAGTGATACCTGTCCCTGTGTTGCCACCTCGTACGATCACCCGGGAATCAGAATTCAGGTCGACAGTTTCAGCGTACGACAGACCGCTCCACAATGGTTTCTTTTCAGTTGTTCCTGCTGAGACTTCAGCAGGGTAATACTGATCCACCTTTGCCAGTTCACGTTGATCTGCAGTCGTCGTCAGGTCGCCATCATCGTCCAGAACGTAACGGGCGTCACGAGTATGGACGCCACTGCCGTGGGCTCCCCAGGACAACCAGAGACGAAACTGCCCCTTAACATTCGGATTGTACGCGAGAACGTCCTGATTGGGGACATTGTTCCACCACGTGTATCGCCCTTTGCTGATGTTGCCGACTCGTGTCGAAGCGCCGACATCGTTGAGGTACCCGCGAGCGGTCCCGAGTGGATTAGTTCCCGGGCCATTGGGAGTTTTCAGAATGGAAACGCGAGCTTTGTCTTCTTCATCGATCATCAGCGTTCGATCTGCGAACGCAATTGGCTCCAACTCGTCCAGTTTTGATTCGAGAGCCTTTATTCGATCACCGAGTTTACCGGCGGCAGTGAGTCGTTCTTTCTGTGCGGCATCACGAATCGGACGGTCGCCGTATCGGACTCCGGCGAAGAACGCCTGCAACCCGTAGTAGTCTTTTGCCGTGATCGGGTCGAACTTGTGGTCGTGACAGCGTGCGCACCCGATCGTCAGGCCAAGAAACGTCGAGCTGGTTCCGACGACCATTTCGTCCAACGAATCCTGGCGGGCGAGTCGCTTTGACTCTTCGTCTTTGCCAATCTGGCCGGGGAGAAGAACAGCGGCCGCGACCAGGAACCCCGTGCCAGCATCCGCCTCACAGGCGTCACCAGCCAGTTGCTCATGGATAAACTGGTCGTACGGTTTGTCTTCGTTGAATGCTCGAATGACGTAGTCGCGGTAGGGCCACGCGTTGGGTCGAGGCGTGTTGACCTCGAAGCCATGCGTGTCCGCATAACGAACAACGTCCAGCCAGTGCTGCGCCCATCGTTCGCCATAGCGGGGGCTGTTCAGCAGGTTGGTGACGAGTTCCTCGAACGCGTTCGGATCATCGTTCGCAATGAACCGGGCGACATCTTCAGGAGCAGGCGGTAAGCCGATCATGTCGAAGTACGCCCGCCGAATCGTTGATCGCCGGTCTGTCGGCGGCGAGGGCTGGAGCCCGTGTTCGGCGAGTTTTACTGCAATGTAACGGTCGATCCGGGCGGCCTTGTCTCGAATGTCCTTTGTGGACTTACCCGTTGGCAGGTGCGTGAACTTTCGTATCGGCTGGAAGGCCCAGTGTTCCAGTCGCCGGTCGTGAGCAGCCTCGCGGTCGTAATCCGTTTCCGGCCAGTTGGCTCCCGAGTCGATCCAATGCCGCAGAACTTCGATTTCAGTTCTGGACAGCGGTGGATCTTCTGGCGGCATTCGTTCATCGGGATCTGACGAAGTGATGCGGCGAACGAGTTCGCTTTCGCTCGACTTCCCAGGTTTAATGATCGGGCCACCGTCTCCGCCTTTGAAAGCTGAGTTTCTGGCGTCGAGACGCAGGCCGCTATTCTGCTCCGTCGGGCCGTGACACTCGCCGCAGCGTTTTATCAGTAAGGGCCGGACCTGGCGTTCGAAGTCAACCGGGGCGACGGCTGATGCTTCGTGTGGAGCGGACCACACTGTCAGGAAGGCAGTAAACGGAACGATGAGCGGATTTAGATAAAACTTCACCGCATGCCTCGGTTCTGTGATCACTGATGGAAGCGACTTCTCAGGAGAATCTGGATGACTATTATGCCCGACCGGCTCCGTTTTCGCGAGACGGGACATCTTTTCAAACCGGCCACCTCGATGATCAATCGCTAGCCACATGACTGAATTTCTCATTCTGGTACCTACCCCGACGGAATTGAATATCCTTGCCCCGCGTTTGCAGAATCCTGCCCAGCGGGTTGGTGGCACGTTGCACCTGTGTGGATTTGGCCCGGTTTCGGCGGCAGCCAGGACGAGTC
>JACLAC010010550.1_pt1 | contig 28721 bp, 28 predicted proteins | sample 8027881 | NCBI WGS metagenome assembly JACLAC01 (sample SAMN15725517, study PRJNA655200) | protist metagenome | isolation source: fluorescence activated cell sorting (FACS) single amplified genomes of... | place: Spain: Blaines Bay Microbial Observatory, Mediterranean Sea | collected 2016-01-19 | reverse complement strand
TGCAAAAGCAGTAAGTTTCTTGCGATCAATACCCAGGTCAATGCCGGCAATATGGGATTCAATACCATATCTAAATACAATAGGGCCGATTTCATTTGCCTAAATGAGTTGGAAATCCGTTTGGAGACGAGAAATCGCGAGGGGGATCTTAAGGAGATCGTGACTAATTTATCTGCTGAGCTTTCCTGCAAACGGATACTGGTGACCAGGGGAAAATTTGGCAATCTCTGTTATGACGAAGATGTCGGATTCTTCGAGACGCCGGCATTGGCTACGCGCGTAGTCGACAGAATCGGTGCCGGCGACGCCGTGTTATCCGTAGCTTCTCTGTGTGCAGCGATGGGGGCTCCAATGGAAATGGTGGGTTTTGTCGCCAATGTTGTTGGCGCAGAAGCAACGGCTATCGTGGGTAATAGGTCGGCTATCGAGTCGACGCCCCTGAAAAGACATATAGCTTCGTTACTGAAATAGTTGATTTGGAGAGTAAATGAAAGAAATCAAAACCGTGTTGGTGACGGGCGGTGCCGGATATGTCGGCAGCATTCTCATTCCCAAACTTCTCGCTATAGGCTACAAAGTGAAGGTCCTCGATCTTTACATTTATGGAGATACTTTGCACAGTGCGGAATCGGACCCCAACCTCCAGCAGGTCAAAGGGGATATTAGGGACGCGCGACTGCTGGCTGAGATAATGCCGGGTTGCGATGCGGTAATACATCTAGCTTGTATCTCTAACGATCCGAGCTTCGAGCTCAACCCTGACCTGGGCCGGTCGATCAATTACGACGCTTTCTTCGGATTGGTCGATATTGCCCGTGATTCCGGCGTACACCGCTTCATTTACGCATCGTCCTCCAGCGTGTACGGAGTCAAGAAAGAAGTAGCGGTAACGGAGGACCTGCCGTTGGAACCGCTGACCGATTACTCAAAATACAAGGCGTTATGCGAGGACATTCTATTGCAGAAAGCCGCCCCCGGTTTCACCACATTCATTCTCAGGCCAGCCACCGTATGTGGTTACTCGCCGCGGCTGAGATTGGACCTGACGGTCAATATCCTCACCGCTCACGCGTTTAATAACCGATTGATAAAAGTGTTCGGGGGTAGCCAAACGCGCCCTAATATACACATCGAGGATATGACCGACCTATACTTGCGTTCACTAGAATGGCCAGATGATTTGATCGCCGGAAAAATTTACAACGCCGGTTATGAGAATCACTCTGTGATGGAGATCGCTGAACAGGTACGCCAGGTAGTTGGCCAAGACATCCAGATCGCGACGACTCCTACCGACGACAACAGATCGTATCGCATATCGTCCGACCGGATTAAACAGGATCTGGGATTCGTGGTTAGTCGGACAATCGGGGATGCTATAAAGGACTTGTTGCGGGTCTTTGATGATGGTCTGGTGCGCGATCCGATGGAAAACCCGGCCTATTACAACATAAAAAAGATGCAGGATTTGGACCTGAGATGAACGGACGAGAAAGTATCAGCAACGAACTTCGGCGGGATTTGCTCCGCAAATTGATATTTATCCGAACGGTCGAGGAGACTATTGCCTTGCGTTACGCAGAGCAGCAGATGCGCTGCCCAGTTCATTTGAGCACGGGGCAAGAAGGGGTGGCAGTAGGGGCCTGTGCTGCCCTCGATGAGCGCGATTATGTAATGAGCACCCATCGGGCGCACGCACATTACTTGGCCAAAGGAGGTGATCTACGCCGTATGCTCGCGGAGATATATGGCCGCGTCACGGGTTGTTGTGGAGGCAAGGGCGGATCGATGCACCTAGTCGATCTCGAGGCCAATTTCCTCGGATCGACGCCAATCGTCGGCAGCAGCCTGCCGGTGGCTGTTGGGTCGGCTTTTGGTTCCTGGTTGGATGGGCAGGACCGGGTGACTCTGGTTTTTTTTGGCGAGGGCAGTACCGAAGAGGGTATATTCGCCGAGAGTCTAAATTTTGCGGCATTGAAGAATCTGCCAATCGTATTTGTCTGCGAGGACAATCTCTATTCGGTGTATTCGCCTCTATCCGTCCGACAACCGTCCAAGCGCGATATATTGGCGATTGCCAAGGCACACGGTATCGACGGGAGGCGGGGTGACGGCAACGACGTGGAACAGGTCTTAAGTGAAACAACCAGGGCGGTGTCGCACGCGAGGGCGGGAGGAGGACCTACGATATTGCTTTTTTCCACTTATCGGTGGCGCGAACATTGCGGTCCCAACTTCGACAACGACATCGGATACAGGACCGAAACAGAATTTTTAACCTGGAAAGAGAAATGTCCGGTCGCGACCTACTCGGCTCGACTCGTCGGCGAGGGGGTCTTGGATGCGTCAGGAGTAGTAGATTTGGAAAAGACAGCACGAGACAATATCGATGCAGCCTTCGTCGATGCCTTGGATAGCCCTTTCCCTGATCAGGTCGAACTATTCACGGATCTCTACGCAAATGGTTAAAGAAGAGAATCGAGAGCTAGACGGTACCGGCGCGATTTTGGAGGCGACAGATCAGTGCATGGCCGCTGATGAAAATGTCTACGTCATGGGGTTGGGGGCGACGGATCCCAAGGGCATCTTTGGCACGACTTCCGGGTTAGAAGCCAAATACGGGACCAAGCGAATAATGGATATGCCAACAGCGGAAAACGCCATGACGGGTATTGCGATTGGCTCGGCCTTGGTGGGGAAGAGGCCCATCATGGTACATCAACGTGTAGATTTCGCCCTGTTGGCATTGGATCAGATTATCAATAACGCGGCCAAATGGCACTACATGTTCGGTGGCAAGGCCAGCGTACCGCTGGTTATCAGGTTAGTGGTCGGTCGAGGCTGGGGGCAGGGGCCGCAGCACTCGCAGAGTCTACAAGCACTTTTTGCCCACATCCCCGGACTGAAAGTGGTTATGCCGGTTACGCCGCACGACGCAAAGGGTTTGCTGGTATCTGCGGTGGAAGACCCCAACCCGGTAATTTTTTTTGAACACCGTTGGTTGCACGGCATAAGCGGACACGTGCCGGAAGAGCGATATGGGGAGCCGCTCGGCGTGGCTAAGGTGACGCGTCCGGGTAAGGACGTGACGATAGTGGCCACATCCTATATGGCTCTGGAAGCCATGCGCGCGGCCGAGTGGATTGCCCCACAAGGGATCGAAGCAGAAGTGATAGACGTTCGGACCCTGAAACCCCTTGACGAAGGCTGTATTCGGGATTCGCTGCGCAAGACGGGGCGCTTGATCGTTGCCGATGCGGGATGGAAGACGCTGGGATTTGGCGCTGAAGTTCTAGCCTTGGCTGTCGAGGAGTCCTTTGACTCGTTGAAATGCTCCCCGTGCCGATTGGCCCTGCCAGACATACCGACGCCCTCGACGCCGGCCCTGGCCAATAGCTATTATCCCAGGGCTATTGAGATCTTAAACGCCATGGGGAAAATGTTTGGATTACCCGCTCAAACGGAAGAGCAACTTGGCGTCGTCCGCGATACACCCTTAGATGTGCCGGACCGCAGTTTCACCGGTCCATTTTAATATGAGGCACGCCAGCCAAATGCCCCTCAAAGTACCCTACGTCGATCTCGTAGCGCAACACGCGCCAATCAAGGACGAACTGCTCGCTGCTATAGCTCGAGTCATTGACCACGGTCAGTTTGTCCTCGGGGAAGAGACCGCTCATTTCGAACGCGAGTTCGCGGAGTTGTGTGGGACTCGTTACGCGGTAGGAGTTAATTCTGGCACGGACGCTTTGATACTCGCGTTGAAGGCGGTGGGCGTTGGCAGTGGTGACGAGGTGATTACCGTGCCGAATTCATTTGTCGCCTCGGTGAGTTGTATCCGCTTATTGGGGGCGAAGCCGGTCTTCGTCGATGTGGATGGCCACTACAATATGGATCCCGAACTGATAGAGGCGGCGATTACTCCAAACTGCAAGGCTATCATCCCCGTACATCTGACCGGCCTGCCGTGCGATATGGGACCTATCATGGCACTGGCCGATAAATACGGGTTGGCCGTAGTCGAGGATTGTGCACAGGCGGTCAGTGCAGCATATAAAGGGCAGGCGGTCGGTTCGTTTGGTGCGGTCGGGTGTTTCAGCCTGCACCCGCTCAAAACACTAAACGCATGCGGGGATGGCGGGGTGCTCACTACGGACAATACGGAATTATATGAAGAACTGCTGATATTGCGCAATCTCGGTTTGAAGACGAGGGATGACTGCGTGGTGTGGTCGCACAACTCGCGACTCGATACTTTGCAGAGTGCCATGCTGATGGTTAAAATGCCCTACCTTAAGGAATGGACGGAAAAACGGAGAGAGAACGCCGAGTACTACGGGTCGCGGTTGGCCGATTTAGAGCAGGTAACCCTGCCCAAGGAAACGGTCGGGGCCTATCCGGTGTATCACACGTTTGTTATTCAGGCCAAGCGCAGGGATCAACTCAGGGCTTTTCTCGATGCCCTGCAGATCGGCACTGCGATTCACTATCCAATCCCGATCCATCTGACGACTGCTGGGGGTGACCTCGGGTATGGGGTGGGCAGTTTTCCCGTTGCAGAGAAGCAAGCAGAATGCATTCTGAGCTTGCCCATCCACCAGGGATTGACCGCCGATCAGTTAGCTGCGGTCTGTAATGGTGTGGACCAGTTTTACGAGTCTCATTAATACTTGAAAAGGTGTGAACGTGAAGGTCAATTTTTCGTACCTCGATAAGCAATTCGCTGATGTTGAACCCTATCTGGATGACTTGCGCTCGCTTGTGCAAAGCGGCGATTTTACTCTCGGTGCCGCCGTTACGGAATTTGAACGCCGCTTCGCCGAACTGTGTCAAGTCTCTCATGCCGTCGGAGTCGGTTCGGGTACTGATGCTCTGCTTCTTTCATTAAAAATACTAGGGGTGGGACCTGGCGACGAGGTTATAACCACTCCGACGACGTTTATCGCCACTGTGGGGGCGATAGCGATGACGGGAGCCCGTCCTGTATTCGTCGATAGCGAAGACGGTTTTGTCATAGATGCAAGCCTTATCGAGGAAGCCATAACGCCGCGCACAAAAGCGATCGTGCCCGTGCATTATAGCGGCAATGTTGCCGATATGCCGACCATTGCCGAAATCGCCCGGGCCCGGAATTTGGCCATCGTCGAGGACGCCTGCCAGGCAATTGGGGGGGCGATAAACGGCAAACCGGTAGGTGCCTGGGGAGATGCTGCCGGATATAGCCTGCACCCGCTCAAGAATTTAAATGTCTGGGGCGATAGCGGGGTCATTACCACCGGTTCTTCTGAACTTGCGGAGAAATTGCGCCTGTTCCGCAACCACGGGCTCGTCAATCGCGATGAAGTTGAGATGTTCGCCCACAATTCCCGCCTCGACTCGCTGCAAGCGGTGGTCGGCTTGCGTATGATGGGACAATACGAGTTCATAACAGAAAAGAAGATCGCCAACGCCGGTCGCTACGATGAGGCCTTTGAAGATCTAGGGGGAGCGATCAAGGTTCCGCGACGACGACCGGGGGTCAGGCATGTTTATCATTTGTATATGGTCAGGGCCGACAGTAGGGACGAATTGTTGGACTATCTGACTGGAAGAGGGATAGAGGCCAAGATTCACTACCCCATCCCAGTGCATTTGCAGAAGGCGGCAGAATCGTTGGGGTATAAAAAGGGCGATTTCCCCGTCAGCGAAGCGGACAGCAAGTCGATCATTACTCTGCCCGCCCACCAGCACTTGACCGATGACGAACTCGATTATACCATCGACCAGGTGCGCTCTTTTTACTTAGGATAGAAGCTGATGTCACGCACGTATATCGTCGTAGGTAGTAATTGTTTTACTGGCAGCCACATTGTCGATGCGCTCCTGACGGACCCGGGGAATCGGGTGGTTGGGATCAGCCGATCTTCCGAGTATGACGATCTGTTCCTGCCATATGCAGACCGCAGGGGGGAGAACTTTTCCTTCCGCCAGATCGATGTGGTGCGCGATTTCTCCGCGTTGTCGGAACTGATCGACCAGGAGCGGCCCGAGGTGGTCATCAATGTAGCGGCACTCAGCGAGGTCGGTCTCAGCAATGAGAGCCCGATCGAATATTTCGACATCAATACGACAGCGGTAGTGACACTGTGTGATAAATTGCGCCAGGTCGACTATCTGGAACGGTATGTCCATATTTCATCCGCGGAGATATTCGGTTCATGCTCGGGCGCTTTGACAGAGGATGCGCTATTCAACCCGAGCACGCCATATGCCGTCTCTAAAGCGGCCGCCGACATGTATCTGCATACGCTGATTGCGAACTTCGATTTCCCCGCCGTAATGATCCGCTCCACTAATGTCTATGGCAGGCATCAGCAGCTCTTCAAAATAATTCCGCGCACGGCGATCTTCCTCAAAATGGGCAAGGTGATTGAGTTGCACGGGGGAGGGACATCGATCAAGTCGTTCATCCACGTTCGCGACGTGGTCAAGGGGTTGCTGCAAGCCATAAACTCCGGAGGGATCGGGGTCTATCACTTTACGGTGCCGAGCGAGCAGAGCATCGCCGATATCGTCGAGATCGTCTGCGGGAAGATGGGCTACGATTTTGCGGAGGCCACCGAGTTCGTTGGAGAAAGGCTGGGGCAGGATGCTCGTTATTGGTTGGATTGCACCAGATCAGTCGAGGAGTTGGGATGGGCTCCGGAAGTTGCCATGGATCGAGGTGTCGACGAAGTTATTGAGTGGGTAGAATCGAATTGGGACCGAATTCGCGACGAACCGCTGGTTTACCAGCACAAGGTGTAGTGGCGGATTCTGGTGGAGAAAGTCGTCGTTCTGGGGAGCTCAGGTTTTGTAGGTTCCGCGCTATTGTCTTCTTTGGGTTCATATAACCAAGTCGAGGCGGTTGGCTACGATTCGTCAAAGCTGGATCTTGCCCGCGAGGATGCCGTCGCTAAACTAGACGCAGTGCTCGATGGCGATTCTGTCCTCGTAATAGCAGTTCGGGCACGAGCGGCTAACCAGGGATTGACCGAAGATCTGGTCCTCAGCGAAAATATCGCCAGGTGCCTGGGAAGTCGGAAGATTAAACGGTGTGTCTTTTTTAGTACTCTATCTGTTTATGGAGACAGGAAGACAGATCTGGCTATTACCGAAGCAACCGCCATCGATCCAACATCCCACTATGGAACGGTTAAGTTTGCCGGTGAAAGTCTGGTCAGAATCGCCGCTGAAGAAACCGGAACCCCATTGCTCGTCTTTCGTCCATGTAAAATCTACGGCCCCGGTGATCCCACAGAATCGTACGGCCCTGCCGGATTTATTCATTCCCTGATACGCAAGGGGGAGGTTACCCTTTACGGCGACGGGATGGAACTCAGGGATCATCTGTATATTGACGATCTAGTCGCTATATGCAGCGAGGCGATATTGGGCGGCGTGAGCGGCATATTCAATCTCGCTTCGGGGGTGAGCCAGTCGTTTCGGGAGATGGTAGACGTTTTGGCAAAAATCGCCACGGTGAATTTCAATATCGTTGAAATGGCCAGGACCAGGACTAAAATCGATCAGGGGATCGATATGACAAAGCTTGTCGAGGCAATACCCGGTTTGCGTTTTACCCCACTGGCCGATGGGTTGGAGACGACATACAGGTATTTAACTGCGAAAGAGGGCAAAAAACATAGCGATGGCTGAGATAAACCTGATGGACCAATATCCGCGCAGTAAGCGCCCCATTGACGAGCGCGCGAGCTTGATAACGGAGGAACACCGGGCGGTCGCTCGCCTCTTTGACGAGCGTTTTTTTGATGGTGACCGCCTATACGGGTACGGGGGCTACAATTATCACCCGCGGTTCTGGCAAGATACGGTCAAGCGCTTCAGAGATCACTATGGTCTGTCCGCAGAAGCAAGCATCCTGGATGTCGGCTGTGCGAAGGGATTCATGTTGCACGATTTCAAGGAAATAATGATTGCATCAGAGGTCGCGGGCGTCGACGTCTCACAATATGCTATAGAACACTGTGTCGAATCCGTCAGGCCAACTCTTCAGGTGGCCAATGCGCGAGACCTCCCCTATGCCGATGATACATTCGATCTGGTCATATCAATTAATACCGTGCACAACCTTCAGTTAGAAGAGTGCAAACAGAGCTTGCGCGAGATAGAGCGGGTGAGTCGTGCCCACTCGTTTATCGTCGTGGATGCCTGGTTCGACGAGGCGCAGCACGAGCGGATGTTGCAATGGAATCTCACGGCCCTAACTTATATGCACGCCCGCGATTGGGAAGCACTTTTCGCTGAGGTAGGTTATACCGGGGACTATTACTGGTTTATTGCGGAATAGAGAATGAATATACCTGACAAAACTGAGGGAGCGGTGCTCTTCGACCTGGATGAGCCTTTGGCTATTGAGGAATTGGTCCTGCCAGACCTGAGTGCCGGACAGGTCTTGGTGGAAATTGCCTATAGCGGAGTTTGCCATACGCAATTGCTTGAAGTGCGCGGTAAGAGGGGAGAGGATCGGTATCTACCTCACACCTTGGGGCATGAAGGTTCGGGCAGGGTTCTGGCTATCGGTGTCGGCGTGACGAAAGTGGCCCCTGGGGACCATGTGGTTTTGACCTGGATCAAAGGAACGGGTGCAGAGGTTGGCTCAGTTCAATATCAAAGCAAGATGGGGAGCATTAATTCGGGGGCCATCAGTACGTTCATGCGCCATGCGGTCGTCAGCGAGAATCGGTTGGTGCCCGTCGATAAAGAATTGCCTTTGCGCGAGGCCGCTTTGCTCGGGTGTGCCCTGCCGACGGGAATGGGGATGGTCTTTAATACTGCCGGAATTCGCCCGGGCAATAGCATTGCAGTATTCGGGGTCGGTGGCATCGGTTTGAGCGCGATTCTCGCGGCAGACCTGCTGCGCGCTTCCCCGATAATTGCCGTCGATATTTTCGAGCACAAACTCGATCAGGCGCAGCAGATGGGGGCCACGCACCTCGTCGACGCTAGTAGTGGAGACCCGTTGGCCGCCATTCGCGAACTCACTGGTGGGCGCGGCGTGGATGTGACGGTCGAAGCTGTCGGGAAAAGCGAGACGGCCGAAAGTGCCTTCAAGGCAGTCCGCGACGGAGGAGGCCTGTGCGTTCTGGCCGGAAATGTGCCGCACGGGGTGCAGATTTCCCTCGATCCCTTCGATTTGATCCGTGGCAAGAGAATCGTCGGCTCCTGGGGTGGGGAGACAGAGCCCGACAGGGATCTGCCCCTATATGCCGGTTTTCTCAAATCGGGCGATTTGCAGGTAGATCAACTGATAACCGATGTATTCACTCTCGACAAAATAAACGAAGCCCTCGGTGAACTTGAATGCGGGAACGTTGGTCGAGTTCTTATCGAGATGGATGGCCGTAAGGCTTTGTTCGCAGGCGGGTAATGGAAATAATCGCGGAGATAATCTTCATAGTCGTAATGGTGTGGGGCGGAACGGGGGCGTTGCATATTATAGCTGAACGCGTTTTAGGGAGTAGTTGGGTTGGCCGGCGGATTTTGACTAGCTCCCGTTTATTATTGCTAGTTGCGGTCGCCGGATGCTTGCTTGTGTGGCAGCGAACTGAATATTTGGACCCTGCGGTGAAGTTCAGTGTCGCGCTCCTGTATATAGCCGGTTGTGTGGTATATGTCGAGTGTCGATCTCTACTGGAGAGGGGCTATTCCCTGAGGATATTGGTCGATCTGATCGAACGAGGGGGAGTAGCGCGCATAGAGGAACTTAAATCTTCCTATGGCGATGGCTTAGGGGTCAAGGGGATCTTGGCTAAGAGGTTGGATTCGCTGGTCGAAATTGGCTTAGTCAAATTTGATGGTTTGCAGGTCGGTCCATTGACGGCCAAAGGAGTGATTTTGGCAAAATTGGGTTCCATGGTGCGGGCGTTACTCCGGCTGGGATCTGTCGGTTAGGAGCATGGTCTGTCAGATTGCAATCCCCTCTATCGCAGGCATCGGCGTTTTTCTGTTGGCTCATATCGTCTGGTGGCGCGTTTTTCCCTCGAGTAATCCGCGCATTCTACTGCTTGCTGCGCTCGCGGTGTTGGGAATTGCGGTAGCGGCCCTTACGAGTATCTCGTTTTTTGATTTTAGTCTGTTGGCTTTATTCGCTGCGGTATGTGTAGATTGTTCACTTGTGATATTCTATTTGTTCTTTTATGCAGGAATTGCCCGTTCCGTTTCCGTCACTCTGCTCTCGCGACTATTGGATGCGGAAGAGCAGGTGCTCGATTTTGACGCGTTGGTCAAGGAGTACAGTCTTTCGTCCAGGTTTGAGGACCGGATAGATCTGATGCACCAGAGCGGCTTGGTGCGCGTGACGGGCGTTGAAGTGTCGATTACCGACAAAGGCGGGCTGTTGGGTACGTGGGCAAGAAGGCTCGGTAGGCTCATTGGCGAAGGTTTAGAGGGTTGATAAAGTGGAATACGCAGAAATAGACATGACCTTTTTTGTGCCTTGCCTAAACGAGGAAGGCAATGTCGGTAGGACCATCGATAATATCGTCGAAGTGGCCGAAGAGATGGGGATAAGCTTTGAGGTCATGCTGTTCGACGACAATTCTAGTGACGGTACGGTTGCAGAGGCCCGAGAGCGGTGCCGGAAATACCCGCAGATGACTCTTCATTTGGTCGAAAATAAAATGCGCAGGGGCTTGGGGCGCAATTATTTCATCGCTGCGAATCGGGCCCAAGGAAAGCATTTCATGCTCGTCAACGGAGACGCCGCAGAGCCGGTAGAATCGATCCAAAAAATCTTGTCACATATGGGAGAGGGAGATGCGATCGTCCCGTACTTTGGCGCGAATGAATCGCGGACGTGGTCCAGGAGGATATTGAGCCTATCGTTCACTTTTATAGCCAATATCATCAGTGGCCATAGATTGCGCTACTACAATGGACCTGTTTTGCACTTGACCGAAAACGTGAGGATGTGGTTTGCCGAAACGGCCGGTTTTGGCTATCAAGCCGAATTGATGTGCCGATTGATGGACGAGGGAATATCCGTGTTGGAAGTACAGATAAGCAATTCAGATAGGGATCGCGGAGCATCGAAAGCCTTTGCTCTGAAAAATCTATTGTCCGTGGCGAATACTTTATTTCACATATTTTTACGACGTATGGAAAATAAGGCTTTTCGAGCCCTGTCGTCATACAGATAGATAAGTCGGTTTGCAGGTAAACGAATATTTCCAATGACCTCGTATCTTATTACAGGTGCATCGAAGGGACTCGGCAGGGGGGTGGCCGCTGAATTAGTGCGGGGAAATCACAGTGTGTGGGGTATTGCCAGGGATGGCGAGAAAATGGCCGAGTTGGCGGTGGGCTTGGGTGACGGTGATTTTCGCTTCTCTGTGTGCGACGTGAGTAGGAGTAGAGAAGTCGCCAAGGCAGCAGAAGAGATGGGGCGAGTTGGTTTTATTCCAGACGTGGTAATATTGAACGCCGGGATTAGCGGGGAGAGCGCCGCATCGTTTGCGCTGGAGGACGTAGTGCGAACGATCGATACGAATTTGATCGGCGCCTTGGCTTGGGTTGAGATTTTCTTGCCTCTGTTTCTCGATAGGGGTAGTGGTCAATTTGTCGCGATTTCGTCGTTGGCCGCGTTCCGCGGTGACGGCCGTTGGGTCGCCTATCCAGCGAGCAAGGCCGCGTTGAGCAGGAGTTTCGAGTCATTGCGGGGACGCTATGCCGCGAGGGGGATTTGTTTTAGCACCGTTCATTTGGGCCAAGTGGAAACGGGGATGGGAGTGACGCATAGCCCGCTGCGGTTGAGCACTGAACAGGCCGTCGGCAAAGTCATTAAGGCGATCGGCGACCGACGTGATACCATTACCATTCCCGGAATACTTCGCTTAGTCATCGAAATGTCGCGAATTCTACCAGACCAACTCTTTTCTCGGCTGGTTGCTAGGGGGTTGGGTGATAATGCTGGTCCTTGAGACCAGGATTTTTTTCGAATCGGATAGTATATGATTATCGATTGTCACGCCCACTTGGACCAACGCATGCTGCCACTCGATGCACTGGTCGGTAAAATGGATCAGTACGGTATTGAGCGCGTCGCCCTCATACCTCGCGTAACCGAAAACGAGGTGACTGACAAGTCCAAAACATTGCTCACGGCCCAACGCGTAATGATGAATTCTACATTTTTACGGCCCCTCGCCGCCTCGGCCAGTAAATCCTTTTACGATGCGGAGGGGAATTTGCGGCCTATGTGGCGGCCTTTTACGGCTAGTGGAGGAGATTATGTGAAATGGGTGGAGACCGATAACGAGAGTATTTCCGAAGTGTTAAAGGCCCATCCCCATCGTTTTTTTGGATGGATATTCCTCAATCCCAAGAATAATTCGGAGATCCTCGACGAGTTAGAGCGTTGGAGGTCGGTGGAAGGCATGATCGGAATTAAAGTCCATCCCTACTGGCACCAGTATCCAATCAGAGCCCTAGAGCCCATCGCCCGTAGAGCAGAAGAGTTGAGTTTGCCGATGTTGGTGCATATGGGTTTTGGCGAGCAGGGGGATTTTGGCTGGTTGGCCGACGCGTTTCCACGGCTTAAGATTATCTATTCTCATTGCGGCAGACCTTATTACAAGAAAGTATGGTCACAGGTCAGGGATCGGCCAAACTCATTTATGGATATTTCAAGTGACCATCTCAGCGAGCGATTTGTCCGGAAGGCGATCAAGTTGGTCGGTGCTGCTAAGTGTTTGTACGGTACCGATAGTCCATATGGCTTTACTGCGGGAGACGGTTCATATGACTATGGGGAGATCTTAAGTTGGGTAGAGAGGCTGCCCCTAAGTGACAGAGATCGCAGAAGTATATTGGGGGATAATTTCCTTGGACTCATCGATATTTAGTTACGAGGCGACCTCAGCTTGGTCCATGGCTACTCGGGTCATGAGTTATGTCGCGAGGGTGAAGAGTCGGTCTGAAGCCGAAAGGGTCATCCACTATGCTCGTGAGCACGGTAAGACTATAGTGCCAAGGGGCACTGGCTATAGCTATGGCGATGAGATTCTCAATTTGGAGGGCATCGTTCTAGACTTGAGCGGTATGGATCAAATTCTCGATTGGGATCCCGAGTCTGGGTTGATGCGTGTCGAACCAGGGGTTCGTTTGGAACAGGTGTTAGCTCGTTGTCTGCCTGATAATTGGGTGGTTGCTACGGTTCCGGGGACCCGTTTCCCCACGGTCGGCGGCGCTTTGTCGAATAATATTCACGGTAAGAACGCCTACCTAACGGGGAATTTTGGAGACTGGGTGGTTTCATTTACACTATTAACCGCTGAGGGGCGAATTTACAGATGTACTCCAAATGAGAACAAAGACCTATTCTACGCTGCCATAGGGGGAATGGGTATGTTGGGAGTATTTCTCGAGATCGAGATTCAGTGTAAAAAGATCCCTTCGCCATTCCTACACGTTCAGAAGTGGACTGTCGGTAATTTCGATCAGTTGATGGGGGATCTCGAGCCGCTGCACGAGTCCAGTGAGTATCATATCGCCTGGGTTGACTGTTTCGCCAAGGGTAAGAGCATGGGGAGGGGGACGATTCACGCTGCGAAATTTATTGACGGGGGGGGGCTTGCAAAAGCTAATGGACAGAGTGTGAATTATATTTCCCCCTATTTTTTGGGGATCATACCGCGGACCTGGATTTGGCCAGTTTTAAAGCCCTTTTTTGGCAACAGGCTTCTTGCCCTAATCAACACGGCGAAGTACTACGTGGATGCGGCGACTTCGAGCAAGGGGCCGGCAGTCCAGAATTATTTTGAATTCTCCTTCTTGCTCGACAAGATTCCGAACTGGCGGTCTCTTTATTCGCCCCTAGGATACTACGAACTTGAGCCGTTGATTCCTCTCGATACGAGTCGGGAGGCGATAAAAGAACTGATTGAGGTGGGCCACGAATACAATATGCCCTCTTACTTGTGCGCGATTAAACGGCATAAGAAAGACGATTTTTTGATCAGTTATTCCCTCGACGGTTATTCGATCGGTATTGATGTGCCATTGCGGAAGGGCAATCGTGAGTTGGTTGACGAATATTTCCACAAGATGAATGAGATCGTAATCCAGGCTGGTGGGATTACCTATCTGGCCAAAGACGAAAAGCTTTCGGCTCGGCATTTTCGCCAGATGTATCCTCGATGGGGACAGTTTGCGAATATCAAAGATCATTACGATCCGACAGGCATCTTCCAATCAGATATGTACCGGCGTCTGTTTTTAGACTAAGATCATGTCATCACAAAATCCAAGTATACATGTTAATTATCCCAGATAAGATGCGGGTTTCCCGGGTCGTTTCACTTTATCTAATCGGCCTCGTACATTGGCTGTTATTCTTTTTCCGGATATTCCCTACAGGAGGGCAAGTCTACCACACCCTTTCTTCCGGTCCCAATGGGGATCATGGTGGACTGTTAATTTTTGAAGACGGGGGCGATGCGGCGCTGCTGCGGATTTCGGGATCATTTTACTGGGGAAAGTAAACTTGCAATGTTAAAGATTTCTGCGAAGTGGCGAACTTCTCGTGTCATTTGGCTTTATTTGCTAGGATTAGTGCACTGGTTGTTTTTCCTCTTTCTGATCTACCCGACCGGGAAGGAGGTTTTCCACACTTTGAGCTCCGGCTCGAATGGGGATCATGGCGGGGTGCTGATCTTCGAAGACGGGGGAGATCGCGCGCTGCTGCGGATTTCTCCACTTGATTGGTTTGAGGCCAAGGTTTTTGACGCACACGATATGTACCGGGAAATGAATTGTGTCTCATTGATGAAGCAGGCTATGGTCGAAGGCGTCATACCATACCACGTGCCAATACTGGCTGAGCATTTGGGCCATGGTACTAGATTCATGGGGTTGCCGGTGTGGTCGATATCCCCACAGTTCGTTCTGCTGGCCTTCATGTCGCCTATAGCATTTTATACCTTTAACGTATTGTTCATGTATTCGGTGGGTTTCCTCGGTTGCGTGCTCCTTGGTCGCTATCTCGATCTTGATGAGATAGCGTTCGCTTTCCTCTACCTTTTGTTCAACTTCAACGGGCGCTTTGTTGGCCATATGACTGTCTTCGGCCCCAGCCAACTAGGGTATTTCATGCTTCCTTTTGTTTTGTTGATCGTGTTGAAGGTTGGGGATCAGGAGGGGCCGAGGTTCGGATTCAATGCAAGAGAAGCGGTGTATCTGGGTTTTGCCCTTGCGGCGATGATATATCAGGGCACATTGCACATGTTCTGCCAGACTGTCTGCTTCTTCATGCTCTGGGCTGTGGTCAATATTCGGCGCTGGCGGTTTTCGCTGCTGACAATGTTATCTATGGGACTCCTTGCTATGGCGAGGTTATTACCAACGTATATTACCCACGGAGGCAAGGGCAATAGTACTCGATGGTCTGGTTATGGTTCTATTGACCTTGTAGTCGAAGCATTTGTCGTTTTACAAACCCACATAGGCGTGCCACATTATACTTGGTGGGAACTCAGTTATTATATCGGGATTTTTGGATTCCTAGGTATTTGTTTTTTTGGCTTATGGGCACCGATCGCCAACGAGAGTTGGTGTGCGAGAAAATGGCATGGTCTTCTCGTGCCGGCGGCCGTCATGGTCGTTTTGTCGATAGGACCAATCAAACACGCGGTCGTACCCTCCTGGGTGCCCTTTTTTAATGTGGAGGGGAGACCAATGTTCTTCTTGCTAATCCCATTTTTGCTGGCCATCGTTATCGCAGCGTCGAATATTGCCGGATACAGCCGGAGAAACGGCCATACTAAGCGATATCAATGTTTATTGCTAGTCTGGGTCGGCGCGATTGGCTTGCAATTATTCAATCATTCCCGATTTTGGCGGAGTCACAGGGTGGAAAATGAGTTTTGGTGGATCATTGACAACGAGATTTTTACGCCGCCGGGGATTATCGTGCCGCACATACCTTACACTATAGGTAACGATATGACTGATACGGTATACATAAACGCGGTATGGTTGGGATGCACCGTTTCTGTGCTTGCCCTGCTGGCGCTGGGCACCTGGTTGGTACTCGACGGAAAAAAGAGGGTTGCCATTAGCGAATAAACAATGGCGGACTTGCTTTAAATAGGTATAGCAGTGAGGTTTTTGTTTGCTTGGTATTCAACTTAAATATTGCTGTTGTGCAGCCTTGAATATTAGTAAGTTTGCAAAGATGTGCTGAGTGGCGTTGGGAAAGGGTTTGAACCAGCGAATTTGAAGATCGCAAAAGTTGGTAGGCTTGCGCCTAGCCAAAAGGCTACTTGCACTCTGATATCGTTAACATGGTAGAATCGTTTAGTAGTTTATCCCTACGACGGAACTATTCATTGCTCTGATTAAGATGTCGTTTGAATGGCTGATTTTCGTCGATGTGCGGTTTTTCTTGGACCGTATCCGCAGATATCAAAGCCCTATTTTCGTGCTTAATCGAGTGAATTACGGGTTTGATACATACTAGAGACTCTTCGGCACGCAGTTAGTCTGTAACGCAGAAAAGTCGCTTGGTATTGGCCGATCAAGACCTCTCATCGGGTTAGGAATATCGCCGTTGTTGTGCCGAACGAGCCTAACGGTTAATTACTTTAGAATTCTAATAGGTATTTATCTATGCCTCTTGCGTTTAATATATTGACTAACCGCGGCATAGCATGATTTATCAATGAGGAATCTTGAACTATGGACTTAAGCAAATTGGTTGCTACGTATCGTGCAAACGGTTTTGTCATCGTGAAAAAAGCATTTGAACCGGAGCCGTTTGATTCATTCACCGAAAAGATAAGTCGGATTATTACCCAATACGACCATAATGAATCAGATGACGATGAATTAACTAGCTCGCTCGATATCTACTATGAGGCCGATGGCAAGACTATAAAGAAGTGTGAGCGGATCCTGCATAATTTTCCTGATCTAAAAGCATTTGTAGAGGAGAACGAGACTGTCAAGCGCTTTATGGGTGAGATTTTTGGGGAAGGCTTCGTATTGTTCAAGGACAAGCTGAACCCTAAATATGCGGGTGAGGGTTCTGGGTGGAAATTACATGTGGACGGGGTGTTTTACAGTGATACGGCCTCGTATGGATGGTGGGACTATGCATCCGAGTTCATCAACATCCTAATCGCCTTTAACAATACCTCGCTGGAAAACGGTGCGTTACAGATACGCCCGCTTGACCACGAAAGATGTGACTACGAGCATTTGTTGGCAATGACGGACGAGTCTATCAACGGTGGCGTTCCCAAGGCAGACTATTACAACGAATTCATCAAAGACTTGGTCACATTGGAACTGGAAAAAGGCGATATCGCCTTTTTTGATCCGAGATGTTATCATATGTCGCCAGCCAACAAATCGAATGAAGATCGTAAGGTCCTTTATTTGACATATAATAAGTCGAGTGAAGGAGATAGTTACTTGAAGTATTACGAAGATAAAGTCAAAAGCTCTCATCTTGGGGACCATATCTCTGGTGATTGGCAGAAGCTGAGAGACGAATAGCACCAATGAAGTGAAAGGTCATCAAACGTATGAACATAGATATATGCGCTTTGATCATGGCTCGCGGTGGATCTCAACGCGTCCCCAATAAAAATATTCGAAAATTCGCCGATTCTTCGCTGCTCGAGATCAAAATCGGGCAGCTGAGGAAAATTGAGAATTTGAACGGGATCTACGTAAATTCAGAAGCTGATGACATTCTACAGATTGCCCAAGCCGCCGGAGCTACTACAGTTAAGAGAGACCCTTATTATGCGACAAACGAAGTGCCGATTAATGAAGTATACAAAAACTTGGCTGAGTCTGTCCCGCATAAGCATATTCTCTTTTGCCACCTGACGAGCCCGTTAGCCAGAGAGGGATCTTTGCGGGAGTGTGTGAAAATATACGAAGATCTGCCGGCTGAATTTGACTCGCTTGCTACGGTTCACACGGTGCAAAAATTTACCTGGTACAAGAAAAAACCCGTTAACTACGATCCAAAAAAAATGCCGAGATCACAAGATCTCCCTGATTATTATGCACTGAATTTTGCCTATAATATCATTCCCCGAGATCTGATGATCCGATATGAAAATATAATCGGACAGAGTTTCTACCCGTATCATCTCGATGAAATTGAATGTTTTGACGTTGATACCGAGCTGCAGTTCAAGGTTGCGGAGTACATATACCGCTTGTACAAAGAACAATAGAGACAAATTCTGCAAGTTGTGACCCGGCTACAAGTCCAATTGTCGGGCCAGCTCCGCTTTCCGGCCCAGAATACAATCCCAAATTAATTTTTATCGTAGTCAGGGTTTGCATCTCGTCTATATGGAGACCTACTATCTTTAGATCTTCTCATAAGTCATATTAAAAACGGATATTTGAATACCATTAAGAATAAACTTGATCAATTGTTAGTAACTTTGAACGATACGGTTTACCGGGCGATCGGAGTGATCCAGAACGGTCATGAGGGAATTGCGCTAGTCGTGGACGATGAACGTCGTCTGATCGCGACCATAACGGATGGCGATATCCGCAGGGCGATTCTGAATAAGGTCCGCATGGAGGATTCGGTGGGGGCACTCATCCACGACCGGCCCGACGAACTCAAACAGCCAACGACGGCTCTTGTGGGCACCTCCAAGGCGAAACTCCTGCAGACCCTAAAAGAGAAAGTACTCCGGCAGATTCCGATATTGGACGGAGAGGGAAGGCTGGACGAGTTGGTGTTGCTGACCGAATTGATGGAAGACGTCAAGAAACCTCTGTCGGCCGTCGTTATGGCTGGGGGGTTCGGCAAGCGATTGCACCCGTTAACTGAGGATACGCCGAAACCGATGCTCCCTTTTCAGGGGCGCCCGTTGATGGAGAGAACGATCGATCAGTTACGCGAGACCGGGATCGATAAAATCTGCATCACCATGCACCACAAACCAGATGTCATAACCGACTATTTTAGGGACGGAGGTGAGTTTGGCGTCGACATCGATTATGTTAACGAATCGACGCCATTGGGGACTGCTGGGGCTTTGAGTCTGATGGATAAGTGCGATCATACCTTTCTTGTCATCAACGGCGATGTAGTGACCCAATTGGATTTTCGCAAAATGCACGAATTTCACTCCAACTCTAATGCGATGATGACGGTGGGGATACGCAAAGTCGATTTCCAGGTCCCCTACGGGGTCGTGGAGACCAAGGGGATAGATATAACGACCCTAGTGGAGAAACCTGATTATACCTTCTTTGTCAATGCAGGCGTATATCTTCTGGAGCCCGAAACATACGACTATATTCCCAGTGATACTCATTTCGATATGACGGACCTAATTCAGAAACTCATAGACGACGGACGACGGGTTATCGCTTTTCCTATCCAGGAATACTGGCTAGATATCGGGCAACCGGGCGATTACCAGAAAGCTATGGAGGACGCGGCGAGTGGCAGACTATAACCTAGTCGGAAAGCGGGTACTGGTGACCGGGGCTGGAGGATTTATTGGCAGCCATTTGACCGAGTATCTGGTGGGCCTTGGGGCTGAGGTGTGTGCTTTCGTGCACTACAACGCGGCGGGCAGGTGGGGCTGGTTGCAAGAGAGCAGTTGCAGTGGCGATTTTGAGGTCGTCCTGGGCGATGTGACGGACAGGGATTGCGTACGCAGTGCGGTCGCGGAACGGGATCTGGTATTTCACCTAGCTGCGCTGATTGGCATTCCCTATTCTTATCAGGCACCGTCATCATATATAAATACCAATATAACGGGTACTTTCAATGTCTTGCAGTCGGCGCTGGACTCCGAAGTCGAACGGGTGGTGCATACCTCGACGAGCGAGACTTACGGCTCGGCGCGATATGTGCCCATCGATGAGGCCCATCCCCTACAGGGGCAGTCGCCCTATGCTGCGACCAAGATCGGTGCGGACAAACTGGCTGAGAGTTTCTATTGCAGCTTTGACTTGCCGGTGGTGACTGTTCGTCCCTTTAATACCTATGGACCGCGACAATCGACACGAGCGATCATACCTACCGTAATTGTGCAGGCTTTGGCGGGGGAGGCAGTACGGTTGGGCGCGACCAGCCCTAGGCGAGATATGAATTATGTCGAAGACACTGTGCGGGGCTTTGTCGCTGCCGCTCTCGGCGGTGACGAGAACCTGGGCGAAGTGTTCAATCTTGGATCGGGTCAGGAGGTCGCTATCGGGGATCTGGCCGAGCAGATCGTCCGACTGACCGACGAGCGGGTCGAGATAAGATCCGATGAAGAAAGGGTGCGCCCGGAGAAAAGTGAGGTGAATCGGCTTTTGGCGGATAATAATAAGGCGTGTCGGCAACTAGATTGGGCTCCCCAGATCCCCCTTGAGGAGGGGTTGCAGCGGACGATAGAGTGGTTTCGTCAACGCGGGCGCTTAGACAATTATAAGGGTACCCGCTATGCGGTTTGAAAGTCGGCGGGATGGTTGAAGATTCACCGGCAATGATTCCACTCTGTGTGCCGGAGATCCGAGGCAACGAGTGGCAATATGTAAAAGATTGCCTCGATACCAACTGGGTTTCTTCAGTAGGCGGTTATGTAGACCGTTTCGAGGAGATGGTCGCGGCATATACGGGTCGTGAACATGCCATCGCCACTGTCAATGGGACAGCGGCTCTACATGTTGCCCTGCTCGTTGCTGGCATAGAGCCAGATGATGAAGTTTTAGTTCCTTCCCTGACTTTTATCGCGCCAGCCAACGCGGTTCGCTATATGGGCGCATGGCCCGTATTTATCGACGCGGATCCCGAGTTCGGGCTTATGGATTGTGCCCGAATCAAGGATTTTATCGCCGAGGAGTGCAGCCGCGAATCAGGCTCTCTTTACAACAAATCCACCGGTCGTCGAGTCAAGGGATTGTTGCCCGTGCATATCCTAGGGCATCCGGTCGACATGGACCCGTTGGTCGATTTAGCTCGGGGATATGACCTAACCGTTGTCTGCGATGCTACCGAGTGTCTGGGAGCGAAATACAAAGGAGACTCTTCCAGCCATCTAGGCGATATCGCATGTTTCAGTTTTAATGGGAATAAGGTCATTACGACAGGTGGCGGCGGGATGGTCGTCACCGATAACGAAGCTTGGGCAGACAGGGTGCGCTATTTGACGACCCAAGCCAAAGATGATCCTGTCGAGTATATCCACGGAGAGGTTGGTTATAACTACCGCCTCACCAATGTGCAAGCGGCGATGGGGGTGGCCCAGATGGAAGTGTTGGACGACTATGTCGTTGCCAAGAGGCGGACCCATCGCCGTTATCTGGATGGGTTCGCTGGTCTTTCGGGTATTGAACTCCTTGGAAGTCCCAAGTGGGCCGAATCTATTTACTGGCTGAGTACGATTCGAGTGAATGATAGCGTCTCCGGTGTCGGGAGCAGGGATTTGATGCGAGTGCTAAAGGAAGAGCAGATAGATTCCAGGCCGCTTTGGCATCCCCTGCACGGCTTAAAACCTTTTGTGGATTGCGCTCGCTATGGCGGCGATGTGGCGGAGGACCTGTACAGCCGCTGTTTGAGCCTGCCGAGTTCAGTTGGCCTGTCTGAGGATGACCAGAACCGAGTTATTCGTTGTATCTGCCAGATGGTCCGGCCATGATTGTCGTAACGGCCGCTGTTTATTGTTCGGCTAGCTCCACGGATAGCGGCGCGTACTCCGTTATCGCTGGCTTTAATGTTCCTGTGTAACCGATGAAGCATTTGTATATCGAAAGACTTTCGCTGTCGAATGGTTTTACCTACATCCTGCCTTGGCTGGTCTGGCATCGTTTCTGCAGGCGTCCCGTTTGCTGTCATTTTATCGATCGTACCCGTGCTGCCCGTCTTCTTCTCTCCCCTTTATTTTTTATCCTCCGCTATCGGTGTGTCAAGGTCGAGTTTAGGATGATTGAGTTACAAGACGAAAAACGGGTTTCAGTGCGGATGCGGCTTCCCACTCACGATATGTTTTGGTTCAAAGAGAAACTGGAAGACTTGCCGCTTTTCCGAGAGTTCATCCGCCCCGAATGGGAAGATAGTCGGCTACGGGATTTCCTGGTTAAAGCCCTGACGTCCAGGTTTATGGCCGACGACTGGCGAACGCCGATGAAAGCTCTGATGGTAGTAAATGTGGTGGATTGGCATATGAAAAAAGAGGGTTGCGCGGGAGCAGTGCTGTTACTGCGGCGGCGCGCTTGGTCGCAGCTCTTCATCGAATATGCTGCTCCCTTGTGCATTCAAGTCCAATTTGCCCCTTTTGATCTCCTACTGGCAGGCCTGTTTAAGTCCAATTTTGATAGTTTCTTGAAGACAGTAGTCTTGCGTTTCCCTTTGCCGTTGATCCTCTACAAGAGGATAAGGGCGCTGAGGCATCGGCTGCGAGTCCTTAGCAAGGAAAAAGTGGAGTATAACGGCTCGGAGCCGGTTATCTCGGTTTTTGGCCGGGGGCATATGCACTTTGAGAACGACGGATTGAACTCAGATGCCTTCTTCTGTTTTCAATCAGATCTCCCATTCAAAAATGTAGTTTTTCCGACGAGTTTGATTAGCCAGGACAACGTAGATAAAATTATAGCAAGAGGGTCACAAGTCATCAGTTTTGGAAATCTGGAGCGCTTGGATTTGCCGACTTTTTGGGGCTTGCAAGAGAAGAGCCCTGTTTTGCCTGGGCCGAAGCTCAAGAATTGGAAGGCCTTGCCTGAATTTAGCGCAATCAATTCAAGCGTTACACAATACAACCTTACAAAGGCCCAGTTTAGAACATTTTTTTCGAATTACAATGCCAGGATCAATCTCGGTTGGTTCCGTTATTACGAGCATCATATTGCGGTTGCCGATGCACTAGAAGAACTCGGTGGCATATCCGTCATGTGGCAATTGGCTCTGGATGTATTACCATGGATCGAAATGTCGACATTTACTGATGTCTTCTTCGGCTTTTCCAACCGAGGGATTGAGGTCGAGAACAGGAATGGCTCCCGAATTCCATATTATATCGTGACGGGTTTCCCTAAGGACCATCTTCCCGGCTTATTGAAACAGCAGGCCGCATGTTTAAGGGAGCAGATGGTGAAGCGAGGTGCAAAAAAAATAATTGCCGTTTTCGACGAAGGCTCGGTCGCGGAGGATCGTTGGAATTATGGGTATGAGCTTGCGCGACAGAATTATCAATGCGTGTTGGAAAAGGTCATTGAAATCCCTTGGGTTGGTGCTGTTTTCAAACCCAAAAATCCTCATACACTAAGGCGGAGGCTTGGATCTGTGAATGAGCTTCTAGATGAAGCGTTGGCAACAGGCAGATGCCATGTATATGGCGATCAATCGGGCGACGGAGCTACGTTAGTCCCTCCTGTGCTGGCAGCTTTGTCGGCTGATGTGGCTGTTCACGGACACTTAAGTGCTGGTACTTCTGCCTTTGAAAGCGCTTTGGCTGGGGTTCCTTCCTTGTTGGTCGATAGGGAAGGCTGGAGATGGAGCAAATTATATGAACTAGGAGAGGGGAATGTAGTATTTTCCGACTGGCCGAGTTGCCTAGAAGGTATATTCGATTATTGGAAGGCTCCCCAAGAGCACGGTGATTTTGGAAATTGGTCCCCTTTGATGGACGAATTGGATCCATTTCAGGACGGTAGGGGGGCTGAAAGAATGGGGAATTACCTGCATCACCTAATCGAAGGTTTCAATAAAGGTCATAAGCGTGAATTTATACTGGAAAACGCCGCAGAAGAATATGCGGCACGATGGGGGCATGATAAGATCCTCTCTATTAAATAATAGCCGATGAAGACTTTTGTCCAAGAACGATACTTTACTTTTAAGCCCATAATATTAATCCGGGATTTCCTTCGCCCTATTTATCGTCTGTTGCCCGCGAGATTGCGGGCAACCGTCAGGTCGATTGCCAAGCTAGAAGCTCCTGAAAAAAGTTTTTTTTTAAAAACGATTATAGAGCAGCGGGAAGAATTAACTGTATTTGATGTTGGGGCTTTTACGGGCGAGTTTTCCTTTGATCTACATCAATATGTTCCACAAGCTCGATTTTACTGTTTCGAACCCTACAGTTTAGCTTTTGAGCAACTCAAAATACTAGCGAAAGAGTGGGCGAATTTTACATTGTGTAACTGTGCCTTGTCGGACGAAACAAATACCAGGCATTTATACGAATATGGCTACCCCAAGACAAATTCTTTTTTGCAACTCAGAGATATCACCGAGACAAAGGACGCAATTAAGCAGGGAACGACGGTCGCAAAAACAACAACACTTGATCTTTTTTGTGCAGACCGGCAGATTGACCAGATTGACTTATTGCACGTCGACGTCAATGGCACTGAAATAGACGTGCTAAACGGCGCGCTTGGGATGATTCGTGGAAATAAGATCTTTTGCGTTAGTATAATACACCGGTTTGACTCACCTTACTCAAATTCATGCGTGTTCGACGAGATTAATCAAGTTTTGTATGGAAACGGGTATCAATTGATTGAGGTTATGATTGTTAGTAGGGGAAAAAGTAGAATGAAAAAGGCGCAGATTATATATGTCCATAACTAAAAGAAAGCAGCGTCGGTTATGTGACCTCGAATGTAGTGTTAAACTCTGCTTCTTGGAGGGCGCTGAATCGCTTGTGGGCGCACGGATTAGTTTGATCGTTCTGGATCTAAGGGGATTGCAATGAAGGTTTTTATACTGGACGTGGACGGCGTTCTCACGACGGGTCAGTTTTTTTATACTTCCGAAGGCAAGATCATGAAGGTTTTCGGTGCGGACGACAATGATGGCCTTTCACTCCTAAAACCCAATATCGAGGTGCGCTTTGTTTCGGGGGATAGCAAGGGGTTTCCCATCAGCAGGAAAAGGGTTCAAGACGACATGGGATTTCAACTGGATTTGGTAAGCACTATTAAGAGGATTGACTGGATTTGTGCATCTTATGATCCCCAAGAGGTCATATATATGGGAGACGGCATATTTGACCATTATGTAATGCGGGAGGTCGGCTATTCGATCGCGCCGGTGAATGCAGATCCGGTGGCGAAGGAATATGCAGATTATGTCACGGAACGCGCTGGTGGAGACCGGGCTGTCGCGGAGGCGAGTCTGCATGTCTTAGAAAAATTCTTCACCCCTTATGACCCGATGTCCAAGCCAGATTCGGCCGTCAAGCTTTCCGGTACATGGACGGCATGATCCAGCGTCAAATAGAAAGCTTTCTGCAAAAGCGTCGCTGCACATTGCTGGGTGTTGGTCCGATGAGCAGCAATTGCATAGATGCGGCTATTGAATTGGCCAATGGTCACGATGTGCCCGTGATGCTCATCGCCAGTCGCCGCCAGATCGACTCGGTGAAATTCGGTGGGGGATATGTCAATAACTGGACGACCGGGCAGTTTGCAGAATACGTAATTGACGCAGATAAAAAAGGCCAAGTGATTCTCTCTCGTGATCATGGTGGGCCGTGGCAGAACGAGTTGGAGGTGGGCGAGAAGATGAGCCTGAGGCGTGCAATGCAGTCCGCTAAGGAATCTTTTCGCGAAGATATAGACGCCGGATTCCAGATTCTGCATATAGACCCGAGCGTCGATATATTCGGCAAGCCCGATGTCGACCAGGTCTTGGACCGGTTATACGAGTTGTACGAGTTCTGCTGGCGTTATGCTCACAGCTTGGGCCGGGAAGTCGTATTTGAGATCGGTACTGAGGAACAGAGTGGGAGCGTCAATGCCCTAGAGGAACTCGAGTATACTCTTGAGAGCATGCACCGCTTCTGCGCTAAGGAGAAGCTACCCTTTCCGACATTTGTGGTGGTCCAAACCGGGACGCGGGTGCTCGAAATGCGGAATGTCGGCTCTTTTGATTCGCCAGTGCGGGTGGTCGACGAATTGCCGGTCGAGATCCAGATCCCTCAAATGGTCGAAATCTGTAAGCATTACGGCGTCTTCATCAAAGAGCATAATGCCGATTACCTGTCCGCTGAGTCACTGCAATGGCATCCCAGGATAGGCATCCACGCGGCGAATATTGCCCCGGAATTCGGCGTTGCGGAATCTCGCGCACTCGTAGACCTTTTGAGAAGGGAGAGCGCAGGGGGTTGTGTCGATTCGTTCCTTCAACTGGCGTATGACTCGGGAAAATGGAAGAAGTGGATGGTGCCCGATTCCCAGGCTTCCGATACGGAAAAAGCTCTGATCGCCGGCCATTACGTCTTTGCCCACGAGGAGTTCATAGAGATTAAGCGGCGGGCTGCTGAGGAGTTGGGCGTCGATATCGATCAGTTCCTCAAAGAAAAAATAAAGGAAGTTATTTTGCAGTACCTGCTGAATTTTAGGGTGATCAGCCGTTGACCAAACCAGTCGCTACAATTGTCCTCAACCGAAATTTGCCCGCCGTTACCGATGCTCTGTGCGAAAACATAAATCGACACAACGGCACTTTGACCGATGTCTACGTCGTTGAGGCTGGCTCCGATGATGACAAGCTATCATCTTCTACGACCTGGCATGCGGATTGGGATGAGGCCAGACAATCGGGTTTGCGATATTCCCGTGGTATGAATTACGGTCTCTGGCAGTTGTGGAAGGAAGGCGTCTTCGCCGAATACGACTTTTTTTTCCTTCTGACCAATGATACCGAATTCGCGCCGGAACCGGTGATCGAGCCGTTGATGAATATCGTCGATAGCCACCCTCGAGTGGGTATTCTGTCCCCCTGCTCAAAATACTGGGGGGAGCGGTTCATGTTGACCAAGCAACATACGAAATACTTTTGGTTTATCCATAATACTGCTTATTTGCTGCGTCGACAGTTCATAGAGGCCGTGATGGAGACGGAGAAGCCGGAATATATGAATTTTTTGTATGACGGCCATAATTTTCGCGGCTACGGGGCCGAACATGAAATCATCGCGAAGGCCTACGCCAACGACTGGGCCGCCGCAATCACGGCGGATGTTTGGGCCGAAGAAAACGAATCCCACTTGTTGCATAAAGCCGACCTCATCAAAACGGAGGGGTTCGAGGAAAACAGACGGCTCTATGTCGAGGAAGGCAAGGCGTGGATGAGGAGAAAATATGGATTCAATAGCCGCTGGATGATGCAAATGTATGTCAAGTTCGCCTATGATCAGTTTTTCGAATTTCATCCAGAATCCATGTCGTATAAGTTGTGAGGGTTGCAAGCGACCTATTATTGACGTGTAAGTAATTAGCTTTAGATTAATCCGCTACCTTTCCCCGACTACGTATGGAAATGCCTACCAAAAGCCGGAAATATTAAGGTCAATCTTGTTTACTAAACCGGAGTAAATCCATCGCGACGGGACGTAAAACGCACGGGATGCCATGACACACTATCGAATCAGCGAATATCCAGTCACCGATAAGCCCTGGGGCCGGGAGATACTGGTAGAACATAACGAGAGTTATGCATTCAAAGAGATCCAAATGATTAAAGGCACGCGGTCGAGTCTGCAGTCCCACCGCAAGAAACTCGAGACTATATTTGTGGTATCAGGCAAGCTTGAATTGGAAATAGTGCCAGAGGATGGGGAATCGTTATTTGAGATTTATTCCCGGGGTGAAGCCTATACGCTGCCGCCCGGAACCAAGCATCGGGTAAAGGTGCTGGAAGATTGCTGCCTTTTTGAAGTTTCCACTCCCGAATTGGATGATATTATCCGGCATAAAGACGATTTTGGCAGACTGTAGCCGATGAAGATCTGTATACTGGCAGCGGGTAAGGGTAGTCGAATTAGTGCTTTTGGTGGGCAATTGCACAAAGCCCTATTGCCCCTCGGCAACAAAGCGGTAATTAGCAGGATAATAGGGCAGTTCGATCCAGATGATGAATTTGTGATTGCAGTAGGCTACCAGAAGAAACAGATACAAGACTATATAGGTATTGCCCATCCGGATTCGAAGGTGGTTTTCGTCGAGGTAGAAAATTACGACGGATCGGGTTCAGGACCGGGCTACTCCCTGTTTGCCTGCAAGGATCAGTTGCAAGAGCCTTTCGTATTCACGGCCTGCGACACCCTCGTTAATTCTCGATGGCCCGATTGCAGGGATAACTGGGTCGGGGTGCACAGGGTGGATGATATCGTAAACTGGGGTTCAGTCGTGCTCGATAACCAGGGAGTGGTTAGCGGTGTTCGGTATAAAGAGCCAGTCGACACAGATCTGGCGTTTGTCGGTTTGGCGCAAATCGCTGATTATGCGGCTTTTTGGGAGGGTTTAGAGCAGAATGGGGAATTGCTGGGCAACGAGCTTCAGGTGATCAACGGCCTTGAGGCGTTGGTTCCAAGGGGGTTGCAGGCAATAAAGGTCGATTGGGTGGATACCGGCGATGACGGCAATTACAGGCGAGCCCTTTCCTTGTACGATAAGAATCTAACTTTTGAAGGCAAAGTTACCGATGTCACTTATCGAGTCGGGAAAATCATAATCAAGTTTTTCGCCGACGAAAACATGTCCAAGGCCAGGTATGATAGAGCGCTTGATTATAAGGATGTATTTGCCGATGTCCACAAATTGGAAGGTAATTTTTATTCCTACCACTACCAAAAAGGCGAAGTTTTATCCACAAATATCAATTACGCGGTATGTTATGGGTTCCTTGAATGGGCAGAAGAGGTTTTGTGGAGCAGCGCATCCGTCGACAAAAGCGAATTCTACGATGTCGCCCATGC
>JACLAC010011885.1_pt1 | contig 28728 bp, 32 predicted proteins | sample 8027881 | NCBI WGS metagenome assembly JACLAC01 (sample SAMN15725517, study PRJNA655200) | protist metagenome | isolation source: fluorescence activated cell sorting (FACS) single amplified genomes of... | place: Spain: Blaines Bay Microbial Observatory, Mediterranean Sea | collected 2016-01-19 | reverse complement strand
CGTAAAACAGCGGCGTCCAGCGAAACCGCTTCGTCGTCGCGTTCACGTTCTGGCCGTGCTGCAGCAGGAAGGACAAAGTTCTCTGGTGCCCGCCCAGCGCTGCTAGGTGGATCGGCAGTAGTCCGGAGTCAATCAGGTCGTCGTCGATCTGGTCGAAGGAGGAGATGGCTTTCAGCCGCGTCGTGTGCTCCACGTTCAGCCGCTTCTTGTCCCAGTTACTAAGCGTAGCTCGAGAGCCTGTCACTAGGCTGGTACCCACTGTGCATGTTTTTCCGTCAGCTTCGCGGCGAGCCGGTCTGGCCCAGCTTGTAGCTGGTGGGAGCGCCGCCGTTGATCGGGGTGCGGTTGCTGTCAGGAAGGCCTGAAACTGAATATGTCATGTTGTTGCTATTCGCGTTTTCACTAAGTGCGGCTGTTGTTCTGGAAGTGGCAGACCAGATCACCCTTCGCCGCCGCGTACAGTCCCGGCATCTGCAGGAAGAAATCGCCCGTCCGTCAGTGCAAGTTATTAGTTGTGCTTCAGCGCGGTCTGCAGACTCTTCATCTTCCCCCTCAATCACAGGATGTGCAGAATGCTCCATTGGTCGAAGCCAACCCTTGTCGAAAGCTGATCAACGTTACTACGAATTCATGAACGACAGCGCGTACTTGAGTATCTCGCTCCCTCCCTCCTGCAGTTTCGGATTCACACACTCACTAAATCAGGTGGAATATCCCAAATCCCTCGTGCTCGAAGTTCTCGTGCAGTTCTCTCGACTCACTACAGCAGGAGCCGCAGCACAGCGTCCTGGCCGTTGCCTGCAGCTCAGTGAAATGCGGAGAAACCGTCCTTCTGCCAGTGCGCAAAAATCGAACCTTGCCCGTGCTCCAGCAGTCAGCGGACCAACTTGACGTTGCCGTCTCAGCACGCCACGCGGAAGGCGGTGCGCTGCTCGCGCGGCTCCACCGGGTAGAAGGCGACGTTGGCTTCTTGTGCAAGCGCCTCCCGCAGTTCGAGCTCGCGGAGGTTGTTTGTGAAACCGCCTACTTGTTCGAGTGTGGGAGTCGCAGTCGCATTCGCGCCTGCGCCCTGTGCGCCAGCGTCCCCGGCGGAGGCTGATCCTGTTCACGCGTTCTGCTTCATCTGCGACTTCGGCGTCTGAGCTGCGCTGTAGAAGTTGTTTGCGTTAGCGATAGAGTTGATTTCGCCACCCATCCCAGCCTTGTACGTCTCGTTCAGCGCCTTCGCGACCAGCACGTGCTGGTTGCTCTTCACAGCCTTCAGCAGCGCCATGTCCCGCTCCTGGCGCCTTCACCTACTATCATTCCGCGTTCTGCACGCCTCACCCCCTGCTGTTGTACCCCAGCACGCCTTCGGGGCCGTTGCCAGACGCCTGTACGCCGCTTCAGACACCACTTATAGTGCCGCTGCCGGCGACCACCTGCACGGCTGGATCGGACTGGTATTCACGCAGGCTATTACAGCGCGGCGTAGGAACCCATCGCAGCGCCACCAGCAATTCAGCCAGCGCTTCCCGGCCCTCAAGCAGCTAATGCATCCTCATACGAGTTCTGAATGAGCGGCGACGGCAGCACGACGAATCGCCCGTGCTCTTCAGCGCGGCCGGCGAAGGTGGCATTGCCACCTAGTTCGGACAAGTGCTCAACATACCCATTGATGTCGGCGGGCGTCTGCACCGAGACGGATTGGACGACCATGGCTTTGGCTTTGCTTTGATGAGATTGCTTATTACTTTTTGTTTTTTTATGTCTTTTTCATTTTCTACGATTTACATTTGTTTTTTATAGTCGAATGAACGCGATGACGCAGGTCTCATGAACGAATTTTTTAAGACTTGCTACTGTACTAGAAGTACTTGTTGTATACGATGTCTTACGATTAAACGCTTTCACACAAAGCACCAACACATGTAAATTCTAAGCGCGCTGCACGCACACGTTCTTGTTTTCCCAGACACTACTTCTTCTACTCGGTGACACTGACACTAACAGTTGTAACAATCGACGTCGACGTAGCTAGTCCCTCCTCAAATTTTACAATACGATACTCAACCACAATCACAAAAATCGATTAAGCACGATACAAATTAATCACGATGTCACCATGATTAGTTCATTATCATTCACACGTAGTCACTAATCTCTTCCTCAACAACTTCAACGACGTCACTCTAACAACTTGAAGTCCAGCTTGTCGCCGCGCTCGACAATCATGTTCAACAGCTGTCGCGGTGTAATCCCTCTCTTAGCATCGAGCAGCGCCGGCAGAAAGTGCGCTTCCACGCCTTCCCGAAAGTCGGGGTCGTTGAAGCTGCTGAACACCAACTCGACGCCGCTGCGTCTGACACCGGTAGCATCACACGCTGCGAGCTGCGCAGCAATTACTTGTTGGAGGAATTTGTGCGGCGGGTGCCCACCGAACACACCGCACCCCCACTTACCCGTGCTGATGTAAGGCACTGCTGGACGACTATCAGCTGCACTTTCACTTTCGTCGTGAGGGTAACTGACCCTGCGCGTTGTGGTTTCCGGCGGCTGCGTGTTGTACTCCAGTACTTCTTTGAAGCACAGATACGCCTTCTGAATGTCCCGCAGGTTGCTCAGCTTGGAGTAGTGGTCGTGATAGACCGCGTCCATCGTGCAGATTGACTCGTTTTTGGTGTACACCGCGTCCCGCTGCAGGTCCCCCAGCTCCCGCAACGTCCCTTCTCTATCAAATGTAAAACTGTCCAGGTATCCCGTGTAGGCGGAATACCTTTGTGCCCCGTGACAGACAATTACGGTACTGTCATCCATGTCCCCATAAAACAGCATTCCAACGTTGAACTCGGGACAGCAACTTTGCAAAATCTCCTCCTGCGTGCACGAGGCAATGAACTTGCCGTAGCCGAACGTTCAGTTCGCGAAGTTGACGAACGCGCCGGGCCTGGCATAATCATTAGTTTCACTAGTTGTAGTTACTAAGCGCCCGGAGCCTCCATCTTCGCGTCGCTCACGGTTACTTTTAGTAAATTAGCCTTACTATCTTCACTCGTGGCAAAGGGCACGTCCCAGGCAGCAAGACTTCCACTAGGTAGGCCACCACTTTCATGTTCATTAGCTTGCAGCCACTTGAACGTGCACCCGCCGCCTTCCACGTCATAACCTTTAATTTTAACCCACCGCACCTGGTGGCCCGACATATGCGGCTCCTTATTATATGAAACAGTTTGCCACAGGTACTGCACGAAACAAAGCACTCGCTGCGACGCCACTAGCCCGTGCTGCTCGTGCCGCCCGTCGCCTGTAATCAATAAACGAGAGATCTCCAGCCCACCCTCCTTGTTCTTATGTTTGAGGTTTCTTTCTAGAGCGATGTCGTACCTGAAGTTGCACAGCAGCGCGTGGCACCATATACCTCTACACCATCTGCGACTTTTAGAGACAGTTTCGACGTCGGGATTGCTGGGAACGTGCTTCTCGAGGAACAGCGCTTCCAGTTCCTCGTGGGACATCTTATCTCTCTCCTCCCCAAGAGGAGGCATCCCGTACTCGAGTATCCAGCACGCGCCCTCTATTAGGCTCTCCACGAATCACTTGAAGTCTGCGGCCGAAAGAATAGTTTTATTGCCATCACTCGGGTGGGGCGCGGCGAAGTACCCTTCGAGCGCGCGGTAGAACGCAGTCAAGTGCGTGTCAGGCACGTCGTAGTAAAAACCGAGGGTCTGGCTCGAATGCTTCCCCGCGTCGCGTCACTGTCACTCGACGTCCTTCCTCTTCTAACCGATCGTCACGGACACGAACGTGACGATGATCGCCTCGAGCGTCATGACTTCCCCGTCCTCGTCCGGGTCGACGACGCCGGCGTCGCCCAGCAACGCGTAGCGCTCGCGCAGCACGGCGGGGTCGAACGTGATGAACATGATTTTGGATTACGCTCCTGTTCTGGCTTTCGCTTTCTGTTCTTCTTGTACTAGTCGTACAGCTGATTAACTTAAAGATAAAGATAAAGATACATCATTCACTCGTCCACTTGTAGTTCTGTAATTTTGATCGGTCGAAGTGATTCAGTAAATTTAACTGCAACGCAAAATAATACTAAAAGGAGAAAACATGATGAGTCATTTGATGAGATTCCCAGGAAGAAGTGAACGTGAGTAAAGCACGTCAATAATATAAATACCACATCACAAATGCTACTGGTATAATAAAATCATCTACAATGTTGTTGACCATTATGTCCACGGAAGGAAGTTGCTGTGCAGCGCGCAGCCGAGTAAGACATACGCGTACGTCCAATACCAGTAGTATTTGCCAAACCACTCATAGTACTCGAACTTGAAGACGCGCATGTCGCGCACTTTCGGACTATCGTTCGCCTGCTTGTTGTTGTTCTCGTCTGCTTTACCAGAGCGAGAGCCAGTGCCAGACCCTGCACTGTCCTTCGAACTCTTTCGCTTGACCTTTCCCTTTCCGTCCTTGTCCGTCGCCTTCCCCGCGGCTTTTAGCTCCTCCTTCCTTATCATCTCCTTATCCTCCTTCGACAGCACACTCTCGCCATCCTTGTCACTACCTTCGTAAAACGAACCAGTAGAAGGCGGGACAGCTGCTGCACACTCACCGAGTTGTGATCTGCACGTTACTAGCAGGTCAACAAGAAGATGACGTAAACGACCCAGCTCACGTCGTAGCAGAACGTGGCATTGTTCGTGATCTCGCTCCTAATCGTGTTGAGGGCTCGGTACGGGCCGTCGATCAAGACCGCTCTCAAGCCAACAAACACGCCAGGGAATCCGCCCCGAGCCTTCTACCTTCACCGTCATTGGTGCACGTTTTCCGTAGTCAGACGCTTCGCGAACTTCACGATCTTCTCTTGATACTCCTCGTAGAGACAGCCAAACAAGGCCTACAGCACCATCGGCGCTCACAAGGCGAAATTCGGCAGCTGCTTGAACTCCCAATATTTCAGAAAGCCGACGTTCCAGTACTTCTGCTGCACGTACTTGTACACGGACATGTTTCCGGTTCACACCGCGTCTGCGGCGCGCCTCGCACTGATGGACCAGGAAATCGTCCGGTCCTTCCTCAGCTCACTACTGGATCCTGTGCGCGAACTCACTATTGTCACCGGCCCTCGATTATGTAAAACGGCGCCGCCACGCACGCGCACAGCGCGAGAAAGCACACCCACCGCGCCGTCCCCAGAATCAGCTTCTTCCGCAGCGAGTAGCCGCCGCTCCACTTTATTTAAATTATGGGCGAGGTGGCCGGGTGCAGCAACAGGATGACGATGGAGAGCAGGCCGTTACTACCTCGTTGCGCTCGCCGCCATAAAGCACACTCCAACGCCCAGCAGCTGCATCACGTACTTCAGCCGCTGCTGTCGCTTGCGCAGCTTCAGCACGGTGTACGAATCACTAGTTGATTCATCACCGCTGCCGGTCCAAATCGTTCTACAGCAGGTTACTACCTTCATGACTCGCGCATCTTCTCCAGCACCAGACAGCCTCAGGTGAGGAACAGGAAGAACATGCTCTCGCTGTAGTTCACGAGAAAGAATACCGCAGCCGGGTTCATTCAAATGCGATATAGAACGAACCCGTCAATGGTCTATACAGCGCGAGTCTCCTCCTTCTCTCTCCTACTACGCATTTCTACTACATGCGCTTGTTATTACTGCTCCTGCTTGTCACTACTGCGCCGTCTGCTTCATCTTCTCTTCCACGTGCCGCGCGTGCGCGCTCGCCCACTTTTGGTTGGGCTAGATGCCGTCCTTTTTGTCCACGGCAGCCAGCGCATCCGGGTCGTCGAAGCCCGGAATGAGCCAGGTGGGCATCGCGTTCGCGTCGGGGTTCACCTCCGGCTACGGCACGGGATTGTCGCGGAGATGCGCCGGATCGACTTCGTACGTTCATTCCTCAACAACTGCACTGTCAGCGCCACCTCCGCTGAATCCCAAGAAGTCACTTATCCCCCCATTCCCGAATGGGTTGCCAAACATTCCGTCGTCCTCTTCCAGCAGAAGTCAAGCCATCACTTCACCATAGTCGACTGTCGTGCCCGTTCACTCTCAATGGTCGCATTGCTGGTTGTAGTACGTCTCAAAATCCGAGTAGCCACCGCCGGGCCCGCCGCCTGCCGTTTCGTAGCCCGCTCCGTCGGTATCCGAATCGGTGCCAGATCCGCCTCACCGTACCCAGTTCTTGCGTCTGCGAGCACCTCCTACTCCCGGCTGCGAGCAGCTCCCGTCTGAGTACGATCCCGCCGCAGTGTCGTAGCCTCGCCCTAGCGCCTCGTCCTCTTCGTTCCGTCGCATCGCTTCATCGATAGCCTTCTGCTCTACTCAGGATCGCTCGTCAAGCACCTTTTTCGACAGTGCGACGAACAACACCGCTCCCAGCACGAAGCACGCGTTCGACAGCAGCACACCGCTGATCGCCAGTCAAGTAGTCCTGTAGTCCTCGCCGTCGCATCGCAAAAACTCAAACCACTTGTCGCCCAGCCACTCGCCTATGCCGAACGGCACCCAGCGCCAGTCACCTAAATGATCCAGGATACTCCCGGTGAGACTGTTCCCAACGATGTTACTAAAGCTTATTAGATTTAAAGCGGCCACAGCGGGAAAAACGCCACGTCCTGCGCCTTCACGTAGCCCTCGTGCGCGATGCCGAGGAACTGCGCGCTGTCCCAGCGCGTAGCGAAGCGCAGAATCAAGGGCACCTTGCTCTTCTGCTGCTTCACGGTCGGACCGTAACCGGTGCCGAAGCGCCTAACCGTTGGGTCAGGCTCGTGGTCGGGAATGACGAGGTCGCAAAGGACGCAGAAGAGCATGAGGGCGACGCGCGACGCGATGAGAAGGGTGATGAGCAGACGAGGCACGCCGAGGACGGTCTTGACCTCCTTCTTTTCTTGCGCTTGCTGTTTCTTGTTGGCTTCATCTTCGTCACCTTCCAAGTCCTCGCCACCATCCTTTGCGTTTGCACTTTCAGTCGCGCCTTCCTTCGAGGCAGCTGAAGCGTCAGCCGCTGCCTTCTTTTCGGGCGTCGGATCCGAAGACATCGACATCTTTTTACATTCAGAGTCAGGTTCACACTCTCATATTTATAGAACAGACAGAGTCAGAGAAGTAGTAGATATTAGAATTACAAATTACTTAATGTTAGAACTACGCGACTCAAGAATCACTTCTCGCTTTATCATAGGAAATGCATCTTCACATACTGATACTGAACGGGAACGCCGACATCTTCTTCAGTTCCCACTTCTATACGCGGATAGTAAAACACGATTTATGGAATACGAATAAACTTCAAGAACAGAAGCATTTTACTCATACGATCGTATCAACACGTTTTGCTTTTGATTATTACGTACAGCAATTATAGTATCAGGAGCATTTCACATTTCAAAATCACAATTCAGTTCAGTATTTGTAAACGGTTGTCAATGTTAAAAAAATCATGTCATCCTCAATCTCTATATCTATATGAATATTTTCCGGCGTTTCGCGTCCGGCTGCTCATGCTCATCCACACTATCCTTATCTTTTTCACCAGCACCAGCTGTAGAATCAGTGATCCGTTCGCTATCGTACCCAACTGGTTTATCCTCCAAGACTATAGGATCGTCATCTCCCTCCACTTGCTGAGCTTGCGATGCTTTCGATGGCTCAGCCTGTACTACCGTTGAAGAACTTGCTGTCGCTCAATGCGTTCACTTCAATTTCTCCTGTGCTCTTAAAAGTGACTATTTTGCAAATGTCAGTTGTTGTTCGCGATTTAAACATTTAGAAATAATCTGGCTCGGAGCTGATAGGTAAGGAGGTATCGGCACTGGCGACGCAGTCGCAGCCACGTCCAGGTCGCCTTCTTTCTAAATTATAGCTGAACTTCAAACAACGTTCGTCGCGCTTGACGAAGAACTCGACGAAGATGATGATGAAGCATTTCCATTCGGTGACGCTGCAAGTGGTGGCGCCGCTGAAGGCGCCCGCAAAACATCAACTAACTTCGGGCATCCGTCCAACATTTAGCGGTGAAACGCGGCGGCTGCACTCGCCTTTTGCGCGTCGGACAGTTTTGCCGGCCCGCGTTTGAGGTGGTGGTTAGGTGCAGCAACGTAGCCCCCGTCCTTCTGCTTCTGAATCTGATCGTGATCCTGATCTGTCTTCGGATTCGACGAAATGGACTGCGCAGTGAGAGCCGAAGGAGTCGGTGAAGGAAAGCATCCGTGGGCTTTTTCCACAGAGCCGTGTGGAGTCGGTGTCGGAGTAGAGCTCTCTCGCAGAGCGCCGTCGTCGCCGGGTCACAAACCGACCTGCTCACCAGCCGCTCAAGGCGCTGCGCCACAGATACACATAGGAGCCGCACCACCAGCCGCTCAAGGAGCCGAACCGCCTCCGCCATCGGTCTTTGGACGCTTGGCCGCTGGCTCACGCCCATCTGCATCTTCACTGTTTGTGTTTTCACCACCGTCACCTTCGCCCGAAGCGCTGCCAGCTGCATGTTGACTCGCGTCATCTGCACCAGTATCGTCATCAGCGTCCGAACCTGCATCGTCTTTTTGACCACCACAGTTAGTACCATCCGCGTGCTTCACCAGTTGTTCGTCGTCCATGAGTGTCCAGGCGACAACCCATGCCACGTTCTGACCTTGATACAGGTTGAACACGCGATACTGCCGGAACTTCATGCTGTGGTAGTTTACGAAGCGCTCGACACTTTTTTGCCTAGAGAGCATGCATGTGAACCACCGCACGTGGTCGCGTAAGCGTAGCGTATGCGTAATTCTACCGTTGCCAGTTTGGACATCAACCGTAAATGAATAGTTCAGCGATTCCTAAACCATGCGTTCCATGAAGCCAACTTCGCCACCCACAGTAACCAGCTCAGTTTTGATTCCGCCATAGGAAAAACCATCTTCATCTGCATTTTTGTAACGGACTCTATTTGCCTCCTTCGCTTGTAGAAATCGATCGTTCTCGTGAAACGGTGGATTGCAAACGACAAAGTCTATTATAGCGTCGTGGTCGTCTCTAAATATTGGCATTGTTACGACCTTCTCTACGACATTTTTGAAGATGCAGTTCTCATCCGGCTGAAGTAGAACGGGTTTTATAAGCGAGTGTTTTAGGGCGTCAATTTTACGTTGCCTCAGTTTGAGTGATCAATCTCTGACTGAACAATCGCCAGTTAGTTGTACTTCTGTTTCATCACATACTTCGATGACAGTCTCATCTACGTCACTCTAGAGGAAACGCACTCGCGGGTAGCCACGACTCACTGACTTATTGTCCGCCGGGTTGGCCAAACACTTCGACGCCTATAAAGATGAAGAGGATGACGATGACGGCGAGGACGAAGAGCTAGCCGAGCTCGACTCGTTTTTACGTGATGACGAGGACGAAGAGCTAGCCGAGCTCGACTCGTTTTTAGTTTTACGATCACGCTGATCTTATACACCATTATCTTTTTAGCTTCAAACTCCAACAACACTATCATCTGCTACAGTAGTCCAGTTTGAAGAGGCAATCAGTGGAAATATAGCATTTCAACCAATGCCGACGTCGAAGCCAAGGAGCTCGCTATCTCACGAACAGTACGGAAACAGCCCATCGAAAATTGCGCGCAAGTAGTTCCAACTGCGAGGCACAGCAGGGATCAAGAGTTCATAATCGCCAGTACGTATTCCCGCCTCCAGTACTCAAAAATCATAGTACGTATTCCCGCCTCGGCCTCCGCCCCGCTTTTCCTCCAGTTTAGACAGATAACCTCACCGCACCCTCTTTTCCTCCAGTATAGACAGATAACCGGATATCTCTTCATCATGGATCTTTAACCTGACCCCTCTCTAATACGCATTCATATGTTTCGTGAGCCCTCTCTAATACGCATCAACACCGAAAAAGTGATCTAGATACGCTCACGCCACGAATAGCGCGTTCTTTTCGCTGCCTTCGTCACGGCGCATCCAATCGTATTTTTTCTTCAGCACGCTAACATCGACGTGGAGACTGTTACGTATGTCTATCGAGCCAGGAATCATAGACGATTTAAAACCGCCGTATTTTACCGCTCCTGGTGAAGATGCATTTTTTGAACAAGCCTCCATCTTATTCCTGCTTCCGTTTTACTATTTATTAGTTTTTCGTATTTTAATTGTAATCTGTATCTGAGTCTACTGATCTTTACGTTTACTTAATAGAATACAAATACATCTATTTTGGGCTCAATTACGATTAAAATTTTTGGGCACTGGCAGCACTCCAATCAAAAACTAATACTAAATATATTACGGTGAAACTGTCAAAACTTTTTTTGCGAGACGGCGAAAAGAATGAGTGAATAACAAGATCGACGTTGACATCGACGTCATAGTACGTAAAATATAGCAGGAACAGGCAAGATAAACTAAAACGATGTGATCGAACTGAAGAGATCTTGAGTAGAATCAGAGAGTGGAAAGAAAATAAGTCGAGACTCAAGCTGTAATGCAAAGGCGAGCCAAAAGAAGGCAGTAGAGGCAGACTACTATCATCATCTTATTCATCACATTGTTGCATTTAAGCAATTTCGTCTGGTTCAAATACATCGTGTTGTTCATCTTCTACTTGAGTTTTAGTATCAAGATCAAGAAGTCTACTCACATTTTGACAGTCAAAATAATACTGTTTAGAATATGAATAACCATAACGCATTGTCTCAATGTGTGCTGCCTTCCTATAAACTGTCGCTGCAGCAAGCTATGAACATGATGATCCTTAACCTTACTCGTCATCATACTCAATAATTTTTGCTGGCGCTGACTTCCCTTTCGCCGTCTTGGTTCCCGATTTCGTAGTGCTCTTTTTCATCGGCACAGACTTAGCAACAGGTCACGCTCAGGTACTACCTGTCACGGTTTCGCTCTGCATAGCGGAATCCTTAGATTCAGCGTCCCCCCCATGACTGCTGCTCTTCTTACCCAATGACTTCGACTTGTTCGACTTCTTACCCGCCGACTTCTAGCCCTTAGGCACGCTTTTTGCGACAGTTGTCGCAGAACCTGATGCAGTGTCTGGCGCGGCCTGAGTCGATGATGGTGATGGAGTCGGAGCAGCAACCTATACGACTGGCCACCAGCCCACAGGCACAATTGGCACTGCACCAGCAGCTTTATTTGCAGCTCCACTCTGTTGAGCTGCAATCGCAGCGGAAGCAGTAGCGGCATCACTTTGTGATTTTCGCTTCATCTGCATCAGTTTTATCTTGTTCATCTAGTCGGACTCTATCTATCAATCAGCTGCCGAAATGTTATCTCCACCCATAGCTATAGCTTCATCTAACCTAGACTTACGAGCAGAAGGTTACGCATACGCTGGGGCCTTGTCAACATCTTTGCCTCCATCAACTTCCCCCGCTGTACCGCCAAGGCCAACGTTATGATCAGTATCGCCAGCAACAGCAGCACCAGCAACCCCCGCGTCTCACACATCCATTTGCGCCTGCAGCGCCTTTAGTCGCGCCATCCTGTTGCTACTATTCTTCCTTCTTACTAGCTTCCTTACTACACCACCGCCTTTCAGCTACTAAACCATCGCTTTACTACTCACTACTCACTACAGCTTGTCCCGCTCGCGCTCACTACTCAAGCTGTTTCCGCTCCTACGTCCTCTCTTTCAGCTCACTATTCTCACCTTCTGATCTCCCGCATGATCAGCACGTGGTCTCACTCCTCACTATCACCGCTTGTCGAGCTACTGCATCTCTCATAATGCGTTACTGATAGGTCAAGAAGGCGCATTATTAGTTATTAGCTTTCACTAGTCAGTCCCGCCCAGTCCTACGCACGTCACTGTGCCTTGAGCGTCATAATGCGCTGCATTTCAGCCGCCGTCATATTTTTCTGGTCCTTTTCCACTTGAGATTGAGTTTGACTAACACTCGTAGCCGTACCCGTAGCACTCTGACTCTACTTAATCGGTCATCCAACACCTGTGGTATCTGTACCTCCTTCAGACATCATCATCTAAGCGCTGATGTTGTTGCTTGCTTTCCACTGCGCAGTGTCCGCGTCTGCGAGAGCGATACTCTTCGCTTTATTGTCTTCGTCATCGTCATACACGTAACCCCACCTGTCGAGCTTCTCCTACGGGGATGCTATGTACTCAACTGAATATTCGTGATCCACTTTCGACTGATCCACCGTCCTGTTATCGTTCATTGAGTCACCACCATACGACAGGAACTTTTTTTCCGACGGTTTCTTGCCTCGCCAACCACCTTCAGTCGTAGGTCTGTCCCGAAACGCGCCCAGTCCACCGCGGCCACCGCTCGCAAGGAACGCATCAAACTCCTGCCACTCATGCAGGTCAAAACCACCGTCTGGATGGTCGCCTCACAGAATACCCCCTCACTCACTAACTATTACGATTATCACTCAAACGCCTCCATGTTGTTAACATCACTACTGCAGCGCAGCCCACCACTCGTCGAGCAGCATCCGATCACTATTACAGCATCTCCCGTCAGTCCGGGTTACCCTTACTACAGATACAGTCCTCACCACACAGTCACACTCTGCAGCACGAGCAGAAGACGCCGTGGCAGCAGTTGTGGTTGACCCACTCCGGACAGTAAGCGCAAAAGACGCGGCAGTTATTAGTTGCACCCGCAGTCGTTTCTGTACTTGCCGAAGCCCCGCCCCTCGCTCGAGACTTGGCCGCCCTTCTTGCTACTAATAATATCACGCGTTACTGTGCGCGCCCTCCTTGCGCTTGAACAGCGTGAACATACTGTCCATCTCAAACACGTCGCTCAGCAGGTAGCTCGTCTTCAGCCCGTAGTAGCACTGCGCGAGCGCGCTACTAGGGAAACATGTTGAAGCACAGGACGACGTAGACAGACACCGCAGCCGTGAGCTACTGCGTGATGGTGATGGCGACGTTTTCACTGAAGTAAGCTCAGAGGTTCGCTCGGAAGAACTGCATCACGTGGAACAGCAGGAAGGTGTGCCAGATGTACCAACTGGGTCAGCCGCAGCATAGCTGCAGGCCGAGAAACGTGCCGCAGCAGCAGCGCTTCTGACTTCAAACGGTGTGGGACGCCTGGAACCGCTAAATTTGGACGTGCTTCTTCGCGTGCGCGTGCCACAGGATAGCCCCGCCTGCCATGCCTCTGCCGCCGAAGCCAAGATCCTTCTTGAGCAGTGCGTCGACAGTCATAGCGTGCTCTACCTTCCTGGCTTTCTTGTCAGTTTTCCGTTTGATCTACGTGATCCCTTTATAGCTGGCTGTCTCCAGCCCGGCGTCCGCCTTGATCTCCCGCACAGCGCTCTCACTAGTTGGTTACGTTTCGTCTCGTCAGCTGGAACTCCTATCTCGTCACTCTCTCGTTATCCGTGCCTACTAGTGCAGGTACTTGGTTGAGCACCATGCCTCACTTGCTGCCGTAGCCTCAGCCCGCACCCGCGAGCACGGACGCACTGAAGGCGTTACTACCCGATCACGCGCTCCAGGTGCTGCCACAGCAGCAGGTCACTAGGCCGTCAGAACCTCTTTCAAATACACGTCGTGTATCAGCACGAAGGGACAGCAGGTCGACGCGCCGCTACCGAAGAGGTTGCTGCAGAGCGTGGAGCAGGCGGTTGCGCAGGCGGGCAGGTGGAAGGTGCAGGTGTCGCTGTTTATGAGGTACGAGTTTGGGTCTGGGTTGTCCCATGTGTCGATAGTTTTGTACTTGTCTGGGATGCCTTCGCGCAGGAACGGCAGTCTACTAGTGTCGGTGCAGGCGTCACGGCCGGCCGACACCCCCAAATGGATTCGTGCCCCAAGCAGACTTATAGTTATCACCGCGCCCCACAACGACACCTCCAGCTCCACCAAATTGCACCTGGTTCTTGTCGTTAATGAAACCTGCAACGGGTCGATCCCCAATTGCAACGGGCTTGAAGTACGAAACCGCGCTGACGTTGGATTTATTATGCTCCTCGTCACTTCAGTACTTCTAGGCCATAGCCTTTTTCCGTTTTCGCGCCTCGTTGTCGTTCTCTTTTTTGTCACCTATAGCAGCCGAAATGCCTGCTAAGTACTCTCAGTCGTCATCCTGCTTCGTCTGAAATCCCGACAACCCTCCCATCGAGATTTCGTAGTCCGCAGGCTGCATATCTCGCCCCTCACTATCGTCACCTCGCTTCATTATCAAAGGGCGCGGTCTCTATTATCACGCCTGCTTGCTATTATGCGACGCTATTACTCCATGTCGATGCGCTGGCGCGTATATTCAGTCGTGATGTCCCCTCCTCACCCTTTCTTGTTCACTCATCAGTCCATTTTATTACTACTGAGTATTATAGAGATGCCGATCCATCTGATTACTGGTCTCCAAAGCCTTTCAGTCACTAACCGGTTTTGACGTTCTGCACACGCTGCCCGTCAATTTCGTATTGGACCATCTGCGGAGGCGAAAAGACACTCACGCCGTCGGTCGTGAAGTTTCCGTTCTGGTCGCGTCCCTGATTATAGGCTATGTCGGGTGACATTGACATCTTCTCCTTTTAGGACATGTCGTGTCGTTCCTTCGCGCGCTCGCGCTTGGCGAGGTCTGGCCGTTGCTTGATTTTAGTGGTAGACTTTTTCATTTTGGAAGATATAGTGGGCCGCTAGTGGCCCTATGGAAGACTTTAATATGTCTATTTATCGAGATCGAGTCTATGGGTATCTATCTATGGCTACTCCTGGTTATGATTATGCATATGCTAGTTGTCAGTAGTATACTATCTTTAGTGTCTATCTACTGAGGAAAGTGACACTGCGCAAAAAGTAAAACGGTCATAAAAGACGCGTTTAAACAACAAAACCACGTAAAAAAAATGACAAAAATGAAAAAGCCACAAAATGTGGCACAAAAACTTTCTGGGGAAGGGGGTAATGACTCCTCGATCTTTTATTCATGTAGAGGCTAAGTTGTAGCGCAACCTATTGAATATGAATACTTACCAATACGCGCAAGACAATATGTTGACCACCTTACGTTTACTGACTTACAGAAATCACTATCACACTACACACACGAGCATGACTTTGACTATGTTGAAACAAATACACTACTACATCATAAACATATAAGAAGATTGTTTTAAAAAATATATAGCACAACAAGTGCTTACAAAAGCACCGCTGTACGTAACATCGTAGTTCATTTTCGAATTCGTGATCTAGGACAAGGCCATACGTACTATGACGAATTCTGAACTTGATACCTAGACAAGGCCATACGTATGATGTCAGAAGTCGACGTGATAAACATAGAAGTACAAGTGAATTTGAAATGTTTATTTGAATTTGAAATACCATTAGTGGTGCGACTCGTGGCCCGTGTTAGCAGAAGTGCTCCACCGGGTCACACTACCTCGACCGCGCCTTTTTCATCTACTCCCTTAGTAAATAAGGTACCCGTTACGGATAAAATCTTCAGTACAGGATCGAAACCAGGATCGAAACCAGCTCAATTTACTGTAGTCCTTCACAGGCCCATGCTCTCCCGCCAGACAACCTTCGATCAAATTCTTTTTCAAGGACGAAGAGGAAGGCGAAGGGCTTCTGTTGTTTCTATCCGTACTATTGCGCGCTTAAGAAATTGCGCAGTGACCACCAAGTGGTATGCGAGCGGCAGCCTCTCGCCCTTGTCTTGCGGTTGAGGATCTCAAATTAGCAACCTAAACACCAACATCGTCCAGGGTGCAAGGCACCACCTCATGTTTTGCCAACGGGTCAAAGTCGGGAGTCACGTCTTCTACTGCTTGTTTGTCTTTTTCTTCGGGTGGACCAGTGGCTGTGGCACTGGCACTCGAAGCGGCGCCTGACCCTGCCGCGGAAGCCTCGTCTATTGCTTGCTCTTCTGTTGCCTTCTCTTGTGTAGCAGCAGCAACAGCGGCTGAAGCAGCTTTCTCAGCTTCAAGTTCAACCTTCTCAGCTTCAGCTTTTTCCTTTTGCCATTTTTCAAACGCAGCTTACTCTTCAGGACTGCGCATCTTCGCGAGTTCATCCTTGCGTCAATCTATGCGATCGACACGGAACTTCGCGATCTCAGCACCCATCTGCTCTTCCTTAGGAATAATCTACGCCGGTGCTTCTTTCGTGGTCGTCTCCTTCGCCTTCCGCCAGTGCAAGCGCTGCAACGTCGTGCCAAACCACCCCGCCCGCCCTCACGGGACACCGTACGCGTTGTCACTAACCTCTCTCACTAGTGCTTGCGCAACGTCTCTTCTTCGCGTTCCCGCGCCAGCACCTTCTCCTCGGCGATGAGCTGCTACGCGACGGCACTACTATCGGTCGTCCTTCTACGCCGCGATCAGCTCGAACCGTGTACGTGTTGTTGTAGTACTTACGCCGCTGCCGTCTGCGTCCTTGTTTTCCTTTTCCACCTCCACGCGCCGGTACTGGCCCTTGGTTTCGTCGTACGGCACGGCCTTTTCCACGCCAACGTTTTCGCGGCGGGCCCGTCCTCACCGCCACCGCTTCGGGCCCTTCCTCAGCCGCCAGCGCATGATAGGCGCGCTGCCCACGCGTAGGTTGCCCTTGCCCTGCTCGTACTGTTCGGGTCCAGCATCAACTTCAACACCAACTCTATCGAGATCAGTAGCTCCATGCTCACCCTGAACCTGATCCTGACCTGGACCTTGTGACACACTCTCCACTATCTTCTGCGCCGCCTGCTCGGCCGTGAGGCCTCCGCCCGTATCTGTCTCAATCACCTGCACTTCGCCCGTTCCCTTGCGCAACCACCGGCCCCAGCCTTTCTTCGCGCCGACACCATCGACCACGAGCGTAATGCCCTTTGCTCTTCGCCCTCAGACAACGCGCTCCGCGTCTCACAGTTCCTGGCGGAGATCACTAGTGGCTGTTGCGTTCACTCCAGCAGCAGCCAAAGCCAATGCCAAACCGGCGGCAACGGTCACTAGTGTGAGTTGCATATGCACTCCACATCTACTAACAGCAACAGGAACAGGAACAAGCATCTTTTATTCTTTATGTTTCATCAACTACAGCAAGAACAGTAGAGGACTTAGTTTTTTATTATTTCAGTCTCTCACACTCGTAGATCTAGATAGATCGGAATAGCAAGGTAATAAAGAAGAGAGACATGACTCATATCTTCTCACCCAGATAACGATATTCGCCATCACAAAAGAAACCACGGATGATTCATCTATCGGTCGCTCTCGCTACCTATCAAACAATAACAAATACATTTTTGAACATCAATATCAGAGCACCGATATTAGCAGGCAGTGCACAAGTACTTGCAGACACCAGAATGAGTTGAGAGAAGCAGGTAGGAGCAATGAAATTATATACGAATCACATATCTTGTTCATTTTCATCCACATTCGAGATCACTCCTGTTCTCGACATTTCTTCCACGACGTACGTACCTCAAAATTACGATTGGCCGAAAGTACTTACGTGTTCCACCACATACGCCTCGGGTGCAAACACAGGCCACACAATGCTTTATCTTGAACATGTTCAATCTTCTTGACGTCAACTACTGCTACTCCTATTCGTACTGTATTCTCAGACATACAACCTTTACCTTCGACGGCAAACCCTGCCTACCCTTACCCTTTTACCGCCCATGTACGGGTGGATCTCCTTCACCTTTTAGATTTACGACAGGTTCTTGCCCATGTACGGGTGGATCTCCTCCACCTTGCCGCGCGCCGCCGTGTACTCCTCCTCGTACACGCTGTCGCTCGTCGGCTTCTGCACGAACAGCGCCGACACCGGGCGCTTGCTCTTGATCGCCAGCCCCAGCTCCGCGCGGCTCTTCACGTAGCAGTACATCACGTCCTTTTCCTCGCACAGCAGGGGCAGGTGCGAAATCAGCTCCACCGGGAAGATGTCCGCCGCCAGCACCACCATGCCCTTCTGGCCCTTGCGGACCAGCTTCGTCACCTCCGGCACGCCGCGTTTCACGGCCTTCGCGTCGTGCGCCTTCTTCAGCATCTTCAGCACTTTCGAGTGCGCCTTGCCGGTGAGCAGCGGGTCGGCAATTTTAGAGACAAAGTTGTTCTCCTCAGCGTTGTACACCATGAACTTGGGGACGACGGCGTCCTTGCTGAACGTCTGCGCGCCGGCCAGACTGGCTTCCGCGACTTCCTTGCTGCCCTCGACTGCGACTTCCTTGGATTTCTTGCCCATTTTGCGATTTGTTTTGTTTTTCTTCTTCTTTGCTTGAATTTGAACTTGATCACTTGTGCTCAACTTCAACACGCTCTTGGTTGAAACTTTGACTAGCTACTGCTAAACGACAATGTAACAGAAGACTCCGTTTCTGGATAAAATCTTTTCGTTTTTGAGTGGTGCGAGTTTGTGAAATTACGTGAGAGAACTTACTAGTCATCTAATAAAAGAGAAAATCAGCACAGTGCAGCAGAAAGAAAATAGAGAATGCAGTCAAGAATAGAAAAGTGAGCAAAGTTGAGAAGAAAGAGCTATCGAGTGAAAGCGAAGAAAGCGAACCACTGTAAAAGTATTACTTGTTGTACCTAGTTTGCAATTGCATCAGCATCTTCACGTTCACAATCCTAATCGTAATCCGCTCATACTTAGCCCTTTTAGCTACATTCATAACATTCTTAAAAAACTTTTGATAAAGTCTAAAAAAGACTAAGTAGTTCGACATTCTCCCACCCAGTAAATATCAAAACTGATTATCGCATTCGTCCTCGTCCGCCTCGTACGTCTTACATGAAGATAAACTCGGTCCCCGCGCCAGCCGCAGTGTTCAACATTTCAGTTTGTACCTCAGTCTTAGTCTTAGTCTTAGTGTCAGCACCTTCAGATGATGGAACAGACACAGACACAGACTGCCCCAGCCGCACCGCCCCATCAATCAGCGCACTCACCTTGCTCTTCCGCAAGCCGCTCATCGACAGCTTCGACACCTGGAACTGTGCGCTGCCGACCTGCGCCCAGAAGTTCGCCAGCAGCGCTGCGACTTGCTTGATCGCATCAGACGACGGAGTCACGTCCTTCGCCTTTCTCAACACATAGCTCACCTTCCGCGGAAAGTTCGCGACATCGGCCACGCTGGCGCGGTCTGACAAACCGTACGGCACGTTGGCTGCGTCCATCAACTTCTTCGCGGAGCGCATCTTCGCGACGGCGCCGCGCAGGCCCTGATACTTTTCGTAGGACGGTGACGTGTTGTCAGCCAGCTTGTCCTCGATTTTGAAGGCAACGACGTTGCCAGACTCCAGCGCGTCGCACGTAATGCTGACGTAGGTCACAAGGTCGTAGGGATTGACTTCGGCAGAAACCTTCTTATCGCCGAGTATCTGCGCGGTGGGCGGCAGACCCAGCATCCTCAGCTTAACCGGCTTGTTGTCAGTCAGCTCGCAGACTTTCTTCACCTCGCCCTTGCCACCGTCAGCCTTTTGACGAGGCACGACGTGCACCTTCCACAGCGTGGCAGCCGCCTCTATTTCGATGTCGTACACCGCAACCGCCTTGTTCTGCGTCGCACTGCCTTTCTCCAGGTCTTCGTCCCACAAAGTGTCCTTCAGACTCTTCGCAACAAAGCCATTCGACGTTGCAGTCGCTTGGGCTTGGCTGTCGTAGTCGTAGTCGACAGTGTAAACGGCCTGCCAGCTCACACCAGTAAACTGTTCACGGTTTCCTGCGCCTACCGCCGTCTCTCGCTGGTGCAGCGCAACCAGCTTGTCAGACCGCTGGAAAACGGGGTATTCCTCCATGGAATAAGGGAAGGTGTACGCTAGACCCTGTTCCGTGTTGTAGTCCATCATCTTCATGGTCTTCCCATTCGCAACATCGAACCACACCGGCTGGATGACATCTACATCGCCGCCTTTCCTGTCACCTCTAGCTCTACCTCTCCCAACCGCCGGCGTCTTGGGTAGCGGCGGCAACCAGAGGTCAACCTCGACCATCTCGGTGTGGAGCGGCGCCTTTTCGACGATAGGATACACCAACAGAGACGCACCGAAGTAGTATCCCTTGCCGCCGTACTGCTTGCACCCGTTGTACCCGGTGGCATTGAAGCCGTTGGAGTACACGACGTCTTCACAGGCGTAGGCTGGTCACTGCACGACGTCGACGTCACCCTCACCGTCAGCATCGACATCCGCATTGGCATTATTCTTCGTGCTTGATGTCTGAGTCTGAGGTGCCACCCTCGCGACGTCCCCGTGCTCGTAGTACAGCGGCCGGATCAACGAAACGCCAGACTCTTCCGCCTCGACCGCGTGCTTGTAGATGTACGGCACAAGTTCGCCGCGCCACTGCATGAAGTGCTTCTCGATCTCCCTGTTCTCCCACGGGTGGCTCCACAGCTCCACCTTCGAGCAGCTGTTTCCAGTCGCGTGCGCCACCCCATTGTCGCCCATCTTGTCCTTGTCACTAGCAGCCACCCACCGCTTCGCCTTTATCGTGTACACGAAGGATCGGCGAGAAGGCGCCAAACTGCAGCCACCGAGTACCCAGCTCCCAGTCGTTGGCAAGCTCGTTGTTCGTGCCTCCGTAGATGTCGTGACTCCAGTACCCGAAGCCGACGTTGGAAGCGGTGAGTGTGAAGTACGGTAAGTAGGCAAGACCCTTCCAGGAGTGGGTTTGGTCGCCGGTGAAACCGACGGGATAACGTTGAGAGCCCACACCAGCGAAGCGTGATAGAATTACGGAGGCGCCACCTAGTGCCGTAGACGTAGTAGTAGACAGATCCTTGTCTTGCTTTTTATCGCTCTTGTTCTTGTTCTTGTTGGCTTTAGCCTCTTTTACTTTTTCCCAGTTGTAGTAATCTCCCCGCATCCTGTTCAGCATCACCGTCGGGCTCAACTTGTGGTCCCAACCCTCCATCTTCCAGTCCTCGTTCTGCTGGTAGTCCGTCCACGGGATGTCGTGCTGCAGCGGTCCAACGACAGTGGTCTCCAACGCAGCGAGGTACCGTGCGTCTGAGAATGCCGGGTCGAAGCCAAGGTCGAGCAGGTCGCGCCCGCAGCGCTGCCAGGGCAGGCGGCCGCCGGGAGAGGGGGACTGTTCCGCAGCCGAGACAGGCTTGCCAGTCTGCCACGAGAACGCGACACTGCGCTCCATGCGGCACTCACTGCTACTCAGCGTCGCCGCCACCGTCGCGTTGATACACTCCTTCGGCATCGACACCTCCGAATTATCTTTATCGCCGACCTTCCTAGTCGTACAGTACGCCTTCTTGAAGTTCTCAAACTTGTCCTTCGCTACGTTAGTTAAATGAACGCCGTCACAGTCGTGGAAGTTGAGACTGAGCTTCAGGTTCTTCTCCTTGTGCACGAAGTCGACGAGGGCTTCGGGTTCAGGCAGCAGGTTGGTGTTGTAGTCGTAGCCGCCCCAGGCGCCTGGTGGTGGAGGATAAAAAAATAATGAAGATTTTGTAAAATAATTTTGATGTACTACAGGTAGACGTAATCGTAAAATGTTGCAGCAAAAAGGTTTTCTATCTTTACGAAGTGCGCATCCTGTACATCCGGTGGTACAGGGAGTAACAACTACGGATTACTCTCGTGTGTAATATTTCAGAATCGATTTATTGATGTGTTGCATAGAACCGCTTAAACGGCACCCTCAATGAAGCAGATTATCTTGTACTCAATCTCGGCCTACACAACATCAACTTAATCAATATCAACTCACCAAAGCTGTGCCAGTTCATGTCCCACACATTCACATCCAACGGCAGTCTGTCCTTCTCGAACTCCCCAATCTGGCTCCGAATCTCCTCGTCATCAAAACCATACCACCGTGTGAACCACACGCCGAAGGCGTACTTCTGCGGGGCCGGCGCCGCGCCGCTCAAGTCCCTAAACGCCTTCAGAGCCCGTTTGTAGTTGTCGGTGTTGCCGGTGCTGCTCCCGGCAGCAGTGCCGTAGGCGAAGAGGTAAACGTCCTTGGCCCCGTTGTCCTCGCTTCTAGTATGGAAGTTCAAGGGGTTCCACGACTTAGTACTTGCTTGCGCATAGTTAGTCGGGTTCTTGGCCGGCTGGTTGCGTTTGGCGAGGGCCTCGAGCCGCGCCTGCTGCGGATCGTCCGACTCAGCGACTGCAGCTGCAGCTGCAGCAACAGACGATGAGTACCCGGCGTATACCGGCATACCGCTGTCGTCGATGGCAGCCACGCCACTAGACCCCGCCCGCGACAGCACGCCGTACGAGCAGTGGCTCTGCGTGTCGTGCTTCGACTGCCAAACCGCACAGTCCAGCGGAGGAGTCTCCAGTGTGTCCAGCGTACGGATTGTTCCGAGCATGTTGCCAGCGTAAGCTGCCTTCGGCGTCCAGGACGCCTCGGCTTTTTTTCCTACAGCGTTCTTCACCGTCAGACCGACTACGCCGTCTTCGTAGCTAGCACTACCCGCGGTGACGTTGAGCTCGAGCACGGCGCCGCTGGTTTCGAGGGTGTACTTGCCGGTGTCTTGGTCAAAAGAGTCGCTGTAGTGCAAAGTGACGCCTTCGTTGTTCTCCGAAAACGACCTGGCGTCGCGGTTCACGACTGCAGTCGTCGGCAGATCGTGCCATTTAGCGCCCGCGGCGGCGGCCTGTGACGAGCGCCACTGCACGCGCAGCAGCCTGGGCGTGAGCACGGTAACGCGGAAGTTTTCACTCGGGCTAGCGACCTGCGACGCGTCAGGGGCGGGGGCGGCGGCAGCGCCTACTACCGCCGTTGCCGCGGTAGCGGTCAGCGTGATCCCGGCAACGCGCAACATCCCTTTCATTACGTAGCAGTACACGAACACGTACTCTACTTTCTTAGTTTAACTTTCAAGTTTGTTATATACTTCACTTGTTCTTCGTATAATTCGTTCACGTCTACTTCTGGACTGGTGTGTCAGGTTCAAAATTAATTCATCAAGAACATGATCGTACATATCTAATATTTTATTATCGTCTGTTGCTTTGTGTTTGTTTCCCTTCGTTCATCAAATTAACGAAATAGATGAAGTACTAGTATTTCCCCGGACACAAACGGCGACACAACCACACGAACAAAAACTTATTCAAACTTTTCACGAACTGAACGCATAGCGTACTAGACTAAGTACATCTTCTTCTTCATTGACATCTCATCAATTCTGTCAAGGCTCATCTTCACGTTCATTAAGTATAGATCATGATCGACAACATCAAGATCAGTCACAGTCAGCTTGTTGATGTTCTTGGTGCAGCACCAACTACTTATATAATATTTTCACTCACAGGCATCAGCATTAGAAAATGTAGCTTTATTTTCGTAGTTGTACTCAAACTCAACATTATGACCCATTTTATAGGTTTACAATATGAATAGAATATAGTTGTTCTTGTTAGTCCTCTGCCTCTCTCTCTTTATCTTCTTCTTCATGCATCAATTTTCGAAAATAATATCCCGTTCTTCCAACATGTTGATGTTGTGGGAGTGGGATGGACTTGCGTTTCTCCACCGTTTCAAAAGACGGCTCCAAAACTCTTCTTTGTTCCAACATTCTTTTCGTTTTCTTGACGCCGCGGCGCGACGGCGTGCGCGTGCCCGTGTAGTCTGTCGACTGTGGCCTGATTCACGACGTTCTTTGCGTCACCTAAGACTGTGGCCTGATTCACGACGTTCTTTGCGTCACTGCCACTGTGGCCTGATTCACGACGTTCTTTGCGTCACCTAAGTTAGCCAGGCTGCTGCGCTACATGGGTTCGCCAAAAGATGGGGTTCGGCTGAGTTGGGAAAAATGGTGTCAAGATGGGAAGAACGATGACTCATTCCTGCTGCCGTCACCAAGCGCGGCGCCTCATAACGGCGGCAGTATTTGAGCCTGCGTTGAATCCTCTTTCAAGTACCTCTCACTCTCCCTGTACTTCAGTGAATCGATTATGCGAGCCGGCTGCCGCCTACTTCAGCTAGTCCTTCTAATATCGCCAACAGGTGGACTAGCCGCGCGCACGCGCTCGCTACCTTCTTCTTAATCACTATCATCGTTGTTAACGTCTTGATCTACGTTTTCCTATTGCTTCAGCTCCGCCTACCTGTCCTACAGCCTTTGCTGAACCTACTGTTGCTACTGCTGCTCATGGTCACTGATTCTAACATCTCCTTGTAGCTTATCCTTATCTCACAGTAGGTTTTCCATTTCGTATGAGGATGCGGTACCTGCACGTCTTGCTTTTGCTTCTGATTTTAATGAAGAAGATGAAGACGATAACGAAGAGTGCGAAGGCCAATCTTCAGCATCAGCTACTCTTTTGGCTTCTTCAGTAGGAGATGGAGACATGTTGACGTTTTCAGTTTTACTTTTATCCGCTTTGTTCTCGGTGACGTTGTCGTCTTTCTCTTTTGTGTGTCATAGTCGATGGTGCCAAGTGGTCACGGGTATACCGTCAACGACTTCCTTGGGCACTAACTTCTTACCCAAGATCGCACCATAATGCTGTCAAATCTCCCGGCTCAGTGCTCACTGACCAAGATTATTATACTGACCATTATTGGTATAGGATTTGCTTTTGGCTTTGACGCTGTTGCTGGAACTACCATGTCCATGTCCATGGTATTGTTGTATTTCCGAACCTGCTCTTTCGACGTGTGATTGATTTAGTTCTGCTAAAAGTGAGTGTGAGTCTGTTCTTGAGACTTAGTCTTAATTTAAGTTCTTGTCTGGTGAGTAGCTCTAGTTCTTTTCAGCTAGTGCACTCGCGTACGCTTCTCGGGCAGCTCGCAAATGACGACTCCACTTTCACAATTCGTTTTCATCATTATAGATATGTATTGCCTTCGTCATCTATTCGTTGTCACCAACGTTTATAGTTGTCATCTTTTCTTCATGCTTCTCGTCCCCAACGTTTACCATTATTGGTATAGGATTTGCTTTTGGCTTTGACGCTGTTGCTGGAACTACCATGTCCATGTCCATGGTATTGTTGTATTTCCGAACCTGCTCTTTCGCCGTGTGATTGATTTAGTTCTGCTAAAAGTGAGTGTGAGTCTGTTCTTGAGACTTTATCTAAGTTCTTGTCTGAGTAGCTCTAGTTCTTTTCAGCTAGTGCACTCGCGTACGCTTCTCGGGCAGCTCGCAAATGACGACTCCACTTTCACAATTCGTTTTCATCTTTTCTTCATGCTTCTCACCAACGTATTTAGTTGTCATCTTTTCTTCATGCTTCTAGATCTAGTCCCCAACGTTTATAGTCGTCATATTTTCTCTTGACATCGAGAAGCATCTCGTACACAGTCGCTTCAGCCTCCTCTGCCTTTCTTTTCTTTTTTGCTAAGTCCCAGTCCGCCCCATACTCTTCGATCAAATCAAGTCAACCGGACGTGCGCTAGTCCAGGCTATCCTGGGTGAAGTACGGGTTCATCGACGAAGATTGGTTGTTCATTTCCCGTAGCTCCTCGGCCCTAAACCCATGAGGCAGTCAAGGTAGACCTAGCCAGTGCCTTCGACGACTTCGAGGAGTGTCCCCAATTTTCGGCGGAGTCGAAGCTATTCACGTGGACTTGTCGATTTTCGTGCTATTCACATGGACTTGAGCTTGACCTCGATGCAGAAGTGGCTTGCCCAATATCGTGTTCTTTGCAACAGGAGCTGACAAAAAAATCGCAGGCGATCACGAAGTGAGAGTGGAGGAGGACATGGACACCGCACCGACAGCGAGCGCTGTACACACCACAGTGCAAGCTCAAATCACCGCCATGGTCCAGAGCCAAGCGCACGCGCGCATTTGCCATCCCGACGCAAAATATAGGTAGAATATCGTCGACGACCACACTCACATGCAAGATGTGTCGATGTCGTCATCGTCAACGTCCATATCGTTATCGCCGCCCCCGGAATCTGATTTACATTTAGATTTAGCCTACCCCGTTGCACACGTACTCGTGTTGTAGATTTTGTTACTATCTGACAGCTCGGATCATGCTGTTCACCTCTACACTGAAGCTGCTTAACTACTCACGGTCGCCGTCCTCGTCGCGCAGTCATAATCCACATCTGGTGCGTCAACCTTAAACATAATTCGCTCTTGCTCTTAGTCCTCCCGCTCTTGCTCTTGGTCCTCACCATCGCCCTCACCCTCACCGCGGTAAGGAGTCTTAGTCGGAGAAGGCCTTCGCGATCGCGTTACGGTCTGGCTTACTGCACTACCACTAACACTTCGACTTCGAGTAACTGACGGCGAAGGCGTGTTGCTGTTGCCATTGCGTCAGCTGTAGAAGCCAGTGCCAGCATCGCCAGACAAATCCCCGGACATCAAGGCGTCAGAGGAAGTGTGTGTGTGGGTACGCGTACGCCGCGAGCACAGTGAGCCCGGTGGCGTGGCAGATGTGTGGCTCGACCTCGATCACATCGATCCCCTTGATCCCGTTCAGATTCACCTTCGCGACGCCGTTGAATTTTAACTATTCGGGCTTCTACTGTCTTGCTCTTGGGCTTGGCTCCTAATGCTAATGCTAATGCTCTTTTTAGTCGTGTTACAACTCTAACTCGTGTGCTTGTCGCTTCAACAGCTTCAGCGGGAGCTTCATCCGCTTCAGCGCGAAGGCGAGAAGAGATCCTCAGCACAGGTGCCAGTACCATTCGTTGTCGTGTTCGTGTTCGTTGCGCTCGCGTGTGTGAGAGTGAGTGTTTTAGCCGAGCCCACCGATGGCACCGACGGGGCGGGTGCAACGAACGCGTTTTAGCGTCGTAGCGTTCCGAGCACCGACGGCACCGATGGGGCGGGTGGAGGCGCAGAGTATTCTCGTTTACTCTCACTCTCACTCTCCCCCTCTCCCTCGCCTTCCTCAGGCACGCTCTCAAGCGTGCTACTCTGCGTCATCGTTTTCCGCTTGATATTATTTAAATTTACGCTTCTTGCGCTTTTTCGCAACTTTCCAAATCCACTACCACTCGGCGCCAGAAGTGACAGCCTCAAGTCCGAAGCAGGCTGAGTAGATGTACAACTAGATGTAGTTGTAACCCTAACTGGGTCGAATTCACGTGCACCATCAACATCAACTTCAACACCATGAGCGTCTTCACTCACTCTACTAGCTGCACTAAGCGGAGAGGTCTAGTCCATGTAGTCCTCGGGCCAAAACTCAGTTAACCGTGTGTGATCTGTCGTGTCTCTGCCTGCTGCTGCTACAGTTCGTGTGCCTATAATTTCTATAATTCCTGTCTCTAAAGTAGAACATCATTCTGTGGTATCCGTGTATCTTTTTCGTTGCGTGCCCGTACTATCGCTTTTTCTATCTCTTTCTCGATCACTATCTCTCTGTGACTTTGATGTCTAAGTCGATACCTCTCCCCCGGTGCCAGCTGGTTCAACCGGCCAAAAAGGTCCAGGTGGTGGCGGATAGCCATAATAAGCAGCAAGTCATCATCACGCGTCTTGGTTCCACAGCCATTCTCATGCTTCTTGACCGCCATTGCCACTGCGGTCTAGATGTACATGTAGATACCATCCGGCATTACTATATAGCGAGCTGCGTGGCGTGCAGCTGCATCGCAACTTCGTACTCACTCATCAAACCGGGCAGCAGCTGCCGACTTCTACTTCCTTGCTGATCGTCAAATTTTTCGTCTTCCTCTTCATCTACGTCATAGTCCTGGAGCAGGTGCCCTTGCACTTGCTCTACTGATTTCGATTCAATTATTATTTTTTCGCGGTGCCGCTACTTACTACGATCGAAACTCCAGGAGTTGCTTGCGCATCTCCTCAAGAGAAGCTCAGCCCGCAGCTTCAGCCTCCGAAACCTGAATCACACCTCGCCCCTCGACCCTCATGTCGGCACAATCAAGATCTCTTGCCATGTCCTTGTAGTAGTCCGTCCAGCGAGGATACTCGAATTGCGCAGACATTGGTGCAGATGGGCCCTCTGATGGCCCAGAAGGCATTGGCCTCGACATTCTTCAAAGTGCAGCTGACATTGCCGTTGCCCTCGCCGATCGCTCAGTCGAAGCAGAAGCAGAAGGAGATGATGAGCCAGAACCAGAACCAGAAGCAGAAGGAGAAGGAGATGATGAGCCTACGTCTAAACACATTGAAGGCAGAGCTAGCTGTAACGATGGCCCATGTCACTTTCACTTGTTTCACGTCCGTTGTTACAGTTGCGTACTCGAATTCGACAGTGAGGCGTCCGTCGCCGTCGGTCGTATTCCCAAGCCGTGCGTGTGGGGCCCGTGCATTGGAAAGGCGTTGCCTGCCCGGTGCCGCAGTCACAGCGCCTGCGGTACAAGCTCGTTGCTACTAGTTGCACCGCAAGTTTTAGTTCTTTATGCACCACCATCTATTTCTATATCGCCACCACCTTCGTACTGGTACTCGAAGAGTGAGTCATCTCCTTCTGCGCCACCGCCGCACGGCGAGTACTTCGTGAGCTCTATACTCGGTATCTGCAGCTACTTCCCCGTGACCTGATCGTAGAAGGTGTAGGTGCGTGGGGAGCTTCAACTTAAAGTTTAAGTTCAGCCAACACCAGCTACAGCTCCACCTCCTTGTCCGATCATCATCATGTTCATGTTGTGTAGTTGTTCACGTTCGCACGCGGAAATGGAAAACGAAACTGAGGACGCAGAAGCAGAAGCAGAAATCTGCGGCACGTCCAGCCCGTGCTTGTGCGGATCCGGATTATGAATGACGTCCACGTCGTACATTTTTTACGAACCCGGAGCCGGGGCCGGCACAGGATACGACGTAGGGCTGCCTGAGCCAAGCACAACACTGGCCTTCTGCTCAACGTCACCAGGCACAGCAAGATTAGTGCTCCCTCCGGCGTCCATT
>JACLAC010010813.1_pt1 | contig 28766 bp, 21 predicted proteins | sample 8027881 | NCBI WGS metagenome assembly JACLAC01 (sample SAMN15725517, study PRJNA655200) | protist metagenome | isolation source: fluorescence activated cell sorting (FACS) single amplified genomes of... | place: Spain: Blaines Bay Microbial Observatory, Mediterranean Sea | collected 2016-01-19 | reverse complement strand
GCATCAGATTACCCGCGAGTGGCGCGAATATGAACGCACCAACACCACGGTGCTTTCAGCCTACGTGCAACCAGTCGCTGAGCGCTATTTGAATCGATTGGACAGCGGGTTGCGCGAAGGCGGTCTGCCGCAGAGCCCTTACATCATGCAATCCAACTGCGGCGTCGACTCTCTTGAAGCCACGGCACGGACCCCCATCAACATGGTTGAGTCCGGCCCGGCGTCCGGTGTTTGGGGGGCAGCAGAGCTGGGACGTCTGATCGGGGAGCCGAACGTCATCGCGCTGGACATTGGCGGGACCACGGCGAAATGTTCGTTGATCGAAGACGGAAAAGTGCGGGTCATGACCGATTACTGGATCGAACGCTCCCGCACCTCCGCGGGTTATCCGGTGATGGTGCCGGTGGTCGATCTGGTGGAGATTGGCAACGGGGGCGGCTCGATCGCCTGGGTCGATGAAGCGGGCAAACTCAACGTCGGTCCGCAGTCTGCGGGCGCAGAACCGGGACCCATGGCTTATGGCAAAGGCGGTGAACAGGTGACAACCACCGACGCCAACCTGTGGCTCGGACGGATCAACAAGGATTACTTTTGTGGCGGCGAAGTCCAGGCCGATATCGCCGCAGTTCGGCGAGGGGTCGAGGGCTTGGCCGGTACTTTGGGGGTGAGCCCGGATGAAGCTGCGCGCGGAATCGTCAGAGTGGCCAACAACAACATGATCAATGCTCTCAAGCTGATCTCCATCAACCGAGGCTACGATGTCCGCGAGTTCACCTTGCTGGCCTTTGGCGGTGGCGGTGCCATGCATGCCGTTGCCTTGGCGCAGGAGCTTGGGGTGAAGAAGGTGGTGGTGCCTTCTGCAGCGTCGGTGTTCTCCGCTTGGGGCATGCTGATGTGCGATCTTCGCCGGGATTTCTTCCTGACCAAGCTGGTGGAAATGGGGCCGGATGCGAATGCGACCATAGCAGCATCATTGGCCGAAATTGAGCAAGGCGCGCTCCACACCTTCACCCAGGAAGGCATCGCAGCCGATACCATCACGTTCCAGCGCTTCGGCAAGTTCCGCTATCAGAACCAGGAGCACACCACCGAAGTCCTACTGCCTGCTGGCGGGATCGATGCGGGGTCCATCGATGCGATTATCGAGAATTTCCATGAAACCTATGAGCGGGAATACACCTATCGTCTCGCCGCGCCGGTGGAGCTGGTGGGTTTGCATGTCGTGGCGACCTCGGCGGTGGGCAAGCTGAAGCTTGAAGCCCAGCCTTTGGAAGGGGCGGATATCAGCGCAGCCGTCAAAGGCCAGCGCGCGGTCGATTTTGCGCTTGAAGGCGTTCACGAAGCAACCGTGCTTGACGCCGCCAAACTGCGCCCCGGTATGCGCTGTGACGGCCCGGTTATCGTTGAGGACGAAGGCACAACGACCGTGGTGCACAGGGACTGCAGCATGGAAGTCGATGCCTACTTCAACCTGCAAATCACCATCCATTCCGCTTGAACCAGGAGATCGAACCATGAAGAACGACAGTATTACGCTCGAAATCATCCAAAGTTCGCTCCAGGCCGCTGCTGACGAAATGTTTGCGGCCATGAGGAAGACGGCCATGAGCTCGATCATCTATGAGGTGCTCGACATGGGCACGGGCATTACCGACGCTCAGGGCCGGATCGCATCCTCTGGTGCCGGGATTCCAGCGTTTATCGGGGTCTTGGACAAGGCGGTTCAGGTGTTGCTGACCAAGTATAGCGCAGATGGGGCCATCCAACCCGGTGACGTGTTCATCACCAACGACCCTTACTATGGCGGGGTCACGCACTTGAACGATCTGGTCCTCGCCATGCCGGTGTTTGTGGATGGTAAACTGATCGCGTGGAGCGCCAATATCGCGCACAACTCGGATGTTGGCGGCATGGCACCCGGCTCGCTAAGCGGTGAAGCAACTGAGCTGTTTCAAGAAGGGTTGCGCCTGCCAGGTGTTAAACTGATTTCCGGCGGTCAGCCCAATCAGGATATTATGGACATCATCACCACCAACTCGCGAATGCCGGACGTGCTGCTGGGTGATTTGTGGGCAGGCATCGCGTCTGTGCGGATCGGTGCACGCCGGTTGGAGGAGCTGGCCGTCAAGTATTCGGTCGACACCTTCATTTCCGCCATGAATGCCTTCATGGAAACGGGCGATCAGGTCACCCGGGCGGCTCTCAAAACACTGCCTCACGGCACCTTTGAGCTCTCTGAAGAGCAGGACGACGGTCGTTTCTTTAACGTCAAAGTCACCATTTCAGACGAGGAGTTTCTGGTCGATCTGCGGGACAACCCGGATCAAGATGCTGCCCCCACCAACACCAGCCGAGACGGTACCATTGTCTGCGCGCAGATGCTGTTCAAGTCACTCACCTCTCCCGATACGCCCGCCAATGATGGGTCTTTCAGGGCCCTGACAGTCCTGACGCGCGAGGGGTCCATTTTCCATGCTCAGGAACCAGCCGCCATCGGCTTCTATTTTGAGACCGAGGTCCGTGTTTACGACCTGATCTGGCGCTGCCTGGCTCCCCATGTCGAACGGCGCCTGCCGTCGGGTCATTTTGCGTCCATCTGCGGCACCTTTATCGGCGGGATCCACCCGGATACTGGGCGGCAATACACCATCATCGAACCGCAAATTGGGGGCTGGGGCGCATCTCAGCACGGTGATGGCAACAGCTGTATCTTCTCCGGGTTCCATGGCGAAACCTACAACACGCCCGCCGAAATCTCAGAGGCGCGGAATGGCCTGTTCGTGGATCGTATGGCACTGAATGAAGAAAGCGGCGGGGAAGGGCAGTTTGTCGGTGGTCGTGGTTTGGTGCTCGAATACCGCATCCGAGCGGAGAACGGTTTCCTGACCGCTGGCTATACCCGATCCCGCATCAAGCCCTGGGCACTCGAAGGCGGACAAGAGGGCTCCGGCAACTATGTCGAAGTCATCAAAGAGGGCGAAACTGAGCGATTTTCCTTTGTGTCCGGCATGGGCTTGACCACCGACAACGTGGTGCGTGTCGTCACTGCCAGCGGTGGCGGGTTTGGAGACCCGGCGCAGCGGGATCCCCAAGCGGTTGAAGAGGATGTTCGGAATGGCTTCCTGAGCCCCGCTGACGCGAAGCAAATTTACGGCGCTGGCTCCTAAGCGGGCCAACCGGTTGGCCAGTCAACAAAGAAACGGGGCCTGGTACGTCGTGTGCCAGGCCCCGTTTGCGATCAAACCAACGGGACGCACGAGCGCCCCTTGGCTTTAGCCGTTACATGGCCGGTCCGACCAGCGAGGCACCGAGCAGAGCGCCCAGCTTACTGGCATCGCTGACAATCTTGGCGAACTCAGGTGCCGATGACATGGCATCCATGGCCTTGCCCGCTGCTTCAAGCGTTTCAGCCTGATAGTTGCCGGTGAGCAGCATGGGGCTGCCGAAGGCAGACACAGACATGTTCACAGCAATGCCGTGCTCGGACGCCAAGGCCTGTACGTCGGGCAGCATAGCCAGAGCGTCTGGCACGTTTCGACCAGCAATGGCGTAGAAGCGGTGGTTGGTGAACTTGTACTTGTCCGGGTCAACTTCCCCAATGTTGCGCCAAACGCGCAGGCCGTCGGTGAAGTTTGATGCTGGCAAGCCGGCGATTTCGGCATTCAGTGCCATGAAAGCAGGATCCGCCATAGCAGATGCCATATTGGTCATGTGGTTTACGTAGCTAGACGAGCCCGTATACATGACCAGCGAGCCGAAATCGCGGCCAAACATGACGCGACCAATGTTCACTGTGAGCCCATGTTCTCTCATGATCGCTGCGCCGCGGTTCATGCGGTTGAGTGAGACTAGGGCGCCACCAGGATTCGGTTTTGCCACGAGTGTTGAAACAATATCCCAAGACATTACTGATACTCCCTTTTGTTTTCGAGATCTGTTAAGCAAACAAAGAAAAGTAGATTCATGGCAATACTTGAAAAAGATATTTCCATCTCAAAAATTTAGGGAAAATATCATATTCAAACTTTTATTAATAAGTTAGTCCATATTATCGATAGTAAAAAACGTTAAAAAATAACTTCAATATAATATTTGTATCGATGGTAAAATTCATTGATCTATTTTCAGTCTAAGTCTTGAATTGATTAGTGATTGAGAAGAGTGCCTGCGCAAGCAGGTGAAGTCGGAGTTAGAGCGATCGAGACGAGTGAATCCGGTGCGGAGCAATGTATGATGGCAGCTTCTGTGTTGTTTTTTGAGCTGAGGAAATTGGGACATGAATGAGCGGTCTATGGAGTATTTGGTCCTTGCTGTCGTGGGTTTGGCAGCCTTTGTCCTGTTGCGCTTCGTGCTTCGCGATCGCCTAAACCAATTCTATGCCAACAACCGAAGGGGCCGCCTGATCGTTGGTGCCATTGCGGGGATCAGTGGTCTGGTCATCTTTCGCCTGGTCCAGGCATTGGTAAATTAATGAGTTTTTTCGCGTTCCGTCGCCCCCTGCTGCGGCACCGAAAAACAGTGCGTGTCCCAACAACACGGAGTACGCTCGATGAGCAAAATTGCAGAACATAAGATTGGGGCTATTCGCGTGGTGGCCCTGCAAGACGGCGAGATGGTGTTGCCGCAAGAAGTGTTGCTGAACGTGGATGAAGCCAGTCAACGGAGCCTGGACACGGACCACGAAACGCTTTGTCACAACAATGTTAACGCCTATCTGATCCAATCTGCCGGCAAAACGCTGTTGATTGATGCCGGATGCCGAGACCTCTTTGGACCAACCTGCGGGTTCCTGAACGAGGCGTTGGCCGAGGCCGGAGTTCAGCCAGAGGACGTGACGGACCTGTTCCTTACCCATCTCCACCCGGATCATGCTGCTGGCGCGATTGACGCGTCAGGTGCCGCAGTCTTTCCCAATGCCAGTCTGAAAGTGCCGACGGCGGACTATAATTTCTGGATGCGCGACGACTTTGCCGATGTCGAAGTCAATGGCGCTGGCTGGGCTGGAATCGCAAAGGCCGTGGTTGCGGCCTATGGGGACCGGGTTGAGACCTTGGCCACCGATGATGCCATTATCAGTGGCGTGAGCATGGTCCCCTTACCGGGCCACACACCGGGCCATTCTGGTTTCCGGGTAGATGATGGTGCCGAGACGCTCGTACACATGGGCGATATCGTTCATGCGCCAAAGCTCCAGCTGGGGAATCCAGAGGTGTCTGTCGTCTTCGACACGGACGGGGAGACCGCCGTACAGACCCGAAAATCCATTCTGGACATGATCTGCACGGATCAAACCTTGTGCACCGCCGCACACATCGCCCAGCCGCGCTTTGGCCGATTGGAGCGCCGGGGTTCTGGGTACATTCTGACCTAGCGCGCAACTGGGGGGAGGAGCCAGGCACGCCCCCTACACCCCCCCCCCTAGAACAGTGCAACAGACGTGTGGAAATCATTGCTTTGTCTCAAGACGAAAGATTTTGGGTGAAGGCTTGAGCAAAGCGTGTTTGAGTTGCGTCATTCAGTGAAACGAGGGGTACTTATGGTCCTGTGGCCTCCTGCTTAATGAGGTTAACAGTGGTCGAACGTATGATTCTCGGAAGCCGGCTTGCGGTGGTGATTTGTCTTGTCAGCTATGGATGCTGGCTCTCCTACATCCCCTGGAAAGTCGATCTGCTGGACATTGAGTACGATATGTTCGGTTTTGCTTTGCTGGTTTTCGGCATTTTCAGCCTCTCTTCGATGCTGTTTGTTAGTCACGTCCTTTTGCCTCGGTTCGGCCCGCGGATGACGGGACTGGCGGTTATCGCCTTTGCCTTTGCGCTGCAAATATGGGTTTTCGCCCCCAACACCACGTTGTTCATCGCGCTTGCTGCGCCATTCAGTCTTGCCTTTGGCGTGATCCAACCAGCGACGTTGGCGGTGATCACGCAAGCTGAAGCCCTGTCCGGGCGGCGCTTGCAGCCCCTGCATTGGGCGTCGTTTTCTGCAGGGTCGCTGATTGGATTGCTGGTTGGGGTCATCAGTCAGGCCTTGAAACTGCCGCCCGTGCTGGTCTTTGGTGGCTTGTTCGTGCTGACGGTGTTGGTCGGTCTGTATATTTTCATGCGCCCCTTCGGAACCGTCACGTTCAAGCCAATCTCCAGCCCAGGGTTCCGAATACCGTCGCAAACGGTGTTGTTCCTGGGGGCATTGGCGGCCGCGTCCATGGCCACGATTTCCATTATTCTGGACTGGTCGGCCCTGTGGCTCACCCGCGATTTGGGGCTGACGATTGCGCTGGGTGGAATGGGAATCATGGCCTTTAACTTCGCTGAAATCATATCGAGGCTCTATGGGGAAAAGCTCATCAACGCCTTTGGCGAGAGTCTGGTTGCGGGGTGGGGTATGTTGGTCGGGTGCGCGATTTTTCTGATCGCGACCATGTCCGGGAATGCTTATCTGATCGTGATCGGCTTCGGCTTCTTTGGGTTCTTTACGGCCAATTTCGTGCCAGTCATTTTTGGCGTGGCAGTGCGGGAGGAAACAGAAAATCCCATTGCCGCGGTCAATGATGTCAACCTGTTGGCCTTCGTTGGCTTTCTGTTTGGTCCGCCGCTGATTGGTTACATCGCCAAATCGGTTTCAATCACGGCCTGCATGATTATCCTCGCCGTGACTTGGGGCTTAATCGCTGGCATTTTGATGCTGTCGCGGAAACTGAACGGCGTCAGCAACGGCGCCTAATTGCACCGGCAGGTCAGAAGCCAACAACAACAGCGATTTTCAGGCTCATCAGGACAGCAAATTGTTGGTGTCTCTGGCAAACAGAGCGTCGATTTCCGGCCGTCGCGCGGCTCGTAGCGCACGCTGGTTGATCGAGCCTTTTTCCGTTAACTCACCCCGGTCGAGGTTCGGTGCTTCTTGGAGAATGGCAATTCGGCAGACGCGGCTCGCTGAACCGGTTGCCCCCTTAGTGTGTGCATGCAAACCGGCGAGCAGCTTGTCTGTCAGAACTGCATCAGGAAGCCTTGTACCGGCCTCGGACAACCAGAGTAATGCTCCTAGTTCCCGTTGGTTTTCGCCAACAATGATGGCATCGCGGACCAAACCTCCCAGGCTGTCGACCAAGGCAGCCCGCACGGACCCCACCGAAACCCAAGTCCCGGTAGAGAGCTTGAAGTTTTCAGCCAGACGGCCTGCGAAGTAGAAGCCGCGGCTCAGGTCTTTCGGGTCCTCGGGGCGAATGGCGTCACCCATTTTATAGAAGCCTTCCTCGTCGAACGCTTTGGCCGTGGTTACGGGGTCGCCGAGATAGCCTGGTGTGATCGACGGACCCTTGATCCGCAGCTCAAGGGCATCGCCTGATTTGACAAGTTTGATGGTCAGGCCGCGACCGGGAACACCAACCTTGCCCGCAAAGGGTTCCACTTCGTTCCATGTCAGGGCAAAAGGTCCGGTTTCTGTGGCCCCGAGGCTGGAAGAGATGAGTATCTCCTTCCCTGTCGTCGCCTTGGAGACTGCTGCAAGTCGGTCCCAGGTATTCTGTGACATGCCCGCTCCAGCGTAGAAGAGCATCTTCAGCCGTGAGAAGAACACCTGCGCCAGTTCCGCGTCGGCCTCCAGCGCCTCGACCAGCAGATCGTACCCGGCAGGGACGTTGAAATACCAGGTGCAGGCCACGTCCCGCAGGTTAGCCACCGTCACCTTCATTCCGTCAGGTGAGGGCTTGCCATCGTCCAGATAATACGTGCCGCCATTGGTCAGCACCATGTAGGTTACCTTATTTCCAGCCGCCGTGTGGTTCCAGGGCGCCCAGTCCAGCACGATCGGGGGCTCGACCTGCATAAAAGGGTAGCAATCGCGGACCATGGCCTGGTTGGTGCTGATCATCCCGTTGGTGTTGATAACCGCTTTGGGGGAGCCTGTTGAGCCAGAGGTAAACAGATACTTAAGCACGGTGTCCCGGGTCAGTCCGGCCCGAGCCTTTGCCGCCTGGGCGCCGTCATCTTGGATCAGGGTGTTGAAATCGATGGCGCCACCAAACAGATTGCGCGCGCCAATGACCGGGGTCTGGTCAATGCGGACGGCATTCAAGGCTGGTCGGTACAGTTCCAGGTCATCCGCGAAAAAGGCCCCAGGCGTAAGCAGAGCAACGATATCGCGCAGCTTGCTGTGGTCGGTGGAAACCAACGAGTAAGCGGTTGAGACGGGAGCGTAGGGAATGCCGACATAGAGGCACGCTAGCCCGCAGATCGCATGTTCCAGGCTGTTTCCGGACAGGATGAGCAGCGGCCGCTTCGGGCCAAGTCCCAACCGCAACAGGGCGCTGCCCACGGTCTGAGCCTGCGTCCGAGCCTGACCATAGGTGATGCTTGACCACCCGCCGGTGTCATTGCGACGAGCAATCCAGACCCGGTCGGGGTCTCGATCTGCCCAAAGGTCGAGGTAGTCGGCAATGGTGGGCAGTGAGTCGGGCAGGGCGTCCGTTTGCCTCATGAGGATTGTTTCGTCATCCCGCTCGAACACCTCGAATGATGGTGTCCAGAAATCCCCTTTGGCGGTGTCTGCCATAGCCAAATTCTCCCGTTCAGTCAGCCTGCCTGCCTGCCTCTGGCGTATCGCCTTGGGTCAATCAGAGACACTGAAGTCCTCTGACGGAAAACCATAGCCATATGTCCGCAATTCGCCAGTGGACCCGTGACGGAACATCTAAGGCTTCAACGGTACATCGGCCTCAAGCCACTGTTCGGCAAGGGCTCGGCTCGCACGATTCAAGGTCATTGGTTGAAAGGGCTCAGGCTGGCGTGATGGTGCCGAGGCATTCACCAAATCCAATGCAGTAACCTGCGGCCTGCGCTCGACCTGACAGCCGCACGGAATCTCCATCTTCGAGAAATGAGCGGGTTTGCCCGTCGCTGAGCAGAAGGGGGTCTTTACCGCCCCAACTCAATTCCAACATCGATCCACGCTGGTGTTTTTCAGCCCCTGAAACCGTGCCCGACCCCAGGAGATCACCCACGCGCATCGGGCATCCACAGGCGCTGTGGTGTGCGAGCTGTTGAGCCGCGCTGTAGTACATTTCGGCGTAGTTGGTTTCGGTAATCCGGGTCTCGGCTCCGGACTGGGTGATCAGGTCCACAGCAAGGTCAATATCGTAGAGCATGGGACCTGTATCTTTGAGGTGGTCGAGCAGCTCAAAATCTCGTTCTGGGGTTGATGTGCGAAATGGTTCAAGGGCCGCTTTGGTCACAATCCAGGGGCTGATGGTCGTGGCTGTGGCCTTGGCCTGGAAGGGGCCCAAGGGCTGGTATTCCCAAGCTTGTATATCCCTCGCTGACCAGTCATTGAGTAAAACATACCCGAAAAGGGCATCGTCGGCTTCATCCACGCTCAGGCGCGCCGCGCTGTTCTTGCCAACAATGGCGCCGATTTCGAGTTCAAAATCAAACCGCATGCTGGGCGCGAAGCGGGGGAGTTCGTCCTGCGGGCCCTTGAGTTGGCCATGGGGACGCCTCACACTGCACCCGGAAACCACGACGCTGGAAGCACGGCCATTATAGCCGATCGGAATGTGTAGCCAGTTGGGCGGCAGAGCGTGGTCCGGGCCTCGAAACATGGTCCCAACATTGGTTGCGTGATGCCGTCCGGCGAAAAAGTCTGTGAACTCGGTCACGGCGAAAGGAAGCAACATCTCAGCGGAAGACTGGGCGACAAGCCAGGCGGGGGCGGGCGGGGAGTCTTCGTGCAGAACAGCCGTTATCTCATCCCGAAATGCCGCCCAGATATCCGCGCCAGCGTCAATAAAGGCGTTCCACGATGGCTGCGCGAAAAGATCGCGGTTGGCGCTTTGCAGTGGGACCTGCGCGAGGTCCAAAATGAAGTCTCCTATAGCGACACCACAGCGCGCGCCGCTGCCATCGTTAAAGACGCCATAGGGCAGGTTGTTCAGGGGAAAGGCGCAATTGGGCGCGTTAGCGCTTTCAACCCAACTTTTGATTAATTCGTTCGTCACGTCGCTTGTGCCTCATTCTCACTGTCGTTAAGGGCCTCGCCCTAACACCTGATCATTTCAGATCGGGGGTGCCATCGAACTTCTTTTCGATGCTGCCCCAGCAATCGACATAGTCGTCTTGCAGGGGGGCTTCCTTGGCGGCGAAGGGGGTCAGGTGCTGGGGGAAGCGTGTCTCGAACATAAAGGACATCGTATCGGCGAGTTTGACCGGCACCAAGTCGTGCGCCGTGGCTTTGCTGAAAGCTTCCATGTCCGGCCCATGCGGTAGCATCATGTTATGCAAGCTGATGCCGCCCGGCACAAAACCCTGCGGTTTTGCGTCGTACTGGCCATAAATGTTTCCCATCAACTCGCTCATGACGTTCTTGTGGTACCAGGGCGGGCGGAAGGTGTCTTCGGCGACCGACCAGCGTTCCGTGAACAGCACAAAGTCGATGTTGGCCGTGCCGTCTATGCCCGAAGGCGCTGTCAGAACGGTGTAGATGCTGGGGTCGGGGTGATCGAAGCTGATCGCACCCACGGGGCAATAGTGGTTCAGATCGTACTTCCAGGGGGCGTAGTTGCCGTGCCAGGCGACGACATCCAGCGGCGAGTGATCGATCGAAGTGCGATGGAACTGTCCGCACCACTTCACCGTCACGTCGCTGGGCCCGTCCCTGTCTTCGAAGGCGGCTACGGGCGTCTTAAAGTCGCGTCGATTGGCGAGGCAATTTGCGCCGATAGGACCGCGCCCTGGCAGATCAAATTTCTGACCGTAGTTCTCGCAGACGAAACCACGGCAAGGCCCTTCGATGACCTCAGTACGGTAGACTAGGCCGCGCGGGATCATGGCGATTTCCTGAGGCCCCACCTCAAGCACACCCAACTCCGTCACAAACCGCAGCCGGCCTAACTGCGGAACAATCAGCAGCTCGCTGTCCGCCGAATAGAAGTAGCTGTCCACCATGCTTTCCGTCACCAAATAGACGTGACTGGCCATGCCGGCTTGCGTGTTCACGTCCCCGGCAGTGGTGATGGTGCGCATGCCTGTGAGCCACGTTGTCGGCTTTGTGCCCACGGGTACAGGATCCCATCGATACTGCCCCAAGCTAATGATGTCTGCGTCGATGAGCGGTGCGCTTTTCCAGTACGGCAGGTCAATTTTGCTGAATCGATGCGTATGCTTGACCGACGGACGAATGCGATAGCACCAGGTTCGCTCGTTGCGGTGACGTGGTGCTGTGAAAGCCGTCCCCGAAAGCTGCTCGGCATAGAGCCCGTAGGCGCAGCGCTGTGGGCTGTTGCGTCCGACGGGCAGGGCCCCTGGCAGGGCTTCTGTCTCGAAGTCGTTTCCGAAACCCGACATGTACTGGGACTGGTCAAGCGTCACTGGACTAACCCACCTAAGGTTCGTTGTGTGCAATGTGCTGGGCTTTTAATCGGACCGAGTATGCCCCGCTTCTGTCGTCGGTCAAGCAGCGTGTCACAGGTTATCAAGCAGAGGAAGAGGCGCGCGCGGAGCGGCAAAGTCTGTACGGAAGAAGGCCTCAAAGTATTCAACCGAGCTGTTGTTGCTGTCTTCATCGAGATCGAGGTTGTCCTCAACATTCAGCGATCACCTCAGCCCAAAGTCTGCGACCACAGGTTCAGGCCGACAGTCTTTCAGGCGCAAGACTGGACAGCTCCACCCCTTCAATCACCATTTCCGGCGGCATAGGTTTGCCCAAGACCAACGCAGCGGCAAGTTCAGCCAAAGCGGGAGCGGTTTGAATGCCGTACCCGCCTTGACCGGCCAGCCAAAAGAAGCCGGGTACGGCTGCTGAAAAACCGGCCACCGGACATTTGTCGGCGACAAAGCTTCTCAATCCAGCCCAACGGGTTTCGATCCGCCCAACACGCAGGTCAAAGGCCCGCTCGACCCGGTCCACGCAGATCGCGATATCCATCTCGTCGGGTTGCACGTCACAGGGCACGTCCGGGTCTTCATTTGCCGGTGACAGCAGAAGTTGTTGCGCCACGGGTTTGACGTAGAACTCCTCAGCGACATCCACGGCAATCGGCCAGCCACCTATTTCGGCCCCCGCCGGAGCCGCAATCTGCATCGCTGTTCGGCGCTTGGGCACCAAACCGATTGGCTCGGCTCCCGCCTTCTGTCCCAGTTCATCCGCCCAGGCACCTGCTGCGTTGATTACGCACGGTGCTTCAAAGGTCCCCACAGGCGTGCGCACCCGCCACCCGTTGGCCAATTCTTCCAGCGCGATCACGTCCGCCCGAGTAACAAGCGAACAGCCCCTGGCCCGAGCACGACGCAAAAAGCCCTGATGCAAAGCAGCGACGTCGATATCCTGACAGTTCTCGTCATAGAGCCCAGCGGCGGCATAGCCTTCCCGTATCAAAGGATGCATCTTGCGGATGCCACTGTCGTCGAGTTCCTTAAAATTGCCCTCGCTCTGCAACTCATTGTGGAGGCCCGTCAGGTCAGCCAACTGGTCTTCGCGCGCTAAGAACAGGGCACCGCGCGGGGTCAGGATGGGGCTGTCGGCAAAACCCTCGGGCGGGTTAGCCATAAAGGCTGCAGAGGCTCGGGTCAGGGCTCGGATCGGTGCCGGGCCATAGACTGGCGCGAACAGTGCCGCTGATCGCCCGGTTGTGTGATAGCCGGGATGGGACTCCCGCTCCAGCAACACCACGGTGCAGTCTCTCGACAGGGCATCGGCTACTGAGGCGCCCGCCATGCCTGCGCCGATGACAATCACGTCACTCCTGGTTGTCTCGCTCATCTCAACCTGCTCCCTTGATGCTGACTCACCGTCCAGACTGACGGCTTACACAAAGTTAGACAAGACAGGTCAGCGGGCGAAGCGCTTCTGTGGCTCAAGCAATGCGGCCCCGGGCCCGGGGTATCAGCGGTTCTGGCGCAACCGTCTGCGGTGCAACAAGGCAATCAAGCCGAGCAACATGAACGCAGGAATATAGGCCAACTCTTTGGGCAGCCGGTTGGCATTGATGTCGACGCCTTTCACCTGCCAGTCAAAGTCGATCCCAGCCTTTTCCGCCGGACTTAGGAAGCCCACCATATCGACGATGATCGCGCCCTCGTCTCCATCAATCAGCGTTAGACCGGCTGACATCTCCAAGCGTTCTCGACCCGAAGACCCTTTTTCGCCAAGCGGCAGCAGGAAGGTTGAAGAAATGAAGTCGCCGTCGATGTTTTCACCTTCGAGCTGCAGGCGGATGTCGGTAAAGGCATCCGCCTGTTCAGCCAGGGCGAACACCTGTGCTGGCTCTGCGGTGACGAAGGGGGCTTGCACACGGTCCCAGACCAGACCGGGACGGAACAGAATAAGCGCTACGAGGATGAGCGCGAGGCTTTCCCACCAGCGATTTCGGACGAGGAAATACCCCATTGTACCAGCGGCAAAAACCAGCATGGCGATCAACGCGATCACAAAGACAAAGACGGCCTTCACCGGCCCAACGTCGATCAGCAACAAGTCGGTGTTGAAGATGAACAGGAAGGGTAAAAGCGCAGTGCGCAGGCTATAGAAAAACGCCGTAAAACCAGTACGCAGTGGATCTGCGCCCGATATGGCCGCCGCGGCGAATGACGCCAATCCGACCGGCGGGGTAACGTCGGCCATGATGCCGTAATAGAACACAAACATATGCACCGCGATCAGCGGCACCACTAGACCCGATTGGGCGCCCAGTTCGACGACAACATTGGCCATCAGAGAGCTCACTACAATGTAGTTTGCCGTGGTCGGCAGGCCCATACCGAGGATGATAGAAATCACCGCAACAAAGAACAGCATGGCGAGCAGGTTACCGCCTGACAGGAATTCAACGAACTCGGCCATGACTTGTCCAATGCCCGTCAGCGTCACGGCCCCGACGATGACCCCGGCCACTCCCATTGCCGCGGCCAATCCGATCATGTTGCGGGCGCCTGTGATCAGCCCGTTGGCCAGATCCAGCAGGCTATCGCGCAACGAAGGCAGTAGCGCGCCACCGGAGCGAAACAACACCTTGAGCGGGCGCTGTGTGATCAGGATAAAAATCAGAAAGCACGTCGCCCAGAAGGCCGAGAAAGCGGGGGATTTCCACTCCACCATCAGGAACCAGATCAGCACGACGATGGGCAGTATGTAGTACAGCCCGGTGATTGCCACTTCACTGAAGCGTGGCAAGGTCACGACCGGTTCGTTCGGATCATCCAGTTCCAGATCAGGTCGACGCGAAGCGAAGAACACCATCACCCCGTAAGCGCCGAGCAGAAGCCCCATTGAGGGCCAGATCGACAGCCCACCAAGCAGGGTTTTGAACAACTGGATCGACCAGTAGGCCCCTGATGCGATGATCAGAATGGAGGAAATAATCAGGCCAGTCCGAATCAGTTGGACCTTGGCGGGGCCCAGGGGTTCGGGACGCTCAAGGCCTTTCATATCGCTCTTTAGCGCTTCGAGATGAACGATATAAACCAGTGCGAGATAGGAAATCAGAGCCGGCACGATTGCTGTTCTGACAACCTCGACATAGGTCACGCCCACGTATTCGGTCATCAAGAAGGCAACGGCGCCCATGACCGGCGGTGTCAGAACACCGTTGACCGAAGAAGACACTTCAACAGCCCCGGCCTTCTCTGCCGAAAATCCTACCCGCTTCATCAGCGGAATGGTGAAAGTGCCGGTTGTCACCACGTTTGCGATCGACGAGCCGGAAATCAGGCCTGTCATCGCTGAAGAAATCACCGCTGCTTTAGCCGGACCGCCGCGCATGTGTCCCAGCAGGGAGAAGGCAATCTGCACAAAGTAGTTTCCGGCCCCCGCTTGATTAAGGAGCGCGCCAAACAGAACAAACAGAAACACAAATCCCGACGACACACCCAAGGCCACGCCGAAGACTCCTTCGGTCGTGAGCCACATGTGGCTCATGGCTTTCTCCAGCGACGCGCCTTTCCACCGAATCATGTCCGGCAACAGCGGCGATGAGCCGAAGAAAACGTACAGCAGGAATATCCCTGCGACGGCCATCAGCGGAAAACCCAGGGAGCGACGCGCGGCTTCGAGCAGCAGCACGATGCCAATCGCTGCAATCACGACGTCCGCGGTACTTGGAAGACCTGTCCGCTCTGCGATTTGTGCGTAGAACAGCCAGATATAAGCAGAAGCGCCCGCGCCAATCAGACCCAGCCCCCAATCCTGCAGCGGAATGCGGTCTCGCGCGGAGCGGGTAAACGTTGGATAGGCGATGAAGGCGAGAAGGACGGCAAATGCGAGGTGGATCGCCCGGGTTTGGGTATCATTCCATACCGCGATGCCCAGCTCGAACGGCAGAGGTGAAGCAATCCAAAGTTGGTAGAGTGACCACAGGAGTGGGATGACAAGGAGTGAATATCGACCAACCGAACCCTGGGGATTTCGCGCGCCAGTGTCAGAACTGGCCATCATGTCATCAAGGTTTTTGGTCTGCTTGTCGTCCTCGGTCATGCATCCAGTCCTCTCGAAGCCATGGGTGGTCGGCTGTCTTTACTTCTCACAAAAAGAAGCGGAGGAGTCATGCAACTCCTCCGCTCATGGTTGACTAAGAAGGCGTCGATTACATCCAGCCGCGTTCCTTGTAGTACTTCACCGCACCGGCATGCAGCTCAGCAGTCAGGCCGTCTGCGATCATTTCTTCTTCATTCAGCCGGGCAAAGGCAGGGTGTAGTTTGCGGAAGTTATCGAAGTTTTCGAACACTGCCTTAACGACCACGTAGACAACATCTTCAGAGGTGTCAGTCGAGGTCACAAACGTTGCCTTCGGACCCCAGCTCGCCAGATCATCCGGGTTGCCTGGGTACATGCCGCCAGGAACGGTTGCACTGGCATAGGCGCTGTTACTGGCGAGGATGTCGGCCAGACCGGAGGACGCCAGATCAAGGATCTTGATGTCACAGGTCGAGGTGGCTTCCATGGCTGCACCGTTGGGCAGGCCTGCGGCCCAAAATGCGCCGTCGATCTTGCCGTCACAGAGTGCAGCAGCCTGTTCAGACGACTTCAGCTCAGCGGCCAGACCCAGATCAGCAGCGGAAATACCGGCCGCTGCCATCTGTACTTCGGCAAGAACCCGTGTGCCGGAGCCGGGGTTACCGATGTTGACACGCTTGCCGGCCATATCGGAAATGGAGGAGATCCCGGCATCACCGCGAACCATCACCTGCACAGGCTCTGGGTGAACAGAGAACACAGCGCGAAGGCCACCAAAGGCGCCTTCGTCAGCGAACTTGCCCGTGCCCGCGACAGCCGCAGCCTGTACGTCAGATTGAACCACGCCAAAGTTCAGCTCGCCCGCGCGAATTGTGCGTGTGTTGTAAACGGAACCCCCTGTTGATTCCACAGAACAACGAATGCCGTGTTCCTTCCGTTCCTTGTTGACGAGTCGACAAATGGCACCACCGGTTGGGTAGTAAACTCCGGTCACGCCACCTGTGCCAATCGTAACAAACTCATCTGCTGATGCAGCAGGTGCCGTTATCAGAGCCACACTCGCAACCGCAGCGGCGGCAAAAAAAGGCTTCATAAAGCTCATTGCCTGTTCCCTTCTCATTCTCTCTCAAAAAAACTGACACTCCGAGGCAGTCGAATGCCTCGTCGCAAAACCACAGTCGCCAAAGTTTTTTTCTCTGTCACCTTAAAACGTATGTTATTTTTTGCGCTCCCAATAAGCGCGAGTTTCGCTTCGGAGTCGCTCGTAAGATCGAATGCGATCGCTCACTTCTTGTCCGCCAGCCGCCACCAGACCAGCCAATAAGCCTTCAATAATCGCCAAGGTGCCCACATAGCATCCGAAATGGTGGGTGGTGACAGACGAAGCAACTAGCGCGAAGTCTGGTTCAAAATCGGTGGAAATTGAGTCGAAGTCGGAAATCAGAACGACCTTGATTCCGTTCCTCTGCGCGTGGATGCAGGCTTCGACTGTTTCCCTGGAATAGGGCGTGAAGCAGATCGCGATTAGCGTATCTTCTGGGGTCGCATCATTCAGCTCATCGAGCGCACTGCCCATGTGTCGCGGGATCAGTTGCAGCCCCGGGACCGCCATTCGACCAACATAATGAAGATAATAGGCCATTGAGTAGGACGCACGCACGGCGGTGATGTAAACGTTTTTCGATCCCAGGATTTGATCGATCACGGCTTTGATCAGCGAAGGTGGTTGGCGTTCCAGTGACCGCTGAATGATGGCGAAGGTGTTCTCCGACGCATCCGCGAGCGCATTATCAATTTCATCACCGCGCCGCAGCTCCTCCAGCCAAGGCGGTGCCGCCTGAAGATCCACCGTCGTCAGTAAAGCCGACCGAAACGGAGCCCGAAACGCCTCAAAACTCTCAAAACCGACCTGCTGTGACAAGCGTACAAGCGAGTACGTTGACGTGTTGCATTTGCGGGCTGTCTCACGGATGGAGTCCATGCCGAAGTCCAGCGGGTTATCGAGGATGTACTTCGCAATTTGTTTGAGTGCAGGGGTGAAATCAGGGGCCAGATTGCGCAGCCGGGCGACCGCTTTGGCTTTCAATGAAGGGTCCATTCCACCGTTTCCTTAATGTTCCAATATTACATATGTTATTTTTTTAAATCTGTTGACACAAGTGGTTTTCAGTTCTCCTGTTACTTAGATTCGTGAATTTGAGAGTTATTGGCGAACCGGAATGGATGCGCTTCCACAACATGCATCGGTCGTTGTCATTGGCGGTGGCATCATGGGCTGTTCGACCCTCTATCACCTGGCCGAAATGGGGGTGAGTGATGCTGTGTTGGTGGAGCGGAATCAACTGACCTCAGGCACCACTTGGCACTCTGCGGCACAGGTTCGGGCGCTGCGCTCGTCGAGTAACCTGACCCGCATGATCCAGTACTCGGTTGAACTTTATTCACGACTTGAGAAGGAAACCGGGCAGCAGGTTGGCTGGATTCAGGAAGGGTCGCTCTCCATCGCAACAACGCCTGGACGCCTGGACCACATTCGCCGGCAGGAAGCTTTGGCCAAGGCCTACGGCGTATCGGCGCTATCGGTCACGTCGGCTGAGGCGAGGGACCGCTGGCCTTTGATGAACGCGGATGACGTTCTGGGCGCCGTCTGGTCGCCTGATGATGGTCGTGTTTCACCCTCGGACGTTTGCGCAGCGCTGACAAAGGGCGCGAAGGCGCGGGGTGCGAGGCTGTTCGAGAACACGGGTGTGACCGGGATCAAGACGCGCAACGGAAGGGTGCTCGGTCTGGAAACAACCCGCGGTGAGATCGCGTGTGATGCGATCGCTTTGTGTGCCGGTTTGTGGTCTCGTGAACTGGGTGCGATGGCTGATGCGGACGTGCCCCTTTTGGCCTGTGAGCACTTTTACATGCTGACCAAACCAATCGAGGGCATTTCGGGCAATCTCCCGACCCTCAGCGATCACGACTCTCATCTCTATATTCGGGATGATTCTGGCGGGCTCCTGGTTGGATGCTTTGAACCCCAGGGCAAGGCGATTGCGCCAGGGGTGTTGGGTGAGGATTTTGCCTTTGGCTTGCTGAATGAGGACTGGGACCACTTCGAACCCATGATGCACAACGCGTTGCACCGCTTGCCGGCTTTAGCTGAAGCAGAGGTCAAAATGCTGTTGAACGGCCCGGAAAGCTTCACCCCTGACGGCATGTTTATGCTGGGTGAAACCGCCCAGACCCAAGGTTTGTTTCTGGGATGTGGAATGAATTCGGTTGGTATTGCGTCCGGCGGTGGTGCAGGCATGAACCTAGCGCACGCCATTGTACACGGCCACATGGCCTATGACTTGAGTGGAGCAGATGCCAAGCGGTTTGCGCCCGTCTTCAACTCTATCGAGCATCTGATGGATCGCGCGCCCGAAATCCTCGGGACACATTACGAAATCACGTACCCCGGTCGCCAACTCCAAACCGCCCGCAACTTGCGGCTCTTGCCGGTTCACGAGCGATATAAGGCTGATGGGGCCGTCTTCGCCCAGTCGTATGGTTGGGAACGGCCGACGTGTTTTGGTCAGGAACCGGTTCAGTTACCCCTGACCTTTGGCCGTCCTGTCTGGTTCGATGCGGTAGGTCGGGAAGTCGAAGCCGCCCATCGCCGCGCAGCTCTTTTCGATGCCTCCTGTTTCGGCAAAATCGAAGTCACAGGACCGCAAGCGGAGGCCTTTCTTAACTATGCCTGTGCATCGGACATGACACGCGCCCCCGGACACGCAATGTATTCCGCTGTCCTCAATCAACGCGGCACGTACGAAAGCGATTTGACCGCGCAAAGGATCACAGCACATCATTACCGCCTGTTCGTAGGCACAAGCAGTATCGTTCGGGACCTCAGCTGGCTCACCAGGCTTGCTTCGTCCTTTGATGTATCCTTGCGCGATAGCACGGAAGAATTCGCCGTATTCGGGTTGATGGGACCAGGGGCGGAGGACATTGTGCGGGATTGTGGTGCTTTCGAGCTCTTAACCTTGCCCTATTTTGGTGTAGGGGCCGCACATTTGGCCGGCGCGCATGTGCGGGGGATGCGGATGTCCTACGTGGGTGAAGCGGGCTGGGAAATCACGTGTAAGTGGGAGAATGCGGAGCGCATTTTTGACGCCATGCGTGCCGCTGGCGCTGAACCGGCGGGTCTCTATGCCCAAACCTCGATGCGGGTGGAAAAAGGCTTTGCAGCTATGGGGCATGAACTGGATGCTGATGTCTCACCCATCGAAACCGGTATGGACCGCTTTGCTCGCAAGCAGGTGGATTTTGTAGGCAAGGATGCGCTGGAAGAGCGCCGCAGAAACGGGGCGACAAGAACGCTAATGACTCTCATTTTCGACAACCCCGCGGCCATGCCGCTCGGGCATGAACCGATCGTTTGGCGCGGACGTGTCGTGGGGCACACCACGACGGCTGCCTTTGGCTATCGCATAGGCCGCCCGGTGGCTCTGGCCCATCTGCGTGGTGAGTCGCTTGAGGGCGCCACGGTTGAGGTAGACGTGACCGGCACGGTGTATCTGGCACGGGTGCAGCAAGCCGCCGCCTTTGATCCGCGTGGCCTTAGGATGAGGGAGCGTACGCACCATGTCTGACCTTCTCGACTACAGCCTTATGGTGGCTCCAAACGGGGCTCGGCGAACCACACGGGACCATCCTCGCTTGCCTGTGACTGCAATGACATTGGCCGAAACTGCCGGGGCCTGCCAGGCCGCAGGCGCTACGTCCATCCACGTGCATGTTCGCGATGGGCAGGAGCGCCACAGCCTCGATGCGGGCCGCTATAGAGAGGCCACGGCTGCCATCGCTGAAACTGCTCCGGGGTTGGGTATTCAAATCACAACTGAAAGCGCGGGGGTTTTTCATGCCGCTGATCAGCTCGCCTGTCTGACCGATCTCCAACCCAAAGCAACCAGCATCGCGATCCGGGAAATGGCAACGGATCCGACTGTCGCCACAGCTGTTTATGCCTTCGCGGAGGAGGCGGAGATCGAGGTCCAGCACATCACCTACGGGCCCTCTTGCCTGCAGCAGATGCAGGCTTGGCGCGACGCGGGTGTCATCCGGCCGTCTCAGAATCGCGTCCTGTTTGTGCTGGGCCAGTACGCGCCGCCAAAGGACGCTGTACCGGGCGATCTGGAATCTTTCGTGAGCACGTTAGGCCAAGGAGACTGGAAACGCAGCGTATGCGCCTTTGGTGGGGAAGAGCACTCATGCCTACAGGCGGCCGTTTCACTGGGTTTCGGTGCCCGGATTGGCTTTGAAAACAGCATTTGTGACCGGAACGGTGTTCAACACCGGGACAACGCTGCGTCAATAGGATCCTTCCTCCGCGCTTCGGTCTCAGGCACTGTCTAACGGGTATGCCCATGTCTCATGTTTTTCCTCGCCATACGCAAGCCAATCTCCCAACGGCCTCACGGGCCAAGGGATGCTATATCTATGATTCAAATGGTAAGGCTTACCTTGACGGATCCGGCGGTGCCGCCGTTTCGTGTCTGGGCCATGGCGACGCCGAGGTCATTGCGGCCATAGCCGCACAGAACGACGCTCTGGCCTTTGCGCACACGGGCTTTTTCACCTCAGAACCGGCGGAAGAACTGGCCGACTTACTGATCAAGCACGCGCCAGGCGAGCTTGAGCGGGTGTACTTTGTGTCCGGTGGTTCGGAAGCGGTTGAAGCAGCGATCAAGCTGGCACGGCAATTCTTCGTTGAAATTGGCCAGCCCGAGCGGCATCGGATCATCGCGCGGCGTCAGTCTTACCACGGCAATACCTTGGGGGCGCTGGCGACAGGTGGCAATCTTTGGCGCAGAGAGGCGTTTGACCCTCTGCTGGTTAACGTCAGTCACATCGCACCCTGTTTCGTCTACGCCGAAAAACCCGAACGCGAGACAGAATGGGACTACGGTCAAAGGGTCGCCGCAGAACTGGAAACCGAAATCCTGAAGTTGGGGCCAGAGACCGTGATGGCTTTCGTGGCCGAGCCTGTGGTCGGTGCAACAGCGGGTGCGGTTCCGCCTACCGATGGATATTTCAAAAGGGTGAGGGAAATCTGCGACACGTATGGCGTGTTGCTCATTCTTGATGAAGTCATGTGCGGCATGGGGCGCACTGGTAGCTTGTTCAGCCACGAAGCAGATGGCATTCAAGCGGACATCGTGTGCATCGCCAAAGGCCTCGGTGGCGGCTATCAGCCCATCGGCGCAACGCTGTGTTCAAAGCAAATCTATGAAGCCGTTGAAGTGGGTTCGGGCTTTTTTCAGCACGGTCATACTTATCTTGGTCATCCCACAGCAACCGCAGCCGGTCTCGCCGTTGTTCGCGCCCTGATTGAACGGGGATTGGTTGATCGTGTGACTGCAAAGGGTCAGACTTTGCGGTCTATGCTCAATTCCCAACTGGGACAGCACCCCCATGTTGGTGACATCCGTGGGCAAGGCCTATTCTTGGGGCTGGAGTTGGTTGCAAACCGAGCGACCAAAGAACCCTTTGACCCGGCCTTGGGTTTGGCAAAAAAGATCAAGGCGCGCGCTATGGAAAATGGCTTGATTTGCTATCCTATGGCAGGAACCCGGGATGGTCGGAATGGCGATCATGTCCTGCTGGCTCCCCCCTTTATCGCGGATGATGCAGTGTTCGAGGAGCTAACCGATAAGCTGTCCCGGACGCTCTCCGAAACGCTGGAGTTCGCAAGCCTTTGAGCCCCGGATTTTGTTGCTGAATTTTCCCTCCATGAGCTGTGCAGCGATGCTGTCCGACGGCAAAGCTTTGGTTTCTTCTGGTGGCGGGTTTAAAGTCTGCGATCAGAACCAGACAAGCAAGCGATCAAAGAAGAACGAAAATGTCATCCCATTCGTCTGAAATCCTGCATGGATTAATCGGCGCTCCGAAAATTCAGATTGTTTCCAGTTCGGGCATCATGCTCAGAGATGCTCAGGGGCGAGACATTATTGATGCATCGGGTGGCGCCGCAGTTGCGTGCCTTGGGCATTCCCACCCGAAGGTGATTGAAGCAATAAGCAAGCAGCTTGAGAGTGTGTCCTATATTCATGGTCTGACCTTTTCCACGGAAGTTCTTGAGCAGCTGGCGCAGCATTTGAGCGACCATGCGCCAGATCCTCTCAACCATTCACTCTTCGTCAGTGGGGGGTCAGAAGCGGTTGAATCCGCGATAAAACTCGCGCGCCAGTTTCACATTGAGGCCAACGAGCCCCAGCGACATCACGTCATTGCACGCCGGCAAAGCTATCACGGCAATACCTTTGGCGCGTTATCGGCCAGTGGCCATAGAGCGCGGCGGGAGCTCTATGAGCCTATGCTTTTGCCTTTCAGCCACGTCGATCCCTGCTTCTTTTACCGGTACGGGCTGCCGGGGGAGAGTGCGGAGGAATACGCCCTTCGTGCTGCCAACAGTCTGGAAACGGAAATCTTGAGCCGCGGGCCAGAACACGTGGCGGCCTTTCTGGCGGAAACGGTTGTGGGGGCGACCTTGGGCGCGGCCACCGCAGAGGCCGGGTATTTCCGCAGGATCCGGGAAATTTGCGACCAGTACGGTGTCTTGCTGATCCTCGACGAAGTGATGTCCGGGTTGGGCCGCACAGGCTATCATCATGCCTTTGAGGCCGAAGGCATCGTTCCCGATATGGTGACCTTGGCCAAAGGTTTGGCGGGCGGCTATCAGCCGATTGGGGCGGTACTTGTCGCTGATCGCATTTTTGATGCTCTAGACCAGGGCAGCCGCTTTTTTCAGCATGCCCTGACCTACTCCGGCCATCCCGTAGCCGCCGCAGCAGCCCTGAGCGTGCAGAAAACGATCGTTGAAGAAGGCCTGTTGGATAACGTCACCCAAATGGGCAACAGACTTAAGCGCGGCTTGACCGAGCGACTGGGCGAACACGCCTACGTTGCCGATATCCGGGGACGAGGACTTTTGCAGGCTATTGAAATCGTCGCCGACCGGTCGTCAAAGCAGCCCTTTGATCCAGACCAGCGGATCTATGAGCGTATTCGCGTCGCTGCACTGGAGAATGATCTGATGGTGTACCCCAGTCCTGGGTGCGCCGACGGCGTGCGGGGGGATCATGTCTTGTTGGCACCGCCGTACAATGTGACGGCTCCAGAAATTGACCTGATCCTTGAAAAAGTAACCGAAGCCATCGATCTTGGATTACGGCTTTAACAAAAAACTGGCTTCTGCGTTGAAGTCAGGGCGATTGGTCATGACGCGAAACGTGACCACGAAAGCCATAGCTTAATGGGAGTGTGTATGAAATCGGATCAATCCCAACGTCTGGCGCGACTGCGTGGGGTCATGCAACGCGAAGGCGTTGACCTTGTCGTTCTGGCTCCCGGGGCGCATTTCACTTGGTTGCTCGATATCCAACCACATGCGGACGAGCGCGCCTGTTTTGCCATGATTTCACAAGACCGGGAGGCTTTTCTGATCCCTGCACTCGAAGCGGACAGCACGCGTGCACAAACGGATATCGCGTTCTATCCCTGGTTAGACGCCGATGGCCCGGAAGCTGCTCTGCGGGCTCTGATTGCCGATTTTGGTGCTTCGACCTTCTCTGGATTGGTGCTCGATGAGTGCATGCGGGCGGATCATGCGGCTCTCATCATGGACGCATTGCCCGGATTGACGCGCCAATTCACAGCATCAACCATTGGTGCGCTGCGGATGCGCAAGGAAGATGCGGAGTACGCGATATTGAAAACCAACGCGTCGCAGGCGGACCGGGCACTGCTGGCGGCCTGGGATATCATGCGCCCGGGAATGACCGAGATCGAGGTCGCACAGGTGGTGCGTGAGACCTTCACGGAGATGGGGGCTCAGCCGCTTTTCTCTATCGTTGGCGCGGGTCAGAATGGAGCCTTTCCTCATCACCATACGGGCCAAACCAAGCTTCAGAGCGGCGATGCCGTGGTTATGGATGTTGGTGCAAGTTTTGAGGGGTATTCCTCAGACATCACGCGGATGGTTTTGCTCGGCGATGGTCCAGAGGGATATCGGGACATTCACTCCATCGTCGATGATGCGGTCAAGGCGGCATTGGCAGCCGCCCGGCCAGGGGTGAAGGCCTGTGAGGTCGACGAAGCTGCCCGAAGTGTCATCACGAAAGCGGGCTATGGGGAGTTCTTTTTTCATAGAACCGGACACGGGCTCGGCACAGAAGTGCATGAGCCACCTTACATCTCGGCAAGCTCTCAAACGGTTCTGGATGAAGGAATGGTGTTCTCGATCGAGCCCGGAATTTATCTTCCTGGCCAATTTGGATTACGCCTGGAGGAGATTGTCATCCTGCGAGCAGGCGGCCCTGAAATATTGTCTGATTTGCCGCGGGACGTCAGGCGCATCTAGGCGACGCCAGCCACGGCTGAGCCAAGGAACCGAAGGCTTAACGCGGATACCCTCCACGTCCTCAATAATGCGCTCCACCACCCGCCGCCCAAATAGCGGGTGGGGCGTTCCGGGTGTTCGCTGATCCGCAGTCCACCATAGGCCGGTAACCGCCGCCCTGGGTGCAAGCATGTCAAGAATTTCGCGCTTTCTGTCTGGGTCTCGATCCGATGCTGGACCCAAAAAAGCGAATGATTTTGCCTTGAGACATTTAGTCTCGACGGGTTGATTAATGTTGATGAACTAACACCCACATGCATTAGTTTGGAGGTCAAAACGTTTTGAAATTAGGGGGATACTCAAATGGCGAGTGTTGAAGCGAAGAATTTTACGTCCGATGCCGATGAAGTCATGACGCCGAACAATGCCCGGGTGGAAACTGTGAACGTTATGGGTCAGCGGGTCATGCGCCTGACCGTTCAGCCCGGTTGGCAGTGGTCAAAGGACATCAAGCCTATGGTCGGAACCGATTCCTGCCAGGCCAAGCATGTCGGTGTGATTGTCGAAGGCTCGATTAAGTGCGTGCACGATGACGGCAGCGAAATCACTTACTCCGCTGGTGACGCCTATGCGATTGCACCGGGTCATGACGCATGGGTTGTCGGTGATAACCAGGCCGTTGCGTTTGAATTCCATGGTGTCTGGGGCGATAACCACTAAGTCGCTCTCGACAGACCGTCGGGTCCCAAACTGGGACCCGGTGAATAAAGGTAAAACCTCGCCGCTACGCCGGTATGCGCCGTGTCGAACGTGCGGGGTTGGGCCCTAGCGCTGCGCAGAAATGAACAGTCCAGCTACGACTGCGCTGTACCCGATCCCATGTGCGAGGGTCAGCGTTTCGCCCAGCAGCGCCAATCCGAGAATGCTGGCCACGACGGGGGTCAGATAGCCATTGCGTGCGGTGAACGTCGCACCCTCGCGCTTGACCAATAAACCACGCAGCGCTTGTCCCAAGCCTGTGGTGACGAGGCCGGCCATTACGGCACCGGCAATAGGGATCCAACCAGGGAAGGCCACGGGCGCGTTGAAGAGGAACAGGGGTAGGGCCAGGACGCTACCTACGACCAAGGAGTAGCCTTGATACTGGACAGGGCGGAAGTCTTTGATCGTCGACATATGGACAACACCCCCCGCCAATGCCACGGCGCTCAGGACACTGACCCCGTGCGGCAGCAGCACAAGCCAGGAAAACTGTTCCCCGGACAGGTCATCTGCGGTGGTGCCAATCTGGCTTACGGCGAGATAAGAGATTCCAGCTGAGCCAATCAGGAACCCGATCCATTTACTGGCACTGATGTGGCGTCCGACCACAAAACGAGACAGCACCAGTACGAAAATCGGGACCATTGAGTAGTAAATCGCGACCATTGACGTGGGGATGTGCTGTACGATCCACGGTAATGACAGAAATGGAAATCCAATGAAAATTGCACCGTTGAGCAGCACCGGGATGTGGCTTTCCCGGGGCAGAGAAAAGCGGTGCGGGGTGAGACTCATGAGGAACAACAGCGTTAGGGCTGCAACCATGATCCGCAGCGACCCCGAGGATAGGTTCGAAAAGCCATCCAACGAAATTTTGATGAAGAAGAATCCAGCGCCATAGCAGGCTGACAAGATCAGCAGCATGACAATCGAGATCGCTACGCGTCTTCTGCTTTCGCCCACGGAAATGACTTTTCTGTAAGTAGTTAAGGCTTTGCGCGAGGTGGATAATTGAAACATCTGACCTCTATGCCCAAAGCACCCTACACCTAATCGCAAACCGTGAAACCTCTTCAGCGACTGAACCGGGAAAGCATTCACTGTTTCGACTGTTGAACTTGACACGCAGAAGCAGCACCGCTCACAGATATCCTCGGTATTGGGTGCAGGGCAGCGCCCTGATCTATTTCATTTCCCCACCATGCCACAAAGGCAATCGAGAACCGCACGTCCGATACCAGTGCTACCGACGACGACGGATTCAGAGGAGCCGCTCACGATGAGCCAAGATACGCACCAGGCCAACGTTCAGACTGTCGTGAACCTGGTCAGAGACCGAGTGGTCAACGGACGTCGAACCGTCATTGCCATCGCGGGCCCTCCGGCGTCGGGAAAATCGACGCTGGCTGAATCGGTCGTCGACTGCCTCAATCGCACAGGCCACGAAGGGTTGCGGGCGTCTCTATTGCCAATGGATGGCTTTCATTTCGACAATGACCATCTTCGTGACTTGGGTTTATTGGTGCGGAAAGGGGCAGTGGAGACGTTTGATGCGGTTGGGTTTTCGGCGGCGATTACAGCGCTTGCGGGCAACCAATCTGGATTGCTTTTGCCCCGTTTTGATCGAGACAGGGACTGCGTGGTACCCGACGAAATCGCGATTGACTTAAAGACCCGGATCATCGTCACAGAAGGCAACTACCTGCTTCTCAACCGGGAACCCTGGTCCTCGTTGAGGCCGCTCTATGATGCGACCGTTTTTGTGAAGGCGCCTCTGAGCATTTTGGAGATGCGTCTGATTGAGCGCTGGAGCGAGCAAAACCTCACGGCACAAGCTGCGCAGAGCAAGATCAGAGACAACGACTTGCCCAATGCCGCCTTGGTTATGAGAGAGAGCGCAGCTGCCGATCTTACGATTGAGCATAGCGTGCACGACGCGCTTGGAGCTTCTGCCTAGAGCGCTCTCTCGCCTTTGAGTAAATCCCCTGAGCTGGTTCAAGCCGACCGAGTGGTCGTTGAGGTCGTGAGGATGGCGTGAAAGCGGGCGTCAGGCCGTCGGATCTTCACAGTAGAATGCCAGCTTGTTGCCCGCCGGATCGCGTACATAAGCATAGTGAGTGGGGCTATCCGCCAGCCGTGGACCGGGCGCGCCATCTTTTGCGCCGCCTTTGTCCTCCGAAATTTGGTAGATCTCGTGCAGCACGGAGAGCGTCGGCACTGGAAAGGCAACCATCGTGCCGTTGCCGGTCGTCGCAGGCTGACGATCGTAGGGGCCCGTTATATAAAACTCAGTGCCGTTGCCGGTATTCGGATCACCATACCCGACATAGCGCTCCTTGATTTCGACTTTTTGATAGCCCAGCGGTGCGAACACAGCGTCGTAAAAGCTCAAAGACTGGGCCAGATCGTTTGTGCCGATCATAAGATAACCAATCATCATACCATTTCCCTCCCAGGAACAAGGTTCATTTCACCCTCACTCGGGTGACTGCTAAGGCATACCGCACAATCCAGCGGCAAGCTTGGTGTCGTGTCGACGCAACCGGAGCCAGGCTGACGCGGGAGGCGTTGCCTGAACGCCATCACCTGCTGCACAGATACACAAGGTCGCTGTTTTCGACCGGTATGATCCGATGCATTTGTCTGGGCTTGAGCGCGCGTCAATCTTCCTTGATGAACCAGTCCGGTTCAGCGTTGCCGCCGCAGAGCAGCACCGCAACGCGTTCGTCCTTCTCCGGGACGTAAACCCCCGCTGTCAGAGCCGCGAGGGCTGTGGCTGCGCTTGGCTCCACTACAATCCGGCCGGCCTCCCACAAAAGTTGTTGAGCCCTGAAGGTATCGGCGTCTGAAACCACAGCATGGCCATCCAGCCACTTTTGCGCGGCGGCCCAGCCACGGTCGCCGATGGCACTGGCTCCCAGACCGCTGGCTGAAATACCGCTGGGCATGATTGTGACCTGCTCCCCCTTCTCCCGGCTAGGTGCCAGCGAGGCGGTCCGTTCGGTTTCGACGGAGATAACGCGCAGATCATCCTGATAGTGAGACAGGATACCGCCGATAAGCCCCCCGCCGCCGACCGACACCAGCAAGGTATCGATTTCCGCCTGAGCGGAGAGCTCCAGCCCGATCGTGCCTTGACCGGCGAGTGTTGCGTCGCTGTCAAAGGGGTGGATTTCGAGTGCGCCGGTTCTGG
>JACLAC010008039.1_pt1 | contig 28770 bp, 22 predicted proteins | sample 8027881 | NCBI WGS metagenome assembly JACLAC01 (sample SAMN15725517, study PRJNA655200) | protist metagenome | isolation source: fluorescence activated cell sorting (FACS) single amplified genomes of... | place: Spain: Blaines Bay Microbial Observatory, Mediterranean Sea | collected 2016-01-19 | reverse complement strand
TGAACCTTCAGCCGAACTCGTATCGGATTTAGTTGCTACTTTCGGTTCGCTAGATTCAGCCAGAGATCAGTTCGGAACTGCAGCTGGAACTAGGTTTGGTTCTGGTTGGGCGTGGCTTGTTGTGAATAGTAGCGGTAATTTGGAAATTTACTCTACCGCTAACCAAGATAGTCCACTGATGAAAGGTGACACTCCTATCCTTGGTCTAGATGTTTGGGAACATGCTTATTACTTAAAGTATCAGAATCTTCGTCCAAGTTATGTCAGCGATTTTATCAGTTTTGTAAATTGGAATAAGGTCAACGAACTGTACGCTAGCGCAAAAGGATAATTCCTTCAGGTTCAAGATCGAAATAAATTAGTTTGACAGCCTTATTTGCACTAGGTATACTTTAGCCCGTGTCAAAAAGCGATGAATGAGAGGAGTAGGCCGAATTGGCTTGCAAGAGAGGGGAGCTAGTCAGCTGAGAAGTTCCCTCAAGTTCAACGGTTGAACGTCGCTCAGGAGCTGTTGTCCCCAACCGGACGCCCGTGTGTAAGGACGATCGGCTGATGTCCGTGATAGCATCGAACGAGTGCTTCGCCCGTCTAGGCGAAGAAGTGGAGTGGTACCGCGGGGAAAAGAGTGTTAAGCCTTTCTCGTCTCCAAAACTAGATTTCTTCTGGTTGAGAGAGAGAAAGGCTTTTTTGTTGCCTTGATTTAGCTCGCCTATCTTTATTGTGCCAAAACATACCAATAGATAAATACTTTCCGGAGCCAAAACTAATGGGAAACCTACCAAGTTCGCAAATGAAAGGTGCAAAAATTCTGATCGAAAGCCTTAAGAAGGCAGAAGTTGAATATATTTTTGGCGTACAGGGTGGAGCTGCTATGCCGATTTTCGATGAGTTATATGATGCTGAGGGAATCAAACTCATCACAATGCGGCATGAGCAAGGAACCGCTCACGCTGCTGATGGATATGCCCGCGCAACAGGTAAAGTTGGTGTTGTACTGTCAACTTCCGGTCCTGGAGCAACTAACTTGGTAACGGGTATTGCTAATGCTCATATGGATTCGATTCCCATGGTGGCTATCACTGGACAGGTTGCAACTCATTTAATGGGCAATGATGCATTTCAAGAGTGCGACGTCCTCGGAGTTACTCGGCCAATCTGTAAGCACAGCTACCTGATAAAAGATAGCAGCGAAGTAGCAGATGTAGTGGCCGAGGCTTTTCACATTGCCAGTACTGGTCGCCCCGGACCTGTGGTGATTGATTTCGCGAAAGACGCTCAAATTCAAGAGTCAGAGTTTCATTATCCTGAATCAGTTCACCTCCGTAGCTACAACCCAACCCTAGATGGACATCCTGGCCAGATCAGGAAGGCAATGGACCTAATTAAACAGGCTAAGCGCCCAATGATTTATGCAGGAGGTGGTGTTACACTGTCTAATGCGCATCAGGAATTACGTCAATTCGCTTATAAAACCGGTATTCCAATCACTGTTACACTTATGGGGCTAGGAGCTTTTCCAGAAACTCATCCTCTCGCTATGCAAATGCCTGGAATGCACGGTTCTTGCTGTGCAAATTATGCTTTTACGGATGCTGACCTGATTATTGCTGTTGGTGCTAGATTTGATGATCGAGTCACCGGAAATTTGGATAGATTTGCTCAAAAATCCAAGAAAATCCATATTGATATTGACCCTTCTTGTATCGGTAAAAATGTAGCAGTTGATGTACCAATCGTCGGAGATGCTAAGCGCATTTTAAGCGATATGAATGAAATGGCACAGCCTGCACAAATTGAACCTTGGATGAAACAAATTCAAGAATGGCAAGATAAATACCCGTTTGAATACCGACAAAACGGAGATAATATAATGCCACAGTATGTAATTGAACAAACTTATGATTTGTTTCCTGACGCAATTATCACTGCGGATGTAGGTCAACATCAGATGTGGGCAGCCCAATATTTTAAGTATACTGAACACAGGCAATGGATAAATTCTGGAGGATTAGGTACAATGGGCTTTAGTCTACCTGCTACCATCGGCGCACAGTTAGGGAGGCCCGACAAGACTTTGGTCAATATCAACGGAGATGGTTCTTATATCATGAATATTCAAGAATTAATACCTGCCGTTACTATGAAGTTGCCTCTTAAAATTTTCATCATTAATAACATGTATTTAGGTATGGTACGCCAATGGCAAGAGCTGTTTTATAATCAAAGATATTCTGCTGTGGATTACCACGACAATCCGGATTTTGCCAAACTCGCTGACGCTTTCGGTGCTACAGGCATTAGAGTTGATCGACCGGAAGATGTCCGACCTGCCATGGAGAGGGCTAAAGCAATTGACGATGGGCCAGTAGTAATAGACTTTATTGTGGATGAAGAAGAAAACGTTTATCCAATGGTGCCGTCTGGTGCCGGATTAGATCAACTAATCCGGGGTTTAGCCTAATGTCAAAGCCTGCAGCAGAAACCCACATTTTTTCTGTTTTGGTTGAAAATCGGTTTGGTGTTTTAGCTCGGGTCGCAGGTTTATTTAGCGGTCGTAACTTCAACATTGATAGCTTGTCAGTGGCTGAAACCGATGATCCCAAAGTATCTAGTATGACTATTGTCACAAATGGTGATACACAGATTATTGAACAGATAGAAAAACAACTTAACCGGCTGATTGATGTAGTTAAGGTTCGCGATCTAACAACCGAGAAGCACGTGGAGCGAGAATTAGCATTGGTCAAAGTAGGATGTGACACCCAAGAACGGGCTGAAATCCTGCAGATAGTTGATATTTTTCGAGCTAAGACCGTGGATGTTACGACTGGTGACGTGACTATTGAAGTCACCGGCGACTCAGATAAAGTGTGTGCCTTCTTGGATATGTTGCGTCCTTACGGTATTAAACAGATTGTAAAAACTGGTAAGATCGCTATGTTACGCAGTCCAATGGGTTGAGTAAATAGACAGAACAGTAGTCGATGATTGTGAAGGGAAGATAGCCAACAATATACGAGGGAGATGATATGGCAACTATTTATTATGATAGTGATGCAGATTTTGATTTGCTTAAGGAGCGGGTCGTTTCGGTAATTGGTTACGGAAGTCAAGGCCACGCTCAAGCTCTGAATTTAAAAGAGAGCGGCGCAAATGTTATTGTCGGATTACGACCGTCTAGCAAATCAGTAGATGAAGCCAAAGCTAATGGTTTGACCGTCAAGTCAGTCGAAGAAGCTGCAGCTGAAGGGGATATCGTTCAGGTTTTAATTCCAGACGAATTACAAGGTTCAGTTTATAAAAACCAGATTGAACCCAATTTGTCAGATGGCAATATGCTTTTGTTTTCGCACGGATTCAGTATCCACTTTGGACAAATTGCACCTTCAGAAGGAGTAGATGTGGCAATGATTGCTCCTAAAGCTCCTGGTCATTTGGTAAGACGCGTTTTCACAGAGGGGGCAGGAACACCTTGCCTACTAGCTCTGCATCAAGACGCGACTGGTCTAGCTAGAGATGTTGCTCTCGCTTATGCTAAAGGGATTGGTGGAACTAGAGCTGGTGTAATAGAAACTACTTTTCAAGAAGAAACCGAGACTGACTTATTCGGCGAACAAGCCGTGTTGTGTGGTGGGACTACAGCCTTGATAAAAGCGGCTTTTGAAACCTTAGTCGAGGCTGGCTATCAGCCAGAGATGGCTTATTTTGAATGTCTACACGAACTAAAATTGATTGTCGATTTAATCTACGAAGGTGGATTAACTTGGATGAGACACTCAATCAGCAATACGGCTGAATATGGTGATTTAACTCGTGGCCCTCGTATCGTTGATGAAGGTGTAAAAGAACGGATGAAAGAATTATTGGCTGAAGTTCAGAGCGGAAAATTTGCTCGTGAATGGGTCCTAGAAAACCAAGCTAACCAACCAACGTTACAAGCTCTACGCCGACAGGAGAGAACTCACCAGGTTGAATCAGTCGGAAAAGAATTACGTAGCATGATGAGCTGGATAAAAGATAACCAATAGTATATTTCGTTTAATTCCCAAACAGACCCAAAACGGCTGAAGCTAAGTAGTTTACCCACTTGGCTTCAGCCGTTTTTTACTTGATATATACGTATAACTAATGCGAAGACTGATTCCGTATTTTCCTGCTTTAGTGATGGATTTCTGTTTGGGTACGATCATGACTAATACTGCTTTTTTTTCTACCTCTTTATCTTTAACTACATCTTTTATTGGCACACTGGGAGCAATTTCTACTCTACTATTTTCTATATTTGCTATTCCGTTTGGCCGATTATCTGACCGAGTAGGTAGACCCATTTTACTAGGAGCTGGTTGTTTGTTAGTTATGGCTGTTAGTTTGGCACTTCCCCAGTGCAGAAATTCTTTTCATCTATTAACTATCTACCCATGGCTAGGTGTTAGCCAAGCCTTATTTTGGCCAACCTACGAAGCCTGGCTTGCAGAACGCCAAGGGGAAGAAACATTAATTCAACGTTTATGTCTCTTCAACCTGTTTTGGTGTTCCGGCATCACTCTTGGCCCCCTACTATCCAGCTATGTTCAAAAAACACCGAGCCCTAATTTCCCTTTTTATTTAGTTGGTGGATTGTCCGTTTTGAATTGGTGGGTGATCAGTTATCGTCCAAAATTTAGCCAGCAAAATTTACTGGATACTGATCAACAAATAACTAATTCTGTTCTTCAAAGACCAATATATATAAATCGTTCATTCTTATATATGAGTCGAATTGCCAACTTCGGTTCTTGGTTTACGCTTAGAATCTTACAGTTAATAACTCCAAAGCTAGCAACTGAACAAATGAATATTCTGCCCAGTCAATATGCAAAATTAATTGCAGCGTTAGGGATTATGCAACTCTTGACCTATATCTGGTATGGATCAAAAAAATCGATTGTTTTTCATTACCGGTTACTACCTTTGTGGGGACCACAAATTGCTGTAGTCATAGGTATGTTCATAATGGGAAAATCATATCAATTTTCTATTTGGTTTATTGTTTTTGGGTTGCTTGGGGTTTCAGTAGCTACGACTTATTTTAGTAGTATGTATTATGGTCTGGTTGACGGTCCGCAGATAAAGGATAAAGACGGTAAGGGCGAACAAACCGGTTGGCACGAGGCTATTCTAGGTAGTGGAGCCCTGTTAGGACCATTATGTGGCGGGTGGCTGGCCGATCAGACACATAATCCGCATAGCCCCTACCAGCTATGTAGTGGACTAATATTTGGGTTACTAATACTACAATTATGGATTTGGCTAACGATGCGAGATAGTGATAAAACCAACCAATCCACTTAGTAGAATTTGGAAACCTGCCTGATAAAATCCTTCCCAGAATGGTTGACAAAGAAAAATAAGTCCACTAGCGATCCCACCTAAAGCTAGTCGTTCAACCAAGATTTTTCTCGATGATGACAAAGAAAATAGAAAAAATCCGGTCAATATTAGTGGCAAGGCGAATGGGCGCAGTTGGTTGCTTCTTGCTAACGGTTCAGACTGGTAGATCAAAAGCGGTAATGGCAGTAAGAATACTAATCCGGTCGCCGAAAGAATAGCTCCTAATGCAGTAGTGCCCCGACGAAAAGGTGTTGAAATTCCCAATGTAAGAGCAGAAACAGCAAGTAAATGTATCGAGTAGGTACGTTGAGTCGGTAGAAACAAACAGACCAGGCCAGCTGTTATCCCAACTATTGACACACCAAATATAAATCTAAAAACGAGTGGAGAGTCAATACAAGAAATCCACATTAGTACTGACACTATGAGACAAGGAAAAGCAAAACCACGTAACAAAATAATTGGGGATTGGAACAGTGGTTGGAACAGAAAAACCCATCCAACAACGAACAGAACGAGACCACTAAACGAAAGACGAGAGAATTTCAATGTACTATCCTAATAACAAAGTAGATTATTGCTCAACTATCTTTCAGCTTGAACTTTAGTTCTTAATTCTTACTTAGACCACTTTGTGTTAGACTTGTAATCTTGCATCACAGGAACCTAATAAAAGGTCATAACACTCGAAATTTAAAATAGTAAGAGCGAATCCAAAACCCAGATTCGGATCCTACAGTACAGCACCAAACCTGTCAAGTTTATTCGGTGCTATACCAGCTGCTATTTGATTTTTAATCTAAATTCTAGTCGATTTATCCATTTTTCTACAACCTACCAATCGAGTGAACGCGCTTCAATTTTTGAAAATTATCTCATTGCACCAATGATGCAATTTTGGACAGTTTCTCTCCGTTTGACAAACGACAAAATCCCCTTTAGAAAAAAGTTAATATTTCTTTCTAATTGATGGTTTTAGAAATCGTCTGTCGTAGAAGGGCTTCAGAGGACTTACCTAAAAGAACATTTCACACCAGCTAAGTTAATTTTGAAGTGGGAAATACAGCTTATTTTGAGATCTTTTCCAAAATCTGACTTTTAAGAATCTAAATCTAGTTTGGAATAATTGGTAGCATCAAGTGTGAAGGGAATTGATCGGAATGGAAGATAGTTTGTTTTGCTGTAACGGTTTTAGTAGCTTCTGGTATAAATTCTCCAGTATTTGGATTTCGGTCATAACGGGGAAAGTTACTACTAGAAATTTCTAATCTTATTTTATGTCCTTTCATAAACACATTACTCGTCGGCCATAAATCAATTTCAATTTTGACTGGTACTTTCTCAGTATTCGTGATCGGCTGATAATTACGTCGAAGTATTCCATCGCAGAGATTGTATGCGTTTCCATTAGGATGTACGTCAACCAGTTTAGCAGTAAAATCAGTACAGACGGCGTTAGTATGGACATAAATGATCAAACGAACCGGCCCTGTGACCTCAACTGGTTCAGGTAGGGGATGCGTAGAATAAATTAGTATATCACTTCTTAATTCAATAGAATTTTGAAGATAAATCCCCGATCTTGGCCCCAGCATGGCTCCGCCAGCAGAAGGTACAGGATTTAGCGGATCGTATAGGAATGAATCTGAAGGTTCTTCAGATTTAGGAATTTTTTCGTCTAACCATCCATCACCTGAAACAGAGTTAGCCTCACCATTACTATGTAGATAGAAAGGTCTATACTGTGTACGTTTCAAAGGCCATTCATTTTCATTACGCCATTTGTTATGACCGAGGACAAAGATTTTAACCTTCGGCAAATCGAATTTGTCTTTTCCAATTCCAAGGTTATAATCAAACCAAGGGATACTCGGAGCTAAGCTAGCTGGTCTGTAAGGTAATGGTTGTTGGCTATTGGGTAATGTTACTTCATTTGCGTGCCCCCAAGGTCCAATAATGAGACGAGTTTCTGATGCCACATTATCATTGGCATTAGCAATCACTTGATTAAAATCTTCAATTTGCGTGGGAAGAAACGGGTCAAACCATCCTGCCATCAAGAGTATGGGGACTTGAAGTGTATGTGTTCGGTTCAGGCCATCGATTTTCTGCCAGTATTCGTTATCATTTTGGTTTAGCACCCAATCATTGAAAAAAGGTGTGTCTCCAATTGCTCGGTCATCAGCTTCGATCAATGGAAAATCTTGAACCGCTTGATCCAAATTGGTCATTTTGACTTCTCGATCTTGGCTTCCTCGACTCCTGATAGCCCAAAACAAACCACTCTCTAGTGAGAATGCACCACCAGCATGAAACATCCTTCTAAAACTAGTACTTGCTATTTGAACGAATAAGGCTTTTAGACCGAGATCAGGTCGATCTGAGATACACCATTGAGAATGACCGAATGAAGATGCTCCCCACATGAATACATTTCCATCGAACCAAGGTTGTGTTCTAATCCATTCTAACGTCTCAATTCCATCTTGACGTTCGTATAAAAGAGGATAAAATTTTCCACCCGATCCGTACCGACCTCTAGTCCCTTGAATAATAGCAGTGTATCCACGACGGGCCCAGTAACGACCAATCACATCGGCGCGAACTCGATTACCCAATTTATTGGTCAGCGGAATTCTGACTAGGATTGTTGGTGTTTTCCCGTTTTTCTTTGGGAAATGGATATCTGAGACTAGCCTTACGCCATCGCTGGTTGTAAATCCAACAAGCCGTTTTGTTCTGACGCTATAAGATGAAACTCTAACACCTTCGTTAGGTAAGAGTGATCGGGTTGCAAGGTCATAGACAGACACACAGCCTGACAAAAATTGAAAGGCAACCATCAATATGCCTATAGTTAAGCCTCGTACTATAGGTGTTAGCTGAGTATTCGAACGGTTTCTTGTAGATAAAAACATTTATTTAATGACTACTTACTCAGAGATAATACGAAAGTAGTTCTAGTTAGAAAGCGAGTCATTTATCATGTAGTCTTCTAGCCCTCTGTCAATGATCTTGAGCTGGAAAATGGATGTTTGAGTAAAACAGTCAACTTGTCTTTTCCATCTTCGTCAAACACATCTAGACCGAAACTGACTTTTCTGGGATCATCATAGATCAGGGTACCGAATATTCTATCCCAAAATGAAAAAACATTACCAAAATTTGAATCAGTCCAAGGTTGAGTAGCATGGTGATGAAATTTGTGTATATTGGGAGTGACGAAAATCCAGCTCAATGGTTGGTCTAACCAACTTGGCACCAAGATATTGGCATGAGTAAAATAAGTAAAAAAGATTGTGCATAAACGGTAAAAAACGTAGTAAGTCATGGGTATCCCGCCCAAAACAATCGCTACTAAAGCAAAGACTTCTCGAACTAAAAAATCTCCAGGATGATGTCTGGTTCCGGTACTAACATCCACTTCAGAATCAGAGTGGTGAATAGTATGAAAATTCCATAACCAAGGAATTTGATGTATCACGTAATGAGCCAAATACTGGGAAAAGAAATCTAGCAACAGAATTCCAATTAATAACTCAACCCAAATTGGTAATGTAAAGAAATGCAGAAGCCCTATCTCATTTTTGCCGATCCATTGAAAAACGCCGACCATGATAATCCCAAATAAGATGTTAATGACTGAATTGAATAACAAGAAGACCAAGTTGAGACCTGCATGATTCCATTTCTTATAGTTGAAGATGCTTACAGGCCTGATCTTCTCGAGTTGTGAAAAGATCATAAAACAGAGGGCGATAAGAGTAACTTTGTGCCAAAGCGGCACCTGTTCACAATAATTTAAAAGTGCTTCCATGATAATTGTCCCCACTTTCAGCTGGAAGAAAAGTTGTATAATCGAAAAGAAGTCAAATACTACATTTTTCGATCAACCATAAATAACTTGAGAAGAAAGATCGATTGTTTGCGCTAGTTTATATAACTACTAGACTTTAAACTCAATAATCTGCGATCGATCTAATTCAGAAAGACCCTCGCGGGAATAGATTTACGATTTATTTCTTGAGATAGCTAGCATTTGCTAATTCACACTGTTGTTACCACATAGGAAGATAATCTAATCCGAATCCTGAACCGTCAGTGATGGAATCAATCGAAAGTTTTGCACCCTTTCCTATCATTAGTGGCGGTTCTACAATATCGTTTTGTAGCAAGTATGTACCAAATCCTCCTTCCTGCGCTAGAAGAATATCCCGAAACGTACTAGCTACAGTTAACGCTGCTCGTGTCAGAATACTAGTTTCACCGACTTGAGCGCCAACAATTATAGGAATACCCATTCTTTCGGCCGTTTGGGCGATCTCCAGCGAACGTAATATTCCACCCATCTTTGAAATTCTTAGATTTACGATCCAGTTATTAGGATTGACCTGGAGATGATTAAAGTGCTCCTTAACAAGGAAACTCTCATCTAGTAAAATTTTGGTGTCAAGGGCTGTCGCGATTTGTCTAAATAAATCATACTGTTTGGCATCAATGGGTTCTTCTACTGCCCAAAAATCTTTTTCCAATTTTTTCAGATAATCTATCGCCTCTTCTACATCTGTCCAGAGATTATTAGCGTCGAGCCGAATCCTGACGTTCTTAACTAAGTTTGTTATCAATTCTAAATTTTGCTTATCTTGTTCTAATTTTCCCGAAACTTTAATTTTGAAATCACTAAATCCTAGGTAAATGTATTGTTGAAGTTGTTTTTCGAATACATCTAGGTTATTCACCCCCAAAACCGCGGTGTAGCGAAATTCACCCGATAGTCTTGGAAGAGAAAGAAAATCTTCAACAGATTTTCCTTCTTCTTTGGCTAATACATCCAATAAAGCCAATTCAATAGCACACCAAGCTGATAAATTATTGTCTATACTCTTTTTGTGTTGAGCCATCCATTCCCTTAGATCAGAGAGTTTTCCTATCTGTTGAATGGATAATTTATGCTTTTCAAAGAAAGACATGACACTGCCAACAGTTTCTCCGGTTACATAACTTCGGGGACATCCTTCGCCCAACCCGTAGGAACCTTCAACTGATCGAACTTTCACTAAAACACTTTCAGTTATATTACGCTCAGCTGAAGAATGTTTGAAGTTGACATTGAAAGGAATCTCTAATCTTTTTATCTCTATTTGGTCAATTTTCATTTTCGATCTCACAGCGATTGTTGATCAAAATCAAAGGAACAATCTTTTTCGTACTGAAGGTGTACAATCTTGAATTGGGCTTCTCTTTGCCCATTTTCTATACAATCTCTTTTATAAGCTTCGCTTGTTCCTTCTGCTAAAAAAGTAACTTTTACCGGTTGTAAGCGCTGGCTTTCCCTCTTACTTTTATACTCGATATTTAATTTACAGAGACTTTCTTCTACCTCTTTAACAATCTCTGGTTGATAATCGTCATTTTGTACTTCTGCGAAATCAAGTTCGACATAGAGATGATATTGGAGGTTATCAGGCATAGCAAACATGATGAAGAATTGAATATCTAAACCTAGCTTTTGCTTCACTTCTCCGATAGCTTCAATCAGATGATTTTCGTAGAGTTTTTCTCCGGTAATATTGGTGACACCTTTACCTTTTTGTACAAATCGAATTGTTGGTGTATTGTTAAATCGACCATTAACCTCAATTATATCGTTGATAAAGTAACGGTAAAGTCCATTTTGGGTAGTGGCAAAAATGTAATATTGTTTTCCTTCTTCAATTTGATCTATTGTCAAAAAATTATGCTGTTCACTTTCCCACTCTTCTTGTTCCACAAATTCGAAAAAATTTTCATCTATGGTAGGAATTCCTTGGTTGTTTAGGACATCTAGCGTTATGTTTCCTCTAAATTCGCTGGATAAGTATCCTAACTCAACAATACGGGTAGAAGAACTAAGCTGGTTTTGGATTGATGGAATTAAGACTCGACAACTACCATTTGTCCAAGTTGCAATTGCCTTCAGGTTTGGCCATACATCAGCGAAGGTTAAATGACCTTTCTCTGATTGTATTCTTTCCAATAGTCTGGCTCTAGCTGGATTACTTTTGAAACTGGCCAAAATTTGTTCGATTGCATCGTCGGTTTGTCTTTCTGTCGGTACTTCCTTCGCACTTGACAGCAATTTTTCCAAGGTGCCATTCTTTATGTCTCTAATTAGCTGGTCGCCTTCAGTTTTAATCAGTTTTATAATTTTTAGTATAGAAGTTGGGTTTGCTGTGCCTATTAGTGTAATATTTTCGTCTGCTAAGGCAAATGCAGAAATTAGGTAATATTTGAGTTCATAATCCTCAATTTCAAAGACTTCCGCTGGAACAACATACTTCGACCGTACAATAGAAGGCATACTTTTGTAAATCAGACCAGACATGGACCCAAACGGAGTACCGGTTTCCAAATTACCTTCTACTGCAGGACTAACAATTCCCATTATTTTTCCATCATAAACACCCGGTATCGAGGTGTAAAGAGCATACGAAAATATTTTCTGACTCCTCTTGTAGTCTGAAATAGTATCTTCCAAGATTGGTACATACTTAGGGGTATCTGTGGTCCCACTGGTTTGAGCATACATCACTGGTTGTTCACGGTTGAGGTAGGCTTCTCCTTCGTCCTCTTGTTTATCGATATATGGTCTTAATTCCTCATATGATTGAATTCTAACAGCTTGCCTAAATTCTTGATAAGAGGATATTTTTTCGAAATTATGTTCCTGACCAAAATGGGTATTCTTGTTTTCATCCAAGATTTTGTCTAACAGACGATTTTGGGTTTCCAGTGGTTTGTGTGTTTGTAATATGACTGGATTCCATAGGCGATACTTCATAATCAACATTCTAAAAGACATTAGTAAATTCAGTAACGCATTCAGCATTTTCTTATCCCTGTTGTTTATCTAAACCTTTAATGAAAGGCGTTCGGATTTGGCTAGCGAAATCTAAAGGATATTGGCGATTTTTTAGTCCCAACCCGTCAACTGATTTTTCTTTTGGTAAAAACCACGTCCCGAATATTAGGTCCCAGACAATCAAATTATTACCGTAATTCCTGTTGGATTCTCTAATTAGAATTGAATGGTGCCATCTATGTAGTTCTGGACCACTAATCAGATAGTTGAGGAATCCAAGCCTTAAGTTGATGTTGCAATGTTGGAAGAACCCATTAATGGCATAAAATACAAAATAGATACTTAAGACTTCTTCTGAAACACCAACAATAATAAAAGGGAAAGCGTCTAGGAGGAATTGTAAGGCTTTATCTAGTGGGTGGAAGCGCCCCACATTCACCCAGTAAAGTTTGTGTGGAGAGTGATGTACAGCGTGTAAACGCCACAAAGGATCCCACTCATGAGCTGCTCTATGTAACCAGTATCGAAATAAATCAGCTATAAAAAGCATCAAGATAGCTTGAATAAAAGGTGGAAATTGGTGTGGCCAAAACCCCTTTAAGAAAATATCCTTGGTTTGAAGGTAAGATAGCAATGTACTAGCGAACAGAAAAGAGAGAAGTTTAGGTAAGACGATCTGGATAAAAACCATAAAGGTAAGATCATTTCCAACATCTGAAATTTCTGGAGTCCATTCGTCTCTGTAGGGAAAATAAGATTCTAAAAAAGTGATAATCGCTGCGCCGAATACAACTGGTATGTAGGCTATAATCTTCGAGGAATAGGGTGTGTTGTTTAGGAGCAATTGATACAAAGATAGGGCAAGTATGATTACTACTGGATAGGCCGTCCATGCAACGATACTTCTCATCCGATTATTGAGTATTGGCATTATTACTTCCCTGAAGTGCGTTTCTATAATTTTCTTGTTTACCATGTTGGTAATGAAATACACCGACTGTAACTAAAAAAGAAGCTAATACAGTATGAAAAAATGTTGGAATTCTAGCCCCAAACCAGCTATGTTCTGGGGCGATGGTCAATCCAACAATCAACCGAAATAGCATTACCATCAAATAAATTGCGCCCAAGAATAAACAAATTTTTCCTGTTCTATTTCTAGGAATTACACGACCAAGAGAAATCTTTAGGATGACTATTAAGCAGACTAAAATGATCAGAAATTGGGCAACGACTAGCAACCAATAAGGGACTGCTCCACTTTGCCAGTCTTCAAATGGCGGGAGAAAGCCAACAGGATAAAACTTTTGCAGGAGTTGTGAAAAGACGCGAAAACAGAAAATTGACAGCAAAGCTATCAATACTACTGAATATCGGGGATATTTGATGATCTGTTTTTCTTCCACAATTATTCTCATCTAGAACAGAATTGAACAGGATGAAGTTACAGCTGGATCCCAATCTAGTTTCAACAATTCATCAGCATTTAAGATGCCAAAAGTCGCAAGTGAGATTAGAGGCTAACGAAAGTAGATATATTCGAACCATGACACAGGAGGTGCAACACATTTGTTGCACTGCTACGCTAATGTCACACTAACAATTTTCTTATATGACAGTTAGCAAAATCAGAATATACTAGTTACCGTCGAATAGCAATTTATTTATTACATTTCTATAGATCAGTTGTATTTTTTTACGGTAGGACACCTGCAAAAGGTAATAACTAATTTTAGGCCAACTCTAGACTGTTTATTGTATGCAAATGAGATTACTAAGCATTCAGCCCGTCTAGTACTGGATTCAACTATCCAGGAATTTTTGACAGTCTTCAGATAACAACCAGTTCCTCACACCTTCTAAAGTCGCCTGCTCCCAACCGCCTCTGATCCAAACTAATTCACGATGTTCAACCTGAAACTCTTGCCAAGTAAACCGTTTAGTTTTTGTCGTTTTGGTTTTTGTGTTCAAATAATCATCTATTAGATCGCCGTGGCGGCCAATATAACCATTACCAAGCATTACAAATTTTCCTTTGACTGGTAAATCTGTCAGATCAGAAAAAAGAGCCGACTCCACTAGATGATATCCAATCCCAAGAGTGTTTAAATGATGAGCGACCTCAAAAGCAGATTGGTTAATCGGATTTTGCAAAACGATGACAGATCGATCAGGTTGGTAATTAGCTAAATCAGCTGATTGCCACTCTAAATCAAATAAGCTTGTCGGTCGGCTGGAACTAATTAAATCTAATTTCGCTTGGAAGAATTGATTTGTAGTTTTGTCTTGATAAGAATTTGATAGTAAGTCCAGAAGGTTGTGAATCTTGTCCATTGTCTCCGCTTTAAAATAAGCTGTTATTGCTTGGTTAGACCAACCTATGGATTGTTGAATCAGTTTCTGATTAGAAAGAGATGCACGGATCATTTCCGTAATTGCATCACCTGCTAATTCGTATTTGCCAGCCCAAGCTAATAAATGGATATATGCTCGTTTTTCACTATCAATTTTTAACCTATGATAGTTACCTTTATCTTCAGTCAAGTGCTCAGCCATTGATGAAAGTACCGAAATTTTACTCTCGGCCATTGACCAAAAGTAGAAATTTTCAGTCTCAATTTGTCGAGAACGTACGGCCAAACCTGCTAACCAACCAGTAAAACTGTCTACTAGTGGATAAGCTGATCCTCCGTCAGGACGCATTCGGCACAATTCAATCACATCTTGATCATACAGCACTGGCTCGTCAAAAATTTTGGCGGCAATTGCTAACAGTCATGAATCAAAAAAGTTCCCTTTTTCAGCAGGCTAATCCAAGTCAAAAACCCTACATCAGTACATCTGCTCACCTTACAGGCATTAGTTGGTCTTTCAACCTAACTCATTCCAGTTGTCGTTCACAAATCTACATTGAGCCTGGCGATAAGATTTACAACAAGCAAATTTTTGATCGTCTTTACCAGAAAAAGAATGTGTTAGAACCTGCACTTGGATTTCCAATAACATGGGAGCGAATGGAAGGTAAGAAAGCTTGTCGTATTGAATCACGTATCCAAGCAGACTTCTTCGATCGAGCCAGATGGAATAGTACAATAGAGGAAATAACTGATCGAATGGTCCAGCTGGAAAAGATCTTCTCTCCCTCCTTGACAGAAGTATTACCTGAGGATTACACTTTCCAACCAATTTTCAACGAAAAGTGTTAAATCTATAACGAGGTATCGACAGTTGAACTGGGCCGTCGGCATAACCGATACTCCCTGTTTGTATTGGTTGAAAGTATGACAGTATCTACTAATCAATGGATCCTGATTGGCCTGACTTGTTTGGGCTTGATTCTGATAGCGGCAACTTATGCAATCGGTCGCCGACTAATTTATCAAGCTCTTTTTCGCTTGTTGGACCTAGTCATAAAAGACGAAATTGAGAGTGAGGAACGGCAGCTATCAAACCGGTTAGCCTTATTCTTATCCATCCTATGTCTTTCTGCTTATAGTAATTTTTTATTCAAGCTAGTAACTTCTAGTCCAATTCAGCAGATATTAGAAGGGGTTCTCGACAGCACAATTGACCTTATGTTAATTGTTTGTACCGGTGCCACCTTTTTTTCCTTGCTTAATCTGACACACAAAATTTATGGTTTTTCGCCTATCGCTGATGAGGTTCCGGTAAAAGGGATCGTTCAGGTAATCAAAATTGCCGTATTCTTTCTAACTGGTCTATTTGTCATTGCTACTATTTTACAGCAAAAAATAGCCGTTTTGCTGAGCGGGTTAGGCGCACTGAGTGCAGTTTTAATGTTGATTTTCAAAGATTCGGTTCTGGGCTTCGTTGCAGGCCTCCAATTAATCGCTAATCGGATGGTATCTAAAGGCGACTGGATAGAAATGCCGAAATATGGAGCTGACGGGGATGTAGTTGACATTGCTCTAACTACTGTCAAGGTACAGAACTGGGATAAAACTATAACCACTATTCCGACTTATGCTCTAATTAGTGAGTCATTCAAAAATTGGCGCGGAATGAAAGAATCAGGTGGCCGTCGGATCAAGCGGACCATTAATCTAGATCTGTCTAGTATCAAATTCTGTGATCAGAAAATGTTAGATCAATTTAGCAAAATTCAATACATTGCAGAATATATTCAACAAAAACAAGAAGAAGTTGATCAATATAACTTGGCTAATGAAGTAGATTCAGTAAGCTTAGTTAATGGTAGACGTTTAACTAATGTGGGTACATTTCGAGCTTATGCTGAATCCTATTTACGCAATCACCCTGATATACACCAAGGTATGACTTTTCTAGTTAGACATAGACAACCAACGGAACACGGGCTACCTATTGAATTATACGTTTTTAGCAGTGATCAGGTTTGGGCCAATTATGAAAGTATACAAGCTGATATCTTTGACCATTTGCTGTCAGTAATTCCTGAATTTAACTTGCGGGTATTCCAAGCACCTTCGAGTAGTGATTTTCGCAGTTTTTTATCAAATCAAGATCAGCTGTAAGCCCATTTCTGAATTCTTATTAGCTGATCTTTCTTCTCGATTTAGCCTGTAATTTCTAATTCCCAGTCTTTCCAATAATATTTAGCTGGATTATCAGATTTCCAATCTTGGTAAATCTGTTCCCAATTTAACCAGCCCATGTGGGGTAATAAGGAGTCCGCACGTACCGGATGGCTTCGTGGTTGGTATCGAAAATCACAAGAAGCTCTAAGCTGATTTCCACTCAGATTGTCACGACCTTGATGCACAGTTAAACTATGTAGAATAATCACATCCCCACAATTATAGTCTCCACCAACCCATATCTGGTCATTTGAGACTTCTACCTGTCGACCTCCTGGACCAATAGCTTCTTTATCGTCTAATTTCCCCTGGCAGTGTGACCCCTTAGCTACTGCTAGACCTCCCAACATTTCTGGGCATTCCCCGCAAGGTATCCATGCAGTCCATGTTTCAGTTGACCCGCCAATATACAGATTATCTTGATGCGGTGGAGTTGAGTGGGAGGAAGAGTTTGGAAAAACCAAACGACATATATTTCGGCTATGAGGAAGAACTTTTTCGCCAAATAAGATTTCAAAAACTCGAATAATATTTTCATCGAGAGCCAATTGGTGAAACTCTGACAATCTCTGTACATCTGCATAGAAATCTTGCCATCTTGGATCTCCGCCCTCTACTACCAATAAATCTAGGTTTGCTAACCCTTCGATGCAATTCGTGCCCGATTGGGTCCAGCCATGTTTCTCACAAATAGACATAACTTTTTGTCGAAGGTTGAGTACTTTAGTCGAATCTAGTAGATTAGAAAAAAACAAATAACCATCTTGTGATGCTTGGCGTTGCAGCTCGGTTGGTTGATCAAGTAAATTAGTTGCGTCTTGTAGTGGTTCTAATCGGTTCATTTGTACCATTGCCATCAGTTTTTCTCCTTATTCTTTAACTCAAGTCCGTCTAGATTTGGTCGAATATATAATATCAAATCATGCAGATTAGTTTCGATATGAAACAGAAAATTTAGAAGTTTAACGATCCATCTTATCAGACAAATCTCTGCATACAAAGCATTAAGAGTTCAGCTCAAATATCACAAATGATTTATATTATTTAAATTGGCACCGAAAAAAGTCTTTTATGGAAGATGTATATTTATCAAATTGTTCTCGGCGAATGTTATGCCCTGCGGAAGAGATGTGATTAACTCGGAAGTTGTCATTAGTAGTCTTGACAAGTTCGGCTATCTCACTAGATACGATGCCTCCTAGTTCTGTGTCTGAATATATCAATAAGCCAGAGTTCGTGATACGTTCGACATCGGTCTGCCAATCAAAAGGATGATCTATAAAATCAAAAGCTTCGAGATGAAACTGTTTTTTACTATTGGCCCAAGGTTCTATTTCAATTTCTGCCCAATTCGGATTCTGTTGACGACCAAAAGCCATAATCTCTTGTATTGATTTGGTTTTTGTCTCTACCATACCCTGATACCAATTATCTCGTCTTTCTTTTCTCTGTTGGTCGGTAACCTTGGTTTCTTTAAACCAAGGAGGATCTTCTAAAACAATTTTTCCCACTAAATGTGGAAAATTAGATGCAAGTGAAGCCACGTTAGCAGCTCCCATTGAATGGCCGATCAAATGCGGATGGTCGAGTTCTAGCCCTTCAATTAATCCAGCTAAATCTCGAGCGTGATCCACTTTCGAGTACCCTGATCTTGGAGCTTCAGAATGTCCATGACCACGAGCATCAATCATGATTACGTTGAAATCTTCCAGCAGATAATTGGCTAAACGCGTCCAACATAAACTATTGTCGGTAATGCCATGAGCTAAAATTAGAGGAGGCAAATCTCCACCAGTTTGGTAATAATGAAGTTGAATTCCATTGGTTTGAATGTATTTGGAAGACCAATTTGACATTAATATGTTTACTCCACGGGTATGAGATGAAGGTGACGGTTTATTTGTTGGAATACTTGACTAACAATCAAAATGTGCTATTGACTTGTTATCGGAATAACGGGAGTACAAAACAATGAGCAATCAACAGATTGCAAAATCTATATCTATAGTTGTCTACCAGTCTATTATTAGTTACTGGAACGAGTCTTTATATCCATTTTTGGGATATCTATTTTTGGGGCCAATCCCAATTCAGTAAATCGTCGCTCCAAGCTACCCCTAAAGATGCTTGGCCATGTGTTTCCTTGGGTTGAATATCGGTCGACACAGAACCATGGAAAAACATGACGAATTTACCAACTTCATCTACGTGCCGTAAGTCTAAGACGTGTCCAGCAGTGATACGACCGGTAGCCCATTCCCATTCCTTCTGCCCAAAAGTTAGGAGTTGATGGTCGATCCAATCCTTCAAATTTTTGGATCTTTTAATACCAATCCCATTGCGCGGCGAATGAAATAATACGTACTCGTCGTTATCTACAATTAGGCAAACATTTTCTCCAGAATCTATGTTACCTACGTATGTCCAGTTCTGCAAATCCTGGCTGCGTGACATACTGGCCCCATTTTGCTTGTAGAAACACCACCACTTATTGGGTTGATCCTTATCTGCTAATAGGTATGGGTCAATCATGCGTCCCATATCTTCAATTGAAACATCTGGCCCTTTAACTTTGATGAGTTCAGGCTGAGACCAATTATCCAAATCACTGCTACATGCAGTGAAAAGTCGAGCAGTTTCGTCACCAAATCGATCTGTTTGGCTTTTCATGGGATAGGTTTGGAAACACAAAACCCATTCATCATTGTATCGGATTATATTACCTGGACTAGAATAGTTTAATCGGTGATCTTTCGGTGTCAAAATACGAGGTTGACTCCAGTCAACCAAGTCCCGGCTGGTAGTCATGGCAACGAAAGAATAGTAAAAACCGTCGGATTCTTGCATAACAAGTGTATGGAAGACACGGAATAAACCGTTGTGATAATGACCTGCAGGGTCACGGTAGGCCATATAGTTGTCACCCGTCAAAAAATTAGCCTGCGGAATTGCTGACCAGTCAATTTTTGGTCCAATATTGATCGATGATTCGATCCAATTAGTAGTCATAAAACCTACTCCAAGACAAAGTTAGCTACCCAAGAATTCCATTCATGTCCTATATTATTACTCTTTAACAAAAATTCGTTTCTTCCTTTTTTAAGCTGTACCGGTATACGTATCGTTTCAAAGTTACTATCGTTCTGCCATGTTCCCACTAGTTGGCCATTAACCCAGACTTTAAACCAATCATCGAAAGATAATCTTAGTGTCATATCCTTATCAACATCACTATCTAATATGGCACTAGCATACATAGAGCGGCCAGCGAAGTGTCCAGCATGTAACTGTGGATCAATTCCAGAAAAACGAAAATCAATCCAACCACGATTGGCCGAAACCTTACGAATAAAGTACGTATCGTCAGAAAAATGGGCAGTCCACTGGTCTAAGGGGATGGATTCTATCTCTTCTGTAGTATTGAAATTATCCCAATCGTCACCATTTTCGTAAAACCCAGATATCAACCACTGTGTAGGTGTTACTACTGGTGATGATTCTGTATCTGGAACCTTGTAATAATAGGCTACAGTCTCAATCTCATCATCCCGTGAACCACAACTAAAAGAGATCGATGAATCAAAGGCAATTGGGTCTGGACCGAAGAAGCGATAAATAACGCCATCTTGATCCAAATGGCCACCCCATTTGTGATAGGGCGATCCAATCCAACGTCCATTTTTTACATGGAACCCCCAAGAAAAGCCAAAATCATCCTCCATATTGGTTCCTCTTATTACGTTGGGTTGATTTTCTCCGTCAATCAAGATTGACATCCCACCAGTATGATAGATCATGTCGGTATAATTACGTTGCCTAGATCCTAGAACGACACCAGCCATGAAACCTGTTCCATCAACATCAGCGATTTGATAGGCACTATTGCGCGCTGGTGCCGGTTTGTACAAGTGATGTTCAGCATGAAAGCGAAACGGTGTTAGTGAGCTATCATCTTCATATTGATGCCAATCAACCATTGTACAAACACTACCGTGTAGGCCATTCACTCGACCGTCAGGTGGCTGGTCTACATATAATCGAATACGACAAGATTGACTGAAGGGAATAGGTAACCAAAGATTGTAGCCTGGATTACCTGGCATCTGTGGTGTTTCATAGTTTGGCAGGACGGTAAAGGCCGCATTATCGATGAAGTAAGGAGTCCAGTCATGCATGATGCCAAAAAAAGACTTGAGGGGCATGTCGACTTGGGGCTTTTCTGCACCATCTACGGTAATTTCTATCCTTCTCCCTTTAGCAAACAAGAACCAGATGTGCCGTATACAACCAGCACCTTCAACATCAAATATATCAACGTAATAGGCTTCTGGTGTTGTTTTCGGAACCGTAGCCGTGTTGGTACGACGGGATTTGAATTTCATGGGCAACTGAATCATGGGGACTGCGGGGTCCTGCATTGTCCGGTTTTGGAAATAATCTGAGATCATACATGGTTCCTTTTAGTCAAACTGTTTGTTTTGTGGAGCTGGTTTGATTTGCAAACTTTCAGCTGTCTAGAGAATGATTAGATACATAGACCATCTATTCTGTTGTTGTATTTAGACGGTAAGCACGTATCGCAGTACCACTGAAAATACTCTTCTTCTCGGATTCACTTAACCCGGCTTTAGAGGCAATTCGTTTGAAGGTATTCCAGAGTGTCCGATAGGATACACATTCTTTGTCGACAGGAAAATTACTCTCGAACATACATCTATCAGGGCTAAATTTATCAATGACATATCGATAATAAGGATATAGTAATTCGCTGAGTTCTTCAGAACTGATAGGCACTGATCTTTGATTCATATGGAATGGTGGTTCCCAAGGACCAACGCGCTGTTGTGCACCACCAGCTTTCATCACTACGTTCGGACATTCAGCCACCGTATTGACGGCGTTTTGCCAGCGAAGAATAGTTTCTTGATCGGCATTTGGATCGATTTTACCTCCCAAATGGTTGACAATGATAGTCACATTTGGAAATTTACGAGCTAATTCGGCTAAAGTGGGCAATCGATCAAAATCAGGTGAATAATTATCAAAACTTAGGTTGTATTTTTCTAAGATGGAAAACCCATCAAGGTATTCCTGGTTCAATTGACTAGGAAATGGGCTTCTTATACCCCGAAAGTAATTTGAAGCAGCCATATGACCCTCTAAGACTCTTTCCACCCCAGAACCAAGCTGTAAATTAGCTGTGCCAAAGATACCTGTACAGAGACGCATTGGGCCATATAAGCCGGATCGACTCATGGCTGCCATACCATGAACAAATTCGGTTTCGCCGACACAGCGCATCTCTTCGGGTCCATCTGCTCGGTAGAAGGCACCACACTGAGCAAACACAGTCTGCACGATGTTATGTCCTGATTCAGTAATGTCATGGCTATAGTCTTGGCATAAATAGACTTTCTGCTGAAAACTGCTGGGACGTTCAATCTGGCGCAAATCCCATAGATGATGATGTGGGTCAATAATTTCTAATTCTGGTTCAAGAACAGTCTCAGGAATCTCCTGTTGTTGCCAATCTTCTATGGTTTGATTTTCAGTACTGATAGTTGGCATTTTCTCTCCTAGTAGTTATCTCTTGTTATGCTAATCACCGCTATTTATATCAAGTAATTCACTAACTCTCGCTAGAAAATTTTCCATTAGTAAAGTAGGCTATACAATCTCATGTTTCACAAAATCTGTCTAGTAAAGATAAACACTAGTAATCGCTTAAGAAAAGATTATTTAAAGCTAAAACTGAAAGTCAATAGTTGCTCGGGGTAAATTTCAAACTCAGTATTATTTCAACTAATTAGATAATTACCTTATTCCTATTAACTCGGCTAATCTCACTGTTTTGTAGCACAATTGGACACCGGGTTCAAGGCTTGATAGAATGATCGTCAGTTTTAGGAATAGATGTGAGATTTTTTTAAACAATACCAAGTCAAAAATATGGTTTCATATTCATCAGTCTGTGCTCCTTATCTTGATTGAGCCAAATACATTCAGTCGGAATTAAATTACCAATCCTCACCCGTATTTATTCAAAATAGTTTTCGTGATGACCTCTCATTCAGCTAAATTGAAATCCTCCCATCGGGTTCGTATTACTGCCATTCTAATTGGTGTGTTAATGATGCCGATCCACTCCTATTGGATATCTCGTATTGAAGCGATTGTTTACAAAGGCGGTGGTGGTAGCACTTCCTCATTGATCTGGACTTCAGTTTACAACATGGTTGTGTTACTGATTATATTTCGATTAATTCGTTATTTTTGGCCTAGATTAACGTTACAGCGATCCGAACTATTGGCTATTTTTTCCATGTGTAACATTGCTGCTTGTGTAGCAGGCCATGACTTGATCCAGATCTTGGTACCATTAATCACCTATCCACAATGGTATGCCAGTCCAGAGAATGAATGGGCTAGAATTTTGTTACCTTATCTGCCTTCAGGTATTACAGTTGAAGATAAATCAGCTTTGTTACGTTACTTTATTGGAGAATCTACCCTTTATAACAAATTGCATTTGTTGGCTTGGCAAGGTCCCTTTCTTTGCTGGTCTCTTTTTATTGCGTTACTACTTTGCGTTTCCTTAGCTCTTAATGTAATTGTGGCTAAGCAATGGACCAGTACAGATCGACTCAGCTACCCGGTTATTCATCTTCCTTACCAGCTTTCTGCGCCTAACCGTCAATTTTTCTCTAATCGTTTAGTTTGGATCGGATTAGCTACTTCTGGTTCAATTTTGAGTGTCAACTACCTGAATCGAATTTTTCCGCAAGTACCTCAAATACCGCTTAGCATAGACTTGAAACGCTATTTTACTGAAAGTCCATGGAATGCCATTGGATGGACTCCTTTCAATGTTATCTTCAATTATATTGGCCTTGGCTTTTTCGTACCGCTAGACATTTTATTTTCTTGCTGGTTTTTCCTGCTAATTTTCAAATTTCAGCAGATTCTAGGTAAGATAGTTGGTTTTCAAGGTATGCCAAACTTTCCATATTCTTATGAACAATCGTCAGGGGGTTACTTAGCTGTAGGGCTAATTGCCCTTTGGTTGACATGGAAACATCTAAAGTGGGTCGGGAAAATCTTACTCGGTGGAAATGAAAGTCGCATCTACCGCATGGCAGTGCTGACGGTTATTATTGGACTGACGAGTCTAACCTTATTCAGCCGTTATCTCGGTATCTCAGCTTGGGTGGGAATATCATTTTTTTTAATCTACTACCTGATTCAGGTCGCCATTGGTCGAATGAGAGCTGAGATAGGGACTCCACTTCACGATTTGCATTTTGGCGGACCAAGTACTATCATGATGAATGCATTCGGTAGCCGGAGATTTACTCATACTACACTAGTTGGCTTGGCTCAACTTTGGTCTATAGACCGAGCTTATCGTTCCAATGCACACCCACACCAACTAGAAACGCTAAAAATCGTGGATCGAATTGAGGCCAAGCCGATCGACTTTATTCGAGCGATGATCGTAGCTTGTCTATTAGCGGGACCTATGGCACTCTGGTCAATGCTACATCATAGCTATGAAGTCGGCATTCAGAATGCAGCGCCTGTTAATTTATATTTCGGTCGAGAAACCTGGGCAAGGTTTCAGTCTTGGGCTACTTATGCTAGTGAGACAGACCTAGCAGCAATTAGCTTCACTGGATTTGGTTTCTTAGCCACTCTAGGGTTAATGCTTGGCCGATTAAGGTTTATTTGGTGGCCATTCCACCCATTGGGATATGCTATTTCTGGTAGCTGGCAAATGAACTGGGGATGGGGTTCATTCTTTATCGTTTGGTTATTGAAAATAATCATTCTGAAAACAAGTGGAATACAGGGATTTCGTCGAGCCACAGGTTTTTTCCTAGGTCTATTGATGGGGCAAATTTTTGTGGGTGGGACTTGGACTATGCTCGGAATTGGATTCAATTTGTGGTAGAGAGAGTGTCAATATTCAGGAAAATTTTGATTCTTTAAATAAACTCTCTTATTTGTAATTAACAATTTTCAAAATCGATCAGTCGGTGGCTAATCGCAAGAAATACTGTTTGGAGTAACCTAGATAGATAACTGTGGAGGACAAAGATATGCGAACTTAGCTAGGTATTTTCACTATTTAGGCTGAGTGGCAGAGCCATACAACAAAACGTCAAATAAGTTTAAAATTTATAAGAAAGGACAATTCAATTTGGAAAAAGCAAAAATAACCTTACATCGCGAGTTTAGGATTGGTGCCATAGACGATCGACTGTATGGTGCTTTTATTGAGCATCTCGGACGAGCTATCTACGGTGGACTATATGAACCAGATCACCAATCGGCTGATGAAAATGGGTTTCGAAAAGATGTTCTAGATTTAGTTACAGAATTGAATGTACCTATCGTTCGATACCCTGGTGGTAATTTTGTATCGGGTTACGATTGGGAGGATGGCGTAGGTCCAAAATCAGATCGGCCTCAGCGTTTGGAGCTGGCTTGGAAAACAATAGAACCTAATCTGTTTGGTACTAATGATTTCGTCGACTGGGCTAAAAAAGCCAATACAATACCGATGATGGCTATCAACCTTGGCACACGAGGTGTTGATGCTGCTCGTCAGTTGGTTGAATATTGTAATCATCCAAGTGGTACCACTCTTAGCGATTTGCGTGTTTCTCATGGATATCCTGAACCTCATAAGATTCCGATTTGGTGTTTAGGTAACGAGATGGACGGTCCATGGCAGATCGGCCATAAAACGGCTAGTGAATATGGTCGTCTAGCTCAGGAATCAGCCAAAGTAATGCGATGGGTTGACCCAACCATCGAGTTGGTAGTATGCGGAAGCTCGCACCGTGGTATGGACAGCTATATTGATTGGGAAGCAACAGTCCTAGATTATACCTATGATTTGGTTGACTACTTATCTCTACACACTTATTTTGGAAATCGAGCCGATAATACCAGTAATTTTTTGGCCATGTCGGTTGGTATGGATGCCTTTATTGAGGAAGTAATTGCAACTTGTGACTATGTACAAGCCAAAAAGAGAAGCAATAAAAAGATGATGTTGGCTTTTGATGAGTGGAATGTGTGGTTTCACTCTAATCAGGCGGACCGAGAAATTGAACCATGGTCTATTGCACCTCCTCAACTAGAAGATATCTATACTTTTGAAGACGCTCTAGTGGTCGGTTGTATGTTAATTTCCTTGATGAAACACGCTGATCGAGTGAAAATTGGCTGCATGGCGCAGTTGGTTAATGTGATTGCACCTATTATGACTGAGACAGGTGGAGGCATTTACCGCCAAACTATTTTTTATCCTTACCTAGACGCGTCTCTTCATGGGCGAGGGATTGCGCTTAACCTAAACCTGACTTGTCCTACCTATGAAGATGAAACTTTTGGTTTGGTACCATACTTAGAAGCTGTTGCTATTTGGAATCCGGAGAGCGAAAAATTAACTTTGTTTGCAGTTAATCGAAATTTAGAACAAGGATTACCTTTGGTCGCTGATTTACGAGATTTTGATGATTATCGGCTTACACAACATTCTGTCCTCAAACACGATAATTTGAAAGCAACAAACTCTTTTGACCAACCTGATAATGTTAAGCCTGTCTATCAAGTCGGTGGCCAATCAAATGGTGGTAATCTAACCGTTACTTTACCCAAGGCTTCTTGGAATGTAATTATTCTTCAGAAAAACGGGATGGAAAAGTGAAAATATCAGATCTAGGTAAGAATGACTAAAATCACGGCCTTGAATTTAGGTTATGGTACTGAATCGGTCCAGAAGAGTTATTATCATCCTAATGACCATGGAGAGAATAGTACCATAACTTTCGGCTGTTATTGAAGTCATCGTTGACTTATTGCTAGCGACGTCTTTTGTAGGTGTTTGACGAATTTAAGCTCTCTTATCTCATAGAATTTTTTTATACTAATAATCCAAATGAGGTGAAGATAAAAAACACTCTTTTCTATTTTGAGAATATCACAACCAATACTAAACCGATAAACCTAGAACCATTGTACATCGAGGTTGAATGGAAATTACCCAATAAGTGAACAAAAATAAGATCCGATAGCTAACTCTTGCTTAGGTAGTCGTTTATCTTATTTAATATCGAAATGGATGAATGAATATGGAGACATCTCTAAGTTCTGATCAAATCAGTTTTTACCGAGAAAATGGTTTTTTAGTGATTGATTCCCTTTTGTCAGTTGATGAGCTGACAGTCTGGCGAACTACGTTGGATGAAGCCATCAACGAACGGATCACAGCGCAAAAAACACACAACCAAGACCGAGGCGACAACTACTACAAGTACGTATTTATCCAATGTGTTAATATGTGGAAAACTAACCCGAAAATTCGTCAGTTAGCACTTGATCCGCGAATAGGGAAAATGGCAACTGACTTGACTGGCACCAACGGAATCAGGTTGTTTCATGATCACGCTTTGATCAAGCAACCTTGGGCTAATCCAACCAACTGGCACTTGGATAATCCGTCTGACCCATATCATACACGCCAGTCAACCATGTTTTGGTTAGCACTCGATGACGCCACCATTCAAAATGGCTGTCTATATTTTTTGCCTGGAACAAACCATAGAAGTCGTTTCGAACCCGTCGGAGGCTTAGGTAGAGAAGGAGTGGGCCAAATGTTTCAGCAATATCCAGAGTGGAAACAGATTGACCCCTATGTGGCCGAAACAAAAGCGGGAGCTGGTATATTTATTAACGGAATGGTAGCACACGCGGCAGGACCAAATATGACTACTCGACCCAGACGCGCTTTTGCCATGTTACTCATGCCCGAAGGGGCAATATTTAACGGCAAGCAAAGCGTTCTGCCCGAATCCTATTTCAACTCCTTGCAGATTGGCGATGTCCTAGAAAACGATGAACACCTGCCACTTTTATATTCTCGATCAGTCGATACGTAACCCTATTTCGTCTAATTCTACCAAATCTTGAGAGTTACTGAATAAAAATCGGCTTTCAATACACCCTTGCCTAATTTTCAAAGAATTAACTGAGTACTGAAGAGAACATCATCCACAATACAGTGTTTTTTTATTAAGTTATTTCAGAATTACCATCTTTCTGGTTTCTTTATAATTATCCGTCTCAATTCGATAAAAGTAGATTCCACTAGCGACATATTCCCCCCAGCTGTTTCGTCCATCCCAGTAAGCGGCATCTTGATGACTATGATGCGGTCCCGCGACTTTGTATCCGACGTCCAATTGACGAACTTGTTGTCCTTGCTGGTCATAAACGTTTATGGTAACAGAGCTAGCCGATTCTAGTTCAAATGGAATCCAGGTTTCAGGGTTGAAAGGATTAGGGTAGTTTTGTAGTAATCTGGTTTGATCAACTTGGTGATGGACCTGCAATTTATAGCTGACATCGGGTAAAAGATGAGTTTGCCCTTCCTGATTGATCAATATCAAGTTCCTTATTGAAATTATGCTCTCACCCACTGATTTGGGTACGAATTCTAACTGCCCTAGTGAATGCGTATGACTATCCGGCTGACTTGAATCATTTACTAACCGGGATGTTTTACCCAATAGTGTAGAACTAACCTTAACGGCCGATAGTTGATCTTGCTGAACGGACTGAACGATACTGTAGGCCGTATTCTTTTCTGTTGATTGATGTAATGTACCACTATTAAAAGTAGGTCTTTTGTCTGAATCTTTGACGGCATCGATAGCTGTCGAATCATATATTAGGTCAAAACTATATGCCTGAATGTTGTCTAAACCTTCCGGTAGCAAAGCTTGAAGCTCAAGCAATTGCCCAGTCTGAGCCCGAATAGAGTCGTTAATCTGCGAAGTGTGTTGACTTGGTAATGCCCTTAACTGGGTCTGAGTTTGGTGTTCTGTATGCAAACTAGACATAATTGAAGGTGCGGCCGGTGATGTCAGTGGAGCAGATAAACCTCGACCAAAATTATCGGCTAAAACCACC